>Ga0310690_10002275_pt1 | contig 31769 bp, 25 predicted proteins | sample AusTroGonzalo_MG_2_FD_207661 | JGI IMG/M metagenome (GOLD analysis project Ga0310690, IMG submission 207661) | Bovine rumen microbial communities from tropical cattle in Woodstock, Queensland, Australia - Gonzalo_04 (v2) (version 2) | ecosystem: Host-associated > Mammals > Digestive system >...
TATCCGTGCTTCTACGAACTCACCTTCCAGAAGATGCGCGATTAAGTGGCAGGCATCTACATCCACATTCCTTTTTGTCAGTCGCGCTGCATTTACTGCGACTTCTACTCCACCACTCTCGGCAGGGATGTAATGTCCCAGTATATACGTGCTCTTGAGCGCGAAATGTGTCTGCGCAAACATTATATAGAATGTTCGCGCGTACATACCTTATATATCGGAGGCGGCACCCCCAGCCTTCTACCCACAGATGTGCTGAAAGAACTTTTTGCTGCTATTGATTGTTATTTCACGCTCAATCCCGATGCAGAAATATCCATTGAGGCTAATCCCGATGATGTCACACCGAAATGGCTTAAAAGCATAGCCGACACGCCTGTCAATCGTATCAGCATGGGAGCACAGACATTCAACGACAGTTTGCTGAAGTTCTTAGGGCGACGCCATAATGCAAAGCAAGTAACAGATGCGGTGAGAGCCTGCAAAGAAGCCGGCATAGACAACATCAGCCTTGACCTCATCTACGGATTGCCCGGACAAACGATGAACGATTGGCACATCGATGTAGAGAGTGTCCTCCATCTGGGTATTACACACCTCAGCGCATACGCCCTTTCATACGAAGAGGGTACAAGCCTTGACGCGATGCTTCGCAAAGGACTTGTTCAGGAGGCAGACGAAGAACTTTCCCGTCGGATGTATGACTATCTGATGTCTGCCACAAAAAACGCCGGTTTTATGCATTACGAGATTTCCAACTTCGCTTTGCCCGGTTTTTATTCGCGTCATAATAGCAGTTATTGGCAGGGATTGCCATATTTGGGACTCGGAGCTGGTGCACATTCCTATGACGGTCTATGCTCCCGACGCGCAAATCTGCCTAACATCAAAGAATATATCGCCGCAACAGACGATGTACCACACGAAACGGAAGAATTGGGTCCCGACGAGTTATACAACGAATTTATAATGACACGCCTGCGCACCTTTGATGGCATCCCTTTGAACGAACTTTCCCAAGAAGACCGAAAATACTGCCTTTCTTTGGCTGAGCCGCACCTGGAACATCATCTCTTACACATTAAAAATGAGCATCTATGCCTCACAAAAGAAGGCATTTTCACCTCCAATGACATCATCAGTGATTTGATGAAATGATGTTTTATGTTGTTTAACATATCTTCTTCCCCTTGTCATTAGGGGAAATAATAGTAATTTTACGCCCGAAATTATGTATTAATCAATAAAAACTATAAAAATAATAACTGTCATGAAGACTTACAAAACAAATGAAATTAAAAACATTGCCATTTTGGGCAATGATGGAGCTGGCAAGACGACCTTGACTGAAGCCATGCTCTACGAGGCTGGTATCATCAAACGTCGCGGCAGAGTCAGCCAGCACACGACCGTCAGCGACTATTTCCCCGTAGAGCATGAATACGGCTATTCCGTTTTCTCTACAGTATGTCATGTAGAATGGAACGGAAAGAAAATCAACTTCATTGACTGCCCGGGCAGTGATGACTTTGCAGGTGCTGCAATCACAGCTCTTAATGTCACCGATACAGCCATCCTTCTTCTTAAGGGATCTGCAGGCGTTGAGGTTGGCACACAAAACCATTTCCGCTATACCGAAAAGCTCGGCAAGCCCGTCATCTTCCTCATCAATCAGCTTGACGACGAGAACTGCGACTTCGACCAACTCATGGAACAACTTACAAGCATCTATGGTTCCAAGGTTGTGCCCATCCAGTATCCAATAGTGACTGGTCCTAACTTCAACTCCCTCATCGATGTTCTGGTTATGAAGAAATATTCATGGGGACCAGACGGCGGCGCACCTACTATCGAGGATATTCCTGCCGACCAGATGGACAAGGCAATGGAAATGCACAAAGCCCTCATTGAAGCTGCTGCCGAGCATGATGAATCACTCATGGAGAAGTTCTTCGAGAGCGAGGACCTGACAGAAGACGAGATGCGTGAGGGTATTCGTAAAGGTCTCATCAGCCGTGGCATGTTCCCTGTCTTCTGTGTAGATGCAGTTCGTGACATGGGCGTTCGTCGCTTTATGGAGTTCCTCACAAATGTTGTTCCTTTTGTGGACGAAATGCCCAAGGTTGTAAACTCTCGTGGCCAAGAAGTCACTCCCGATCCAGCTGCTCCCACCAGCCTCTTCTTCTTCAAGACCGCTATGGAGCCACACATCGGCGAAGTACAGTATTTCAAGGTAATGAGTGGTACTGTCACAGAGGGTATGGACCTCACAAATGCAGATCGTGGTAGCAAGGAGCGTATTGCACAGATGTTTGTATGCGCTGGTGCCAACCGTATCAAGGCCGAAGAACTCACAGCTGGTGACATCGGTTGCAGTGTGAAGCTCAAGGACGTAAAGACTGGCAACACCCTCAACGGCAAAGACTGTGAGAACAGTTTCAACTTCATCAAATATCCCAATGCCAAGTACTCTCGCGCCATCCGTGCCGTCAACGAGAGCGAAACAGAGAAGATGATGAATGCCCTGCAGAAGATGCGCGAGGAAGACCCAACATGGCAAATCGAGCAGAGCAAGGAACTCCGTCAGATACTTGTTCATGGTCAGGGCGAATTCCACCTTCGCACCCTCAAGTGGCGCATGGAGAACAACGAGAAGATACAGATTGTCTTCGACGAACCGAAGATTCCTTATCGTGAAACCATCACAAAGGCTGCCCGTGCCGACTATCGTCATAAGAAGCAGTCTGGTGGCGCAGGCCAGTTCGGCGAAGTACATCTCATTGTCGAGCCTTACGTTGAGGGCACTCCCACGCAAGAAGTCTATCGTTTTGGAAATCAAGAATTCCGCATCAATACAAAGAGTGAGGAAGTTATCGACCTGGAATGGGGCGGCAAACTCGTCTTCATCAACAGTGTTGTAGGTGGTGCCATCGATGCACGTTTCATGCCTGCCATCCTGAAGGGCGTGATGCAGCGCATGGAACAAGGCCCCTTGACTGGTTGCTATGCCCGTGACGTTCGCGTTATCGTATATGATGGTAAGATGCACCCGGTTGACTCCAATGAACTTTCTTTCATGCTCGCAGGTCGTCAGGCATTCGCACTGGCCTTCAAGGATGCAGGTCCGAAGATTCTGGAGCCTATCTACGACGTAGAGGTTCTCGTGCCAAGCGACAAGATGGGTGACGTGATGAGTGACCTGCAGGGACGCCGCGCCATGATTATGGGTATGAGCAGCGAGAGTGGTTATGAGAAGCTGACAGCAAAAGCTCCTCTGAAGGAGATGGCCAGCTACAGCACCGCTCTGAGCAGCCTCACTGGTGGTCGTGCAAGCTTCAACACGAAATTCTCAAGCTATGAACTCGTACCCGCTGATGTTCAGCAGAAACTCATAGCCGAGTACCAAGCAACGCTGAAGGATGAATAATCATTTTTAATTGTTATAACAGCAATTAAAAAGGTTAAAAAACTTAAATAAGTTAAACGCCAGCACTTTTCGTACTGGCGTTTTTCTTTTTTTATTCACACAATGTAATATCTTTGCAGTATGAAAAGAAGTTACATCTGGCTCATTTGCGTTGTTGTTTGCATTGCTTTCATAGCGCTGCTCTATCTGCAGGGAAGCTATGCAAAGGCTATGATCAGGATGCGGCAAGAGCAGTTCAACGAGAACGTTTTGCGCAGTCTTGACCAGGCATCGCGCGAACTGGAGAAAGAAGAGACTCTACGCTACCTGCAATCTGTTATTGACCAACACGGGATGGGGAAAGTGGGAAATGTGCGTTCCGATGACTTCCGCATCTCAGATTACACACTGCCACTCGACACCATCATCACCAACAAAGCGGGAATGTCGCTGGGATCACTCACCGTCAATAGATACAACAGGGTAGCAGAGACCATCAGCAATCTCCAAAAGCATGTGCGCGAAGCATATATATACGAACAGGGAGTACTCGATGAGGTCATCTATGCTGTCATGTACACAGCCAGTGAGCAACGGTTCCAGGACCGCCTCAATCCCGCTGTACTGGACGGCTTTCTGCGCAGTGCCCTGCAAGCAAACGGCATCACCCTACCCTTCCACTTCATCGTATATACCAGCGACGGGCGCGAAGTCTACCGTTGCGAAGACTACACCGAGGAAGGCAATGATCCGAGCTATCATCAGCCCCTTTTCCGCAGCGACCCGATGGGACAGATGGGCGAGGTGGTGATACATTTCCCCGACCAGAAGCGTTACATTCGCGGCGTGGCCAACTATGTGGCACCGGCTATGGTTTTCACCATCATTCTGCTCATCACCTCCCTCATCACCATCTATCTTATTGTCCGGCAAAAGCGCATCAGCGAGATGAAAAAAGATTTCGTGCACAACATGACTCACGAATTCAAGACGCCAATCTCCACCATATCCATTGCGGCGCAGATGCTTGCCGACAAGAGTGTGAACAAAAGCGAAGCAACATATGAACGTTTGGGAAGCGTCATTACCAGTGAAGCACGCCGCCTTCGCTTCCAGGTAGAGAAGGTGCTGCAGATGAGCCTTTTCGACAACAACAATATTGCCCTGAAGTTGCAAGAACTCGATGCTAACGAGATAATCGAGAATGTCGTCGACACCTTCTCCCTGAAAGTAACGCAGAGCGGCGGTACACTCGACATACGCCTCGAAGCATACAACCCTTTCATCAATGCAGATGAAATGCACTTCACCAACATCATCTTCAACCTGCTGGACAATGCCTTCAAGTACCGCAGCGAGGAAAAACCACTTGCCATTCAGGTACACACCTACAATCAGAACGAGACGCATTTCTGCATCAGCATCTCTGACAACGGTATCGGCATTCAGAAGGACGACCTGAAACGTATCTTCGACAAATTCTATCGCGTACATACCGGTGACCAGCACGATGTCAAAGGCTTTGGTCTCGGATTAGCTTACGTACAGAAGATGGTAGAACTGCACCAAGGCACCATCAAAGTAACCAGCGAACTCGGCAAAGGAACAAAATTCACAATAACTCTACCCTTGGCAGAAGACTAACCAATAATCAATAACCTATAACCCCTCTATTATGGAACAGAAACAGCACATTCTACTTTGCGAGGACGAAGAGAGCCTCGGTATGCTCGTTCGTGAATACCTCGAAGCAAAAGGCTATGAAGCCGATCTCTATCTGGACGGCGAGGCAGGTTATCGTGCTTTCATGAAAAGGAAATACGATATGTGTCTGCTCGATGTGATGATGCCCAAGATGGACGGATTCTCGCTGGCCAGAGAAATTCGTTTGGTTAACACCGAAGTGCCCATTATCTTCCTTACTGCAAAGAATCTGAAGGAAGATATCCTGGAGGGCTTCAAGATTGGAGCCGATGACTATCTGACCAAGCCTTTCTCTATGGACGAACTCGTCTATCGTATGGAAGCCATCCTGAGACGCGTCAAGTCAAAGGACCTGAAGAACGTCACACGCTTTCAGCTTGGACAATTTATCTTCGATACTCAGCGCCAGGTACTCATCCTCGGCGAGGAGCAAACCAAACTTACGACGAAGGAAAGCGAATTGCTCACTTTGCTCTGTGTACACGTCAACGATGTTCTGGAGCGCGACCTCGCACTCAAGACCATTTGGATGGACGACAACTATTTCAACGCACGCAGCATGGATGTCTACATCACGAAGCTGCGCAAACTCCTCAAAGCTGATCCGGATATTGAAATCAACAATGTACACGGCAGAGGCTATCGCCTGGTTGTGCCCAACCTGATGCCAAACCCGGAACTGGGACCAGAGCAGGAAGGAGAGAATCCTGAGTCCTGAAAAAAAGTGCCGCCTCGAAGATCTCGGGGCGGCACTTTTTGAACCTTATTTATTTGCTAGGTTATCTACTGATTGTTAGAAGATGTAGCCGACTGTAATAGCGAAATTGTGTTTTGTGGAAATCTTCATATCACAACCGGTACCACTGCTGGGCAGATTACCGCCCTGGGGAGTTGACTGGCTGGTTAATCCCAGCGGGCTATTATGCTGGGCAAAAGGAATCAGGTCGTACATGTAGGAGAAGCCAAAAGAGTAATGCTTGTAGAAAGCATTCACACCGACCATGACTCCAGGCTGGCAGAGCTTGCCGACGTGGCTTCTTCCTTCCATCCAACCGCCGTCTTCTGTATACTTCATCAGGCTCTTGTTCTGGGTCGTAACATTATATTCTGTCATAACATCCTGACCCATTACGCTTTCGCCATATACCACTTCAGTCTTTGTTTCCTTACGCTTTGCCACAAGATTGAAGCGTGCATAGACACCGGCAAGGGGTGCGACTGTCAAATCCTTGACACCACCGACGTTTTTGAACTGATAAGTGAGGCCAATGGGAATTGCCAACGTGAAAGCCTTCACACTTTGCTCATAGCTTAACACAGCGCCATCGCCATTCAGCTGACTGCGGCGGTTGATGGTGTAACCGTCATTGCTACCAGACAGATAGGTCATCATAGCGCCCAGTTCCAGATAGAGAGGCATACGCTTTGTGAGGCTTAGGTCGCCCATCCACCCAAAGGTCACTCCCTTCAGGAAGTACTTCTCGCTTGCAGGAGCAGTCGGGCTTCGTTGAGCGCTGTTGTTTGTGTACTTGGCACTTGTGCCGGCGAATCCAAGTTGAACACGATGGAAGAACTTTGCTTCGCTAGGAGTTGAAGGGACAAAGACTTCAGTACTGTCTTCTCCTGCTGCATCTAACAGTTCGTCATCATCTTGGGCATAGGCGCCAAGACTCAGGCTCAGCAGCATCGCAGACAGCATTACTTTCATTAATTTCATAGTATGTATGGATTAGTTTTTTAGAATTCTTCATGCAAATTTAGCATTTATTATTAAAACTGCCAAACTTTTTTGAAGAAATTTAACACTATGGAGGCCAATACAGGATGAAAAGCCGAAAAAACGGGCTCGTAAATCCATAGTATTGGCCTTCATAGCCTCTCTAAGACGTAATAAATGTATCCTACGCGATTAGAGTTGCGTCAGTTGGAAATTTCTCCAGAGAACCTTGATGTCATTTCCGTCGTGGATTTGCAGCATGATGCGTCCTGGAGTATTGCCGATGAGCTCATCTTCCAGGTCGGCCATCGGTTCGCCGTTGAGCCAAGTCTGGACATGATTGCCCTCCACACGCAGACGCAGGGTGTTCCATTCACCCTCCTTCAGGACTTCCTCCTTCTCGTCGGGAATCTGTTGCAGCCAGCCACGACCATAGGACTCGTAGATGCCGCCAGTGTCGCTGCCCTTCGGAGCCACCTCACACTGCCATCCGTGGACAGTGTTGAAGCCCTCGATGAAAGAGTGGAAGAAGAGGCCGCTATTGCCGTTGCTCTCCTGCTTGAACTCCAGAGTGAGGTCGAAATCCTTGTAATATTTACGAGTGCAGAGATAGCCGTACTGCTTGTTGTCGCCATTCTCAGTCACCAGATTGCCTTCTTCATCCACGCTCCACTTGCCGTCGCCGAAAGGCTCCCAGCCAGTCAGGTCCTTACCGTTGAAGAGACTCTCTGTCTGACCGCCCTTGTGAGGCAGGGGACGAACCTTGATATTCCTGAACGAAGCGGGATCGCCATGATCCTGGAGGCAGATGACACCCTCGGAGGCAAGGCCGTATTCGGGAGCGTGAGCCCATTTGCCACTACCCTTCCGCTCGAACCAGTCGTCTGTCCAGGCCTCGAACTCCAGAATCTTCTCGCCATTCAGCCAGTGCTCAACATGGCCGTTGTCGAAGACAATCTTCGAGGTGTTCCATTCACCCACAGGATTGACGTGCATCTTCGAGTAGTCGGGCAGGTGCATAGCATAGTCCACACCCAGTTTCTGCCATTCCTCCAGCTTGTCGGGGGCATTCACTTCCTCCCAACCCTCGTTGTCGATGAGCTGATACTCAGGACCAGTCACGTAAGGAACCGAGAAGGCAGGATTCTCCACCACGTGGTAGATCATACCGCTGTTGCCGCCATGTGTCAGTTTCCAGTCCCAGGTCAGTTCGAAGTCGGCAAACTTGCGTTTCGTAACGATGTAGCCGGAGTCGTCTGCACCACCGCCACTCGCCTGGATGCAACCATCCACAGCCGTCCATCCGTTGGACAAGACAGTGTCATTGAAGTTTTTCCACTCGGACAGGTCCTGGCCGTTGAACAGCAGTATCCATCCCTCTTTCTCCTCACTCCTGGTCAGCGTATTGTCTTTAGGCTGACAGGAGCAGAAAGTACCACACACAGCTGCAAGAGAAAGCAGCATCAGATTTGTTTTTTTCATTGTCTCAAATATTTGAAGTTTAGTTTTCAGAATACAGCGGCTATTCTCCTGATGCATGGGAATGCTCCGTAAGCTATGTTTCCCATATCAGTTTCTCCATCATGCAAAGTTAGGACTATTTTCCGAAGTCCACAAATTTGCGAACGTTTTTCTTTCTCTTGGGGGCAAAAAAGAAATATCCGGTGCTTTCCTTACGCCCTCAACTGTCCGATACACCGAACAAAAAAAAATTCTATACCGGATAAAAATCTTTTCTGCGGCATAAAAAGTTATTTTCAAGCTTAGAAAATATATTTCCAAAGTGTGAAAATAAATTTTCAAGCCGTGAAAATATATTTTCTAAGCTTGAAAAAAGTTTTTGAAGTCGTATCGGGATACTTTATATGCCGTAGCAGAATGTTTTGACCCTATAGGAGAATGTTTTGTCGGGCGCAATAATATATTATAATGTATAGTGAAAGCGGAGGTGGAACTTCTTGCACTCCTATATGTGCTCAGGCGGCAAAGCCGGAGTCCTCACGCTCGGAAAAGCTCAAATAAATTTGGCTTTTTGCTCGCTTATTCGTAACTTTGACCTACGGTCGAAGTCACTACCGCTCGACAATAAAAATAAAAGCCTTTTTATTTTGTATTGTGCTCACTTAATCGTAACTTTGTAGCCAAATAATCTCTTCTGAAGACGAAATTATACAAAAAAACGATGAAACGACATATTTCTCCACTCGTTCTGTTTTGCCTGCTGATGCTGCCGGACATAGTGTTGGCGGGCATTCCGGAGGGTTACTACGATGCTGCGAACGGCAAGAAGAAGTCTGCCCTGAAGGCTGCGATACACGATGCTATTGCGCCCCACACGAAGATTGGATACGGCAACCTGTGGGTGTCCTACGAGAAAGTGGACTATCTGGACAAAACGAATGCGCAGGGCCGCCACCAGGTGATGGACTATTACAACGACAAGGTGTTCTACTTCACAGGGACAGGTTCGGCCGTGAGCGGCATGAACAAGGAACATGTGGCTCCCCAGAGCTGGTGGGGCGGCGGAACCGGCATCGCGGTGGGAAGCGACCTGTTCCAGGTTATCCCGTCGGAATCGAATGCCAACAGCGCGAAGAACAACTATCCCCTGGGTGTGGTGAAGGGCTCGGTATCGTATTCCAATCCGCGCATGAAGACAGGAAAAGATGCCAACAACAGAATGGTGTTCGAGCCTTGCGACGAGTACAAAGGGGACTTCGCGCGAATCTACTTCTACGTGGCGACCTGCTATCCCGATGTCAATTGGGAGAACCGCAGCGATGTAAATGTCTCGTTCAAGCGTGAGGACTATCCGACGCTGAAGGCCGACATCCTGCCGCTGCTGCTGCAATGGGCGAAGAACGACCCTGTGTGCGAGTGGGAGAAGACCCGCAACGAACGTGTCTATGCCGAACAGGGCAACCGCAATCCCTTCATCGACTTCCCCTATCTGGCAGAGTACATCTGGGGCGACAGCATCGACTTTTCCTTCAGCACCGATGGTTCGTCTTCTGGAGGAGGAGGTCAAGGCGGCGACCCGATTCCGGAATTTGCCACGCTGGTCGAGTGCCCTATGACGTCGGGCCTCAATCCCTTCTACGTCCGCACCTATGAAGGCTGCGAGGGTAGCGCCTGGACGAGCGATTCGAGATACGGGGCCAAAGCCAACGCGAACAGCCTCCCAAACAAGGAAGCAGACGAATACCTGATGGTCGATATCGACCTGACATATTCCCAGACGGCTACACTCACCTTCGAGCACGCTACGGGCTACAACAAAACAGAGCAGGTGAAGGACACCTATCTCCAGGTGCTTGTCAGTGAGGACTATAGTGGCGTTCCAGAGGATGCGACCTGGGACATGCTGGATGCGACCTTCCCGCCACTTCCGTCGAGCAGCAGCTTCACCAGCTTCGTCAGCTCTGGCGACATCATCCTCAACGGCTACAGCGGAAAGAAAATCACGCTGGCCTTCCGCTACATCAGCAACAGCTCCGCTTGCTATTGCTGGGAGATAAAGAATGTCAAAGTGACGGCCTACACGGTTCCGGACGGGATAAGCCTCACCCCTGCCCTCTCCGAGGGAGAGGGAGCTGTCTACAACCTTTCCGGTCAAATGGTAAATGGTCAAAATGGTAAATTGCCTAAGGGCATCGTTATTAGAAACGGCAAGAAGATATTGCAGAAATGAAGCGCATAGTATTACTTATCATTCTTCACTCTTCACTCTTAACTCTTCACTTTGCGACAGCTCAAGAGCAATACTACCGCAAGGCGGAAGGACTTCGCGGCACACAACTCAAGGCTGCCCTGCACGACATCATCCAGCCCGAGCGGGTTCTGGATTATGGCGGAGGCGTGGGCAAGACCTGGAGCGGATTCTGGATGACCGACCAGATGGAGGATATGCAGGTGCGCGACCGCTACAGCAACGTGGTGCGCTACCTCAATCCCGACATGAGCGCCGTGAGCAACATGAACATCGAACACATCTGGGCTAACAGCTGGTGGGGACACCTGAAAAACAACGCTTATTGCGACCTTTTCAACCTCTACCCTGCCGACGCTACAGCCAACGGGCGAAAGAGCAATAACCCGATTGGCATCGTGGATGGAACGGTTGCCTACACAAACGGTGTGACGAAGGTGGGCAAGAGCACCAGCTACCGGGCTGACAGCCTCATCACCGCCTGGGAACCTGCCGACCAGTGGAAGGGCGACTTCGCGCGTACATATTTCTATATGGCGACCTGCTACAGCCACATGACTTCGCTCTGGACGACAACCGAAGGCCTGCTTACCGTCGATCCGGACAGTCCTCTGTTGATGCGCCCCTGGGTCTATAACCTGATGCTCGAATGGGCAGAATCCGACCCCCTCGACGAGATAGAGCAGGAACGGTGTGAAGCTATCTACAGCATTCAGGGCAATCGCAATCCCTTCGTCGATTATCCAGAACTGTGCCAATACATCTGGGGCGACAAGGCAGACGAGCAGTTCTACTCCGACGAAGAGAACGGCGCAGAAATCTTTGTGCCGGCTGCAGGCGAAGAGATTGACTTCGGACTCTGGCCCCTGTCGCGCCCCTTCAGCGCAAAAGTTCAGGTGCGAGGCAGAGGTCTGTACGAAGGCGCCAAGCTTGCTGTCGCCGACGAGTACTTTGCACTGACCCAAACAGAACTCTCTGCCGACGAAATCACAGAAGGCACAGACATCGCTGTCTCTGTAACGCCCACCAGCGAAGGCACTTACACCACAATGTTCCTTCTCGAAGGCAGCGGCTATGTGCAGCAGACACCGTTGCGCGTCGCCTTTGTCGACGGCATTCCAGCCTACCCTGCCACAGATATTGTCTGTGCCGTCAGCAGCCGCCGCTTCAACGCCAACTGGATGAACTACCAACCCGGAGCGACCTACACCCTCAATGTCTATACGAAGGACGCAGAAGGACAAGCAAAGACCTTCGACACCTACACCACCACCGATACGACCTATCAGGTCAAGAACGTTACACCCAGCACCACATATTATTATAGGGTAAGTATCATCGAGGACGGAGAAGAGACCGTCAGCAGCAATGAGGTAATGGTAGAGATGCCTGACGTTGCTCCTATCTTCACCGTCAGCACCTACGACATTGCCTTCACAGCCACTCCAGGCAAGCCAAGCGCTCCTGCTCAAGTAACAATTACGGCAATGGCCGTGCCCAAGTATGTGACAGAAGTCATCACAAGTGCGCCGTTTGAACTCAGCGCAGACGGAGAAGAATGGTCGCAGCAACTCACTCTCAAAGGTCAGAGTCCCGATTTCTATGTACGTTTTGGTGGCGCAACAGAAGAAGGCGACTATGAAAGCGAAATTATTGTGAGCACGGAAGGGCTGGACGACAAAGTCATCTCCGTCAGCTGTAGTGTGGATGCCAGCAAGTCCTTCTTTGAGGACTTCGAAACAGGCTCCAAGGGTGCTTATGCTGCTGCAGAGGTCACATGCTCCGCAGCCACTTGGGAGATGAGTAACGCTTTGATAGCCGGCGACGACAACGCTCTGGACAAGAAGTGTGTCCGCATGAAGGGCTACGTCAAGTCTGGCACCACCATCACAACGCCTGCTCACATTATGATGACAACAGACAAGGTGAACGGATGCGACAGCCTTTGGTTCTATGCAGGCAGCTACGGCAACGACACTGGGGTGAAGATGGCTGTCAGCTACAGCATCGACGGCGGACAGACCTGGACAAAGGTTGTCTCTTCGCTCTCTATCGGAGCCATGAAACGCTACGGCTACAAGATAAACAAGGATGGCAACATCCGCCTCAAGTTCGAGAGCGAGAACACAGGCAACAAACGCGTCAACCTCGACAACATACAGATGAGCGATTGGGAAGACCCGGATGGACTGAATCCAGCTCATAGTTCAGAGTTCATGGTTCATAATGATGGCCTGTACGACCTAAGCGGACGTAAGGTTGCCAAACGAAAAGTGGCTCGCAGCATCATTGTTGAACAGGGCAAAAAGACACTTCACAAACGTTAAGTAATGAGGTTCTTCATCACGCTTTCCTACGACGGTACTCGCTATCACGGCTGGCAGATTCAGCCCAATGGCGACAGCATACAGCAGCGATTGCAGGAAGCCCTCTCTACCCTATTCCGCCAACCTGTAGAGGTTGTCGGGGCAGGAAGAACAGATACAGGCGTGCATGCCCGTATGATGGTGGCGCATTTCGATAGTCCAATCCCATCCTCCCCCACAGGAGAGGAGACATGTACTTCCCCCTTGGGAAGAGATAGAGGTGGGCAGCTTGCTTATAAGCTCAACAAACTCCTGCCACAGGATATTGCTGTGCAGGAAGTCCGACAAGTTGCCGACGACATGCACGCCCGCTTCTCCGCCACTTCGCGTACCTACCACTACTTCATCCACACCCATAAAGACCCATTCCTCGCAGCTTATAGTTGGCAGATTCCTTTTGTGCTTGACTTCAAGAAGATGAACGAAGCGGCAAAAGTTTTGATGGAGTATAAGGACTTCACCAGCTTCTCGAAGGTGAACACAGACACGAAGACAAACCTCTGCGATATCAAGGAAGCCTATTGGACAGAAGTGGCACCTGGGCAATGGCGATTCACTATTACCGCCAACCGTTTCCTCCGGAATATGGTTCGCGCTATCGTTGGAACACTTGTAGAGGTAGGCAGAGGAAGGATAAGTATCGAAGACGTGCGCCACATCATCGAAGCCAAAGACCGTTGCCAAGCCGGCGAAAGCGTCCCTGGCAAAGCCCTCTTCCTGGTTGATATTCAATATTAAGTGAAGAACGAAGAGTGAAGAACGAAGAATAAAAGTTACATCCCATATCATAATTCTTAACTCTTAATTCTTAACTCTTAACTAACATAATGTGGTTAGCCTTTGCCTTTCTTAGTGCAGCTTTGCTCGGCTTCTATGATGTCTGCAAGAAACACTCCCTGCGCGACAATGCCGTCATTCCCATCCTCTTTCTCAACACGCTCTTCTGCTCCCTCATCTTCCTGCCACTTGCTTTCCAGACACCTTTCGGCGGATGGGAGGTGCAACGATACATCCTGCTCAAGTCGTGCATCGTGCTGAGCAGTTGGCTGCTCGGATATATAGGCATCAAGCATCTGCCCATCACGATTGTAGGCCCTATCAATGCCACCCGCCCTGTCATGGTGCTGGTGGGTGCACTCATCATATTCGGCGAAAGTCTAAACCTCTTGCAATGGCTGGGTGTCTTGCTGGCTATCCTCGGCTTCTTCCTGCTTAGCCGCAGCGGAAAGAAGGAAGGCATAGACTTCCGGCATAACAGATGGATAATTTGTACTGTGGGAGCTGCCATACTTGGTGCCGTCAGCGGCCTTTATGACAAGTACCTGATGGCTACGGAAACAGATGGAGGTTTAGGTCTACCCCGACTGACAGTTCAATGCTGGTACAACTTCTACCAAACGCTGATGATGGGAGCTATTCTCTTGTTGCTTTGGTGGCCTAAACGCACGGAGAGTACTTCCTTCCAATGGCGTTGGAGCATCCTGCTAATAAGTGTTTTCTTGAGCGTAGCCGACTATGTTTACTTCTATAGTCTTTCGCTGGACGGCGCTTTGATAAGTGTGGTGAGCATGGTTCGCAGGAGTAGCGTTCTGGTCAGCTTCATGCTTGGTGCCCTACTCTTTCACGAAAAGAATCTGCGCAGCAAGGCCATCGACCTTGCCCTTGTCCTGCTCAGTATGTTCCTGTTATGGCTGGGACAGGACTAATTTTCTGATTATTACATGTGTCTTTCCCCCGGCTTTCTGACGCTGTTCGCGAGTCAGTTCGCTGGTTTGCAGTTCCCAGGTGATATTGTCGTCATTCTGGGAGAGTGAGGCCTTGATAAGCGGTAAAGCCTGAAGAGCGAGCCGCACATCTGTATCAATGTCCTCACTTAGGAAATCATCGACAGCAGGACGCTCGATGGTTTGGGGCAACTCGTGCCAATCGGCATCAAAAAGACGAACCCGGCTGTCGGAAGCAGGAGCACTATAGGTCTGTACCATACAGAATACACTGTCAGAGAGCAGCCGCATCTCTACTGAACAATGCTCAGATAGGCACAACTGCAGGTATTTCTCACTCAAAACGAGCAATTCTGCATGAGCATCAAAACGGTTCTTCACCACCGCCTGCATATTATTTTCGCGAAAGTCAATCTGATCAAGGCGATTGTTCTTCGTCAGGAGAGGGAAGATGCTGTCGGGAGCTGCGGCATAGATGTCGCGGATACGGATCTGTGAAAATGAAGAATGAAGAATGAAGAATGAAGAATATAGGAAGAAAAAGAACCTTGCTAACCTCATAACTATGCACTATGAATTATGAACTACTATTTCAACTTCCAGTCGGCCAAATAGAAGCGGCTCTCCACAGCATTCTCAATATCATCTGGCAGGTTGCAGAAGAAGTCGATACCTGTTCGCTTCTCCAATTCATCGATAGAGATGGCATATTTGGAGCTTACATCATCCGTATTCCCCTTGTGCTCCATCCAAAAAGCGATAGCATAGTAACCGCCGTTGGTTTTAGCATACTTCTTTGTATATGCGAGAATAGCCATAAAGTAGTACTTCGGGCATACCAACTGATTGCTGCTTCCTACCATTGTATAGTTCCCCGAGGAAATTGTCCCCCCTTTGACCACATAAAGCGTGTCGCGGAAAGAGGAGACATCGTATGTGTTGCGGAGATGGTTTTCCAGATTCCACCATATTCCCTGTTCGTTGAAAGCTTTCAGTTGCGGCATGATGTTACTCATGTAGAACGTCTGTCCATTGGCTTCTTTCGAATTGAGCCGGTCGGCACTGCCCAGCATATGTCCACGCTGATAACGCCAATCATCGTAATCGCCAGAATTGAAACGCAAACCTTCCGGCAGCACTGGATCGGGCTGAAAGGGGTCGCCTGTACCGCCATAGCCGTTGAATGTCTCGCCCTGCCTCCAGTTATTACGGTACCAGTTCTTATTGTTCGATGAGAATCCGTTGTACCATTTGAAGGCTGTCCAGCAGTTGGCCTTGAACTTTGTATTGTAACCGATACAATAATTCAATGTACCATCAGAAAGAGTATGGACGATAAGTGCATCGACGCTACCGGTCTTTAGAGACGGAATTTCTATACCATGAATAACACCTGTGCGGACAGACATTGGCGCTGTGGCTTCGGTATAGAGAGTCTGTGCCAGAGAGGTGTTCTGATTGGAATTGGACGAAGACTGGGGAGCCACGACAGAATCACCACCGCACCCAGCAAGGCAACACAATAAAATAATAGATGCAGATAGCCTAATGTATCTGCATCTATTAGATATTGACAATCGGGGCATTATAATCCCTAATCTCTAATCCCTAATCCGCTGTTTACTTCTTGGTGCGAGCGTAGCGGCTCATGAACTTATCTACGCGACCTGCGGTGTCAACCAGCTTGCTCTTACCTGTGTAGAAGGGGTGAGAAGTGTTACTGATTTCCAACTTGTACAGGGGATAAGTTTCGCCTTCGAACTCGATGGTTTCGGTAGTCTTTGCTGTAGAGCGGCTCAGAAACATGTCACCATTGCTCATATCCTTGAACACAACAGGACGATAATTCTCAGGGTGAAGTCCTTTTTTCATTTTATTTTCTCCTTTTCTTTTATGCCCCCGAGCTTCCTTTTGAAGTAGATAAGGGGCGGATTATTACTTTTAGCGGCTGCAAAGGTACAACATATTTTTCAATGTACCAAATTTTTGGACAACAAAAAGATTTTATTTAGTTATCACTGTTATAGGAAAAGTTTTCAACAAGCAATCTTTATTCCTTACAAAACCCGTTTCACGTCTTCAACCATTTTCAGCGTCCTCAGATGTGCACCATACATGGTCAAGTGATAGGGCGTGTCAAAAAAAAGGGTATCAGGGAATACGTATCGGCTTGGTGCTGCCTGAAATGGAATATTGTTTTCCTTCATATAACCCTCTAAGGAATCAAGATTCTTCTTGTTTCCGTCATTCAGGTAAGCACTTTCAATTAAAGCAGGAGGGAGGTGTATTAACGTGATTCCGTTGCCTCTCAAATATTCATGAAGGTATTGATAGAAAGCTGTAGTTTCTTCATCCATTGTAGCGGAGAAGAAAACATCATTTGTTTTGATATCCATGTGTTCCCTCGGATATTCCACATCTCCATAGCGATTGATGGAAGATGACGAATATGGTCCTTCGTAAGGCCTGTGGAAGTGCAGATGGTCCATTGCATCTAGGAAATGAATGCCTATGTATTTGAATGAATAACACCATTGGCGAAAGTTCATCTTCAGATATGCTTTCGGAAGATGAGTACTCAGAACCCTGAGCAACGTTGATTCGCCGTATAGCCTTAAATTACCCGAACCATATTCTGGGCAGAAAATAACAATGTCACCTCTCTTCAAGAAATCCTTATATATCTCGAATTGCATCCTTATACCTATTCCTGCATGAGTTGAGGTGTTAACTACAGGCATCTTGAGCGAATCTGCCAGGATTTGGGATTCAATACCAAACCCTCCATTGGAACCCGAAATAACAACAATCTTGTTCACATCCTTCAGGGAGTCGAGCCTCTCGTAAGCCAACAAAACATTTTTCTCATGGGACAGTTTGCTTAGATTATCAGTCCAGAAAGCCATCACAAATGTAAAGACCACGACAGGAACGAGTATTGTGATGAAAGTCTTTATTATCAAACGTCTCATCTGCATGTTGTTTTAGAATTGGAAATAGATAAACGTCGTGTCATCTTCTATCGTCATCATATATGAGACATAGATAGAAGCAATCAATATGAAATACACCAAGTTTCTAACAAGTGGCTTCGGGATAATCCGTTTGAACTCATGATCGGCATTCCTGTTCCACCATTCAAAGAGAAGTGCAACCATAATAATACCGATAAGCCAAAGGCTGTCTACAAATGCGATTCCTATTTCGCCGGTACGTTTTTCAAAGCTACAGAGTTTTGTGATATATTCGAGTGCCTGTGTGAGAGACGTTGCCCTGAAAATAATCCAACCTATCATAACTAAGAGGAACGTCCCGAGCATATTAAATGCTTCATGAAGAGATGGGAAATTCTTATCTTCACAGAACCCTCCACTATATTTGTGGTTTTTATTCAAAAGAATCAGGGGCAAAAATAGGCAGGCATGATATAGGCCCCATACGACATATGTCCAATTCGCCCCATGCCATAGACCGCTCAACAAGAAAATAGTAAAAATATTTCTGATTACTTTGATTTTCGATACCCGACTTCCACCTAACGGGATATAGACATAATCCACGAACCATTTGTTGAGTGAAATATGCCAACGTTTCCAGAATTCAGCAATATCCCGGCTGAAATATGGCACTCTAAAGTTCGGCTGCAGTTTAATCCCAAACAGCTTAGCACATCCTATAGCAATAGATGAATAACCGGAGAAATCTCCATAGATCTGGAATGTAAAAAAGAAGGCACCCAAGAGTAATGACATACTCCCTACTTCATTGTAATTGCCAAAAGCAATATTTGCATATCTGGCACAATTATCGGCAATAACTACTTTCTTAAAAAATCCCCAAAGCATTTGGCGGCACCCATCAACGGCAACAGAATAATCAAAGGTCCTATTTCTTTGGAATTGAGGTAACAAGTTTGTCGCTCTTTCAATAGGGCCGGCAACTAGTTGTGGGAAGAAACAGACAAATGCGAAGAAAGCTAATGCATCTTTAGTTGGATTAATCTTGTTCCAATAAACATCAATAGAATAGCTCAGAGCCTGGAATGTATAAAAACTGATTCCAACAGGAAGAATAACATTCAATGTTGGATAGTCTAAATGGAAATTCAAAGATTGCAGCAAAGTCTGCATACTTTCCGCAAAGAAATTGTAATATTTGAATATCCCCAGAATAGCGAGATTTATGATAACATTGCCTGTAGAACAGATTTTTGCAATGTTGTTTAAACCTTGATTCTGATAGTGTTTAATCGCAAGGCCACTAAAATAACTGCATCCCGTTGTGAATATAATTAGAAAAAGGAAACGCCAATCCCACCAACCATAAAAGATATAACTGACAATAATGACAAACAGGTTTTGAAGCCTTAACCTTTTGTCAAGAACATACCAGTAAAAAAGAAATACTAATGGTAGGAATATTAGAAATTCGAGAGAATTGAAAAGCATAGAGTATTCATTCTTGAGTTGATTCAATAAACACTATGATTCCACTTTACGACTAATTACACTTAACTATGCTTTAGGGAAGGGTTAGCTCCATAAGATCCTGGAGAGTTCCATTGAAAATGTTGCAATCGACAAACCCCCTAATACCGGAGACCTTACCGCAATCTGTATGCTGCCAGAAAGTCCAGTCCCCCTTGTACTCAAGTTCGTCAACGTAATAATGCGCTATCCAATAGGGATAGGCATCAAATTCAGGAGTATTGAGGTACTGCATTTTAAACTTATAACTGGTATATAAAATGGGTTTGACACCGTACTCTTTTTCGACCACGTCGAACCATATCCGAACATCCCGACGCAATTGTTCCGGAGTTAGGTCGCCCTTCTTTTCTATATCCAGAACAGGAGGAAGATCGCCTGGTTCGAGCATAGCCATCTTCAGATAAAACTCTGCCTGCCTACGCGGATCAACACCCGGCACAAAGAAATGATATGCGCCTCTGACTAAGTCATTTCTCTTCGCGTTGGCAAAGTTTCTATTGAAGTTGTCATCGAACAACTTTTCACCTTCTGTTGCCTTAATAAAAACGAAACTAACAGGAGCTTCTCCTATGGAAGCATTGCGAAGCTTCTCCCAATTAATACGTTCTTGATAGTGACTGATGTCGATGCCTCGAACATCATAACCCGCGGGATATGTTGGATTGCCATATATTGCACGCCAACGGAAGCTAAACGGACTGACAAAGGTGTAATAAAAAAAACAAATATAGGCAGTCGCAATGAGAATACCACCTAGCCATACAAGCCAAGAGGGGAAACGACGGAAAAAATACAAGCCCCCCCAGCCCCCTTTATGGGGAGCTTTTTTCCTCCGCTTTTCCGAAGGTTTGCAGCGCGCTCCCCCAGAAGGAGGCTGGTGGGTCTTACTTACAGACAATTCAATTATAAATTATAAATTATAAATTGTTAATTATTTGCCCTGTTCCAAAGCCAAGGTTTTTGTGCACTGGTCACACACCTCGCTTGGCCCCCAATATTGGATAGGACCGGGATAAACATAGCAGGTATTCTTAGCCCATTCCTCGCGCTTACTTGCAAAGAACTTAAAGGGAGCACCTTCAAGCTCAACAAGAGCCTTACGGATAACGGGCTTCATAGCACCGTTACGACGTTCCATATTCATCATCATTGTGATGGGCACACCTCCTGCAACCCACTCGGCAGCAGGAGCTGTGGTGTTCTTGATAACGCTCATATAACCAGTTTTGCCGTTGGCAATCAGGCGACTAGCATTGTAACCGAGGCTGTAGCAGTAATCGGCATCGTAGTTGCTGGGAGCAGCGCAACGGCCTTCATAACCGAAGAAGTGATGCTGGGCGGAGAACTTGCCATTGTACTTGCCTTCCTTCTTCCAAGCTTCGAGCTTCATGGCTACCATTGCACTGAGCAGTTTCTCGGTCTCGATAAGGCTGACCTGCACGTTGCCATGAGGATCGCGGTCAAGACAGAGTTGACGCTCCACATCCTTAGGCAGGCTTTCCAGAACAGCAAGGTTCTCGGGGGCAATGTGGCTCTTCACGAAAGCAACCTGAGCATCCTTGCTATCGAACTCACGGCTCTCGCCTGTTGCGGGATCAGTGAGGACTTCGTTAAGCTCTGCAATAAGTTTCTTGATGGCAGGAATGAACTCAATTATGCCTTCGGGGATGAGGACGGTACCGAAATTGTTACCCTCAGCTGCACGATCGGCAACTATCTTAGCCAGATATGTAACAACATCGTCCAAAGACATCTCCTTCTGTTCAACCTCCTCGCTGATAAGACAAGCGTTGGGCTGAGTCTGCAAAGCACACTCAAGGGCGATATGAGAAGCTGAACGCCCCATTAGTTTGATAAAATGCCAGTACTTACGAGCAGAGTTACAGTCGCGCTGGATATTGCCAATCAGTTCGCTGTACGTCTTGCAGGCTGTATCGAAGCCGAAGCTGGTCTCTATTTGCTCGTTTTTCAGGTCACCATCAATAGTCTTCGGACAACCGATAACCTGTACACCATATTTCTTGGCTGCATAGTACTCAGCGAGAACACAAGCATTGGTATTGCTGTCATCACCACCGATGATAACGAGAGCTTTGATGCCGAGTTTGCGGAGAATTTCTATTCCACTCTCGAACTGAGCCTCTTTTTCCAGTTTAGTGCGACCTGAACCGATGATGTCAAAGCCGCCAGTATTGCGATACTCGTCGATGAATTCGTCGGTGAACTCAACATATTTGTGGTCAACGAGACCGCCAGGCCCCATTAGGAAACCATAGAGCTTGCTACTCTTATTGAGAGACTTCACACCATCATAAAGGCCACTGATTACATTGTGGCCACCAGGAGCTTGACCTCCACTGAGGATAATGCCCACGTTAATGGGTTCATAAGTCTTCAGTTCTCCGGCTTTGAATGTAATGACGGGCATACCGTAAGTATTGGGGAACATAGCCTTGATTTCATTCTGATTGCCAACACTCTGGGTGGCAACTCCCTCGACTGCCACAACAGGCCCCTGCAGAGCCTTAGGGAGTTTGGGCTGGTAGGCAGCACGAGCTACCTGAAGTGCACTTTTCTTCATGATTTACTTTCTGTTTATTAAGTTTATAGTTATGTTTTCGCGCCACAAAGGTACAAAAATACATTGGAAAAGAATGCCTTTAAGGCAGGAAAATGCAAAAAACAGGAAAGATTTACCACATTTGCTTGCTTATTCAGAGAAAAAGATATATTTTTGTGAGTCTAAACATACCATATACTTTATAGTTTCATGAAACGAAAAGACCTAAAAAAACACATCAATTATCTTTGCGGCGAACTATTGGCAGAGTGTATTGCAGCCGCACAATTCAGTAAGAAGGACAACAAACAAGACATCGAGAATGTGATGTTGAGTATTTTGGGAATGCAAGATGACTGGATTTGTCGTCTCTCGCATGTCGAGCCTGGCAGCACACGCATTTTTTTCAGAAAACTTCGTGAAGACATGCAGAAGCGGACCGACGAGATAATTGACCAAATACAGAATCTGGCATGCTAAAGACTTTATGTAGCAAGATTCTATTCGAATGGTTCCACTTCACGGAGACAGTCACAGAATCTTTGCCAGACAAATGTATCATTGCCCTCGCTCCTCATACCAGCAACTGGGATTTTATTATCGGCAACCTCTATAGCCGTGCAAAAGGCTTCCATTGCGACTTTCTTATGAAAAAAGAGTGGTTTTTCTGGCCGATGGGTATTTTAATGCGCGCGCTCGGTGGAATACCTGTCTATCGCAGCAAACAGATGCACTCCACAGACATCATCGCAGAACAGGCTAGAGAAGCTAAGGTATTCCGCCTCTGCATCACTCCAGAAGGCACTCGAAAAGCTCAGCCGGAGTGGAAAAAAGGTTTCTATTATATTGCACTCAAAGCCGAAATTCCTATTCTGCTTTATGGACTGGACTTTGCTGAGCGAAAAATTGTCTGTACTAAAACCATCATCCCAAATGGTGACGCTGAGACACAAATGCGTGAAATAAAAGAATATTACTTTAATTTTCAAGGATTACATCCGGAAAAGTTCAAAATATGAACAAGAAACACATTATCCTTTCATTTGCTCTTGCCGTTTGCTCTCTAAGTCTTTCGGCACAGGACAACGGCATAGCCAATCTACGCGAGTTTTTTGCACAATACACAAATCCAGATTTCCCGAACCTCGGAAAGATAACCGTAGAGGACATTCAAACAGATGCTCAGGGTAAACTCCTTAATATTATTCTAAGCGACAATTTCATTGCCCAACCACTCACACCACTCTCTGTGGGCAATCTTTATACAGAGGTAAAGAGACTGTTGCCAACGCCCTTCAACACCTACAACCTGACCATTTATGCAGCAGGCACGCCTATCGAGCAACTCATTCCGACAAGCATGATGGACCGAGCCGACACTGCTCGTGTTTATAAGCGCGAGCTATACAAAGGTAATGCTTGGGTGACACCGATGAGTCTACCCTATGTCATAAAGAAGGGTTTGCAAGGCAGGCATCTTGGCGTATGTCAGAGTCACGGCAAATACTTCAATCACAATAAACAAGAATGGATTTGGCAACGCCCCAGACTTTTCTGCACCACCGAAGACATGTTCACACAGACATTCGTTGTACCTTACCTTATTCCAATGCTCGAGAATGCTGGTGCCGTTGTCTTCACCCCTCGTGAGCGCGATTGGCAAAAGAATGAAATCATTATCGATAACGACGGTATCACAGACGGTAGCCGCTATGAAGAGCGTGTTAGTAAATACCATTGGCAATACGGCGGCATAGGATTCGCACACAACCAAGAGGGTTATGAAAATGGCGAGAACCCATTTCGTAAGGGAACCTTCCAGATTACAGAAGCAACACAGGACAAAAGAACAACGAGTGATGTCCTCTGGATACCAGAAGTTCTCGTTGAGGGTGACTATGCCGTTTATGTATCCTACAAAACATTGCCGGGCAGCATCCCAGATGCAAACTACACCGTCAGACATGGAGGCATCGCCACTAGCTTCCGCGTCAATCAGCAAATGGGAGGCGGGACATGGGTATATCTCGGAACTTTCCACTTCACAAAAGGCAAGAGTGAAGACAATTGTGTCACACTCTCCAACCTGAGCAATTACAAGGGTGTTGTGACTGCAGACGCCGTTCGTTTTGGAGGCGGAATGGGCAACATCGTTCGTGGTGACTCTACAATGGTTCTCCCTATTGGAAGCGACTTGCCCAGATGCCTCGAGGCTGCTCGCTATTCTGCACAATGGTACGGAATGCCGGACAGTGTCTATTCTCGCCGAGGCAATGATGATGGCAGAGACGATGTCAACACCCGGCCATATGAAATCAATTACCTTACCAGGGGCACCAACTATCTGAATGACGAAATTGGCTCGGATATACCGCCTGCACGAAGCGAGAATAATCAAGAACCCCAGGGTCTTGGTGTGCCTATTGAACTTTATATGGCTGTTCACAGCGATGCAGGCTTCCGCACCGACAACACCCTGGTTGGTACGCTCGGCATCTATACAACAGGCTTCTATGAAGGCAAGACAGCAACAGGGCTTTCAAGGCTTGTGAGCCGTGACCTCGTTGACTTGGTAATGACGCAAATCAACGCAGACATGAATCGAGAACTGGGTTTCTGGAACCGACGGGATATATACGACCGCAATTACGGCGAGTCGCGCGACCCACAAGTTCCTTCCATGCTCCTTGAGATGCTCAGCCATCAGAACTGGGCAGATATGAGAATCGGTCACGACCCGTGGTTCAAGTTCCTCATGGCACGCTCTATTTATAAAGGCATGCTACGCTTCATCTCCACCATTCACGGGGGTAAGGAATATGTAGTGCAGCCACTACCTGTTGCAGGCCTTGCTGCTGAAGCAAACAGTGAGAAAAGCGAGATTACACTGCGATGGACACCGAGGTTGGACAGTGCAGAGCCAACAGCAAAGCCTAACGGATATGTCGTTTACACAAAAAAAGCAGGAGGAGACTTCGACAATGGGCAATATGTCGGTGGTGAAAACTGCTACTATCAGATGCAAGCCACTCCAGGAACTCTCTATAGTTTCCGTGTAGCAGCAGTCAACGAAGGCGGTGCAAGTTTACTGAGCGATGAGGTCTGCGCTGCTGTCTCAGCGAATGCCGCAGCTCCTTCCATCTTGATTGTCGATGCATTCCAGAGATTGGCTGGTCCGCTACCCTTCGACAATGAGACGACTGGCGGCTTTGCTTTCGACCAAGACCCAGGAGTGATTGATGTAAAATCTCCAGGCTACTGCGGCCGTCAGCTGAGTTTCGACAAGAGCAAATATGGCAAAGAAACAGACGATGGTATGGGCGTAAGCGGAGACGAATTGGAAGGCATGATTCTGGCTGGAAACACACACGACTACAGTGTGCGTAATGCATCAGACATCCTCGCCAAGCATCCCGACTGCAATATATGTAGTACCACTCCTATGCAACTTGCAAGCCTCGATCTACGGAACTATCGCATTGCCGACTTCATCCTTGGTGCACAAAAAGACGATGGTTATTCCCTGACTCGCCGCAAAGCATTCACGCCCGAAATGCTTACTGCCATCTCCCAACTGACGCTTCAAGGCACATCGATAATGGTAAGTGGTGCATTTATTGGCAGCGACGCACATAATGCAGGAGACGATGGTTTTGTTGCAGACAAGTTGAAATATCGCTTCGTAGCATCCGTTCCGACAGACAGCATCTGCACTGTTGAGGGTCTGAACAACACAGCCACGATATGGAGCAGACCAAGCGAAGAGAATTATTGGATACGGAGCACAGACATCATCGAAGCTGTTGGCGGTTCATTCAGTACAATGAAATATGCAACCGGAAACTACTCAGCAGCCATCGCCTATCCCGGACCTGGCTACCGCGTCCTAGCTTTTGGATTCCCCCTTGAATGTATTACAGATGCTGAAACCCGACGCAATATCTTCGGCATTGCCATCGATTACCTGTTGGGAAAATAATGCTTTAGAATTCTTCACTCTTTCTTAATTCTTCACTCTAAATTCACTTGATGTATACTATATTATGCAACATGAAGGGCTCTCGCAAGCTCACTGTCGATGAAGCCCATTTGAATACAATCGATCGCTACGCTCTTTTTTCCGACTTACTCGACAGCAATGGCATTGTCGAAGAAAGCGTTTTGGAGAAACTGCGACTAAACGTACGCTCTCTGCTTTCCACAGGCAAGCCCGATTCTCAGCTGCTCAATCTCTGCGAACACATTCTTTTCCACAGCGACATGAAGGCCTTTGGACTACATCAGCTCATCCTTCTCTTCATTGATTGGAAAAAAGAACAGCTCGATGCTCTGAAAGCATCAATAAAAACAGAAACTGAAGCTTGAGCACAGCATCTTCTTCGTTTCATTCTGGTGCGAACGAGACTCATCAGCTGACCGATTGGCTCCCCACCACACGCAAAGAGATGGATTTGCGCGGCTGGGATAATGCCGACGTAATTCTTTTCAGCGCGGATGCTTACGTTGACCATCCCGCTTTCGGGGCTGCTGTCATCGGCCGGTTACTTGAGGCTGAGGGACTGCGCGTCTGCATTGTGCCGCAACCGGATTGGCACGGAGACTTCCGCGATTTCCGCAAGCTGGGACGTCCTAGGCTCTTTTTCGGCATCTCGCCAGGTTGTATGGATTCAATGGTCAACAAATACACAGCTGCCCGACGTCTTCGCAGCGAAGATGCATACAGTCCTGATGGGAGGCACGACCTTCGTCCAGAATATCCGACCATTGTCTATACAGATATCCTCCGAAGACTCTATCCCGATGTGCCTATTGTACTTGGTGGCATCGAGGCAAGCTTGCGACGAGTGATGCACTACGATTACTGGCAGGAACGATTCCGCCCGAGCATACTTTGCGACTGTGATGCCGACCTTATTACCTACGGCATGGGTGAAAAGCCAACACTTGAGCTCGTCCGCCTTCTTATTGAAGCTATCAACGATGCCCATCCCCTGCTCCATTACGACGAGAACGGAGAACCTTGCATTACCCGTCAGTTACTACGCGAAGTAGGTGCCCATAAGCTTCATCAGACTGTTACACTCTGCAAAAAGGAGGATATTCCCGAAGGCATTAAGGCCGACGACATCGTATTGCATAGCTACGAGGAATGTCTTAGACAGCCCCGACTTCATGCCGAGAACTTCCGGCACATAGAGGAAGAAAGCAACAAGATGCATGCCCAACGGCTTTTGCAGCAAACTGGGAATCGATGGGTAGTAGTCAATCCACCCTACCCTCCTCTATCCTCCGAAGAACTAGACCAGAGTTTTGATTTGCCCTATACACGTTTGCCGCATCCAAAATACAAAGGCAAGCACATTCCTGCCTATGAGATGATAAAGTTCAGTGTGACGCTACATCGAGGATGTTTCGGTGGCTGTGCATTTTGCACTATCAGTGCACACCAGGGGAAATTTATCGTAAGCCGCTCTAAGGAAAGTATCCTTCGGGAAGTGAAAGCCATCACACAGATGCCGGATTTCAAAGGCTACCTCAGCGACCTGGGCGGACCGAGTGCCAATATGTACCAAATGCGAGGAAAGCGGCAAGAAGTATGCGCCAAGTGCAAGCGTCCCTCATGCATCCATCCTGCCATCTGTCCCAACATGAATGGCGACCATCGGCCTTTACTCGATATCTACAGAAGCGTTGACCGTCTGCCGGGCATCAAGAAGAGCTTCATCGGTAGCGGAGTCCGCTATGATATGCTCTTGCACGATTGGAAAGACGAGGCTCTCAATCGTGCAGCTAGAGAATATACGACCGAACTTATTACAAAGCACGTCAGCGGTCGCCTGAAAGTTGCTCCTGAGCATACCAGCGACACCGTACTGAACCTTATGCGTAAGCCTTCGTTTGGTCTCTTCCGGCAATTCAAGAGCATCTTCGAGGACACATGTCGCCGCGCTGGATTAAGACAGCAGATAATTCCCTATTTTATCAGCAGTCATCCGGCATGCACCGCACTCGATATGGCAGAGCTCGCCATTGCGACGAAACAGATGGATTTCCAATTGGAACAGGTACAGGACTTCACGCCGACACCACTTACGATGGCAACGACTTGTTGGGCAACAGGTTACAACCCCTATACCCTCGAGCCAGTCTTCAGCGCTAAAACGCCGCAGGAGAAACAGCAACAACGTATGTTCTTCTTCTGGTACAAGCCGGAAGAGCACCGACAGATTGACCGGTACTTGCGAAGCATAGGCAGACAAGACATTTTAAAAAGGTTGAAAAATTAAAAAAGTTAAAAGGCTAAAAACTTCCATAATTCTTATTTCTAAACTCTTAATTTATATATAACAATGCAAAGTGAATGGTTTGAATGCAAGGTCCGTTACGACAAGACCTTGGAAAGCGGCCTCATCAAGAAGACCACAGAGAGTTATTTGGTTGACGCCATCAGCTTTACCGAAGCCGAGAAGCGCTTCATCGAGGAAATAGAGCCCTACATGACGGGAGAATTCCTCGTCACAGACATCAAGCGTGCACGACTCTCGGACCTTTTCGACAGTGATGACCTCAATGATGATCGCTGGTTCAAAGCCCGCATCGCCTATATCACCATCGACGAGAAGAGCGGTGTTGAAAAACGCACAGTTCAGTCGGCACTCATTCGGGCAAAGGACTTTCACCGTGCCCTCAACAGACTGGACGAAGGCATGAAGGGAACACTTGGCGAATGGGTCATCGTCTCCATCACCGAAACAGCCATAATTGATGTCTTCAAATTCAAAGCTACTTCCGAGCCTGAACAGAGCGAAAACAGTTCCAGTTCTGCCGAGCGCAAGCAGTCTCCTAAAAAAAACAAAACAAATGGGAAGTCCGTCCGAAAGAATAAGTAGTATTCTACAGACATTACCTGCCGGAGTCCGTCTTGTTGCCGTCAGCAAGTACCATCCAGCCTCACTCATTCAAGAGGCCTACGATGGGGGGCAACGCATTTTCGGCGAGAGTCATGTCCAGGAACTGGTGCAAAAATACGAAGTGCTGCCAAAGGATATTGAGTGGCACTTCATCGGTCACCTCCAGACGAACAAGGTGAAGTACATCACCCCCTTCGTCAGCCTTATTCATGCCGTCGATTCCGAGCACCTGATCAAGGAGATTGACAAGCAGGCAAAGCGTTACGGGCGCATCATCCCCATCCTTTTAGAGGTGCATGTCGCCAAGGAAGAGACAAAGTATGGCTTCACTCCCGAAGAATTGCTCGACTTTATGGGGAGTGGAACCTGGCGCGAGTACAAAAACGTCAGCATTGCCGGTCTGATGTGTATGGCAACGAATACAGACGATGAAGCCCTCATCGCTTCCGAATTCGAGCAAGCCCGCAAACTTTTTCTACAGATTAAAGAAGCGTATTTCTCCGACTCCTCTACTTTCTGCGAATGTTCTTGGGGCATGAGTGCCGACTACCCTATTGCTGTCGCTCACGGCAGTAATATGGTCCGCATCGGCAGCCTGATCTTCGGAGAAAGGGTTTACTAGGAACTTTACTTTAGGCTTTCCTTGAAGTGCTGTGTAATCTGGCGGAAGAGGTGATTTCTGGTGTTGCCTCCGTAAATGCTGTGATTACGGTTTGTATAAGTCAGTTCGCGGAAGTCCTTGTCTGCCTGGACAAGGGCTTCTGTGTATTCTGCTGCATTTCGGAAATGAACGTTATCGTCGGCCATACCATGAATGAGCAATAGTTTTCCGCTCAGTTTTGCAGCGCGACTGATGGGGCAGACATCATAGCCCGCTCCATTCTCTTTGGGTGTCCGCATAAAGCGCTCGGTATAGATGCTGTCGTAGTAGCGCCAACTGGTGGGAGCCGCCACAGCAACACCTGCAGCAAAGACAGGACGGCCTTCACTCATGCTCATCAGAGTGTTGAAGCCGCCATAGCTCCAGCCCCAAATGGCAATGCGGTCCTTATCTACATAGGACTGCTGACCAAGCCAGATAGCAGTCTCCACCTGGTCATGACTCTCCAACTGACCGAGTTTGAGATACGTGCACTGTTCAAAGTCCCTGCCACGACCGCCAGTACCGCGACCATCCACGCAGACGCTGATGAAACCTTCCTGTGCCAGATACTGCTCATACAGGCAGCCACCCATGTTTCCAGCGTTCCAGCTATCCACAACTTGCTGACTGCCAGGTCCGCTGTATTGATGCATCACGACGGGATATTTCTTGCCAGGATTGAAATCCGCCGGCAGAACCATAAAGCCGTTCAGTTGTACGCCATCGGCTGTGGTAAAGGTAAAGAACTTACGCTCTCCCAACTGCAAGCCTGCAAGTTTCTGACGCAGCGCTGCATTGTCTTCGAGGGTCTTGATTGTCTTGCCAGAAGCCTCGCAAAGTGTAGTGACACTGGGCGTATTCAGGTCGCTCCATGTATTCATATAGTAGCGGAAGTCTGTACTGAAGATAGCACTGTTCCAACCTGTTGCAGAGGAGCTGAGGCGTGTCACTTTGCTCTTCGAGTCGCTCTTGTAGATGCTTTGGCGAAGGGGGCTCTCCTGATTGCTTGCAAAGAAGGTATTGCCTGTTTTGCTATCGTAGCCGTAGAAAGAACGCACCTCGTATGTTCCGCTCGTGAGCTGGCGACGCAGAGTACCAGTCAGGTCGTAGAGATAGAGGTGTTTATAACCGCTGCGTTCGCTCATCAGTACGAAACCGTCTGGAACGACCTTGAATGCCTTAAGTGTCTCCTCGGGAACATAGCACTCGGCCTGTTCGCGAACAATGACACGGCACTCGGTGCTTCTGGGATTGGCCAGATAGATGTCGAGCTGGTCCTGATGACGATTGAGTGTGAGGATGAGCAGTTTCTCGGCATCATCCTTGGTAAAGAAGATACGGGGCACATAGCCATCGGAGGGAATAGGCAGCTGCATCTTGCGGATAGCACGGCTCTTGATGTCGAAGCTGTGAACGCTGACGGTGCTGTTGCGTGCTCCGGCTATGGGATACTTGTAGTCGTATGAGCCGGGATAGTCGGCATATTCCTGCTTCTCGGGCTTCAGTCCTTTGTACCAAGGGAAACTATAGAGGGGCACTTCCGACTCGTCGTAGCGAATCCAAGCAATCATCGTGTTATCGGCATTGAAGTCAAAGGCGCGGGCGAAGGAGAATTCCTCCTCGTTCACCCAGTCGGGCTTGCCGTTGATGACCTTGTTGAACTCACCGTCCTTCGTTATCTGGCTCTCGCTATTGTTGAAAAGCAGTTTGACGAGGAAGAGGTTACCGTCGCGAACGAAAGCAATCATCGTACCGTCGCGGCTCCAGAGCGGTTGTTCCTGCGGTCCGCCTTCGCTCAGATGTGCCAGAGTGCGGTTCTTGATGTTGTAGATGTAGTATTCGGCGGTACGGCTATGGCGATAGATGCTCTTCGTCTCGGTCCGAACCAGGATGTTCTTCTCGTCGGGGCTCATCTGGTAGCCGTCTATACGGTCTATCTTGACGCGGTTCTTGATGTTGTTCACATCGAAGAGCACGCCTGTCTCCTCGCCTGTGCGGAAGCTGTGCCTGACGATTTGTTTGCCGTCGCCGGAAATCTGGCTGTAGCTCTCGCCGTCCAGCAGCGGAGTAACCCCGGAGATGCCATGGGCAGAATATACGCCGCCAGTCAGGTCGTTCAGGGTCAGCTTGTCTGCTGCATTAACAAAGAAGATAGCGCACAAAAGCGCCATAAATGCCATAAATCGTTTCATCGTTTGTTCGTTTTTTATGTAATTGCGCGACAAAGATACAAATAAAAAATGGACTAACCTCACAGCCAGCCCATTTTCTTCAAATACATATATAGATTCTTTTTACCATTTACATTTTTACCATTCATCCCAAGTTATGACATTCATGTTGAACTCAACTGCACGTCCCACTTCATCCTTAGGGTTGAAGTCTAAGATAATAGCATCTTCAAGCGGCAAATTACTATTCATGCCTTTTACGAGAAAATTGACATTGCGGCTTTGGCAGATAATTTCTGTAGGTTGTATATTCACAACCACCATATTGGGCTTAGTATATTCTTTTTTCATTGTCATGTCCTCCTGTT
>Ga0310690_10002276_pt1 | contig 31765 bp, 20 predicted proteins | sample AusTroGonzalo_MG_2_FD_207661 | JGI IMG/M metagenome (GOLD analysis project Ga0310690, IMG submission 207661) | Bovine rumen microbial communities from tropical cattle in Woodstock, Queensland, Australia - Gonzalo_04 (v2) (version 2) | ecosystem: Host-associated > Mammals > Digestive system >...
GGCTTTGACTTCAGCGCCAACTTCAACTTCATGATCGGCAACCAGGTGTACAACGCCAACAAGGTGGAGTTCACCAGCTCCCGCAAGTTCAGCAACCGCAACCTCGTCAACATGATGGATGTGGACAAGCGCTGGACCAACATCGACTGGGAGACCGGCGAGCTGATTACCGATGCCGAGACCCTCAAGGCTGTCAACGCAGGCAAGACCATGTGGGCTCCCTTCGTGCAGAACGCCATCTTCAGCGACTGGGCCGTGGAGGACGCTTCCTTCCTGCGCCTGCAGAGCGTGACCATCGGCTACACCCTGCCCGAGACCCTCACCCAGAAGGTGCACCTGCGCCGCGCCCGTATCTACGTGACCGGCACCAACCTCTTCTGCCTCACCAAGTACTCCGGTTACGATCCGGAAGTGGATACCCGTCGTGCCACCCCGCTGACTCCCGGCGTAGACTATTCGGCCTATCCCAAGAGCATCGGCTTCGTGGCTGGCATCAACCTCACCTTCTAATCTTGAAAGGATATGAAAAAGATTGTAACCTATATTCTTTCCGTGGCTGTGATGGCTTTTGCGGCTTCTTCCTGCGAAAAAATCCTGGACAGCGCATCGCCGTCGGCGTTTGACGCCGCCACCGTTTATGCCAACTACTCCCTCACGGAAGGCACCATTTACGGTATCACCGAGGCTTTCTGCGAAGTGAACTCCTACCGCGGCCGTTTCCTGCCCTGGTATGGTCACAATACCGACATCGAGTGGTTCAACACCTACAAGCCGGGCGACGGAAAATCCGACATCTCGGCTTATGACTGCCAGCCCAACAACAGCCAGCTGAACTTGAGCAACGGTCCTTTCCCGCTCATGTACATGGGCATCGAACGCGCCAACCTGGTTATCGAGGGCATCCGTGCTTACGGCGACCCCGCAAACCGTCCCGAGATGGCTTACCTGCTGGGTGAAGCCCTCACGCTCCGCGCCATGATCTACTACGACCTTACCAAGGCCTGGGGAGATGTTCCCGCCCGTTTCACCTCCCTGACTTCGGAGACCATCTATGCTCCCAAGGACAGCCGTGACGTGATTTACAAGCAGATCCTTGCCGACCTGGACGAGGCCATCCCTTACCTGCCTTATCCCGGCGCCGACGCCGCCACTTCCCGCACCGACCGCGTGAACAAGGTGTTCGCCGAAGGCCTGTACGCCCGTATCGCCCTCATGGCTTCCGGTTATGCCCTCCGTCCCGAGGACGGTGCCGTGGGAACCGGTGACCTGGGTACCGTGCGTCTGAGCAGCGACCCCGAACTCCAGAAGTCCGTGCTCTATCCCAAGGCCCTGGCCTACCTGCAGGATGCCATCGGCAAAGCCAGCCTGGAAGCCGACTTCCAAAACTACTGGTACAAGCAGAACAACATGAACAATCTCACCGCCGGCCCTGCCTACGAGACGCTGTATGTGATTCCCTTCGGCGCCGGCCGCGGCCGCTGGAACTTCACCTATGCCATTTCTTCGGAAGGCGCCAGCATCTCCAACGGCGTGTCCCGTGGCGGTGACGCCGGTCCCGTCCCCACCGTGTACTTCATGTACGGTGACGACGACCAGCGCCGCGACGTGACCTGCGTCAACTACAAGTGGAACAAGGACGACTCCCTGGAGCCCGCCGGAATCGGCAAGTGGTTCTTCGGCAAGTACCGTTTTGAATGGATGGACGCCCAGCCTTACACCGGCGGTAACGACGACGGCATCAAGCCCGTGGTCATGCGTTATGCCGATATCCTCCTGATGGCTGCCGAAATCGAGAACGAACTCAACGGCCCCGCCGGTGCCAAGAAGTACCTGGAAGAGGTGCGTGCCCGCGCCTGCGGTGAAGATGCCGCTGCCGCCTATGTGGCCGCCCTCGGCTCCAAGGAAGCTTTCTTCCAGGCTGTCGTGGACGAACGCGCCCTGGAATTCTGCGGCGAGTTCCTGCGTAAGGCCGACCTCATCCGCTGGAATCTCCTGAAGACCAACCTGGACGCCGCCAAGGCCGAAATGAAGGCCCTCCGCGACCTCTCCGGCGACTATGCCGCCCTGAGCGGTGACATTGCCTATGCCACCTCTGAAGACGGCAAGTCCATGGATATCAAGTTCCTGGCCCCCGGTGAGAAAGCTCCCGCCGGATACGAGCTCAGCGCCGGCTATGTCACCAAGTACGATGACGGCAAGAAAACCGGCTTCTACGAGGAAAGGATCAACGGCATTTATACGTCCGATCCCGTCCAGCACATGTTCTGGCCCATCTTCCTGGATACCATGACCAACAGTCAGGGCATCATCAAGAACGATTACGGCTACGACAACCTTCAATAAAACCCGAGAAAGATGAAAGCAATGAATAAAATCAAATATGCGATTCTCGCCCTGGCTGCCATCGTTCTGGGCTCCTGCGCACACGAAGAGTTCGTTCCCAAGGAGGAAATGGACTTGGCCCGCTGCCTGAAGCCCATGAACCTGAATGCCCGCGTAAGCTCCACCCTGGGCGACGTTGTCACCTTCTCCTGGGACGTGACCAAGGACGCCGAGTCCTACACACTCACCGTCACCCTGGCCGACGGTACCGCCTTCCTCACCGAGGAACTGGTCCCTTCGGCTGTTCCGGTCCAGAAGAAACTGGATGCCGATAAGACTTACACCTTCTCTGTCCAGGCCAAGGCCGAGGGCAAGGTGGATTCCAAGGTGGCCCAGTACGACAAGACCTTCAAGACCTTCGCCGTGAAGGATAACCTGTACATGAAAGTAGCCGCCCGCGACGCCGCCAGCATTTCCTTCACCTGGAGCAAGGACGTGGCCGACTATAAAGATGTAGACCGTATCGCCGTGGCCCTTCCCGGTGCCGACGACGAACTGAAGAGCCACGCGCTCTCTGCCGATGAAATCGCCGCCGCCGCCGCTACGGTGGACGGCCTGGATGCCGGTAAGGAATATGTGTTCACCCTGTATTTCCTGAGTGCCAGCCGCGGCCAGGTGGATGCCTGGACCGCCCCTTCCACCGAAGGTTTCACCGACGTGAACAGCCTGGACGGCCTCACCAACGCCGTGAAGACGGCCGGTGCCAAGATCCTCCTGAAGATGGAGGGCTCTCCCTACGAGATCGGCTCCCTGGATATCGCTAACGGCTTCACCATCGTGGGTGAAGAGGATGCTTCCGGTGCCAAGCCCGTCATCAACGGTGAATTCCATGTGGCCGACACCTGGGCCGCCGGTAACGACCTGTACTTCGAGTCTGTCGAGTTCAACGGCAATCCCACTGCCCTGAGCCCTTCCGGTTACGGTTTCGCCTTCCAGAACAAGAACGGCGGTACCGTCAAGGGCAAGAACATCGGCAACCTCACCTACAAGAACTGCGTGATTACCGGTTACACCAAGGGTCTCATGTACGAATGGGGTAACGACATGGTGCTGGGAGATGTCACTTACGACAGTTGCGACATCACCAACATCAACGCCGACGGTACTGTGGGCGGCGACGTCTTTGACATCCGCCAGGCTACTACCGTGAAGAAACTCTCCATCGTGAACAACACCATTGCACAGGGCATGCGTACCTTCGTCCGCTTCGACGCCGGCTCCCTCGAGGGTCTGGTGTTCGAGAACAACACCCTGTACAACCTGAACTTCGTGGACAATGCCAACAACGCCGGTGTATTCGGCCTGCAGATTGTCCCCGGCAGCTTCTCCTTCAAGAACAACCTGTTTGTGTACTTCACCGGCAAGGCCGTGCTGGAGAGCGCCAACACCAAGTACAAACCCGCTTCCGAGATGGGTGTGTCGGCTTCCAACAACTGCTTCTACAGCCTGCCTGTGGGGGATGACGGTTCCATCATCTACTTCACCGACAACTTCAAGGAGAGCGAGGCCGGTGCCACCATCCTGGCCGAGGATCCCTGCTACAACGCTCCCGCCGGCCTGTTCAACCTGAACCCGGATTCCGAGATTGCCGGAAAGGGCGTAGGCGCTCCCAAGTGGTGGACCCCTTATGTGGAGGAACCCGAAGACCTTACCCTGCTCACGCTGGAAGGCAACCACACCTGGGATCTTTCCAATGCCAAGTACTTCAGCGGTACCATCAAGAAAGAGATGGTGCGCGACTACCTGTACATCAACGCCTCCGAGGACAACGCTATCGTGGTGGAGAACGGCATGCTCAACTTCCAGAACGCCGCCGCCACCAACCGCCAGGGTGTTCCCACCGTGGGTTACCTGGCCTTCAAGGTGGATGTTCCCGGTTCCCTGGTCATCAAGGCTGCCGATCCCGAATCCAAGGGTAAGCACTTCGTGGTGGGCGTGGGCCCCGTGGATGGTTCTTCCATCACCCTGAAGGGCGGCGCATCGGCCCTGTCCGATATGGAAAACGCCCAGAAGATCGTGATATCCACCATCACCGAGGAATCCCTGATTTACATCTTCCCTTCCGGTCCCGTGAGCCTGGCCCAGCTGGCCTGGAGCACCGATGTCACTCCCGTGAACACCGCCCTGCCCACGCCCGCTCCCGTTGCCACTCCCGCTTCCATCAACGCCGGTGACGCCACCGACATCGCCATCACCTGGGATGCCGTGGCCAATGCCGGAAGCTACACCGTGGTGTTCAAGGGCAAGTCCTTCGACGTGTCCGAGGGTACCGAGTACGTGATCGGCGGTACTACCACCGGTATGCTGGATGCCGGCAGCTACACTGTCGAGGTGTATGCCAACCCTGCCAAGGGCGACATCTACAACACCGAATCGGCCGCCGGCGTGGCTGCCTTCGCCGTACTGCCTCAGGGCGGTTCCGGCGGTGGCGACGAAGTGGTGGTGAAGAACACCGACGAGCTGATGGCTGCCATCGCCGCCGGCAAGGCTGCCATCACCCTGGCTCCCGCTGCCTATGACCTGGGCGGTGTGCTCAACGTAACCGCTCCGCTCGCCCTCAAGGGCCAGCCCGGTGCCGAGGTTACCGGCGCCTTCAAGCTGAGCGGCGAGGTGGGTACCTTCTCTGTGGAAGGCCTCACCGTGAAGGCCGGAGACCCTGCACAGGGCCTGTTCATAGAACTGGACAACACCGGTGTGACGGTAGATGCCATCACCGTTAGCAACACCGTGATCGACGGCTTCGGCAAGAGCGTCATCTACGCTTCCAACACCGCCGATGTGTTCCAGGTGGGCGACATCCTCTTCCATGGCGTGGAGGTGTATAACCACGGCACGGGCCAGGGCATGTTCGACCTGCGCAACGGTGTTTACGGCAGCTTCACGCTGGAGGAAAGCACCCTCACCGGAGGCCGCGACTTCCTGCGCATCGACGGCACCTGCACCATGCCTTCCGTAGTGGTGAAGAACAACACCATGAACAACCTGAACACCAGCAAGAACGGTAACGGTATATTCTATGTGCGCGCTGCTGCCAGCAACTACCGCGTAGAAAAGAACCTCATCATGAACATGGTCTCCGGCACCGTTATCGGCAAGACCGGCGCCCAGGTTCCCAAGATGGTGGGCAACTACTTCTACAACTGCAACGACGAAGTCTTCTTCACCGGCCTCATGGACCTGGAGACCGCCCTCGGCGGCCAGGGCGTGATGCTCACCGTAGACCCCGTGAAGGACGCCGAAAACAACGACTTCACCCTGGTGAACGGCGTGGTGATGAGCGCCGGTGTGGGTGCCTCCAAGTGGAACCCCGCCTCCGTTCCCGCCTATTCCGGAGACTTCTTCAAGGTAACTTCGGCCGATGAATTCCAGGCCGCCGTGGATGCCGGCAAGACCGACATCCTGTTTGCCGCCGGCAATTACGACCTGTCGGCCGCCGACATCACCCTCACCGCAGGCATGCACCTGAAGGGCGAGGCCGGCGCCGCCATCACCGTGAGCCAGTTCGGACTGGCCGAAGGTGAACTGGGCAACATCCTCATCGAGGACCTGGCCATCACCGCCGGTGCCAACAACCTCATCAGCGTGGCCAACGCTTCCGTAGTGAACAGCCTGGCCGTGCGCAACTGCACCATCAACACGGTGGGCAAGAGCGTGTTCTACGGCAACGCCGAAGGCTCCTCCTTCACCAACGTCACGTTCTCCAACAACGTGATCACCGGTCTGGGCGGCGGCCAGGGCACCTTCGATATCCGCAAGGGTGACTTTGTCGCCGTTACCATCGACAACAACACCATCGTGGGCGGCCGCGACTTCATCCGTGCCGATGCCAATAGGGTGACCGGTTCCGTGAACATCTTCAACAATGTGTTCGACGGCGTTACCCTGAACAACGGCAACGGTGTGCTGTACGTGCGCTCCACGCCGGGCAGCTATGTGGTGAAGAACAACCTGTTCCTGAACGAGAACGGAGAGAACAACAAGCTGTCCAAGGATGCGGGCATCACGGTTCCCACCGAGATGGCTTCCAACTTCTTCTACAACTGCACCGCAGAGGCCTGGTGGTCCGGCCTCATCAACCAGGAAGTGGCTACCGCTAACGGCGGTGTCATCCTGGCCGATGATCCCGTGAAGGATGCCGCCGCAGGAGACTACACCCTGGTGGACGCCCTGTGCCTGGCTTCCAACGTGGGCCCTGCCCGCTGGAACCCGAACGCCGGCCGCGTGAGCTCCGAAATCACGGTGACCAGTGTGACGGAACTCCTCAACGCCATCGACGCCGGCAAGACCGCCATCACCCTGAAGGCCGGAACCTATGACCTGCGTACCCCCGAGAACGCCAACGGTGACATCACCCTGATAGCTCCCCTGAGCCTGGAAGGCAAGGGCGCCGTGGAATTCATCGGCTCGGTGAAACTGGGCATCGGCACCACTTCCTTCGCGGTCCGCGGCATCAAGTTCAACGGTATGGAAAAAGCCCTGGGCAACACCTTCGAGATTGCCGAGGCTACCGAACTGGTGAAAGTCCAGATCGTGGAATGCGAGATTGTGGGCTACAACAAGAGCCTGTTCTACGGCAACGGCGCCGACTCCAAGGTTGGAAGCTTCGACTTCGAGAAGAACCTGGTGCACGGCTTCGGTACCGGCCAGGGTATGATCGATATCCGCAAGGGTGCATACACCACCATCAATGTGAGCAAGAACAGCTTCTATGACGGCGGCCGTGACTTCATCCGCTGCGACAAGGAAATCGCCGGCAGCATCGCCATCGTGAACAACACCTTCTCGGCCTGCTCGCTGGATGCCGGAAACGGCCTGCTCTGGGTACGCTCCTGCGCTGACGCTCCTGAGAAGTACAACGTGAAGAAGAACCTGTTCCTGAACATGAAGGGTGAAGGCGGAAAGACCATCCTGGCCAAGTCCGGGGCCACCGTTCCCGTCATGGACCAGAACTACTTCTTCAACCTGGACGATAACTTCTTTGCCACCGACAAGGGTGACGGCACGCTCACCAGCGCCATTACCAAGGAAGTGGCCACCGCCGGCGGCGGTGTGCTGGAGGCCGATCCTTGCGTCGCTTCTGCCGAGTTTGACCTCACCCTCATCAATGAGGACCTCAGGAAGGCCGATATCGGCGATCCCCGCTGGAACTCCGCTTCCCCTAACTATATCAAGAGGAGGTAAACTTTACTAAAGGGAGCCGGGGGTGATACCCCGACTCTCTTCCAAGAAAACAAAAATACAATAGCACTATGACCTTCATCCATCCCGATTTCATGCTCCAGACGGAGACCGCCCGCCAGCTCTACCATGAGCACGCGGAGAAGATGCCCATCATTGACTACCACTGCCACCTGGTGCCGCAGCAGATAGCGGAGAATATCCAGTTCCGCGACATTACCCAGCTTTGGCTGGTGGACGGCCACTACGGAGACCATTATAAGTGGCGTGCCATGCGTGCCAACGGCGTTTCCGAGGATTACCTCACCGGCGGCAAGCACAGCAGCTGGGAGACCTTCCAGAGATGGGCCGAGACCGTTCCGTACACCATGCGTAACCCGCTGTATCACTGGACGCATATGGAGCTTTCCCGCGTGTTCGGCATCGACAAACTCCTGAGCCCCGCTACTGCCCGTGAAATCTTTGACGAGTGCAACGCCAAACTGGCGACGCCCGAATTCCGCGGCCAGGAGCTCATCAAGAAGTTCAACGTCCAGGTGGTGTGCACCACCGACGACCCGGCCGACGACCTGCGCTGGCACAAGATGATCCTGGAGCACCCCTTCGGCGTGAAGGTCATCCCCGCCTGGCGCCCGGACTGCGCCATGGCCATCGAGCGCCCCGAGACCTATAAAAAATACCTCAAGCGCCTGGGAGAGGCCGCCAATGTGAACATTGACTCTTACGCCGACCTCCAGGAGGCCCTCCAGATCCGGCACAACTTCTTCGCCTCCATGGGCTGCAAACTCTCCGACCACGGCCTGGAGAACTTCTACAGCGCCCCGTACAAGGAGATTGAGATTGAGCTCATCTTCAAGAAGGTCCTCATCGGCATTGCCCCTACGGCCGAAGAACTGGAAAAATTCCGCAGCGCCTTCCTGCACGACCAGGCCGTCATGGACGCCGAGGCCGGCTGGGCGCAGCAGTTCCATATCGGCGCCATCCGTAACAATAATACCAAGATGTTTGCCGAGGTGGGTGCCGATACCGGTTACGACGCCATCCACGACCTGGACATCGCCACCGCCGGTCACCGTTTCTTCGACCGCCTCACCCAGGAGGGCAAGTTGGCCAAGACCATCCTCTACTGCCTTAATCCCAAGGACAACCCCGTGATGATGACGATGGCCTATACCTTCAACGACGGCACTTATCCCGGCAAGATGCAGTTCGGCAGCGGCTGGTGGTTCCTGGATCAGGAAGTGGGCATGCGCCGCCAGATGGACTCCCTGAGCAACCTGGGTCTTATCTCCCGCTTCGTGGGTATGCTCACGGACAGCCGCAGCTTCGTTTCCTATCCCCGCCACGAGTATTTCCGCCGCATCCTGTGCGATGTCTTCGGCAAGGACGTGGAGCGCGGCAAACTGCCTGCCTCGGAGATGGAATTCATCGGCCAGATTATCGAGGATATCTGCTACAACAACGCCAAGAACTATTTTAACTTCTAGTATGAAGTACATTAAGATAAATCCTGCCGACAACGTGGCCGTCGCCCTGGAAGACCTTTCCAAGGGAGAGGTGGTAGAGGGCGTGACGCTGTCCATGGACATCCCGCGCGGGCACAAGATTGTGCTTGCTCCTATGAAGGCGGGGGACAACGTTATCAAGTACGGTTTCCCCATCGGCCATGTCACCCGCGATGCCGCCGCCGGCACCCTGGTGAACCACGAATGCATCAAGACCAACCTGGAAGGGCTGCTGGAATACAAGTATGAGCCCGTCACCTGTCATTCTGCCTCTTCTTGTCATTCTGAGCGCAGCGAAGAATCTCGCACCTTCAAAGGCTACCGCCGTGCCGACGGCCAGGTGGGCGTGCGCAACCAGATTTGGGTGATTCCCACGGTGGGCTGCGTGAACGGCATCTGCGAGCAGATAGTGGCGCGCTTCAAGGCAGAAAACGCCGTTTTGAACGGTGTAGATGCCGTAGTCTGTTTCCCTCACAATTACGGCTGCTCCCAGCTGGGTTATGACCACGAGAACACCCGAACGGTGCTTGCCGACATGGTGCATCACCCCAATGCGGGCGGCGTGCTGGTAGTGAGCCTGGGTTGTGAGAACAACCAGTTGGACGCTTTCCGTGAACTGGTGGGACCCGTTGATGAAAGCCGGGTGAAGATGTTCGTGTGCCAGAAGGTAAAAGATGAGATAGAGTACGGTGTGCAGTGCCTGCGTGAGATATATGCCGTGGCCAGCAAGGATGTCCGCGAGGAAGTTCCCGTTTCGGAGCTTCGCGTGGGCCTCAAGTGCGGGGGCTCCGACGGTCTGTCGGGCGTAACCGCCAACCCGCTGCTGGGTGTCCTGTCCGACTGGATAGTGGCGCAGGGCGGCACCACGGTGCTCACCGAAGTGCCGGAGATGTTCGGCGCCGAGACCATCCTCATGAACCGCTGCCAGGACAAGGCTACCTTTGACAAGACAGTCTCCCTGATCAACGACTTCAAGGAATACTTCATGAAGCAGGGCATGCCGGTATATGAGAATCCCTCGCCGGGCAATAAGGCCGGCGGCATCTCTACGCTGGAAGAAAAATCCCTGGGCTGCACGCAGAAATGCGGAAAGAGCATTGTCAGGGGTGTACTCAAATACGGAGAGCGCCTGCAGGTAAAGGGACTCAATCTTTTATCGGCCCCCGGCAACGACCTGGTGGCTTCCACGGCGCTGGGCGCCAGCGGCTGCCAGATAGTACTGTTTACAACGGGCCGCGGCACGCCGTTCGGCAGCTTCGTGCCCACCATGAAGATTGCCACTAACACGCCCCTGGCCGAAGGGAAACCCACGTGGATAGACTTCAACGCCGGTGTGCTGGCTCAGAATGAGACCATGGAGCAGGTGGCCCCGCGCTTTATAGATTATGTACTTTCCGTAGCCTCAGGAGAACCTGTGAACAACGAAAAGCACGGCATCCGTGAGATTGCCATATTCAAACAAGGAGTAACATTGTAAAATAAAATAACATGGAAAGACTAAACCGCAAGTCTGCACCGCAGGCAAAACAGTACACCGAGAAGGTGATTCAGTTTGGAGAAGGTAACTTCCTCCGCGCATTCATCGAATGGATTATCTGGAAGACCAACCAGAAGACCGACTTCAACGGCTCCGTGGTGGTGGTCCAGCCCATTGAGAAGGGCATGGTGAGCTGGCTCAATGAACAGGACGGCCTGTATCACCTGAACCTCCAGGGCCTGCAGGACGGCAAGCCCGTGGACAGCGTGGACCTGATTGACGTCATCTCCCGCGGCCTCAATCCCTACGAGGACTTCGGCGCTTACATGGCCCTGGCCGAGCAGCCCGAAATCCGCTTCGTGATTTCCAACACCACCGAGGCCGGCATCGCCTTCGACCCTGCCTGCAAGCTGGAAGACAAGCCCGCCAGCTCCTATCCCGGCAAGCTGACCCAGCTGCTGTATCACCGTTACCAGTTCTTCAAGGGTGACAAGAGCAAGGGCCTCATCATCTTCCCCTGCGAACTCATTTTCGAAAACGGCAAGCACCTCAAGGAGTGCATCCGCCAGTACATCGACCTGTGGAACCTGGGCCCGGACTTCAGCGCCTGGTTCGAGGAAGCCTGCGGCGTGTACAGCACCCTGGTAGACCGCATCGTGCCCGGTTATCCCCGTGACACCGCCGCCCAGCTGTGCGAGCGCGCCGGCTACGATGACCACCTGCTGGACAAGGCCGAGATTTTCCACCTGTGGGTGATCGAGGCTCCCAAGGAAGTGGCCGCCGAGTTCCCGGCCGACAAAGCCGGCCTGCACGTGCTCTTCGTTCCCAGCGAGGCCCCTTACCATGAGAGGAAGGTTACCCTGCTCAACGGCCCCCATACCGTTCTGAGTCCCGTGGGCTATCTTTCCGGCCTCAATACCGTGAAGGAATGCTGCGAGGATCCCGAAATCGGCCAGTATGTACACAAAGTGATGTACGACGAGCTCCTGCCCACCCTGAACCTGCCCAAGGAGGAACTCCTCCAGTTTGCCGGCGACGTGGTGGAACGCTTCCGCAACCCGTTTGTGAAGCACTTCGTCACCTCCATCATGCTCAATTCCTTCCCCAAGTTCAAGACCCGCGACCTGCCCGGCCTCAAGACCTATCTGGAGCGCAAGGGTGAACTGCCCAAGGGTCTGGTTCTGGGCCTGGCCGGCATCTGCACCTATTACAAGGGCGGAAAACGCGGCGAGGACGAGATTGTTCCCCAGGACGACGAGAAAATCATCGCCACCCTCAAGGACCTCTGGGCTACCGGTGACGTGCGCAAGGTGGCACAGGGCGTGCTGGCCGATGCCTTCATCTGGGGCGAGGACCTGAACGCCATCCCCGGTCTTACCGACCTTCTGGCCGCCGACCTGGCCCTTATCCAGGCCAAAGGCATGAGAGAAGCTGTTAAGTCAATTATTTAAATGATGATGGGTGTCTCTTTCTGAACCGTCGCTTTGCGACCCCTCCCACTTCGTGGGCCCCTCCCTCTTATGTTGCCGAGGGTGGCACAGGTTCAGAAAGAGACACCCGTCATCAAATAATGTGATTATGTCAACACAGAAGAAATTAATGACCAATTGGCGGTGGTGGATTTGCTCCCTGCTGTTCATCGCCACCACGGTGAACTATCTGGACCGCCAGGTGCTGTCCCTTACTTATAAGGAGTTCATCGCGCCGGAATTCCACTGGACCGATGCCCATTACGGCACCATCACTTCCCTGTTCTCCATCTTCTACGCCGTTGCCTGCCTGTTCGCCGGCAAGTTCGTGGACTGGATGGGCACCAAGAAGGGTTACCTTATCGCCATCGGCGTATGGTCTACCGGCGCCGTGATGCATGCCGCCTGCGGTATCGCATCCACCTGGCTCCTGGACGAAATTGATTCCCTGGAAGCTCTGCACGCGGTTGAGGCGGGATCCGAGCTGGCCCTGGCCGTCTCCACGGTGAGTGTGTATTTGTTCCTGCTGTGCCGGGGTATACTGGCGCTTGGTGAGTCCGGCAACTTCCCGGCCGCCATCAAGACGACGGCCGAATACTTCCCCAAGAAGGACCGTGCCTTTGCCACGTCCATCTTCAACGCCGGCGCCTCCGTGGGCGCCCTGGCGGCTCCGCTCCTTATCCCGCCGCTGGCCAAGAAGTACGGTTGGGAGATGGCCTTCATCATCATCGGTGCCCTGGGTTACGTGTGGATGTTCTTCTGGCAGTTCATGTACGACAAGCCGGAAAAGAGCAAGCACGTGAATGAGGCCGAACTGGCCTACATCCACCAGGATGACGTCGCCGCCTCGGAAGCTAACGCATCTGAGGTCGCAAATAAGAAGGCCGATGCTTCCTCAGATGCGTCAGCATCCGAGGCTGAGGAAAAGAGCATTCCGTTCATGCAGTGCTTTAAGTACAGGCAGACATGGAGTTTTATTGTGGGCAAGTTCCTGACGGACGGTGTGTGGTGGTTCTTCCTGTTCTGGGCCCCGGCTTATTTCCAGGACCAGTTCAACGCCCCTGCTTCGTCTCCGCTGGGTCAGGGCCTCATCTTCACCCTGTACGCCATCGTGACGGTGATTTCCCTGTTCGGCGGTTACCTGCCCAAGCTCTTTGTGGAGAAGAAGGGCATGGATCCTTATGGCGGCCGCATGCTGGCCATGCTCATCTTCGCCTTCTTCCCGCTGGTGGCCCTGGCCGCCCAGCCGCTGGGCGCCTACAGCCCCTGGTGGCCGGCCGTCCTGATCGGCATTGCCGGTGCGGGACATCAGGCTTGGAGCGCCAACATCTTCAGCACCGTGGGTGACATGTTCCCCAAGAGCACCGTGGCTTCCATCACGGGTATCGGCGCCATGGCGGGCGGTATCGGCTCCATGATTATCCAGAAAGTGGCCGGTAACCTGTTCACTTATGCCGAAGGTCAGGGCGCCGCATTCCAGTTCATGGGCTTCGAAGGCAAGCCGGCCGGCTACTTCATCATGTTCTGCTTCTGCGGTCTGGCCTATCTGATCGGCTGGATCATCATGAAGACCCTGGTTCCGCGGTATAAGCCGGTGGAAGTATAAACAATCCTCCGGGGCTAAAGTGCTCCGGAGGAAATTGGCATATTATTGATTATGAGTAAGTTGCACATCACGCTAATAGCAGCATTACTGGCGATTGCCTGCGGAAAAGGCGGCGGTCAGCCGGAAACGGCTGCTCCTGCAGTGCCTTCGGGTGTGAAACTGCACGGTGCCACGGAGACTACGCTCACTTTTCAGTGGAATGAAGTGCAGGGTGCTTCTTACGAGTGGAAGCTTACTTCAGTTGAATCCGATGCCAGGACCGGCACCGTGAGCCAGCGCAATGTGACGATAGATAAACTGACGCCGGGAACGGCGTACAGTTTTAGCGTCCAGGCAGTGAATGGCGTTGGTAAGTCGGGCTGGAGTGCCCCGTTGGAAGTGGCCACGGCGGGCTCCAAACCGGTTCCCGGAACTTTTTGTGTGGATGCGCCACTGGTGGTGGAAGTGGGTTCCGGTGCCACCCTGGGCACTTCCGGCCTTATCCAGGTGTTCAGGGCCGATGGCACCCAGGTGGACAAGATAGACATGGCCGATATGGCCAAGGTAAAGATGCTGGAAGACGGCACCATGGTGCCGGCTCAAAAGTATGCTGGCGGCATGCATACGTTCATGGACAAGCTCCACAGCGGTGACGCCACCCGTACGGTGCACTATACCCCTGTCCGGCTGAAGGACGGCAAACTGTACATCAAGCTGCACAGCGACGTTCTGGAATTTGGAGAAAGTTACTATTTGACAGTGGACGAGTCTGTGGCAGGCAAGGCCGTGGAGAAGGACGATATGCCGTTCACTACCAAACTGCCATATTTCACCAAGATCGCTCCTCCCATTACTTCCCTGCAGGTGAAGCCCGACGGAAGCGGCGACTTCTGCACCGTGCAGGGCGCCCTCAGTTTTGCCTCTACCCTGGGCAAAGAAACGGAAGTGACCATTGAAGTGGGGGAGGGCACCTTTAATGAATTGCTGTTCCTGCAGGGCAAGGACAATGTCACTCTAAGGGGTGAATCCCGAGAAAAGACCGTTATCGCCTATCCCAACAGCGAGCTGTATATGGAGGGGTCCGACAACCGCTGCCTGTTCCTGGCAATGGACTGCAACAACTTGATGCTGGAGAACCTCACCATTGAGAACACGTTCTATGCGCAGGACCACAAGGGACAGGCCGAGACCCTTTATTATAATGCCCACACGGCCAGTTTCCGACTAACCGTAGATAGTTGCGCTCTCATTTCCTGGCAGGATACCTTTTTGTGCAAGGGAGAAGTGTATGTATATAACTCGCTTATTGCGGGACACTGTGACTATATCTGGGGTTATCCCAAGGCGTGCCTGTTCGAAGACTGCGAGATTCTCTCCCGGGCTAAAGGCTACATCGTCCAGGCCCGCGTGGAGGACGCCTCCAACAAGGGCTTCGTATTCCTGCACTGCACCCTCACGGCCGCAAACGACGTGGCTGACGGCTCCGTGTACCTGGCCCGCAGCGGCGGGGACAGCAGCGTCTACGACAATGTGACCTACATCAACTGCAGCATGTCCGGTGCCATCGCTCCCGTAGGCTGGTACACCAGCCCCGCGCCCACACCATCGGCCCCTACCGCCACTTCCGGCTGGAAGGAGTACGGCACCTGGGGTGTCTCCACCGCCTCCCGCAACGCGTATGGCCGCATGCTCACCGCCTCCGAGGCCGAAGCCTACAGCTCTAAAGCCGCTGTTTTAGGATGGTAGCGAACCTGCATAAATGGGCCTGGCTGGCCGGTATCCTGTTGTTGTCTTGCACAGGCCGGCAGGTACAGGAAGTGGAGTATACCAATCCCATCCTGCATCTGGATTATTCCGACCCGGACGTGTGCCGGGTGGGGGAGGATTACTATATGACCGCCTCCTCTTTCAACTGCTTCCCGGGCCTTCCCATCCTGCATTCGCGAGACCTGGTGCATTGGGAGCAGATAGGTGCCGCCCTCACGGATTATCCCGGAGAGGGTTGGGATACCGATCCAGCCGGGGCCGATGACTTCCGCACCACCGTGCAGCACGGGAAAGGGGTGTGGGCGCCGGCCATCCGCTACCACGGTGGCTGGTTCTACATCTACGTGGGAGACCCCGACCGTGGCATATTCATGGTGCGCACCCAGGACCCAGCGGGCCGATGGGAAGCTCCCGTATGGGTGGTGAAGCAGAAAGGCTTCATCGATCCCTGCCCCCTTTGGGACGATGACGGCCGCGCCTGGCTGTCCCATGGCCTGGCCGGTTCCCGGGCCGGGCTCAAAAGCGCCCTCTTTGTGGCGCCCATGGCGGCCGATGGCACCCGCCTGGAAGGCCCGTCCCGCATTGTCTATGACGGCCATCTCACCCAGCCTACCATCGAGGGAACCAAATTCTACCGCCGGGAAGGCTGGTACTACATTTTTGCACCGGCCGGCGGTGTGGCCACCGGCTGGCAGACCGTCCTGCGCTCCCGGAACCCTTACGGCCCTTATGAAGAGCGCATCGTAATGGCGTGGGCACCGGGAACCGTGAACGGCCCCCATCAGGGCGCGTGGATAGAGGCTCTGGACGGCTCCCACTGGTTCCTTCATTTCCAGGACAAGGGCGCTTACGGACGCATCGTACACCTGCAGCCCCTTCAGTGGCTTGCCGATGGATGGCCCCTCATCGGCGAAGACCCCGACGGTGACGGCGTGGGCCAGCCTTTGCAGAAGTATCGTGTTCCGGTGCGGAAGTACCGTATTCAGGAGGGCAAAATAGAAGGCCGATACCCTCCTGAATACGGTACTCCCGCTCCGGAATGGCAGTATCCGGCCGTCTCCGGTCCGTACTGGCACATGGCGCTGCCGGAAGGCGGCATACGGCTGTACAGCGTGGAGCAGACCTGGCATTATACCAGTCTGTGGGACTGCCCCAATGTATTGCAACAGAAATTTTCGGCCGAATCCTTTACCGTCACGGCACGGCTTGGATTCTGGCCCAATCCCCAGCTGAAGCAGAAAGGCGAAACCGCCGGCTTCGTGGTAATGGGGAACGATTATGCCGGGCTGCGCATAACCGACACGGCCCAGGGCGCCGAGCTATCCTATATCTTGTGCCTGGACGCCTCCGACGGCTCTATCGAGCGGACGCAGCGCCTGGCCGTTTTGCCCTATACCGCTCATCCGCAGCTGCACCAGTATGCTTCCGGGAACGTCCCGGAGGTAAACTATCCCGACCGTCCGGAAGCCGTGGTATGGGTAAAACTGGAAGTGGCCCCCAGGCCCGTGGAGGGCCATGTCCCCGATGCCATCTGCCGCTTTTCTTACAGCCTGGACGGTACGGAATGGACGCCCGTTCCCGGCGAATTTACAGCAAAACCGGAGCTTTGGACTGGCGCCAAATGGGGCTTTTTCTGCAACCGGTTCTCGCCCAAAAACGACGCTGGCTGGCTGGATGTAACCAATTTGACAATAACTAATTAAGCGATATATGACTAACATTTTCTCTCTGGAAGGCAAGAACGCCTGGGTAACCGGCGCGGCTTACGGAATCGGCTTCGCCATCGCCAAGGCTTTTGTGGAGGCCGGCGTGAAGAACATCATCTTCAACACCTCCAACCAGGCATCCATGGAAAAGGGCCTGGAGGCCTACAAGGCCGCCGGCATCAGCAACGTGCACGGGTACGTGTGCAATGTCACCGACGAAGTGGCGGTAAAGGAGCTGGTGGAAAAGATTCACAAAGAAATCGGCCAGATTGACATCCTGGTAAACAACGCAGGCATCATCAAACGCATCCCCATGCACGAGATGACGCGGGCCGAATTTCAGCAGGTGATTGACGTGGACCTGGTGGGCCCGTATATCTGCTCGGCCGCCGTGGTGCCGGAGATGATGGAGCGCCGCGAGGGTAAAATCATCAACATCTGCTCCATGATGAGCGAGCTGGGCCGCGAGACCGTGAGCGCCTACGCCGCCGCCAAGGGCGGTCTCAAGATGCTCACCCGCAACATCTGCAGCGAGTACGGCGAGTACAACATCCAGTGCAACGCCATCGGCCCCGGCTACATCGCCACGCCCCAGACCGCCCCGCTGCGGGAAAGGCAGGCCGACGGCAGCCGTCATCCCTTCGACTCCTTCATCTGCGCCAAGACCCCTGCCGGCCGCTGGCTGGAGCCCGATGAACTGGCCGGCCCCGCCGTCTTCCTGGCCTCCAAGGCCTCCGACGCCGTCAACGGCCACATCCTCTACGTAGACGGTGGCATCCTTGCCTATATCGGTAAACAACCGAAATAATTGGCTGGACCAGGTCCAAAGCATTTTTGGACCAGGTCCATTTTTAACCCTTGGACCAGGTCCAGCGAATGTGCCACGGAGGTGCGTAGAATGCAGAACCCTTGGACCAGGTCCAGCACCTAAAATTGGACCAAGTCCAAATATATATCGGACCAAGTCCAAACGTTGACTGGACCAGGTCCAACATAGATAAAAGTTTATGGAACAAGTTTTCAGTTATATTATCGGCCTGGGGGCTGCGGTGATGATGCCCATCCTGTTTTTCATTTTGGGCGTTTGCATCGGCATCAAGCCCGGCAAGGCGCTCAAGAGCGGTTTGCTGGTGGGCGTGGGCTTCGTGGGCCTGAGCGTTGTGACGGCCCTGCTCACTTCCAGCCTGGGCGGCCCGCTCAAGCAGGTGACGGAGATTTACGGCCTGCAGCTGGGCATCTTCGACATGGGCTGGCCGGCGGCCGCCAGTGTGGCCTACAATACCACGGTGGGTGCGTTCATCATCCCCGTGTGCCTGGCCATCAACGTGGTGTTGCTGCTGGTGAAGGCCACCAACACCATCAACATCGACCTGTGGAACTACTGGCACTACGCCTTCATCGGCGCCGTGGTCTACTTTGCCTGTGACAACATCTGGTGGGGATTTTTCGCCGCCATCGTCTGCTTTGTCATCACCCTGTTCATGGCCGACCTCACCACCAAGAAGTTCCAGAGCTATTACAAAGATTTGGACGGTATCTCCATTCCCCAGCCTTTCTGCCAGGGTTTCGTGCCCTTTGCCGAAGGCCTTAACTGGTGCATGGACCGCATTCCCGGATTCAATAAGCTGGACATCGATGCCGAGGGCATGAAGAAAAAGTTCGGCCTGCTGGGTGAGCCCCTGTTCCTGGGCGTCATCGTGGGCCTGATCATCGGCTGCCTCAGTTATCCTACCTGGGGCGAGATCGTTTCCCACATCCCCGCCATCCTGGGCCTGGGCATCAAGATGGGCGCCGTGATGGAACTGATCCCGCGCATCACAGGCCTGTTCATCGAAGGCCTCAAACCCATTGCCGAAGCCACCAAGGACCTGGTATCCCGCAAGTTCAAGAATTCTGCCGGCATCAACATCGGCATGAGCCCCGCCCTGGTCATCGGCCATCCCACCACGCTGGTGGTGAGCCTGCTGCTCATCCCTGTGACGTTGCTGCTGGCCGTTATTCTGCCCGGCAACGAATTCCTGCCCCTGGCCTCGCTGGCCGGCATGTTCTACGTATTCCCGGCCGTACTGCCCGTTACCAAGGGCAACGTGGTAAAGACCTTTATCATCGGCCTGGTAGCCCTTACCGTGGGCCTGTATTTCGTAACCGACCTGGCTCCCTGGTTCACCCTGGCCGCGCAGGACGTGTATGCCCGCACCGGGGACGCCGCCGTGGCCATTCCGGACGGCTTCCAGGGCGGCGCGCTGGATTTTGCCTCCAGCCTTTTCTCCTGGGTCATCTTCCACCTGGTGCACGACTTCAAGTGGATAGGCGCAGGCATCCTGGTCATCGGCACCACCGTCATGGCCATCTTCAACCGCAGAAGAATCATCAAAGCATCCTATGAAAAGAATATTGACCGCAGCCCTGCTGCTTAGTACCCTTGCCATGAGCGCACAGACCAAGTACACCATCCAGACCGCCTGCCATCCGGCCGACGTGAAAAACTACGACACCGAGACCCTTCGGGCCCGTTTCATGATGCCCGAGGTGATGGTGGCCGATGAAATCCGCCTCACCTATTCCCTCTACGACCGTTTCATCTTCGGCGGAGCGGTACCTGCTGCCAAACCTTTGAAGCTGGAGACCATCGACCCGCTGAAGGCCGATTTCTTCCTGGAGCGCCGGGAACTGGGCGTCATCAACGTGGGCGGAGAAGGCATCGTTTCCGTGGACGGTAAGGAATACACGCTGAAGTTCAAGGAGGCCCTGTATGTGGGCCGTGGCTGCAAAGACGTGGTTTTCAAGAGTAAGGACGCCGCGCATCCCGCCAAGTTCTACCTGAACAGCGCCACGGCGCACAAGGCCTATAAGACGCAGCTCATCACCATCGACGGCCGCAAGGGGTCTCTGAAGGCCAATTCTTTCGCCGCCGGCAAGATGGAGGATTCCAACGACCGCGTGATTAACCAGCTCATCGTGAACAACGTGCTGGAAGAAGGTCCCTGCCAGTTGCAGATGGGTCTGACGGAACTCAAACCCGGCAGCGTGTGGAACACCATGCCGGCCCATACCCACGCCCGCCGCATCGAGGCCTACTTCTATTTCAACGTAACCGAGGGCAACATGATCTGCCACTTCATGGGTGAGCCCCAACAGGAACGCATCGTATGGCTGGCGAACGAGCAGGCAGTCATGAGTCCCGAATGGAGCATCCACGCCGCCGCCGGCACCTCCAACTACATGTTCATCTGGGGCATGGCCGGAGAGAACCTGGATTATGGAGATATGGACAAAATCCCGTATACCGAGATGCGCTAATTGACGGATTTTCACCGAAAATGCTTATCTTTGCATGATAAAACGTTTTCAGATGAAAAGAATCCTTGCCATAACAGCCGCCGTACTTGCGCTATGGGCCTGCAGTAAAACCGGTCCCCAGCTGTACAGCGGCTATTATTCTTTCAAGACGGGCGGTACCGTGGAAATAACCGGTACCATGCAGCGGGCCATAGGCGTCGTTGACACCACCATCGTCCGCCACGTGGTAGCCCAAAGCGGTCAGATGCACATTTTGCCCACGGGAGACAATACCATGAAGGTCACCCTGAACATCACTGCGGGAGACCCGCTGGTGCTGGATGCCACCGTGGTGGACAATACCCTCATCCTGAAGCCTGCCCTGCAGCGCGTGGCCGTGACCTCGGAGTGCACGCTGGATTTGATCGACTACTGCTACTGGGAAGTGAGCGGCACCGGCACGCGTTACCAAAACATGGTGCTGTTCGACCTTTTTTATGCCGGAGAATACAACCAGGATGGCATGAAGGGGATCGTTACCAAAAGTGAAATCAGTTGCATAGCTACAGAAAATGAATAAGGATACCGCCCTCATCCTGGCCCTGTGGCTGCCCCTTTCCATGGCTTGCGCCGGGCAGGAATCCCTGCTTCACCGGAAACCGGCGGCGGAGACTCCCGTTGCCGTGCGGGTGATGACGGTTGCAGCCGTACCGACCGATGGCGGCGCCGGCTTCGTGGGCACGGTGGAAAGCTCCCGCAGCGCCGTCCTCCGGGCTCCTGCAAGCGGAACCCTGACTGAAATCCGCGTCCGGGAAGGCCGCGCTGTCAAGAAAGGCCAGGTGTTGGCCGTCATGGAGTCGGATCCCCTGGTCAGCGCCCACCGTGTGGCCAAAGCCTCCCTGGACCAGGCCGAAGACGGTTTCCGTCGGGTGAAGATGGTCTATGGCAGCGGGGCGGTCACGGAAGTGGAATACCAGAAAGTGCTGGCCCAGGTGGAGCAGGCCCGTGCCGCCGAAGAAGCGGCCCGCGCTGCTTTGGAAAAATGCAACATGAAGGCTCCCTTCGATGCCGTGGTAGAGAAAATCGGCCCGTCGGCCGGAATGGAACTCATTCCCGGAGAGGCCGTCGTCTATTTGACAGACCTGGACGCCTTGCATGTCCGTTTCGCCCTTCCAGAAACCGAGTTTTCGGCCTACCGGGAGGGAGACAATGCGGTGGTGAGCGTCCCTGCGCTGGGGCTTGAAACCGCCGGCGTACTGGAATCCAAGGGTATTTCTGCATCGGCCCTTTCCCGCAGCTATGACTGCAGCATTTCCCTTTCCCGCAGGCCCGAAGGACTGATGCCCGGCATGGTGTGCAAGGTTACGTTGGGCAAGGATATCGGCCGGCAGGCCATCGTGCTTCCTTCGTCGGCCGTCATGACCGACATGAAAGGCCGCTATGTCTGGGCAGTGGATGCCCATGATGTGGTGGAAAGGAAATACGTCCGGGTAGAAGGTTACGCCCGTAACGGGATATGCGTGGCCGATGGCCTGGAAGAGGGAGACAGAGTGATAACGGAGGGCCGCAACAAAGTTTCGGCCGGTAAGAGAGTGAAGGTGGTAACGGAATAATGGATTTCGGGGGACTCAGGAATAAAGGAATTGCCGCCTGGGTGCGGTGGTCGGTACAGGAACAGCTGCTGGTGGGTATTCTTGTAGCGGTGTTCATTGTGCTGGGCGCCCTGGGTCTCAAGAAGATGAACAAGGACGAGTTCCCCACCTTCCAGCTCAAACAGGGTCTGGTGGTGGGGGTTTACCCCGGGGCCGGCGCCCTGGAGGTGGAGCAGCAGCTGGCCATCCCCCTGGAAGAGTTCCTCTTCACTTATCCGGAGGTGAGGCGTGAGAATACCACCATTACCTGCCAGGACGGTTACTGCTATATTTATGTAGATATACTGGACGAAATCCCGCAGTCCCGCAAAGACGAGATTTGGTCCAAGATCAAGCTGGGCCTACAGACCAAGAAGCAAACACTGCCCGCCGGGGTCCTTGCCGTGGTGGTGATGGATGATTTTGCCTCTACCAGTTCCCTCCTCCTGGCCCTGGAATCCCCCGAAAGGGGAGACCGGGAACTGGAGGAATATGCCAAAGACCTGTGCCGGAGACTCCGCTCCATCCCCGAAACCGCCAAGGCAACCGTCATGGGCGGTCAGCAGGAGGAGATAGCCGTTACCCTGGACAGGGACCGCCTTTCGGCCTACGGAATCAGCCCCACGGCACTATTGCTGGACTACCAGGCGGAATCCCTGAACCTGCCAGCCGGTTTCTTCGTGCAAGGCGGCAGCAGCGAGCGCATCAACGTGACGGGCGGGGTGGAAAGTGAGGAAGAGGTGGCCGACCGTATCGTGTATGCCGATCCTTCCGGCGCCGTGGTGCGCCTGCGGGACGTGGCCACCGTGGAGCGTCGCTACAAGGAGCCTTCCCAGTATGTGACCTATAACACCAGCCCCTGCCTCATCATCAGCCTGGAAATGCTCCCGGACCACGATATCGTGGCCTATGGGGATGATGTGGAAAAAGTGCTGCAGGAGTTTCGCCGGAGTGTTCCCCCGGATGTAAAAATCATCCGCGTGAGCGACCAGCCGCATGTGGTGGGCACCAGCGTCTGGGGTTTTCTGCGTGACCTCCTTATTTCCATGTTGGTGGTGATCCTGGTGATGCTCATGCTGTTCCCCATGCGGTCGGCCCTCATCGCCAGTTCGGGCGTTCCGGTGTGCATCGCCCTCGCCCTCGCCCTGATGTCGCTCACCGGCATGCACCTCAATACGGTAACCCTGGCGGCCCTTATCACCACCCTGGGCATGATTGTGGACGACTCCATCATCACCATGGATGGTTACATGACCCAGACATCCCGGGGTTTCCACGGCGTGGATGCCGCGGCTCAGAGCGCCCGGGAACTGTTCATGCCCACCCTCATGGCCACCCTGGCCATCGGCCTCATGTTCTTCCCGACCAAATACCTCATTACCGGTTATCTGGGAGACTTTGTGGCCCTTTTCCCCTGGGTGGTCCTCATTGCCCTGATGACATCCCTGTTCTATGCGGTAACGGTGGTGCCGTCCCTGGAGGTGCGGTTTATCCTCCCTCCGAAGGAACAGAAGAAGAAAAACCTCTTTGCACGGGGACAGGACCGGTTCTTCGCCCTGCTGCAGGGTTTCTATGAATTTTGTCTCCAACGGTGTTTCCGTCATCCGCTGCTCACCATCAGCGGCGGTTTGGCCATGGTGGCGCTGGGTATCTTCATGTTTAGCCGCATCCATATCCAGATGATGCCCAAGGCGGCCCGTGACTTTTTTGTGGTGGAAGTTTACACCCAGGCGGGCACCGACGTGGCCGTAACGGAAGCTCGGGCCGATTCCCTGATAAAGCGGATGCTGGAAGACCCCCGCATCGTATCGGCCACCTCCTTTACCGGTATGGCCGCCCCGCGTTTTGTGGCCACCTATGCCCCGGTGATGCCCTCTCCGCAGACTTCGCAGATTATTGTGCGCACGGTGTCGGCCCCTTCTACGGTGGATATCCTCCGGGATTTCACCGAATGGTACGAGCACATGTTCCCCGATACCCGCATCCACTTTAAGCAGATGGATTACCAGGTGGTGCCGGCCCCGGTGTCGGTTTGTCTCATGGGAGAGAATCGGGAGGACCTGCTGGAGCCTGCGCAAAAGATATCGGCTTTCCTCTCTTCCCTGAGTGCACAGACGCACTGGGTGCACAGCGAGACCGACGACTTCGCTCCGGCACTGAACGTGGTGCTGGACCCCGATGAAGCCTCGCGCCTGGGCGTTTCCAAGGGACTGCTTTCCCTGAACCTGGCCACCATCACGGGCGGACAGACCATCGCCACCCTCTGGGAAGGGGAGTATGCCCTGCCTGTCAATTTGTATTCTACTTTAGGAGAAGGCTATTCAGATTTGGCCGATGCCATGGTGGCCACCGGTATCCCCGGGCTCAACGTGCCTCTGAGGCGGGTGGCTTCCCTGGAGCCCGACTGGGCCCTGTCCCACCTGTACCGGCAAAACGGTCAAAAATCCGTGAACGTTAGCTGCGACCTCAAAATGGGCTCCAACCAGCCCGAGGTGGAGGAAAAGCTCCGGGCCTTTATGGATAAGGAAATCATTCCCACGCTTCCGGACGGGGTAAAGGTCATTTATCAGGGCCTCTCCAACATGAACCGGACGGTGGCCCCGCAAATCATTTATTCCTTCCTGGCCGCCTGCCTGATCCTGTTCATCTTCCTGCTCATCCACTTCCGGAAGGCCAGTATCGCCGCCCTTACCATGGCCCTCAGCCTGCTGTGCCTGTTCGGGGCTTCTTTCGGCCTGTGGCTCTTTAACTTGGATTTCTCCATTACTGCCGCGCTGGGACTCATTTCGCTGGTGGGTATCATCGTGAGAAACGGCATCCTCATGTTCGAGTATGCCGAAGAAGCCCATACCCTGGGCGGTGAGAGCGTGCACGACGCAGCCCTCCATGCGGGTCAGCGGCGCATGCGCCCCATCTTCCTCACCTCCTGCACCACGGCGCTGGGTGTGCTCCCCATGATCCTGAGCGGAGACCTTCTCTGGATGCCCATGGGCGTGGTCATCTGCTTCGGCACCATGCTTACCATCTTCCTCATCACCCTGGTGATGCCGGTGTCCTACTGGCAACTGTTTAAAAACGCCCGCAAGAAATGAAACGCCGCCTGCTCATAGTGCTTCTTTCCTGTCTGCCGCTGATGGCGGCGGCACAGTCCCTGAGCCTGGAAGAGTGCCTTTCGATGGCTCAAGAAAACGGGTATCAGTCGCGCCGCTCGTCCCTGACGGTGGACATGGCGCGTGCCCAGCGCGGCGAGGCCCTGTGGGAATATTTCCCGCGTGTCTCCGTAACGGCATTTGGCTACGATGCCCTGCATCCGCTGCTGCATCTTACGCTCAAGGACTTTTTAGGTAACTCTGATGCCGCCAACGTCTTGCGCACGGAAATAACGGACCTGGCCTACCAGAACGGCATCAAACCCTATTTCGACCGTTTCCAAAGCGGTTGGGGCGGTTCAGTATCCGTGATACAGCCGCTTTATGCCGGCGGCCGCATCATCAACGGCAACCGTCTTGCCCGGCTGGGCGTGGATGCAGCCGTCCTGCAGGATTCCCTTACCCGTTCCGCCTTGCGGGACACTGTGGAAAGCAAGTATTGGCGCGTGGTGGCGTTGCAGGAAAAACGCGCCATCCTGGACCAGACGGCCGGCCTGCTCTCTTCCTTGGAAAAAGACCTTTCGGCTGCCGTAGAAGCGGGCTTGGCCCTGCAGACCGACCTTCTCCAACTCCGTCTGCGCAAAGGCGAGCTGGAAGCCGGACAGCGTTTGCTGGAAGGCGGCCTGGCCCTTGCCAAGATGGACCTTTTTTCGGACATCGGCTATCATTACCGGTACCAGGATCTGTCCTCGACAGAATTGCTGGGCACCATGGATAACCTTCCGTCCCCCCAGGAGGTCCTGACTCCAGATATTCCGGGCACCCTGCAGTTCCGTCTGTTGGATATGCAGGTTGAGGCAGCCAAACTGCAAAAGAAGATGGCTGTGGGAGAACTGATGCCCCAATTGGCCATAGGGGCCATGTACGGCTACAGCCAACTGTCAAGGCCCACTCCCGGCCGTGCCAACGGGGCCGTCTTTGCCACGCTCCAGATTCCCATCACCGACATGGGCAAGGCCATACAACGTTCCAAGCGTTACGATTACCAGGTAAAACAGGCCACCCTGGATACGGAATACCTGCAGGAAAAACTCCAGCTGCTGGAAGCTAAATTGCGTCTGGAAATGGAATCGGCCTGGGACCAGCTCCAAGTTACGGCTGATGCCGTGGATGTGGCAGAAGAACTACTGGCCCAGATGCGGGCCCAGTATGCCGCCGGCCGCATTACGGCCTCGGATCTGATGAAGGCGTCATTGGAAGTGACCACAGCCCGGGAGAACCTCCTGTCCCGCCAGATTGCCTACCGCAAGGCCCTCAGCGCCTACTGTTCTTTGTAGGCGTTCATCTGCTCGCGATACTTTTTCTCCAGTTTTGCGTCCTTCATGGCTCGTGCCATAAGGATGCTGTTCTGCAGGGCCATCATGTCTCCGGGGTTCTTTTTCAGGACCTGGTCGTAGTATTTGCGGGCCTGTTTGTACTCCTTGCGCACCAGGTGATAACTGCCCAGGTTGTTTAGGAACAGGGGTTCGTCCTTGCAGTATTTGAGCATGTGCTGGGACAGGTTTTTGAAGGCCTGGGCCGATGTATCGGTCCCCAGCCGGAACAACACCACGCAGTAGTCCTGCATGAAGGCGCGGAACTGTTCTTCCGTCACTCCGTCCATACCGCCGAACTCCCAGACCGGCTTTTCCTTGTAATGCTTGTCCACCAGGGCTGTCAGCTCCTGGAGCGCCATTTCGGGCTTGTCCTTTTCATAGGCAATCATGGCGTCGATGCGGGCCATGCGCCAGTCCAGCCGCCAGGGTTTCAGGGTGATGGCCTGGCCGATAGCGGCGTTGGCATCGGCAAAGAGGTCGTCGTCAAAGTCCTGGATTTCGAAGTAATTGTGCTTGTTGCCCAGGGAATCGGTCATGGGGAGCAGCGGCGGCTGGCCCAGGTACTTGTCAGCCGGCAGTTCCTCTATGTGCGAGGTGCGGCAGCGCTCGAAGCAGAAGCGGAAGCGCGCAACATACTGCTGCGGGTCTTCGGGCCAGGTGGCCTCCCACTTGTTCAGCAGGGTTTCCACGCCCAGGCCGGCGGGACCCACGCGCTCGGTCAGGTTGTTGTACCGGCGCAGGAATTCGGCCTGGGAGATAGCTTCCTGGGCCGATGCAAACAGCGGCAGGAACGCCGCCAGGGACAGTATCAGCAGTCTTTTCATCGGATATCCATTCGTATGCGTTTATTCTTGGGATAGAGGTTGTTGCAGCGTTTTCCCAGGTTCTTGGCCGGACCCAGCGGATGGCCTTCATAGCCGATGGTCACCGGACCCGTGGGAGCGTCTGCGGGAAGGACGATGGCGTCCCCGTGCAAGTAATGCAGCGCCGTCATCCGGTCCACATTCACCAGCGGGGGGAAACTCAGCAGGGCGGGAGATGCGTTTCCCGGAGCATCGGCCCTCTTTTTTGCGACGGGAAACGCGCTCCCGCACTGCCCTGGAGCGCAGTCTCCGTGTTTTTGCAGGGCGGCTACGTACTGGCCTTCGCCGGGTACCAGGCCGGGGAGGAGAAGCTGGCCGTACTGCGTGTTCACCACGGGCGGGAAGGCCGGGAGGGGGAGCACATCGGCCCCCAGCTCTGCGGCTATCCAGGCTACGGTGTCGTCGTTTTCCAGATGATTGAAGGTGCAGGTGGAGTAGATGAGGATGCCGCCGGGGACCAGCGTGGGCCAGATATCGGCCAGGATGCGCCGGGAACGGGCCGCGCAGAATTCCACGGTCTTGAGACTCCATTCGGCCACGGCCTGCGCGTCTTTACGGAACATCCCCTCGCCGGAGCAGGGGACATCGGCCAGGATGGCGTCAAACGGCGGCTCGTCGCCAAAGGCCGAAGGGTCCCGCGAGACGGTGTCCACACGGGAATCTCCCCAGGTTTCCACGTTGCTGCGGAGGACAGAATAACGGTTGCGCATCACTTCATTGGCCAGGAGGGAATAACGGTCTCCGAAGCGTTCCCTCAGGGATGCGGCCAGGTCCGTGGTCTTGCCGCCGGGCGCGGCGCAGAGGTCCAGTACCCGGCATCCGGGCTGCAGACGGTCCGTCACCTGCCGGAAAACGTGGCCCACATACATGGCCGATGTGTCCTGCACGTAATAGCAGCCCGCATGGAACAGCGGGTCCAGCGTAAAGACGGGGCGTTCTTTGAGCAGGTATCCGTATGGGCTCCATGCTACTTTTTGGGCGTCCGGGAAAGGGCATTCCGTGAGTTGGGAAGGGTTCAGGCGTATGGAAACCGAAGGCGCCTGTTGCAGGGCCTCCGCCACCACGTCTGCCTGGCCTGTAGAGGCCTGCAGCAGTTCTATGAAGCCATCGGGGAACACTATTGGCCGGCCCACTTGGATACGTCGAAGCCTTCGGGCATCTTGCCGTTGGAGGCGTCCACAAGGCCGTCCACCACTTTGTCCAGGGCTTCCTTCACCTTGCCGGAGAGCATCATCTTCATCATCAGGTTGAGGTCGGCCTCTACCGTAATCCAGAAATCCGTATGATAGGGATTTTCGGCTGCCGGCTCAAAGTGCAGCACCACATGGAAGGCGAAGGGCGCGCCGTAATCTACCAGCTCGATGCGGCTGTAGGGCACTCTCTGGTGCACTTTTACGCCAATATTGAAGCCCTGCACCGTGGCGCTGAGGGTATCCATGTCGGCCGTTACCTTCTCCTTTTTGTCTTCCGGCAGCATCTTGGCCAGGTTGGACAGGTCTGTGAAGGACATGTACAGCTCGTACGGCTGGCGGGAAACAATTCCGTGTTTGCTTTCTATATTGGTCATCTTTTCTTATCTTTGTGATACGCAAAGTTAGCAAAAATCATGCACAAAATCTACTTCGAGAAACGCTGCATCATTATTTGTTCCCCTTCCGAGGAAGCCCTGGCCGACCCTAACTCCGTGGAATTCCACGTGGGGGAGATCATCGACATCCCCTCGCTGGTGCGTATGTTCGAGGTACAGGACACCCTTTCCCGGATTTATATCCCCACTGCCGATATCGAAAAGACCTATCGGCGCATCTGTGCCGAGTTCAGGGAAGTGAACGCCGCCGGGGGACTGGTGAGCAACCGGCGCGGGGATTACCTCCTCATCTCCCGCAACGGCCTCTGGGACCTGCCCAAGGGCCATCAGGAAGAAGGGGAGGATATCGAAGTGTGCGCCATGCGGGAAGTGCAGGAAGAGACCGGCGTGGACCAGCTGGAACTGCGGCGGCTCATCTGCATCACAGACCATGTGTATTACCGCAATAACCAGTGGCATCTCAAGCACACCTGGTGGTACGACATGCTGTACACAGACCCCACCAACCTCACCCCCCAGCGGGAAGAAGACATAACCAAAGCGGCCTGGGTGGCCAAAAGCTCCCTGCCGCCCTTCCTCAAAAACACCTATCCCTCCATCCTGGAGGTTTTCCGTGAGGCCCGGATCTAAACAATCTTAACCTGAAATCCCCCCTATTTTCAAACTAAGATCGTCACCACTGACGATCTTAAATTTTTTTTGGCCATTTTTCAGACTAAGATTGCATGCAGGGAGACACACACTCCCAAATCGTCGCTTCGCGACCCCTCCCATGCGTCATTCCCTTCGGGAATTGACTGTGGGCCCCTCCCTCTTACGCGGCCGAGGGTGGCCACGGATTCGGGAGTGTGTGTCTCCCTGCATGAATTAGTCGGCCTTGACGGTTTTGGCTGGGTCGATGGAGGCTACAACTAAAGACGGGAGCCAGAGAAGGGCCAGGATGCCCAGGAAAGCGGCGGCATCGGCCAGTAAAATCCACAGGATATTGATATGGATGGGGACCCAGGCCACGAAGTAATTGGCGGGGTCCAGGGGAATGAGGTGCGTGGTGCCCTGGATGAGGCAGAAGAGCAGGGCAAGGGCGTTGCCGATGAGCATGCCTTTGAGGACGGCCTCGGCGCCGATGCGCACGAACAGGCGGCCTACAGCCTTGTTACTCATGCCCAGCGTCTTGAGCGTGCCGATGGTGGAAATATTCCTGAGCAACATGATCAGCAGGCCGCTTACCATGTTGAAACCGGCTACGACGGTCATCAGGATAAGGATGACCACTACATTAAAATCCAGCAGTTTGAGCCAGTCGAAGATTTGGGGATAAGTGTCCTCCGAGGAAGCCACATAAAGCGATTCTTCCTCCGGATGGCCGCTGTCCAGCAGAATATGGCCGATACGCCCCGCCGTCTCTTTGCGCGGCGCACCCTCCGAGAGGGACACATCCAGGCAGGAAACCTCATCGGCATCCCAGCCATTCAGGCGCTGGATGTCTTCCAGGCGGGCATAGACCAGCAGATTGTCGTCCACTTCCACCAGGTCCCGGTGGATGGCGGTAATGTGGAACTTCCTCACGCGGACCTTTTCCCCCACAAAATAAGTGAGAAGGTCGTCGCCCACGCCCAGGCCGGTAATCTCGGCCAGACGGTGCGGAATAGACACTGCCAGGGATGGCCGGTCGGTGCCGGCCATGACGTCACCCCCGGCCTGACCGGGGGTCTCCACGACGCCTTTTACAACCACGCCGTGGATGATGTCTCCGTTCTTCACGATGCCGGCGCGGACGGCCACGGGCTGGATGGCTTCCACGCCCGGAAGGGTCAGGATGGCTTCTTCCGACGGCAGGTGGGCAGGAATGGGGACAGGGTCCCCGTTGGCGGAGACATACGGCATGATGCGTACATCACCGGTCATGGCCGCCACCCCGTCCCGGACGGATTTCCGGAAACCGGCACTGACGGCCACGGCCACGATGATGACAAAGAAACTGACGGCGATAGCTATCGCCGCCACGTTTCCTTGAAATTTAAGTTTTCTCGATATGAAGCTCTCGGCTACCAAATGTGCACGCGCTCTTCTTCCGGACGGAACATGGCGTCACCCTCATGGATGTCCCATGCATCGAAGAAGGTCTGGAAGTTACGCACAGACACATTCACGCGGTTCACAGCCAGGGAGTGCGGGTCCATGTTGGTGAGACGGGCTTTTTCCTGGTCGGTGATGTTCTGGGCCCAGATGGCGCCATAGCTCAGGTAGAAGCGCTGGGCACGGGTGAAGCCGTCAATCATGGGATCCTTCTTGTTGCCCACGGCATTCTCCATGGCAGTGAAAGCGATGGACAGACCGCCGTGGTCTCCGATATTCTCACCCAGGGTGTAGCGGCCGTTGGCGTGTACGCCGGGCAGAACCTCGACAGCGTCGAACTGGGCAACCAGCTTGTCTCCCAGGGCGTCGAACTTGGCCTTGTCCTCGGCTGTCCACCAGTTCACCATGTTGCCGTAGGCGTCGAACATGGAACCCTGGTCGTCGAAACCGTGGCTCATTTCGTGGCCGATGACCACACCGATGCCGCCGTAGTTCACGGGTTCGTCGGCCTCAGGATCGAAGAACGGCTTCTGCAGGATGGCTGCCGGGAAGCAGATCTCGTTGGTGGTGGGGTTGTAGTAGGCGTTCACCGTCTGGGGAGTCATGCCCCATTCGGCCTTGTCCGTGGGTTTGCCCAGCTTGTCCAGGTTGTCCTTCACGTACCAGGCGCTGGCGTTGCGGAGGTTCTCATAATAACCCAGGGTGGGATCGATGATGAGGGTGCTGTAATCCTTCCATTTGTCGGGATAGCCGATCTTCACGGTGAAGGCGGCCAGTTTCTCGCGGGCCTTGGC
>Ga0310690_10002280_pt1 | contig 31733 bp, 20 predicted proteins | sample AusTroGonzalo_MG_2_FD_207661 | JGI IMG/M metagenome (GOLD analysis project Ga0310690, IMG submission 207661) | Bovine rumen microbial communities from tropical cattle in Woodstock, Queensland, Australia - Gonzalo_04 (v2) (version 2) | ecosystem: Host-associated > Mammals > Digestive system >...
GAACGATGCCAGACGGATACGGCGCTCTTTGGTATATCCGTACGCGGCACGCTCGGAGATATCGGAAGCGGTGATGACCGATTTCATCACGTTCAGCTCTTTGATTCCCATGGAGTCGATCTCGTCAAGGGCAATGAGCCCATACTCGGCTATACGGAGCCGCTCGTCTTTATTGAGTTGGGTGCTGTTCGCCATCTTACATCCGTACGCGCGCAGTTCGGGCGGTAGCAAATGTTCGAGCCATGTGGTCTTGTAGATGCCTTGTCGTCCGATAAGGACGAGCACCTGTTGGTTGACCACCTCATCCTTGAGCCATGAGGCGACCATGGCGACGAACCACTTGGTAAAATACAAACGCCATTGTTGCTGTGCTGCTTCGTCTCCTTCTACCGTCACCTGCTCGGCGAGCCAACCGATCCAGTTGGGTTGACCGGGTTCCCAGGGTTTGCAGTTAAGTACGTACTCACGCAGCGGATGGACGTCGGGAATGCGGTGCGACTGCAGGACAGCCAGCACCTCGCGTGCCGTGATCTGCAGTCCACACTCCTGCGAGCAGTCGCAAACGATGTCGTTGATGTCACTCGTTGTGATATCGCGCCACCCTATGTTCATCATTTCATCATTCAGTGCGTCAGCACGGCTCATTCCATCATTAATTTGCACCTTATTACTCACCACGTCATGCCGCAGCCGCTCGAACTGCACGAGGTTCTCATGAATGTAATTACATACCGTTTCTTGTCTATTCATTGCATTGCTTTTTCAAAATTTGCTGCAAAATTAGTACAAATTTCGTTAAGTCGTCGGCACTCACTGCCGAAAATGGTTCGGCACTAACGATTTCTCTGATTTTTCGCTCTCCGAGTCCCCAAAAGCGACCGATAAAGATGTCTGCTTGGGTGTAAGAATAGTCAAAAAGATTGACTAATTGGTTACGAACTTCTCGGATGACATAGTTTCTTTGTGCATGTCTTTGTTGCTCGTCTTGTTTGTCTTTTTTTTCATTGTTTTAATGTTTTTTAATTGTTATTATATAGGCACAAAAAAAGCGGCAGTGCCGCTCTTTTTGCAGTTGTTATTGGTGAATGGTGATTTGTCATTAGTGAGGCTTATATTTCCGTTTGAAATAACTCTTTGGCAGAGAGGGACGAATGGACAAGTGAGGAATGGAGACCTTGGTTAAGTCCGTACGGAGTGACAAACGTCAATACGACACCTCGCTTGATGTCATTCTCTTCCATAAACAATTGCTTGCGCTTAATGAGTCGTTCGGCATAGTCTTTCTTGATCGCGTAGGGTGTAGCAGAGAATTTCATCTCGCATAGATGAATCATCTTATCAGCCCGCGAAATAACCAAATCGACCTGCGCGCCTTTGCGCTTATCGTCCTTTCCCGGTACAAATCGCCATGAAGAGGCCTCGGTAGCCATGCCGGAGATTCCCAAACCACGTTTGATATGCGGCAGATGGCGCAGACACACCTCTTCGAACGTAAAGCCTTCCCAACTCTCCACGCTCCGGTCTTGGAAATGATGCAACCAGTATTGCTCGTCTTTTGAACGATTGTCTTTGACATACGTGAAATAGAACAGCGTATAGAAATCGCACAAACGGTACAATGTCTGCTTGGTCTTATTGCCGTATTGGGCATAGGACACCACGAAATCGCATCGCTCCAAGTTCTCCAGGATCTTCGTCAGCCCGCCTCCTGAATAGCCGGTCTTGTCTGAGATTTCTGTCTTTGTAAACCCTTCGCGCTTGGTAGCCAACAACTGCACAATACGGATATATTTATCCGCTTTCTTGAATAAGGCATTATATAGTTCTTTGAACTCATCGCTCAGGTCTCCGCCTCTACGGAAGATGAGTGCATCGACATTTTCGACGAGACTGAGTTGCGGCCGAAGCAAACTCATATAATACGGCACGCCGCCGAAAATCATATAGAACTGCAGTATCTGGTAGTCGTCCCAACTGAATCCATTGGAGAGCAGGTATTGCTTACACTCGCTTAGATAGAACGGACGCAAATAGATCCGATGGGTAATGCGATTATGCAAACCGCCCTGATTGTCTTCCAGTTTCTCTTTCATCCACGTGGTTGCGCTGCCGCAGGCGATAAACACGATATCGTCCCTATTCTGCACCCAACCGGACCAGAAATACTCCAACTCGCTTACAAAATCACTCTTTTGCGTATCTATCCACGGCATCTCATCAAAGAAAACCACTTTGCGTGCTTCTTTGCATTGCTCCAAATAATTCGCTAACTGCCGAAATGCCTCATGCCAGTTTTGTAGTACGGGGATGTCAGCGTCCGGATTACTTCGCTGCAAAGCCTCGCGGAAATTAGCCAACTGCGCTTGAATAGGCTGTTTATGAGCACCCACAAAATGAAAACTGTAGGTGTCCTTACAAAAACTCCTTACTAAGAATGTTTTTCCTACGCGCCGGCGACCATATAAGATAACGAACTCAGAACGCTTCGAATCCAAGGCTCTCTGCAACTCTGCCATCTCTAATTGACGTCCAATCAAGTTTTCCATAATGCTACTTGTTTAAATCCGCTGCAAAGGTACAATATTTTTTTAAATTGACCAAATAATTTTTGTGTTTTTTGTCCAAATCTATGCTTTTTTACCCACATTTGGAAGAAAAACACGTGTTTTTTATCCAAATCTATACTTTTTTACCCACATTTGGAAGAAAAAAAGTGCCCCGAAGGACACTTTCTAACGATTGAACGATTTAACCGTTTAACGGCTTAACGTATTTCTACCCCCATTACATTATACATCTTACCGTCGCGGAGGATGAGGAGTTGACCGTCACGGAGGAGCTTATTGGTCGTTAGTCGTTCGTCGTTGGTCGTTTGATCTATGCCTGTCGCCGTCTTTTTGGTGAAATAGCCGGGATTGCCGGGTTCGTCGTAACGGGCGTAGGAGGCATCTGTATGATCGGCATCGTAGGTCGTACCATTACCGCCGACGATCGAAGTACAACCCTTGAACATGGATTCTGAATCAGCCGTGGTCGTACTCCAGTCTCCGTTGCAGTAGATGGTCTTGAGAGCAGCACAATCCAAGAACATAAGTCTCATGCTGGTTACTTTGGTGATATCAAACGATCTCAAATCTAACGTGGTGATTCTCTCGCAATTGCGGAACATGATACTCATGTCGGTTACTTCGGAGGTGTTCAAGTAGTCCAAGTGTTGAATATCTCTCAGACGAGTGAAATAATAGAACCAGCCGCTTGTGCTCCGCGGGCGGGCATTCTTCATACTCTCGTCCAACACCACGGTTATTACTTCATCGTAAGGCAGTTCATTCCATCTTTCTTGGGGTATGCCGCCCTGCTCTTCACCCTGTTTGTTGAAATAGAGCGTCATGGTTCCCGATATATCATCATAGAGGGCATAAATTTCCGGATCTACATCTAAGGCAAAGTAGCCCGGTGTGCCGGGTTCGTCGAGACGAGCGTAGGAAGCGTCGGTATGGTCAGGATCGTAGGTTGTACCATTACCGCCGACCAACGCCATACAGCCTTCGAACATATCCCGTGTGTTTGCTGTAGTAGCACTCCAGTTTCCACCGCAAAAGATGGTTTTGAGGGAAGAGCACTCCTGGAACATATAGCTCATATTCGTTACGTTCGAGATATCGAAACTACGGAGGTCCACAGTTGTGAGTGCGGAACAACTAAAAAACATACCCAACATATTTGTCACTTCGGAAGTATTCAAATACTCCAAATGTCGAATACTTGTGACATCCTCAAACCCGGCAAACCAGTACATAGTGCTTGCCGGGCGGGCGTTTTTCATACTCTCGTCCAGATCGAACCATGTCACTTGTCGTCTTAACTCTGCTGTACCCCAATTGGTCACGCCTCCCTGACTTTCCCGTTGGTCATCATAATAAAGTTTGAGACACGCTGTTGATTGGTCGAAAACCGCATAGATGACGTTTTCGGCTTTGGCGCTGAAGCCTGCCATCAGCAGCATCAGCATAAATAGAGAAAAGATTTTTTTCATAACTGTATAATTTTTTTGGTTTATTTTTGGCTATTTTGGACAAAATACAAAAAAGCAGCACGCACAATCTGTGCGCACCGCTTATGACGTTGCTATCTGTTCTTTTGTACCCGCTATATTGCCATTTGCAACATGGGGGGGGTAAAATTGGATATTCTATTTATCATTTGTCCTTTTTGATAAATCCGGTGCAAAGATACAACAATTTTTTGGAATATGCAAGAAAAAATGCAGAAAAGCGACGAAAAAAAATGCAGAAAGATGACAAATTATTTGCATATATCGAAAAAAAGCAGTATCTTTGCAGCCAGTTTGGCGCAAAGGCGTTAAACCGTTAAACTGTTAATTCGTTAAAACGTAGATATTTTTATGGCAACACAAGAAGAGACCTTTAAGAAGATCGTAGCGCATTGCAAGGAGTACGGATTTGTTTTTCCGAGCAGTGAGATTTATGACGGTTTAGGCGCAGTATATGACTACGGTCAGAACGGCGTTGAGTTGAAGAACAATATCAAGCGTTATTGGTGGGACGCGATGACGCTGCTGCATGAGAATATAGTGGGTATCGATGCCGCTATCTTCATGCACCCGACGACGTGGAAAGCGTCCGGTCACGTAGATGCTTTCAATGATCCTTTGATAGATAACAGGGACTCGAAGAAGCGTTACCGCGCGGACGTGCTGATCGAAGATCAGATCGCCAAGTACGACGAGAAGATAGAGAAAGAGGTAGAGAAGGCGAGAAAGCGTTTCGGTGAGAGTTTTGATGAGGAGCTCTATAAGCAAACGAATGAGCGCGTAAAAGAGCATATTGAGAAACGCGAGGCGCTGCATGCACGTTTTGCGAAAGCGATGAACGACAATAACCTCGATGAGCTCAAGCAGATCATCCTCGACGAAGAGATCGTATGCCCTATTTCGGGTACGCGTAACTGGACCGATGTGCGTCAGTTCAACCTGATGTTCCAAACGGAAATGGGAAGTACGGCAGACGGCGCAATGAAGATTTATCTTCGTCCGGAGACAGCGCAAGGTATCTTCGTTAATTTCCTGAACGTACAGAAGACGGGTCGTATGAAAGTGCCCTTCGGTATTGCACAGATCGGTAAGGCGTTCCGTAACGAGATCGTAGCCCGTCAGTTCGTCTTCCGCATGCGTGAGTTCGAGCAGATGGAGATGCAGTTCTTCGTTCGCCCGGGCAGCGAGTTGGAATGGTTCGAGCACTGGAAGCAATTTCGTCTGAGATGGCATAAGGCCTTAGGCTTGGGTGACGAGAAATACCGCTTCCATGACCATGATAAGTTGGCGCACTATGCGAATGCCGCGACGGATATCGAGTTCCTGATGCCGTTCGGATTCAAGGAGGTAGAGGGCATTCACAGCCGTACCAATTTCGACCTGAGTCAGCACGCCAAATACTCGGGCAAGAAGATCGAGTATTTCGATCCGGAGCTCAATCAGAGTTACACGCCGTATGTGATCGAGACCTCGATTGGTGTGGATCGTATGTTCCTGAGCGTGATGTGCTCGAGTTACGAAGAGCAGGCGTTGGAAGGCGGTGACACGCGTGTGGTACTGCACCTGCCGCCGGTACTGGCTCCGGTCAAAGCATGTATCATGCCGCTCGTTAAGAAAGACGGTCTGCCCGAGAAAGCACGCGAGATCATGGACAGTCTAAAATTCGATTTCAAGATCGCTTACGACGAGAAGGACTCGATCGGCAAACGCTATCGTCGTCAGGACGCTATCGGTACGCCGTTCTGTATCACGGTGGATCACGACACAGAGAAAGACGGATGCGTGACCGTTCGTTACCGCGACACCATGACGCAGGACCGCGTGAAGATAGAAGAGCTGCATGATATCCTTCGTCAGGCAACGGATCCGAAACATCTTTATAAAAAGATAGTTAACGGTTAGTGGTTAGTGGTTAGTGGTTATGAATGGAAACTATGCACCAATGTGGGAGTTGAATCCCATTTGGGCGACACTGAGAGAAGATGAGCGGGCACTGCTGAGCGAGCGTGTAGAGGTTGTACGTTACGCGAAGAACGAGATCATCCATAATGACGGCGATGAGTCGGAGTACGTATGGATGCTGTTGAGCGGGAAGGTACGTATCTACAAAGAAGGTATCGGTCAGCGGCCGCAGATTATCCGTTTGCTTAAGCCCTACGATATCTTCGGCTATCGTGCCTGCACGGTGAACGAACCCTATAACTCGAGTGCGAGCGCGTTTGAGGACTGCACGATCTATCGGTTGAAACGGGAGTTCTTTAATGCACTGATCCAAAGCAACGGTACGTTCTGTTACCATGTGATGCTGATGATGGCCAAGGACTTGGCGTTCTCGGAGATCCAGACGGTTAACCTGACGCAGAAACATATCCGCGGTCGTTTGGCAGAGAGCCTGTTGCTGCTGCTGAAGAACTACGGTTACGAAGAAGACGGTCAGACGATCGCGATGCTGTTGCCTCGTGAGGACTTGGCGAACATGAGTAACATGACGACGAGCAATGCGATCCGTACGCTCAGTCAGTTTGCCCAAGAAGGCATCGTCGGGATTGACGGAAGGCACGTGAGTATATTAGACGAGAAAGCCTTGGAAAGAATATCGCGACTCGGTTGAGCCGCGATATTCTTTAATCCATCATGTTTCCCATGTTGGATGAGAGTTGAACCATACGGTCGTAGTCCTCGGGACTGAGGTCGTAGAAATAATAGTTACGCGGGTCGATAGGCCGACCGTTATAATGCACCTCATAATGCAAGTGCGGGCCGGTCGATTTACCGGTATTTCCAACGAGTGCGATCACATCGCCTCGTTTTACTTTTTGCCCTACCCGAGCGATACGCTTAGAACAGTGCGCATACCGGGTGGCATACCCGAAGCCATGATCTATCTCGACCGTCTCACCGTAGCCTTGCCGCCAGCCCGAATAGGTAACGAGACCGTTACCGGTTGCGAAGATATCCGTTCCGACAGGCGCGGAGAAATCCATTCCTTCGTGGAAGCGCCGGATATGATAGACCGGATCGACACGCCAGCCGTACCCCGAAGCCATGCGCTTGAGGTCCTTGTTGAGCACAGGTTGGATAGCCGGTATATTCTCCATACGCAGTTCCTGGTTCTTTGCCAGTTCGAGTATCTCTTCATACGACCGCGCCTGGACATACATCTCTTTTTCGAGTATATCCACCTTCCGCTGGATATCGGCAGCCAGTTGGGTATTGGTCATACGCGCGAGCGAGTCGTAATAAGACACCTGCTGCGTAGCGCCCATGCGTGCACTGAGAGGGATGGGTTCGGCACCTAACATCGCACGATAGAGGTTGTCATCGCGCTGCGAGAGGTCGGACATGATGAGTTGCATCTGATCGACCTGCGCGCCCATGACTTCGAGTTGGGCAGAGAGGTTGCGGTTATACTGCATGAGCGACGCTTCCCGCGGGGACGGGAAGAAATAGAGGAAGGTATAAAAGAAGATCACGCCAAGGCATATACCTCCGAAGATATACGCCCCCGTTCGGCGGAACCAATAACGGAAACCATGCTCTATACGCTCTAACTGCAGCGTCTCAGGATTAATACGATACTTTTTAGCCATTTTTGTACCAGAAAAAATATTGATTTTGTTGTTTTTTCTCTTCGGGCGTGCGCGCGACATATATAGGTTCGCGCGTGTAAGGGTTGATACCGGTGTAGAACATGGTGGTGGAGAGTGTCATGGGTGTAGGCGTAAAGTCCTGCACTTGTTCAGGCCGGTAATGCATCTTCTTTGTCTCATCTGCCAGCATCTGCATGTCGCGTTTGGTGCAACCCGGATGGGAGGAGATGAAATAAGGGATGAGTTGTTGGTTGAGTCCCGCCTCTTTGTTGATACGCAGAAACAGGTCGCGGAAGCGCAGGTAGTTGCTCCAAGCGGGCTTGCGCATGATACGCAGCACGGCGTCGGAGCTGTGTTCGGGTGCCACCTTCAATCGTCCGGACACATGCCGCGTGATAAGTTGGCGGGCATAGTCGTCGCTCATCAGGTCGTACCGGATCCCCGAACCCACGAAAGCATGCTTGATATACGGCAGTTTATCGACAGTACGGTAGAGGTCGATGAGCGGTGCAAAGTCCTGATTGAGGTTCTTGCAGATGGCAGGTTGCAAACAGGAAGGTCGCGCACACTTGTCGCAGAGCGACAGGTCCTTGCCGTGCATGCCGTACATGTTCGCAGACGGTCCACCGAGGTCGGAGATGATGCCGTGCCAGTCGGGTAAGTGGCTCAGTCGCTCTATCTGCCGCAGTATCGAAGCTTTGGAGCGGGAGACGATCTGTTTGCCTTGGTGAGCAGAGATGGTGCAGAACGAGCAGCCGCCGAAACAGCCGCGATGCATGCACACGGAGGTCTTGATCATCTCGTACGCGGGTATATGCTTGTCTTTGTATTTGGGATGCGGCGTGTAAGTGTACGGCAGGTCGTAGATAGCGTCCAACTGTTCGGTCGTGAGCGGCGGGTACGATGGGTTCACCACCACGAACTTGTTTCCGACGGGTTGCACGAGGGTCGTCTGATGAATCTTATTCGACTCGATCTCGATGAGCCGGAAGTTCTCCGCATGCTTGCGCTTGTCGCGCAGCGCTTCCTCATGGGAGGCGAGACGGATAGCGTCCTTCGGGATGAGTGTCTCATCCTGCATTAGGAACGCTGTTTGAGGGATCGAATGGAGATTGGTGATTGGTGATTGGTGATTGGTGATTGCTAAACGATTTGCGATTTCGGTCATGGCTTGTTCGCCCATGCCGTACACGAGCAGGTCGGCACCCGAGTCCACGAGGATGGACGGCATCAGTTTGTCTTGCCAGTAGTCATAATGGGTTAAACGCCGCATGGACGCTTCTATACCACCTATGACGATAGGCACGTCCGGATAGAGCTGTTTGAGGATGCGGCAGTAGGTGATGGTGCAGTAGTCAGGTCGAGCGCCTGCCCTACCCTCGGGTGTGTACGCATCATCGGACCGACGTCGTTTGGCAGCCGTGTAATGGTTAACCATCGAATCCATCGAGCCTGCCGACACCGCGAAATAAAGGCGCGGCTTACCGAACTTCTTAAAGTCACGATAGTCCCCATGCCAGTCAGGCTGCGGAACGATAGCCACCCGATAGCCTGCCGCTTCCAGCACGCGCCCCAGCACGGCTGCTCCGAACGAAGGATGGTCGATATAGGCATCGCCTGTGAAAAAGACGATGTCCACTTCATCCCAACCGCGTAAGTCCGTTTCTTTCTTGGTCGTCGGCAAATATGATAATAGATCAAGTTTCAAATTTGTGATTTTAATCTATTTGTAGGTCGAGGCGTTCTTTGAGCAGGGCCAATTCGGGGTTGGACTGCGTCATCAGTTTATATTTCTCTTCGGCGGTGAAAGCCATCTGTTCTTGGGTGAACTCCGCCTGCACCAGCCTAATGGTCAACTGGTCATTATGCAGTGTCTTCCTCAACTCCGTCACCAAAGCCGGAATGGCTTTCTTCATCTGGTCCATCTGCCAAGGGTTCGGCATCTGTATCTCAGCCGTAGTGGCGTCAATGAGTTGGGGCGTATAACTCTCGATGAGTTGTTTGAGACGCAATTCCTCCTTATGAGTGGCACTTAGACCAACCCACGCGTCTCTGAGTTGGTCAGCCGTAAAAGGGCGGTTGGGCTGCTCCGATGGAGCAGGATTGGTGATTGGTGATTGGTTATTGGTGATTGGTGATTTCTCTTCTTTCTTCTTGCCGAGTCCGAGGCTGATGCTGGGGATCTTGGGAGCAACAGGCTCCTTCGGAGCATTGGTGATTGTTGATTGGTTATTGGTGATTGTCTGCTGCGGTGTCGGTTGAGACGGTTGTTGCACAACCGGTTTAGCAACCTGCGGTTGTGAGACCGGGATATTCTGCGCAACGCCGAGTTGGGTCAGTTTGACGAGTGCCAGTTCGACCGTCAGGCGTTTGTTACGGGCCGTGCGGTAGTTGATATCGCAAGTATTGAGGATATCGAGTGCCTGGAAGAGCCAAACGGGTGCACAGTGTTGCGCTTGTTCGGCATACCGCTGTTTGATAGAGTCCGAGGTCTCGAGTAACGGCAGGGTCTGCGGGTCTTTGGAAACGAGCACGTCACGCAGATGCTGCGCCAGCCCCGTAACGAAATTAGCCGCATTAAAGCCGTGGTTGAGTACTTCGTTGAAGAGGAGCAGAGCCGCCGTGACGTCATGCCGCAGGGCGCTGTCCACGAGACGGAAGTAATAGTCCACATTGAGCACGTTGAGCACCTCGATCGTGCGCTCGTAAGTGATATGATTTCCGCAGAAGGCTACGAGTTGGTCAAAGATAGAGAGTGCATCACGCATACCGCCATCGGCTTTCTGCGCCACCACATTGAGCGCTTCTTCTTCTGCCGTGATGCCTTCTTTGGCTGCCACCGACTGCAGATACGCTATCGTATCGGGCACGGTGATGCGGTTGAAGTCATACACTTGGCATCGACTGAGGATAGTAGGCAGCACCTTATGCTTCTCCGTGGTCGCCAAGATGAAGATGGCGTACGAAGGTGGTTCTTCGAGCGTCTTGAGCAAGGCATTGAACGCAGCCGTGGAGAGCATGTGCACCTCGTCGATGATATAGACGGAGTACTTACCAGCTTGTGGCGGGATGCGTACTTGGTCAAGGATGGACTTGATGTCCTCTACTGAGTTGTTGGACGCGGCATCGAGTTCGTGGATATTCCATTCGGAGCCGGGTTCATTGGCGTTGATGGTCTTGGCGAAGATACGCGCGCAGGTGGTCTTACCTACTCCTCTCGGTCCGCAGAACAAATAGGCATGCGCCAGATGGTTCTGCCGAATCGCGTTCTGCAAGGTCGTCGTGAGCGCCTGTTGCCCCACTACCGACTCAAAAGTCTGCGGTCTGTATTTCCGCGCTGAAACTACATAATCATTTTCCATATGCTATGCTGTATATATATTTCTCTGATTCAAAAGTGTCCAATGTCCAATGTCCATTGTCCAATGTCTTTTGCAGTTGTTCAAAAGACACGATACCTGTTTCTTGTGCTTTGACGATGGCTTCTTTCTGCGTCCAGAGACGGGTAAAAGCTCTGTCGGCTGTTAGCTGTTGGCTATTGGCTATTAGCCGGATTTCATTTTCACTCATCGTCCGCTCGATGAGGCTCTCATCGGCATGCCGTATGCTTTCGATGTCGATGCCTATCGGCGTATCGTTTATCGCCACCGCGATGCCATCCTTGCAATGACTGATCGAAAAGTACGGCGCTCCTTCAATAAACGGCTTTCCGTGCTCGTTATATTTAAAATCCCCTAATCCGCTAACCCCTAATCCACTAATCCCTTCCTTGAGCATCAGCCACGACTTGAGGCAACAATACTGCCCGAACGTATGCTTGTATTTCAATGCCTGCTCGCGGCGTTGCTGACTGACGAGCGGCAGCATGCGTTGCACCTCTGCCTCCGTACATTCGTCCATATGGTCAAAAACAAGCACTTTCATATTTCAAATTTCAAATTTATGCCCATGCACTTTCCAATATACGACAGGCAGGATCGTGACGGTGAGCGGTAAGGTAAACAACACACCGAAGCAGATGACAACGCCCATCGGCATCCATAGACTGGTGGCAGCGATGATCATCGGCAGCACACCGAGAGCGGTGGTGGCAGAGGTCAAGAAGACCGGTCGCATACGTCGCAGTCCGGCATAGAAAGCAGCGTCCTTATAGTTCATCAGCTTATACTTACGGCAGTCCTCGGCATACTCGTACATCATGATCGCATTACGCACGATGATTCCAATCAGACTGACCACACCGAGCACGGCGGTGATGGAGATGTCGAGTCCGAAGATCCATAGTCCTAACATCGAACCGAAGATACAGAGTACCGCACTGGAGAGGGTCAGCAACGCCAGTCCTATCTTACCGAAATGGTAGAGCAGCAGCACCAACATCACGGCTAAAGCGGCAGCTATAGACCAGAAGATCTGCGGCGCTATGAGTCCGTTCAGTTCGGTCAGTCCTCCGTACCGGATCGATGTTCCGGCAGGCATTTGTGCTATATGCGTATCAATCCATTTGCGCACTTTCTTCTCCGCCGACACCTGACTGGTTGTACCTTTGAGGTCAGCCCCTATCGTGATGGTGCGTACGGCATTGCGTCGCTCGAGATTGGTATGGTGCCAGTCGGGTTCGATAGATGCCACTTGGCGCAGCGGCACCCACACCCCCGGAATGGCAGTAGGCACTTGAAGCGCACCCAACTCTTCGGCACTCATCTCATTCGCGCCGGCGGTATAGAGCACAACGGGCACGCCGTACGATCCTTCGTAGAGCGTTGTGACGGTCGCACCTTGGGTGGCTTGACGCAGATAGACAGACAGCATGGCTTCGGTGATACCGAGTCGGGTCGCCTCGTCCGCTTTGAGTACGACACGCGTGGAAGCCGCCATGTTATGGTAGTCGCAATGCACACCTCTCAGTTCGGGCTGACGCTGCATATAATGCAGGATACTATCAGCATAGGGCACCATCTCGTCCCAGTTCTCCCCTTGGACTCGCACCTCAAGCGGGTTATTGGCGGCTTGGTAGTCGAGTTGTTTGAACCGCGCATACGCATTCGGGAAATAATTATCGTAACGCGAGCTGTACTGTTTGAGCACATAGGCTGTCGCCTTACTCGACTTGGTGTTTACAATCAACTGTGCATAGTTAGGTGCCGGTGTTTGCGGAGTATAGGTAGCATGGAAACGCGGTGAGGCCTGCCCGATGAAAGCGGTGACGCTCAGCACATGCGGATCCTGACGCAGTAAGGTCGCCAAGGAGTCGGCCACCACTGCTGTCTCTTCCAGCGGAGCACCGTCCCGCAGGTGGATCTCTACCGCGAAGAACTCACGCTCGGCTTTCGGCAGCAGTTGGAGGTTAAGGTGCGCCAAGAGCACCAGACCGATGACCGTGGTGCCGCCTAACAGACACCATACAATGACCGGACGGTCAAAACAACGCTGCAATATGTTCTTATACGCATTCTGGAGCCAAGCGAAGAAGCGATTCTGGATACGCTCCACGAGGTTGAGTTCCTCCGGTCGGCGTTCGCGTACATAGCGGAAAGCGAGGAACGGCGTTACCCACGAAGCGTAGAAGATACTGGCGACAAGCGCAAAGAGGACAGCCCACGGGAAGAGTTGAACGAACTCACCCAAGGGTCCGGTAAAAATACGCGTCATGGGGAAGAACATACCGCTGATCGCCATCGTGGCAAGCGACATCGGCACGAAGAGCATGCTGGTGCTGACCACCGCCGAGTACCACCGTGAATGACGTCTCTCCAAAAGGTTCGTATAGCCGTCTATGACGATGACCGAGTCATCGACGATCATTCCGAGCACGAAGATGAGTGCCGCCAAGGTGACGGTGTTCAGTTCGATACCGGTGACGTACATCAAGCCGACGCAGATAGCGGTGCATACCGGTACACCGGTAGATGCCACAAGAGCCGTACGCAACGGGAAGAGGATCAGCATCACCGCGATGACGACGAGTATAGAGATGACTATATCGCGCAGGAAAGAGAGCACGGAGTCGTTGACTACCTTCGGCTGGTCGGTGATACGATGGAAGCGGATATCGGGCGGCAGGATACGTGCCGCCTCGGCGAGTTTCTTATCCACCTCTTTTCCAAACGCCACGATATTATGCTCCGGCACCATCTCCATGTTGAGTATCAGACATGAGCCTCCGTTGAACTCGACATACTGCTTGGGCGTCTGGTAGCGCCGTTCGATGGACGCGATGTCTTTTAACCGGATAGCCGCACCCGTGACAGGGTCAGACCAGATGATCTGCTGTTCCAGTTCGTACTCCGACTGATAGGGGATGACCACTTGCAGCGCACCGCTCGTAGGATTATCCCCGGTGATAGTGCGCAGTCCTTGCAGCGCCAGTTGTGCCTGCAGCACGGAGAGGTTGATGCCGTACCGCGACAGTTGTTCGGGGTCGATGGTGATGGCTATCTCTTCCGTCTGCTGCCCCATGATACGCAGCTTACCCATCTCGGGTATCGTGCGCAAAGAGGTACACATCTGCTTGGCGTACTGCTCCAGTTCGCGCGGACTGCGTTCGTCACTCTCGACGGCGATGAGCAAGGACGACGTATTGCCGAAATCATCAATGAGCACGGTCTGCAGTACTCCGGCAGGCATCTTGGTCTTCTGGAGAAGCGGCAAACCAGCGCGTATCTTGTTCCACGCCGATTCACTCTTCACGCCCAACATACGCAGCATCACATACACGTACGCGACGCCGTCTTGGCTGCTGCTGTGCGTGAGCGATTTATCGACCGCCTCAAAGGAGTTGATATAGTCCTCAAGCGGGATAGTCACCTGTTGCTCCACTTCTGCAGCCGTAGCCCCCGGATAGACCGCCACGACGAGTGCCTGACGAATGGTGAACTGCGGAAACTCATCTTTGTTCATCCGCGGCAGGGACCATATACCGAAGGCCATGAGACCCAAGAAAAGCGCCATCACGAGTCCGTGACGTCGCATCGCTCCTTCTATGTGGGCACTGGTCTTCAAAATTTACAATTTACAATGTACAATTTACAATTCACAAATCACTTTACAACTATTGTAAAGTTTCTGGTAGCCGTCGATGATCAGGGTGTCACCGACTTGAATACCGGACAGCACGCGTACACCGTCTGCCATGTATCCGTCTATCTGTATGTCTCTGCGCACGGCTGTACCCTGCTCCACTACCCATACCGTGTGGCCTTCGGGTTTGAGTAAGATGCACCGCGCAGGGATGATGATATCGGAATTGGAGATTGGAGATTGAAGATTGGAGATTTTAACCACTCCCACCATTCCTGCTTTGAGCACCTCTTTACCTCCTTGTACCCGCGCTACTACTTCGTAGGTATGGGTGACGGGGTTTGCCGCTACACCGGTCTCGGTCACCTCAATAGGCAGCACGCGATCGACCGCTGCGCATTCAACCGTACCTTTCTTGCCTAAGCCGTTGATCTCTTTCTCCGGCACAGTGAACCGCACGGCAAAACCCGATATATCGAGTATGGAACAAACAGGCGTACCGGGCAAAACGGACTGTCCATATTCCACCTCCAAGTCCGTGACGATGCCCTCCGAGGGTGCCACCAACGAACACTCTTCCACTTGGCGTTTAGCTGATTCATAGAGCGACTGTGCCTGTGCCCGCTGACTCTCTATCTCCACCATCTTCTGGTCAGCTATCACCCCTTTGTCATGCACTTTGACTGCACGGTTGTACCCGTCTTCGGCATGTTGCAGCGAAGCCTCAGTTCCACGCAGTGCATTCATCGCTTGGGTGTTATCCAATTCTAACAGTACCTGTCCCCGGTGTACCCGATCACCGTTCTTGACATGCACAGCGACCACACGACCGGTGGTCTGCATACTGAGCGGCGTCGCGTGGACGGGCTCGATAGCCCCCACATAACGCGAAGTAACGTTCGTCTCTTGAGGAGCCACCACCATCGTCTTCACACGCAGCGGTGCCTGTTCGTGCCTTGCATTCTCCTGTTTGGCGCACGACCAACATACGAGTGCAACGAGTCCTATATACAAATATTTTTCCATTTTACCGATAAATAAACCGTCCTTGCAACCAGATGCGCAAAATAACCGATATACAATGCTTGCGGGCCGACGAAGCGGAAGGTGGCGATGTATCCCACCACAAAACCGATTGCAGCCCAGATCATCGCGTTGCGTATCTGCACGCCTGCCGTGGCGCCTACATAGATACCGTCCCACATAAAAGCGAGCGTACTGATCAGCGGCATGGCGATGAGCCATCCTATATACTTGGTTGATGCATGGAGCACCGTTGTGTCCGTGGTCATCGTACCGAGCAGCTCCTTGCCCCAGATAGCATAGATGACCGTGAAGAGGAGCCCTACACCTATCGACCAATTGAAGAGGGATTTCACTATAGATGTGAGACCGCTGCGCTGTTGGACCGTTTCACTGTTAGACCGCTGCGCTATTAGACCGAACTCCTTGCCTACGAGTGCTTCGCCGGCGTACGCAAAACCGTCCACGAAGAACGAGAAGAACATAAAGAACTTCATCAGGATGGAGCTTACCGCCAGTTCGGTGTCTCCGTACTTACCGGCAAGCGAGGTAAAACCTACATACACGATCATGAAACAGAGCGAGCGGATAAACAAGTTGCCGTTCAGCCGCATCATTCGTCGCATCTCAGACCAGCGCATCAGCTCTTTCCACTCATCATAACGGGCTAAGGTGATTTCGCGATAACGAATCAACATAATCCCTCCTGCCAAGAGCAAACCACTGTACTGCGCAATGAGCGTACCCCATGCGACGCCGACAATGCCCAGCGGAGTATAGACGGCGAGCGCAAAACTGGCGATCATATTCACTATGTTCACCAATATATCCACCGCCATCGGGCTCCGCGTATCCTGCATGCCGATGAACCATCCTTTCAGCGTGAAGAGGCTCAGCGTCGCCGGTGCTGCCCAGATACGCACGAAGAAATAACGTCTTGCTACATCTGCCACCTCTGCCGAACACGGCACGACGGCCAATACGGCGGTGACGAAGAACCATTGGATCGCCCATATGGCGAGTGCTGCCATGAGCGCTATCGACAGACTCTGCGTCAGGATCTTACGACATTCGGCACGGTTCCCCGCACCAAAAGCCTGCGCCGTCAGACCACTCGTACCCACACGCAGGAAACCAAAGTTCCAATAGAGCAGGTCAAAGAGCATCGTACCGATCGCTATACCACCGATCGCAGCCGCATCACTGAGGTGTCCTACGATAGCAGTGTCCACGATGCCGACAAGCGGGATCGTGATGTTTGCGACAATACTGGGAATCGCAAGACGTACTATTTCTCTATTGACAGTTTTCAGCTTTCAGTTTTCAGTTTATAGATGCTCCAAACGCATTATATTCTTTTCCGTCGCGTATGATGACGAGTTGTCCGTCACGGATGATCTTCTTGCCTCTAACCACTAACCCCTCACCACTAACCGTTTCAATGCCCTCATCGGGATCGGTGCCTTCCAGATAAGCAGGACGTCCGAAACCGCCGCGCGCATTCGCTGCACGAACGACGAGACCTTCTTTATATGCCGGCAATGCATCTACAATCGATGCTTGTCCGTTCTCTTCTACCAGGAACCATTTTGCACTCGTCTCATTCCACGTACCGTCTGCTTTGTAAGTCAGATCAATCTGTTTAGCCGATTCGATAGCGGTCGTGTTCCAATCACCAAGCACATAAGCGGGTGTGTATTGTGCCGCTTCATCGCTCTTCAGGATCGTCTCATAGTCGCGACTCTCGCCGCTACGGGTGAACTTAACGACATTGCTCGCAGGCGAAATCACTTGTCCTTCCGTATTGAGGGTATTGAACTCACCTATATGTCCTGCTTTGCCCGGCCAAGGCTTGTCGCCGTTATTGCCGTCACTCATCAACTCCGGTGTCCAGCGGGTGTCCAACAGAGAGAACTTACCTGCCGACTCATCGAAGATCGTATTGAGATAGACGCACTGCGGTGCATTATTCCACATACGACCCAAGCTGACAGCCGGGCACTCGGATTGCACTCTACAACTCTCAAACACATACCCCTTGTCGGTCTTATCGGCATTGGAAGCCGTGATGGCATCGCTTCCTCCTCCGCCTGCGTTACGCTTCTCGCAGAACAGCAGATTATTTTTGAAATACACACTACCGTCACCGCAGATGAAATCGACCGTTCCGCGTATCTCGCAGTCCTCGAAATAATGTACGCCACCTACCTTATTGCTGTAATAGGTATCCTGATAACTGAGCAGGCGAACCTTCTTGCAAACCACCTTCGAACATTTCGACCATAGTGCCACAGCACGACCGTTATTCGCCTTATAATAGTCCAAAGCATTTTGAATGGTCAGGTCCTGCAGGTAGATTTCTTCGCCCGTCAGATAGAGCGTAGCTGTGTTATTGATCGACTCCGTACGGTAGTCAGGGGCGTTCTTGATAATAACGCCTTTCATCGACTGACCAATGAGCGAGATGTTCTTCTTGTTCACCGGCGTCAGTACGGTCTCGCCTAAGTCGTACGTACCGTTCGGCAGGAACACTTTGTCATTGTCTTCGAGCGTACGCAAGGTCAACAGCAGACTTGCTGCATCGCCTGCCGGAACGATCTTATAACCGCTCGGGTCAACACCCATGAACTCTTTCACGAAGTAGAGCGTCACTTTCTGCAATCCTGCTTTAGGCGCCTCCACTTGCTTCGATCCTTCGTCTTGGGCGAACGTCTCTTTGCCGCCGCTGACGGACACGATGATGGTCTTCTGTTCATTCAAATGGAAAATGACCTTATCGGTTTCTACATCTATCAACTCATGGTCTTCGGGATAGAACGAGGCGGAAGTCAAATCATACTCCCAGAACGTACCCGCTGTAGCGGTTTCTACCTTCGTCACCAACGCATTAAGGCGCAGGTCATCCGTGATCGCCTCGCCTTCCGCATGTTTCTTCTTGTCACCGTCTATCCAGCCACGGAACTTATACCCTTCGGGGATCGTCAGGTCTTTCTCGCTATACGCAAAGCTCAACGTCTCTTTTTCCGTTTGCACTTTCGTGCCCAATAACGTACCGTTCTGGTCAAAATACGAGATGTTATACTCCATCGGTTGACCGGCATCGTCTGCCATACCGAAGATAGTGAACTCGGTCATGTACGCGTTCTGATCCGATTTCAGGTTGTACCATCTGAGTTGCACATTCTCTTTGTTGATGGCTACTTCCGCTGCTGTACCCGCTTGTTCGCAGGGCTTGTCACTAACGGGAATCCAATCAGCATCGGTTGCCGTCTTATACTGCAAACCCCATCCCCTGTCTTTACCTCCTGTCGAGGCATGTACATAATGCACTTTGGTCACGTTTTTCAATGCACTCGTCTCGAAATACGGGGTAGCACTCTTGGCGGCCATGATATAGCCCGTCGTGATCACATCCGACGTGAACTTACTATTCGTACCGTCGGGTTTGACTTCCGTCTCAGTGAACGAGAAGGTTAACTCTTCTTGGCTGTAACGGGTGGTCACTTTCTTGGTCGTTACGTTGGTTGCAGAAGAAACAGCATCCCAATTCTGGAAATTGGTTGTGTACAACTTTAGTTCCTTCACGTCTGCCACCATGGTGATGCTCAGCAACGCGCTCACCAGCAATAACAATGTCTTTCTCATAATTTATTTATTTTTGGTTAAACGTTTAATTTCTTTTGCCCAGGCGCCCAACACATATTCCATCGTATAGATTTTCGCCTGTTGGGCTGTTAGAATCGTGTTCATCTTCTTCTCTTGTCCGCGGTAGGTGAAAGTGACCTCGTTCGTCTTGGGCGAAACCACTCTACCCTGCCTGTCCATCGTCTTATACTCGCCGAAACAATCAGGCAGCACGGTCATGCCTGGTAGTGTCCAACGTTGGGTGTTCTTGTTGTCCGTAAGTGCAAATTCACCGGCACGCATATCCAGCGTCGTACGCAGGAACACACAGCGCGGTGTATTGCGCCAACTGCGTCCCAAGCTCACTATCGGGCATTCGCTCTTAATCGTACAACGCTCAAACACGTACCCTCTGTCGTCACCCGACGCTTTGCTTGCCGTAATATAATCCGCCCCGTTATTCCCTTCGCCGCGTTGCTCGCAGTACAGCAGGCAGTGCTTGAAATAGACACTTCCGTCCCCGCATATATAATCGACCGTTCCGTGAATCTCGCAGTTTTCGAAATAATGCAGCCCGCCCGGGCAGTCGCTATAGTAAGTGTCCTGATGGCTCAGCAGGCGCACGTTCCGGCAAATGGTCTTCGTGCCCTGATCCCACAGACACACGGCACGACCATTGTTGTTCTTGTAGTAGTCCAGTGCATTCTCGATCGTCAGGTTCTCCAGCACTGTCCCTTCGATGTCATTCGCGATACGCAGCGTAGCCGTCTTGCTGATCGACTCCAAGCGGTAGTCCGGTGCGTTCCGGATGATCGTACCTTCCATCGACTCGCCGATGATGCGAATACCGTTCGCTTCGATAGCGGTCAGCGTCAAGGCTCCGAGGTCATATATGCCGTTCGGCAAATAGATCGTCGTGTCGCCTCGCATGTTCGCCTGCGCCAGCGCGCGTAAGAAAAAACGGGCATTGTCGGACAAGGTGTCTATGTTTACCTCCTGAATAAACCCCTGCTCTTCACCCTTCGACTCATCGCAGGGCACAGGCACATACTCCTCCCCTTCGACGAACTCGATACGCTGCAGCACCGCTTCCATATTCAGCAGGCGGGTGATGAAGATCTTATTCTGCTCGGCTGTCAGAGGGATACACTGCGTGCCCAAACGACGAATCTCGCAGGTCGTACCGATACGCGTCTCTTCGCGCGGTTGTTCACCGCTCCATGTATGTACTTGCAGGGACGCGCGGTTCAACCCGCTGCGGGGACCAAAGGTCAGTTTGAGTACACCTGCAACGGGTGCTTTCTCAAAGCAACACCAACCCGAACTGTTCAGTTTGATGCCCTTCAGACCGTTTTTCACTCCGGGAGCATCATCAACGAACCCGCCGAACTGCAGCCCTCTATCGGGACTACTCGCAGGCGGAGCATTCGTATAGTCCCACAGCAGGTCATTCGTACCTGCCGTGAGAACCATACAAGCCATCAGCGCTCCTATAAGAAGAATCTTTCTCATCGTATACGTTGCCCTGTTACGTTATAGACCGCATCTTCAATGACGATATAGAGTTGACCGTCAATGAGCACTTTCTGACCTCTAACCGTTAACCCCTCATCGCTAACCGTTTCAATGCCTTCTTCCGGTTCAGGGATATCGCCGCACGAGGTCATATAATCCACGAAATACGGAGGTTCTTCATCATCATCTTCGCTTGCATCAACGAGATAGGTCACGGTGATTGAACTGAATCCTCTGAATCCGTTCGCGCCGTCCACCGTGAAGACAACACCCGTTCCGTTACCTTCCCAGGTATAATTATCCACCATCTTACCCTTGTCAGGTTTCAACTCATTTGCATTATCGTTCTTGCCCTGACCGAAGACAACTTTCGTGAGCGGAGCACCTGTGAGCGTGATCGTCGAACCCGCGTAGCACCTTAACTCCGAATAGTATTTCGCTTGCGAGAAGGCGATATCAATCATACCGGCTTGTGCAGACTGTACCGACGCACCGCGTTTATAACCGCTCTCGAACGAAACCGTTTCTGTCACAGGCACCTCCGGCATATTACCGTAACGCGCAAAGACAGCATAGAAACGGGTGTTCTTATTGATCTTCGGAGCACCTACCGTCGTCGCGAACAAATCTGCCGGTTCTTTATCCGTTGTACCATCTATCGACGTGCCAGTCCAACCCATGAACATAGGACTGGTCTCACTGCATGATTCGGGGGCTTCGGGCAGGCTCGTGACGCGCTCACCGGCTTTAACCGAATCCACACGTATTATCGTATTGTTCACCAACCACATGACGCCGTACTTGGTCTCGATGATAACAGGCGGCTCTTCACCGCCCTCTTCGATCCTCGAAGTAGGCGTCAGCGCAGCCAAGTTTACCGCCTGACCTTTCTTGTCACCCCAAATATACTCCACCAACTCGGGATAGTCAATGAACGGGTTTCTATTGTGCTGAATACCGTACACCGCTTGATTCCGGTCGATCTCTTTCTGCGAAACAGGATCATTACGGTGCCATTTAAGGAAGAGATTCTGGGCATATGTTGTTAAGTTGGTTTTGCTGGATGTAAAAACGGCGGAACCATTTGACGCGTTCAGCGCCTGATCACGATAGCGTGCGACCATATAGAAATACGTACGCGCCAAGTCGCCTTTGAACTCATCTGCCGGCTCAAAGACCTTACCCGAATATCCGGAAAACGTGTTCGAGCCCACTTTGCCCAAACCATGACCCTTATAGTTATCCTTAAAGCCCGTTCCGTTGGGACCGGAGACCTCTCCATACGGATAGTTGGAGCGAAAACCGTTCACTCGTGCATCGGTCGGATATACATGGAAAAGATCGGACTTCATCGGGCTTTTCTCTCCAAACCACGACTGCGGGATCGAGTGCTCTTTGTTCCAACTGTCACACACAGCGTTCTGTCCCTTATTGCCATCCGACATATGGAAACAACAGGTCGAATAGATGTCCCAGATTGTGTCTGCATAGACATCCGTTTGCGGATAATAGTCCTCCAACGCACTGTAGTTCACCACCGTATGATTGGTGATACGCGCATTGAGGGCACTCAGGATAGCGTCCGCACTATTCTTACCGTCCACACCGCTATAATACCCCGCAGGGATAGCAGCTACACCTGTTACTACGTTTGCCCATATACTTCCGGCAAACAACACACTAAAGACAAAAAATAAATATTTTTTCATAACTCTAACCATTAATCCACTAACCACTAACCACTAACCACTAAACCACTTCATGAAGTATCTCACTCACCGTGGGGTGCGGGAAGACCACTTGTTGGAACTCGGCCGTCGTATAGCCCATACGCACCGCGAAGGAAGCGGCTGCCACGAACTCCGAACAAGGATTTCCAATCATATGAACGCCCAGCACACTGTGGTTCTTGGCATCAATCACCATCTTGCAGAGCCCTGTCTCTCCTTCGTTCTCTGCCATAAAGCGCCCCGAGAACGTCATCGGCAAGGCACGCACCTCAACAGGAATGTTCATCTCCTCTGCCTGCGCGGCCGTGATACCCACACTCGCTATCTCGGGATTCGTATAAACGACCGAAGGAATGGCATTATAGGCAATGCGCTGCAGCGGGATCTGCTTTAACATGCGTCCCACCGCTACTTCGGCCTGCCGGCTCGCTACATGCGCCAGCATGATTTTGCCCGTTACGTCGCCGCAGGCGTACACATTCGGCAGATTCGTCTTGCAGAAATCATCTATCACGATCGCTCCGCGGTTCAGTTCAAGCTCATTGAGCGCCTCCAGACCATTCAAATTAGCGCGTCTGCCTACCGAGACAAGAATTTTCTCTGCTGTTAGCTTTTGGCCGTTAGCCGTTAGCTCATTGCCATCGATGGACTCAACGCGGGTATTTGTCAAGATAGTAATACCGGCTTTGCGGTATTTCTCTGCGAGGACATTCACAACCTCTTCGTCCAAGTTCGGCAGGATTCGCGGCAAGGCTTCGATGACCGTCACCGGCACGCCGAGTTCATGGTACAGCGTAGCAAACTCCATACCGATCACGCCGCCGCCCACGATGATGATTGACTTCGGCAGTTCGGTAGCCGCTAAAGCGTCCGTGCTGTCCCAAACATGTGCATTATCCTTGATGCCGGGAATAGGCGGAACGAAATTCGTTGAACCCGTACAGATCATCAGGTTCTCCGCCTCATACGTCTCGCCGTTACATTCGATCTTGACGAGTTCGTCCGTGCGACTTGCCACTTTTGCGAAGCCCGACACCAGCGTACAATGTTCGTTATTAAGGCGCTGCTTGATGCCCGCAACGAGTTTGCGCACCACGATAGTCTTGCGTTTCTGCATTGCCGCAAAATCAAACGACACCTCATTTGCCGTCACGCCGTAGCGCTGCGCGTGCGTAGCGTTGTAATATTGTTTCGCGCTGAACAGCAACGACTTCGTCGGGATACATCCCACATTCAGGCATGTACCGCCCACCGCGTTCTGCTCAAACAGCACCACATCCTTACCGGCCTTGGAAGCGCGCTCAGCGGCTGTATAACCGGCAGGACCTCCACCAATTATTGCTAAAAAATATCTCATATGTTTCTCAAAAATATTCTAACAGATTCAGCAACCATTTCGGAACACGGTCGCTTCTCATAATACTGCTGCGTCCGCTCTGCCGGTTTCGGTTCTTCGGGTTTAGGCGCTAATCCGAGTAACTCTGCGCAAATTAGACTCCCGTACTTGCCTTTGAACTGCCCTGCCAGATTCTGCACAAACGCGTAGTTCGCCATTTTGCCTTCATTGTCATGCGGCTTAGCACTACCGTTATGCAGCCCCGCGAGCATAAACATACCGCTTGCCGCACCGCACACCAACCGCATTCTGCCCATACCGCCTCCGAAGGAAGCCGACAAACGCAGCGCCAGCTGTTCGTCCGTTACGCCATACAAATCCGCACAAGAAGCAAACACTGCCTGACTGCAGTTATACCCCTCTTTGAACAACTCCACCGCGCGCTCCGCACGCTTTTCAATCTCCTTTTCTTCCATACTAAATCATTTTCGCGTGCAAAGTTACTACTTTTTTTTGAATTATGCAAAAAAAATCAAAGATTTTCTTAGCATAGTACGATTAATCTTCGATTTTTCTCATTTTATTTGCATATTCCAAAAATTTGTTGTACCTATGCACCGGATATAGGAAAAACGGACAAACGAAAGGAAAAATGCAATTTTCAAGTTAGAAAATTTGGATAATTGAAAAAAAAGTATTATCTTTGCAGAAAATTTGAGATTAAGAAAAATGGCAGGTAAACGAATAGCTATGTCCGCTGCTTTTGAGTGGTATCGTGGAGAGTTGGATGACCAGCTCTATTTACGCACGTTGGTGAAGGATAAGAGCAAGGTAATGGCCGTTTGCAAGAAGCCGCGGTTGACTAAACAGCAGCGGAAAAAGATGGCAGAGCGTCCTTTTATCAAGCGCTCGAATGCTGTTTTGAAGGAGGCTCAGATGATTTACCATGATCCTGTTTTGCGGACGAAATGGGAGGAAAAGCACAAAGCCTTTATAAAAGCGGCGAAAAAGAGGGGTGATTATACGTATCCGCGGCTGTGGGATTATATCCGTCATGAGTTAAATTTGGCTAAGCAGGCGGCTAAAAAATAGGGGCTGCCGAGATTTTTCCAGAGATTAAAAAATTCATCGTTTGGCTCATATGATTCTTATATGAGCTTCATATGAGCGTTATATGAGGTTCATGGTTTCATAGGTACTTTGTGGTAGATTTGTACGAGGTGTGTACAATAAGAAATCCGAGGCGCGGGGAGCGTCTCGGAAATAATGGAGGATATCTCGCGGCTGTCACCGCGAGCAGGAAACGAACTATTTAACCTCTTGGCCGGTGAGGGTGTATACCTTATCTCCGCGGAGGATGAGGCTTTCGACTTTCGACTTTCGACTTTTGACTATTTGAAATAGCGTCCGCCCCTTACAACATTACAACAATAATAAATACAACAATAATAAATACACCTTCGTCCTTCCCTAAGGCTTTTGACTAAAAAAAAATACTTTTTTTGTAAAAAATTTGCATATTCAAAAAAAATGTTATACCTTTGCCGCGAAATTGAAAAACCATGCTCCTGTCCCCGACATATAATATGCAGAAATTCGTGCAAGTGATTGATATTGTGCGAAGTGCGTGTGCGTGGGGGGGGTAAAACCCATTCGCAGAACATAACCGGCTAACAGGTGGTGCTTACGCGTGTGCGTGAGTGCCGCTTTTGTTGTCGTAAAAAATGTACGATTATTAAGATTTTGGCGGAAGACAAAGGATGCGCAAGGTATGCTTAAGGTATGCTTAAGGTATGCTAAAAAGCGGAGAGATAAAAAGTATATGATTATTAAGATTTGAGTCAAAAGTCAAAAGCAATTTGAATAACCCCAATATATAACCCAATTATTAACCCAAAAAACAAAATCGTATGAAAAAACTAAAACTTATTTTTGCGCTGGGACTGATGATGCTGTCCCTCGGCGCACAAACGGCAAAGGCCGCTCCTACAGACGACATCTCCGATGCTAAAGACCTGTTGGAAATGTATCTGGATATGGCACCGATGGCCGCGATGGTGATGAGTTATTCGGAACAAGCCGAATTGCAGCAGATCCTCGAGGATGCACAGGCTGTCTATGACAACCCGGCTGCCACGCTCGACGAAGTCAATGCAGAAATCGCAAAACTAGACGCGATAGCGGTTTCCCATGGACAGGCTATTTTTGATTTATATCACAATATAACTCTAACTGAATTAGATGGTTTGGCAATGGAAGATGATAGCGAGGAGTGCCAGAAGATTATTGCAGATGCCAAAGCGCAGGTCAATGCACTATCATGGACGTATGATACAGAGAAGTCCTTTGTGGAGAACACAGGAAGTGTGATGGCGGTACTAACGATAATTGAAGACACAAAAGCCGCTCTTAAAGAGGAGCGTTCAGCAGTGGTTTATACGGTGTTTGACGAAACGACCAATACGTTAACGTATTATTTCAACAATCAATACGATGCCACCAACAAGAATCATATACTCTACGATCCGAATGATGACTATCGTTTAAGTAAAAGCACGGCAGATGCTATATATACGGTGGTCATTGATGAATCCATGAAGAAGGCGAAACTGAAATCAATGAGAAATATGTTCTCCGGCGGTAGGTCTATTGTTGAAGGATTACCAACTATAGAGTGTTATTTTGCTAATTTAGAGTCCATTATCGGAATTGAGAACCTCAATACGGAAAATGTAACCAACATGAGCCAGATGTTCAAGGGCTGCAAAAGCCTGCAATCACTGGATCTGAGTCACTTCGATACGGAAAATGTAACCAAAATGAGGCAGATGTTCGAGGGCTGCAAAAGCCTGCAATCACTGGACCTGACTCACTTCGATACCCGAAACGTGGAAGATATGAGTGCTATGTTCAACCAATGCGAATCGTTGGAAACCATTGACCTCACCGGTTTCAAGACCGATAATTTGAAAGATGTGACAAGTATGTTCCAGAATTGCGAACACTTACGAACCATTTACTGCGAGGGAGACTGGTCGCAAAGCAGCACACTCACTTCATATGAGTCTATCTTCTTCAATTGTTACTATCTCGGAGGTGAGAGGGGGACCACTTATGACGAAGAACAAGCTATTTATTATGACGAGGAAGAAGAGAAATGGTATGAGAAATACGATATCACCTACGCTCGTGTGGACGGCGGAGAAGAAGCACCCGGATTCTTCACGAAGAAATTTATTCCGGATCCGGAGGTTCCCGAAGAAATCGCTGCTGCCAAACAGGAACTGGAGCAATGGATGTTCGCTATAAGCATGGTATATCAGTTATATGACATGACCGGAGACGCAGACGGTTTTGCCGAAATGGAAGCGTTACTTGTCGATGCCAGCGAAATAGACGACAAGGCCGATGCCACATTGGAGGAAATCAATGCGCAGATAGCAACGCTCAAAGAAGCCGCCAATGCTCATAAGGCAGAGATAGTGCTGTACTATCAGATACTCGGAGCAGAAGAACTGGACGCTTTGCTCGTAGAAGGAGATAGCGAGGAGTGCCAAAAGATTATAGCAGATGCCAAAGACGCGCTTAATGCCGCACTCGTATGGAACGACGAAATCTCTTACATAGAGAATATTGATGCGTTGGCAGAGGCGTTTGGACTCATTTACGACCAAGCCGTATTAGACCTTGCCGCGCAACGTGGATCAGAACATGCAACCGGCATAGAGAAAGGCGAATGGCAAGAGGCGAAAGGCGAAAGCCGCAAGTTCTTCCGTAACGGAGTTCTCTACATTGAGCATGAGGGCAAGACCTATAACATACTCGGGGCAGAGGCGAGATAGGCGCGAAGCGCACACGCTTCGCGGTTTGGGCGCAAGCGCCTTGTTTGAAGTTTGGCTTCGCTGTTTGAACTATAAGCCCTCAAACCAGGCGGCTTCGCCGCTCAAACAAGGCCGAAGGCTCAAACCCTCAAACAAAGCGGCTTCGCCGCTCAAACAGGCTAATTAAAAAAAGTGCGAGAAAATCGCACTTTTTTTTTTTGCGTATTCCCAAAAAAAGCAGTACCTTTGCACGCAAAATTTCGTGAAATACTATGGAACGGGAATTTATTTTGATTAATATCATCGGTTTTGACAAGCCGGGTGTGACGTCGGCAATGACCGAAGTGTTGGGTAAGTACGGTGCGTAGGTGACGAAGTGAAAGAGAGTGCTAATCAGGCTATCTCAACGGTCGGACTCGACGGCATCCTGTACTTCCTCGGATTCAAGGACGCGTTTTTAAAGTAATCAGAAGTCAGTTTTCAGAAGTCAGTTTTCAGTAGTCAGTTTGCCTAAATACCGGCGCAGCTGTGTTTCGGTGGTTTTGGCTTCCACTTCGGCATCAACGAGATCCGTAGCCGCGGCGAGCCAAGCGGTCTGAGCTTGCATCAGTTCGGAAGCGGTGATCATGCCCGCATCATAGGACTCCTGCGCCATGCGCAGTACCTCTGCGGCATTGTTCTGGGTCAAGCGTGCGAGCACTATCTTCTGCTGCGCTTCCACCAGTTTTTGGTTCGCCTGCGTGGTCTGGAGGGTCAATAACTCGCGCGTCTCTTCGGTCTTGAGTGCCACTGCATTCGCCGCGTGTTTGGCGGCTTTGTAACGCAGAATGTCATCGGCGTGCACGATAGGTACATTCACCACGACGCCTGCCGTAAAGAATCCCTCTCCTTGCCACGTACTGCTCACGCCGTTCTCCGCGTTCGGGTTGGTATAGACGTAGCCGGCAGAAGCGACTATGTTCGGTTGCAAACCCGCTGCCATGAGCATGGCATTGGCTTTCGCTATCTTCTCTGACTCTTGAAGCAGCTGCATCTCCGAGCGGTTGGAAACAGCCGTTTCGGTATCGACGGTGTCGTACGGCAGTGCGGTCTCAGACAGTCCGCTCTCGTCCAACTTAAATGCCGTACCAAGAGGCAGGCCGCACACTTGTGCCAGCGCCATGTTGGACAACGTCAGACCGTTCTCTGCTTGCAGTTTTTTGACCTCTGCCTCACCGCGTTTGGTGGTCACCTTGAGCAGGTCCGCTTGCGTCACAAGTCCTTCATCCAGCGCCGACTTGACATCGTTCTCGAGTTGGCATAAGAGGTTATAGTACTGCTCGGCAAGGTTTTTCTTCTTTGCCACTGACACCACGCGCCAGTAGGCTTCATCAACCGCGTATATCGTAGCGTCATGTTTGGCGTCCGCTTCAATGTTCGCTATGTTCTCTGCAGCCTTTGCGATCTTATAGGCTTGCGTCAGGCGTCCGCCGACATAGATAGGCTGCGTGATACCGACATGCGCCACCAGAATATGTGTCAGGTCTATTGTCAATTTGTCATACACGGCTTTGTAACCGTCCGCGATCGCCTGTCCCGCTGCATCGGAGATCCGGCCCTGCGCACCGTCGCGCCAAGTCCATGAAGCTGTACCATTAGGGTTAACCGTTGCCGTACCGTACTCGAAAGTGGTGGAGTTCGCCAAGAGGTGCGCCTCTTTGGAGTTCCACATATACGCTGCATTCGCCGTCACACGAGGAAACATAGCAGCCAAAGCGGCTTGACGGTTGTATTTCGCCGCCAAACGTGCTTCTTCCTGACTCTGCGCCGACACCCCTTTGGTGAGTGCCAACTCGCGGCACTGCGCCAAGGTATAAGGCACGGTGTCATTGGCGCGCGCAGGCATCAGCATCACGCTCAATACCAACAATATATAGAGTCTGTTTCGTTTCATAGGTCTTGTATCAATTGGATTAAATCATCTTTCTGCCTGTCGAAGAAGCGTGCATCGAGTCCTGCGGCTTGTGCGCCGAGAATGTCGGTGGTCATCGAGTCACCGATCATGAGCACTTCGTGCGGTTGGAGTCCGCAGCGGCGCAGTGCCTCCTGGTAGAACCGGATATCGGGTTTGTCGTAGCCTATATCCATGGATATATAGGTGTCTTCGAAAAACGGCAGAATGCCTGCGTGCTGCAGTCGGGAGCGCTGCAAGTGTCCGAAACTGTTCGATGCCGCAAAGAGCCTGTAGCCCTTCGATTGCAAGGTCTCCAACAGCTCGCGGGCACCGGGTACCAGTGTGTGGGTCTTGCCCCACGCGGCACGAAAAGCATGCTTGAAGGGATCGACGGCAGAAGCAGGATAGCCGATAGTAGCAATAAATTCTTGGGGATATAATTCCATTACCTCTGCTACCGTATGTAAGCCATGCTTCGCCTCCGAGAAGAGCCGGCCCGAGATTTGGAAGAACAAATCAAATTGTTCATCATTGGTCATTGGTAATTGGTCATTGGTAATTTGACTTATCGCCGCATCAAACGCTTCCCGACAACAAGGAATGTAGTCGAGTAAGGTATCGTCAATATCAATAAATATAGCCTTGTACATTATCTTTTTAACCGTAAAGGGAGCCAGACGGCTCCCTCTGTCGGGTAGGCGAGATTCGAACTCACGACCTCCTGCTCCCAAAGCAGGCATTCTAACCGGGCTGAACTACTACCCGAAAGCGGGTGCAAAGGTACTGCTTTTTTTTGACATACGCAAATTTTTTTTTATCTTTCTGCATTTTTTCTGCATTTTTCTTGTGTATCTCATTTTTTTTTTGTACCTTTGCACCCGAAAATAATTTGGGGTAATATGTTTGATAATTTAAGCGAACGATTAGAACGAAGTTTTAAGATTCTGAAAGGTGAAGGTCGTATCACCGAAATCAATATTGCGGAAACGGTAAAAGACATCCGCAAGGCCTTGTTGGAAGCGGATGTGAACTACAAGACCGCCAAGCAGTTTACCGATCAGGTGAAAGAGAAAGCGCTGGGTCAGAACGTGATAACCTCTGTCCGTCCCGGACAGTTGATGGTTAAGATCACGCATGACGAGTTAGCAGCGTTGATGGGTGGTGAAGCGCAAGAGATCAACCTGAAAGGCAATCCCGCTATCATCTTAATGGCCGGTCTGCAAGGTTCGGGTAAGACCACTTTTGCGAGCAAACTCGCCAATTTCCTGCAAACGAAGAAAGGTAAGAAAGTGATGCTCGTAGCGTGCGACGTGTATCGTCCGGCAGCTATCGAGCAGTTACGCGTGTTAGGTGAGCAGATCAATGCAAAGGTTTATACCGGTGAGAACGAGTCGAATCCCGTCAAGAAAGCACAAGACGCTATATCCGAGGCGAAGAAGTTCGGGTATGACGTAGTGATCGTCGATACAGCGGGTCGTTTGGCTGTTGATGAGCAGATGATGAACGAGATAGCGGCCATCAAGAACGCTATCGAACCGAGTGAGACCCTGTTCGTTGTTGATGCCATGACCGGTCAGGACGCGGTGAACACCGCCAAGGAGTTTAACGACCGTCTGGATTTTGACGGTGTAGTACTGACCAAGTTAGACGGTGATGCGCGCGGTGGTGCGGCGCTGAGTATACGTTCGGTGGTCAATAAGCCGATCAAGTTCATCGGTACGGGCGAGAAGATGGAGGCGTTGGATGTATTCCATCCTTCGCGTATGGCCGACCGTATATTAGGCATGGGTGACGTGGTAAGCCTTGTGGAGCGTGCGCAAGAGCAGTACGACGAAGCCGAGGCACGGCGTATATCCAAGAAGATCGCCAAGAACCAATTCGATTTCAATGATTTCATGGGTCAGTTGAACCAGATCAAGAAAATGGGTTCGATGAAAGACCTGATGGGTATGATTCCGGGTATGGACAAAGCGCTGAAGGGCGTGGAGGTGAGCGATGATGCGTTCAAACCCATCGAGGCGATGATCAACTCGATGACGCCTCAAGAGCGTGCTAATCCGAGCCTGCTCAACGGTAGCCGCAAGGCA
>Ga0310690_10002281_pt1 | contig 31708 bp, 32 predicted proteins | sample AusTroGonzalo_MG_2_FD_207661 | JGI IMG/M metagenome (GOLD analysis project Ga0310690, IMG submission 207661) | Bovine rumen microbial communities from tropical cattle in Woodstock, Queensland, Australia - Gonzalo_04 (v2) (version 2) | ecosystem: Host-associated > Mammals > Digestive system >...
ATTAACATTTATAAATATTAAAAAATCCGCAGAAATCTGCGGAAATCTTGGCTCGGGCAGCTGGACTCGAACCAGCGACATACGGATTAACAGTCCGTTGTTCTACCGACTGAACTATGCCCGAATAGCAAGGGGTATATTATACCCACTCTGCCCGATAGTCAAGTATTTTGTGATGCGGGCAAAATTTTTATGTCTTGTGGGAATGCTATTGTGAAATAGGGTGGTTTGTGATATAATTTTTAGGATAAATTAAAGGGTTGTGGGTATGGCGCTGAATCTGTTGAACGATAAAGATTTTAATAACTATTTGACCGACATTACGTATCAGGGCGGTCATGTGCCAAACCAACAAAATCTGCATGGTGAGTTTGAAAGTGTGGACTATGTTGCCCAGCATCGCGATGAAATAGTCAAAGGCATATTAAACCAATACATCAAATTGCGTGTGCGTGAATATCTGCTGAATCAAACAAACGAACCGGCGTTTGTTAAGGTGGATAGGAATCGCACCGATTTGCCCGGTTGGACGGCGCGTGTGTTTGATGCCGGTGAAGATGTATACGAATTTCATGGCGCCCAGATGTCCGAAAGGTTGCGTGATGACATCACGATGGTTCGCGATTTTTTGTACGATGTGGCGGGTCAATATGTGGACAAGGTTATCAATCGTGCACGCGAAACCGACAAAAAACCAAAAATAAATTACGCATTTCTGAAAACAACCAATGAATATGACACTTTTGATAAGGCGTTAGAGGCGGCCAATAAATGGCACGAAAATATGGCCGAAGAATTAGCCAAACGAAATAAAAATAAAGAGTTTTTAGCAAAATCATTGATTGGTGCAGAACACATAATGGACCTGGGCGGTGGGTTGTCAGTATATGAATTAACCACGCCAGGGGCATTGGACTTTGAATCTGAGAATATGGGACATTGCGTAGGCAAGGGCGCCTATGATAGAGGTGTTGCCAAAGGCAAAATCAAAATATATTCAATTCGTGATGCGGGTGGTGAACCCCATGCAACATTAGAGGTTCGTAAAAACGAAGCGTATCAGTTAAAGGGCAAGGCAAACAAAATGCCCAAAAAGCCGTACGCACTGGCGGCACGTGAATTTGTTGAAAAACAACACTTGAATATAACGCATGATAAAAGTCATTTTGGCTTTATCAGTATAGATGGTGAAGACTATGATTTGTTTAATTTGCCAAAAAAAATGGTCGTTCGGCGTGATTTGGATGTAAGTCGTTGTGATCTTGATGAATTGCCCGATTTTAGTGAGTGGGAGGTTCAGGGTGATTTTCTTTGTTGTGGTAATCAGTTAACTTCGCTGAACGGTGCACCAAAAGAAGTTGGGGGAGATTTTAATTGTTCGTATAACCAATTAACTTCGCTGAACGGTGCGCCACAGAGGGTTGGTGAGAGTTTTTATTGTGATGAAAATCAGTTAACTTCGCTGAATGGGGCACCAAAAGAAGTTGGGAGAAATTTTAATTGTTCGGATAACCAATTAACTTCGCTGAACGGTGCACCAAAGGAAGTTGGTGGTGATTTTGTTTGTATGAAAAATCAGTTAACTTCGCTTGCCGGTGCGCCAAAAGAAGTTGGTGGTTATTTTGTATGTGCGCATAATCAGTTAACTTCGCTGAGCGGTGCACCAAAAGAAGTTGGTGGAGGTTTCAATTGTTCGCATAACCAATTAACCTCGCTTGCCGGTGCACCAAAAGAAGTTGGCGAATGTTTTGATTGTTCGCATAACCATTTAACTTCGCTGGAAGGAGCGCCACAGAGTGAAGATGGAGATTTTCTTTGTGATGAAAATCAGTTAACTTCGCTGAGCGGTGCACCAAAAGAAGTTGGTGGTGATTTTAATTGTTCGGATAACCAATTAACTTCGCTTGCCGGTGTACCACAGAGTGTAGGTAGAGATTTTTATTGTTCAGGAAATCAGTTAACTTCGCTTGCTGGTGCACCACAGAGTGTAGGTAGAGATTTTTATTGTGATGAAAATCAGTTAACTTCGCTGAACGGTGCACCAAAAGAAGTTGGTGGAGATTTTTATTGTTCAGAAAATCGGTTAACATCGCTGAACGGTGCACCACAGAGGGTTGGTGGTCATTTTGATTGTTCGCAAAATCATTTAACTTCGCTGAATGGGGCACCAGAAAAAGTCGGTGGATATTTTGATTGTTTGCATAATCAGTTAACATCGCTGAACGGTGCACCAAAAGAAGTCGGCGGAACTTTTAATTGTTCGGATAACCAATTAACTTCGCTTGCCGGTGTACCACAGAGTGTAGGTAGAGATTTTTATTGTTCAGGAAATCGGTTAACTTCGCTTGCTGGTGCACCACAGAGTGTTGGTAGAGATTTTTATTGTGATGAAAATCAGTTAACTTCGCTGAACGGTGTACCAAAAGAAATTGGTGGAAAATTTATATCCGACAGCCATGTAATAGATGGTACATCGTTGAAAAAGTTGTTGTTTCAACTGGGAATTGAAAATGTTGAAAAACTGCACCCCGATTTTCCAATTCAGAAAGAATCGCACGAAAATGATTAGTTTCCAAACAATGTAATTTTATTTGATATTGGGGTGGGGGGGTGCTATGATTCCATTACATCGTAATAAAAAAGGATGAAAAATGCTGTTAAAGGGCAAAAAGATTTTAATTACTGGGGTCGCAAACGATATGTCTATGGCGTGGGCGATTGCCCAGCGTGTGCATGCCGCGGGGGCAGATGTCGCAATGCCGTATGCTATGCCGAATTTGGAAAAGCGGGTTCGTCCGTTGGCGGAAACGATTGACGCAAAGTTTGTTCAAGAGTGCAATGTCCAAAATGATGAACAAATGGACGCCTTGTTCGGTGCGATTGAACGCGAGTGGGGGCAAATTGACGGCGTTTTGCATGCGATTGCCTTTTCGGACAAGAACGAATTGACGGGTCGCTATGCCGATACGACACGCGAAAATTTCAAAAATACCATGGACATTTCCGTATATTCGCTGGTCGATTTGACGCGCCGGGCGGCAAAATTGATGAAAAAAGGCGGTTCGGTGATCGCGCTGACGTACTATGGCGGGGAAAAGTCGGTGCCAAATTACAATGTTATGGGGGTGGCGAAATCTGCGCTGGAAAGTTCGGTGCGGTATTTGGCGGCGGATTTGGGTCGCGACAATATTCGTGTGAACGCGATTTCGGCGGGTCCGATTTTGACATTGGCGTCGTCGGGTGTCGGCGGAATGAAGGGGTTGTTGCGCCTGAATGCCGAACAGACACCATTGCGCCGTAATATGACGCTGGATGATGTTTCGGGGGCGGCGCTGTATTTATTCAGTGATTTATCGTCCGGGGTGACGGGTGAAACCCACCACGTTGACTGTGGCTATAACTCAACCGGTATGGTTCCAAATGAATTGAAAGAGATTCTGTTAAAGAATCTGGACGATTAAAAAGATTTGCCCATGGAATAATCCCACCCAAACGGGTGGGGTGTTTTTTTAATAATAAATGTTGACAAAATAGTTTTTGTGTATAATAATTTTTACAGAATTACAAAAAGGTTTCCATTATGGCAAATAATCAAGATAAGCGAGTTACGCGTTTTCTGGCCCTGTTGTCGGGTGAAAAAGTATATGCGGACTTTTCCGAAATTCCGAGTAATAAACCAAACCCGATGCATTTTGGCATTTATGACGTGCGTGGTACAGAAGGTGTTGGCGCATTTATGATAGATTACAAGCAGGTTAAAACTAATATAGATACGATTGTTACGACTATTGAATTGCGTGTGCCGTCTATGGAAATTGACCTTTTGGTTTTTGATCGTCATCAACCAAATGAACCAGAAGACCCAGATTTTGTTGCGTTGCGCAATTTTATAAATCGTATGCAAAGTCGTCCTGTACTTATCTCTTATAACGAAGCATTCGATAAGTTCTATTATTTTATGACTTCATCAGATTGGCGGGAATCAGCTGCGAAAAAATACTTGAACGCACGTGTGGTGTATGATGTTATAAATCAAATGATTACGGTTGGACTACAGCGTACAAAATGCACAAAAATCAAAAATCGTGCGCCAGGGGGATATCGTGTTACGGCTCGTTTTCCAGACGGCACAAAAGAAACGGTTGAATTTTATGACGCGTACACTCGTCCATGCAAGGAATGTGATGGTGTACAAATCGTTATTCCAAGCGTAAATTTTTCTGACACTTTCAACAATCATGCCGATTATAAAAACAAGATGGTTTACGATCACGCGCGTGCATACTTGGACGCGTTGGCAAATGCACAGCCGATTGAACCAGGTCGTGAGGAATTTAATCGTTTTGACCCAGGATATCTTGGTTTGTGGCATACAATTATAAAGGCACGCCAGAAAACAAAATAATGGTCAGGTTATGAGTTCAAAATTATTCGAGATATTTTTGGAAAAAGCATCCAGCGAAAAGATATACGCTGACTTTACAGATATGGATAAAACCGCACAAAATCCTAATGGTTTTGGCGTTTATGATGTGCGTAATTCGTCGGTTGGCCCATTTATGATTGACTATAAAATAAGCGGTTGTAAAAATGACGACTTTTGGCGCGATATTATGACATTGCGTGTTCCAGAAATGGGTATAGATAACGAGTATTTTGGTCCTTTTGGGCCAGATGCCAAGCCAGGTAAAGATTTTGTCGTATTGCGTAATCTTATCAGCAATATGAAAACACGCCCATCGATGATGTCTTATGACGAAGCAATTGATAAATTTATGTGTTGTAATGAGGATTCTTATATTCGCGGATTGGTGGCAAGAAAAAGTGCTCAAGCGCGCGTGATATATGATGTCGTCAACCAAATGATTTCAATGGGACCACACAATACAGAACTTGGTTGGAAAGATTATGGTTACAACATAACGGTGCGTTTACCGAATTTTAAAAAAGAAACTATCAAATTTATGGAATATGACATCCCAAGCAACAACCAGATTTGTGAACCATACGCACTGATAGAGATTCCAAGTGCTAATGTAAGTTTAATGTGTGGCAATAAAGTAAATACCAAACAAGAACAAATGGCTTATAACCAGGTGAAACGTTATAAGGAAGGTATAGTTGCTTGTGAACAAATTGCACCAGGAACCGAAGATTTTGGTCGTTTTGATGTGGGGTATCGTAAATTGATGAAACATGTTCTGGATATGCGTGAATCAATAAAAACGAAATAATTTCTTGCTTGTATTATTTGCTCAATTTTCTATAATCGGGGTATGTCAAATACACCCGATTTATTTATTATCGCAGAACACTCGGAACTGTTGAAAAAACTGGCCGAATGGGATATTGCATATCACCAGAATGATGCGCCGGTTGTGGACGATGCAACCTATGATGCCACAAAAAAGCGTGCGCTGGAAATTGAGGCAATGTATCCGTCGCTTGCGGTGGGTGGTGCGTCAACCCATGTTGGCGCGGCGGTGTCGGATAAATTTAAATCTTTTGCGCATACGGTACCAATGCTGTCGATTTCTGATGTGTTTAATACGGCCGAGGTTGCCGATTGGTTCGACAAATTACCAAACCAAGATTTGTTTATTGAATTAAAGGTTGACGGTGTCTCGTACGAGGCGCGGTATGAAAACGGCGTACTGGTGCGTGGGTTGACGCGTGGCAGTGGCGTTGCTGGCGAAGATATTACGGCAAACCTGATGACTATACCCGATATACCAAAACGCTTGTCTGGCACATTTCCCGATGTGATTGAGGTTCGGGGTGAGGTGTATATGTTGCGTGACGATTTTATCGCGCTGAACGAAATTGCCACGGCGCACGGGGACAAGGTGTTCGCCAATCCGCGTAATGCGGCGGCGGGTTCATTGCGCCAGTTGGACGCGCGGGTGACGGCATCGCGGCGATTATCGGCATTTGGGTATACATACGGTGAATTGTCTTCGCGCGACTGGAAAACACAAAGTGAATATTTTGACCGTTTGGAATCGTGGGGTTTTCGCACAACTCGGCCATGGGCGCACCACGCACACACAATGGCGGAAATAGAAGACGTTTATAATGAAATAATGCTTAAACGCGCCGAAATCCCGTTTGATATTGATGGCTTGGTGATCAAGGTTAATGATGTCGCAACCCAGGAAAAAATGGGTGCGCGTGCCAACAGTCCGCGTTGGGAGGTTGCATATAAATTCCCGGCGGCGCGCGCGGTGACAAAATTACGCGATATCACGGTCCAGGTTGGTCGTACCGGCGTTTTAACCCCGGTTGCCGAATTGGAACCAATCAACATTGGTGGTGTAGTCGTGTCGCGTGCAACATTACACAATGCCGATGAAATAGGCCGCTTGGACGTACATATTGGTGATATGGTGACGGTTCAACGTGCGGGCGATGTTATTCCACAAATTGTTGGTGTTGCATCGCGTGGCGAAAATACATCTGCCTATGTGTTCCCGGATAAATGCCCGGTGTGTAATGGTGCGGTGGTGCGGGAAAGTGGCGCGGTTGCGTGGAGATGCGTAAATTCGCTGGGTTGCCCGGCACAGCGTATTGGTGAACTGGAGCACTTTGTATCAAGAAAGGGTTTTGATATTGACGGGTTGGGTACCAAACAGTTGGAATTGTTTGTTTCGCGTGGCTGGATTGAATCGCCGGCGGACATATTTACACTTATTGCGCGTCATGGTGATGAAATTCGCCGCTTGGATGGTTTTGGGGACAAATCTGTGGATAACCTGAACAAATCAATTAAAAACGCACTTACGGTCGATTTACATCGTTTCTTGTATGCGATTGGTATTCCGGAAATCGGCGAAGTGACGGCAAAAATTTTGGCGCGTGCGTTTGGTTCGCTTAATGCGTTACGTGATGCGCCCGTCTGGAAATTAAAGACCATTGACGGTATTGGTGATGTTATGGCGGATGAAATTGTATCGTTCTTTGCCGACGAACATAATGCAGGTGTGATTGATGCGTTGTTAGGGCAAATAACAATTCGTGAAACATCGGTAAATATCGCAAACGACACACTGGTATCGGGTAAGAAAATCGTGTTGACCGGCACGTTGTCAAAATACACTCGTGACGAAGCCAAAGAGATTTTGGAACGTATGGGGGCGACCGTTTCGGGTTCGGTATCAGCAAAAACAGACATTGTGTTGGCGGGTGCTGATGCGGGTAGCAAACTGACCAAGGCCAACGAACTTGGTATTACAATTTGGGGTGAACAAGATTTAGACGATCTTGTGAAATCACAACCTGGGATATAAAAACCTTGCTTTGTGTTTGTGATTAAAATACTATGCAGGCATATACGAGAGAGCACATGAAAAAATCAAGAAAAAACGAAAAAAAATATCGGTTTTGGATAATAAAATTATTTGTTTTGATATTTTGCGTCGCTTTATGTGCGCTTGTTTTTGTTGGTGATGATGGGAAAGAGCAAAAACCGTTCCAACCCGAATATTCACAGGAAATTGTTGGCACATCGAAACCAGATATTGTTGATAATATAGAACACCCAATAGCAAAACCAGAATTTGTTGATTTTATCGAAAAGCCTGATGATGAAAATAATGTACTAGAACGGCAATATCAGTTTGTAAAAGCTCTGGAAAATATGACTAAAAATACAGAAGAATATTTTGTAGGATACTCAAAAGATGGTGTTATTGCATTAGAATGGAATGTTCCTGCACAAGAGGCCGATTTAACAATCGTGGATAGCAACAATAGTGGTGCTAGTATATACACCGAACAAGTAAAAGGTTCGGGTACATATTTATTTAGAGAAGGCGTACATGGCACAAAGTACAGTTTTGAGTTGTGGTATACTAATAATGATGGAAATAAAGAACACAAAAGAATCAGACGAGTTTTTGTAAACTTTGATAGTTTGCCAAATATGACAACTTTATATATAGATACACAAGATGGGAAAGATCCGTCTTATGACGAAGCGCCAAAATTAAGACCGAATTTGTTTGGACAAACAATTACAAATAATAATTACAAAGACGCTGTTCTGAATAATGACGTTCCGTTGAAAATCAGAGTAAGGGGTAATAATTCTGCATACGGAGACAAAAAACCGTATAAACTGCTTTTTGCAGAAAAGGTAGATTTGCTGGATTTAGGGCAAGAGTATGCAGATAAAGAGTGGGTTCTATTAAGTACATCATTGTTAGAAACATATTTCGGCTTTCAGATGGGTAATATCGTTGGAATGGAGTGGGAGCCGAGAATGCGCTTTGTTAATCTTATCATGAATGGCAGTTGGCGTGGACCATACATTTTATGCGAATCCATAAAAAGACACCCAAAACGTGTAGCAATAGAAGAAGATGGTTTTTTAATTGAAAGTGATGCTTATTATTGGAAATCTACAAATCCCGTCATAGAAGGAAAATTGCTTTCTAACAAAGTTAAATTTACTTTCAAATATCCTAAAATTGCCTCGATATCTGACCAGCGTTTTTCTGAAATAGAAGAACAAATCATTGCAATAGAAGATGCGGCACAGAGAAATTCTAAAAATATCGGTGATTTAATAGATTTAGATACGTTTGCGTCGTGGCTTTTGTCGCACGAACTTATGGCAACAAAAGATTGTTATGGAACCAATAAGTTTTTTTATAGGTCTAATATGAATCCAGAAAATAAATTGAAAATGGGGCCATTGTGGGACTTCGATGCTGTATTTAATAGCGGGTATAGTGGTAGAAATAGGCGTCATTCAGAATTTTTTCACTGCCCTTCGACATATTTTCCGTTGTTATTGAAAAATTCTGTTTTTAGAAGTTATTATAAAGACAAGTATTTCGCAATTTCGCCGTATATTGAACACAATATGAAATCTGCTTTGGAAGAGCTTAAAAGTATTCCAGGTTTAGAAGAGAGTATGAAAATGGATATAATTCCGCGAAAAAGATTTGGCTCTTTGGAAAATGTGATAGATGACTTGATTAATCGGTTGCATTATAGGATAGAGTGGTTAAATGAGGAAATTTCGAAGCTATGAATTATACTAATTTTACTAGTTGCTCAGAAAAAAGAAATAAAATAACCGCCCGTTTGGGCGGTTTATTTTGTGTGATTGTGATTTTACATCATCCCAGGCATGCCAGTTGGCATTTGTGTAGCAGGTTTTTCTTCGGGAATTTCCGCCATAACAGCGCCGGTCGTCAACATTACGCCAGCTGTAGATGATGCTGCCATAATTGCGGTTTTAACCACTTTTGCTGGGTCAATAATGCCCGTTGCCATCATATCAACATATTTGCCGTTTTGTGCATCATAGCCAAAGTTATAATCTTTGCTTTCCATAACCTTACCCACGACGATTTCGCCTGACACGCCCGCGTTATCGGCAATTTGTGCGATTGGTGCGGACAGTGCGCGACGTACAATATCAATACCAACATTTTGATCGGTGTTTGCGCCATTTAGTTTTTCCAAAGCTGCAATCGCGCGAACCAATGCGATTCCACCGCCTGCAACAATGCCGTCGGCAACCGCCGCACGTGTCGCCGCCAATGCGTCATCAACACGGTCTTTCTTTTCTTTAACCTCAACTTCGGTCATTCCGCCAACCTTTATCACCGCGACACCACCGACTAATTTTGCAAGTCTTTCAGACAGTTTTTCGCGGTCATATTCGCTGGTTGTGTTGGATAATGCCACACGAATCTCGTCTGCGCGCGCGGCAATACGTTCCGGTGTTCCACCACCGTGTACCAACAATGTAGAATCTTTGCTGACTATAACCTTTTTTGCTGAACCCAAAACGTCCATTGTGATATTTTCGAACGTCATACCCATATCATCGGATATAACAGTTGCGCCAGTGACGACTGCAATATCCTTTAACATCTCTTTACGGCGATCGCCAAAGCCTGGGGCTTTGACCGCACAAACCTTTAACCCACCACGCAGACGGTTCAATACCAATGTTGCCAATGCTTCAGATTCAACATCTTCGGCGATAATCAATAATGGACGACCCGATTGTGCGATTGGTTCCAAAATTGGCAATAATGCTTGCAGCCCCGTAATTTTCTTTTCAGAAACCAAAATTTGTGCGTTATCCAACTCCGCCAACATCTTTTCACTGTTGGTGACGAAATAGGGCGACATAAATCCCTGGTCGAATTGCATACCTTCGACAACATCAATTTCTGTTTCCAAACCTTTGGCTTCTTCAACGGTAATAACACCTTCACGTCCAACTTTTTCCATTGCATCGGCGATTTTTTTACCAATGTCGGCATCGTTGTTCGCAGAAATAGTCGCAACCTGGGCGATTTCAGATGAATCTTTGACCGGACGTGCATGCTTATCAATGTCCGCAACAACGGCTTCGGTTGCCATATCAATTCCGCGTTTAATGTCCATTGGGTTCATACCTGCGGCGATAACACGGCGACCCTCATGAATAATTTTTTGTGCCAAAACGGTCGCAGTTGTCGTACCGTCACCGGCATCATCACCCGCTTTTTTAGCAACTTCTTGGACCATACGTGCGCCAATGTTTTCCATCGGGTCTTTTAACGATACGGCCTTGGCCACGGTCACACCATCCTTGGTTGCGACCGGTGCACCATAAGATTTTTCAATGATAACCGTGCGACCCTTTGGTCCCATAGTGATTTTCACCGCGTTTGCCAATTTATCAACACCCGCAGATAATTTATCAGTATCAAAAACAATATCTTTTGCCATAATTCATTCCCCCATATTATTTCAGAATGCCTAAAATATCAGATTCACGTATTAAAACGTAATCGGCACCATCAATTTTAACTTCATTTGCGCTTGATGCCCATTTTGCGAACAATACAGTATCGCCAACCGCAACCGTCATTGGAACGCGTGCGCCGTTTTCAAATGCGCCATCGCCAACCGCGACAACTGTTCCGCGTGATGGTTTTTCACGTGCGTTGTCTGGGATAATAATTCCGCCGGCTGTTACGTTTTCTTCTTCGATTCTTTGTAACAAAACATAGTTATTTAATGGTTTTAACATATATAACCCCCTTAAGTGTACCAATGTTACGCAAAATATAGTGCATAAAAACGTAATTTCAAGGTTGATTTTGTTCCCGCTGTACAATAATATTTGTGTATAACCAAAAGGAAGCAAGATATGTACAACAAAGATAATGTTTTTGCGAAAATTATTCGTGGTGAAATACCGTCTAAAAAGGTTTATGAAAACGCATACGCGTTGTCGTTTTTGGATGTTGATCCGGTGGCAGAAACGCACGTTTTGGTTGTGCCACGTGGTGAATATACGGACATCTTGGACTTTTCAATGAACGCTTCAGACGATGAAAAACTGGGCTTTTTTGATTGCTTGAACCAAACCGCTGAAAAATTGGGCGTACAAGAGTGCAATATGTTTGTAAATACGGGAAATGGACCATATATGGTGCAAAGCGTTCCACACTTTCATATGCACATTATTGCCGGCAATAAAATCAAAGAATTTTCGGATTTTGCCAAATGATAATAAATGTTCGTGTTACCCCGCGCGCCCGCGTTCAAAAAATCGTCGCTGACGGCGATATCTTGCGCGTTTATACCAACGCGGCGCCAGCCGATGGCGAAGCAAATGTGGCGGTTATAAAAATGCTAGCAAAACATTATGGGGTATCAAAATCCAGTGTAAAAATAGTGCGTGGCGAAACATCGCACGACAAAGTTATTGAAATTGCCTAGGCATTATAATTAAGTATTCCGTCTATAAGTTCATTTGGGTCACTGGCAATGGTGACATTATAATCGTCCAATGATGATATAAACTGATTGTTCATCATATCAACAATCAGTTCGTGAAACGCCCACCAAAAATGACGGGTATTAAGAAAGAATATCGGTTTGTTTGTTTCGCCAATTTGTTGCATGGTCAAAATGTCAGTCACTTCGTTCAATGTCCCAATGCCACCCGGCAATATGATAAAGGCATCGGACAAATCAAACATTTTTTGTTTTCGTTCATTAACCCCGGGTACGATTTGGACATCTATGCCCTTATGTACGGGTTCCTGTTTTGCGACAACGTGTTCTGTGGAAATACCAATTACGTGTGCGCCGTTTTCAAGTGCCGCCCCAGCCACAATTCCCATTAAACCAACATCGCCACCACCAAATACCATATTCAGACCGTTTTGACCAATCAATTCACCCATCAATCCAGCTTCGCGTACAAATGCCGGATGTAACCCAAATTCATGACCACAATACACCGCAACAGTTTTAATTTTGCGCTTCATTTCTTTTTCTCTTTATTTTTCGTAATTATATCATAAAATGGCGGTGTTATGAATCAAAAGTTTATAGATTTTATGCGCACTTTCATTGGGAAAAAATTGGCTGTGGCGGTCAGTGGCGGTGTTGATTCTGTTGCGCTGTTGCATTGGCTGGTTGAAATTGGCGCGGATGTGGTATGTCTGCACGTGAATCACGGATTGCGTGCAAATGCCGATATTGAAACAGATTATGTTCGTGAAATCTGTGCAAAACTGAACGTGCCATGTCATGTCTTTCATTGGTCGGATGAAAAACCAAAAACCGGACTTGAGGCCGCCGCCCGTACCGCGCGTTATAAGTTTATGACCGATTTTTGCCACGAAAACGGAATTGAATATTTGCTTACTGCGCATCAATCAGACGACCAAATCGAAACGTTTTTAATGAATCTGTCGCGGGGCAGTGGGGTATTTGGCTTGGCGGCGATGCAACCGGTGTCCGAACGCGATGGTATTAAAATTGTGCGCCCACTGTTGAATGTATCGCGTGCGGAATTACAAAACTATTGCGATACGCGTGACATTAAATACTTTGCCGATGAAATGAACAGTGATGCGCGATATACCCGTGTTCGTATTCGCCAAAATCGTCATTTGTTGCACGACAAACTGGGTATCAGCGATGAACGCATTTTGTTGGCAATTGAAAATCTGAACCGGGCGCGTGGCGGAATTGAATCAGACATTGAAAAGTTGGTTGCCGATGTGATGGAAAAAGATTTTGCGATGTTTCGTGATTCTTTTCTGTTTGACCTGATGCCAGATATTAGATTAAAGTTTATCGGAACATTGGTTCAGAAAATTGGGGGGGACAATTATCAGCCACGCTTGAATTCGCTGGAATTGGCATTAAATAAGTTGCACGGTGATTGCAAGTTCACACTGGGGCATTGTACAATTCGGCGATTGGGTGAACGAATTTTAATTGTTCGCGAAGGGGCAAAAACAACATTCAGGAAAAGATATGGCAAAACTAGGAAAATTGAAAAATAAAATGTCACGTGATAAATCAACGTGGTTTTTGGTGATTCCGGTGCTGATTATCGCGGCATTGGGCTTGTTTTCGCTTGGCGATAATGGCGGTATGTTGCAGACACCAACGACGGAAGCTGGTGCGGTGGCATCGCGTCCGGTGGAATTGTCTTTTTCTGATGTTTTGCGTCGTGCGAAAGAAATTAAAACGATGAATATTCGCGGAAATGACGCGTCTGGGACATTGGACGATGGTACGAAATATAACGCGGTAATAGCATATGATCCGGAATTGCTGACAAAACTTGCGGATGGCGGTGCAAGTATTTCAATTGATTCATCAAAATCTTTCTGGGAACGTACGGCGGTATGGTTGCCAATAATTTTATGGATTGTGTTTTTCTGGCTTATATTCCGCGGTCCACGTGGCGGAATAAGTCGCAGTATTGCAAGCCAAAATCCGACAAAAATTACAACGGGTAACTCAAAGAAAACGACGTTCAAAGATGTTGCCGGCATTGAATCTGAAAAACAAGAACTGATGGAAATAGTTGATTTCTTGAAAGACAAAGAAAAATATCGTGCGCTGGGGGCGCGTGTGCCGCGTGGTGTATTGTTGTCTGGCGAACCGGGAACCGGTAAAACATTACTTGCACGCGCAATTGCGGGCGAGGCAAACGTGCCATTCTTTGCGGCATCGGGCAGTGATTTCTCGGGTATTATCGTTGGCTTGGGTGTTGCGAAAATCAAAGAGATTTTTGAAATGGCAAAACGCGATGCGCCATGTATTTTGTTTATTGATGAAATAGATGCCATTGGGCAAAAGCGCAGTATGCAGATTCATAATGACCAAGACCGCGAACAAACATTAAACCAGTTGCTGATTGAAATGGACGGCTTTTCCAGCAATACTGGTGTGATTGTTTTGGGTGCGACAAATCGTGTTGATATGTTGGATCCGGCACTGTTACGTCCCGGTCGTTTTGATCGCCAGGTGTACATCGATTTACCAGATTTGTCGGGTCGCCGTGACATTTTGAAATTATATGCCGATCGCGTGAAAATTGCATCGGACGTTGATTTAATGGACGTGGCACGTGGCACAACGGGCTTTTCGGGTGCGGACTTGGAAAACCTGTTGAACGAGGCTGCGTTGCACGCGGTACGTGCAGGACACACCGAAATCACAACAAACGATATGGACGAAGCACGTGATAAAATTATGATGGGGCCGCGCAAGATTCGCAATATTCGTGATGACGATAAAAAACTGACCGCGTTTCATGAGGCTGGTCATGCGTTTGTCAGTCAACACTATGCCAATGTGACCGATCCAATACACAAGGCGACAATTATTCCACGTGGTCGCGCGTTGGGTATGGTGCAACACTTGCCGGTTGATGACAAGGTTTCAATGACATTGGCCGAGGTGCGCGCACAATTGTCGATATCACTTGCGGGACGTGCCGCCGAAGAAATATTCTTTGGTTCGGATAAAATAACAACCGGCGCAGAAAGCGATATTGCGAATGCAACACGTTTGGCGCGCTATTCAATAACAACGGCGGGTTTGTCTGAAAAAATCGGTCTGGTGGCGGTGAATCAATCAAGTACGTTTGGAACACGTACTGCGCTGGAAAACGCGTCTGAAAAGACAGCCGAAGCAGTTGATGCGGAAATTCAGAATTGGTTGAAAGTCGCGCACAACGACGCGAAAAATATTCTGTCGCATAATCGCGCAATTGTTGAACGTTTGGCAAATGAATTGCTGGCACGCGAAACGCTTACGGGTGATGAAATCCGCGAAATTATTGCGGGTAAGAAAAAGCCCGCAAAACGTGCAACCAAAACCGCAAAACCAACCAAGCGCAAGGTTGCCAACAAATAAATAAACGGCATCAGATGATGCCGTTTTTATTTGCGAAAATCATAAACGAAAAGTTTGTGTGGAAACTTATATCGACCGTATGTTGTATGTCCGTGACCAACATTTATAATGCGTGTGGGTTTTAATTTTTCAATCGGTACATCAAACGTGATAATGGCATCAAACTTGTTTTTATATTTGGCTAATTTGTAATTCACACTGGGGCCCAAATATGCAACCCCAATATTAAATCGCGGTGATGTTGCAAGGTATTTAAACGCATCGCAACGAATAATTTGGACACGTGAACGCGTTATAAAATTCATCGCACGCGCAATAGTTATCGTGAACGGCATGTTTTCCAATGCAACAACAGTTGTATCTGTGTTGCAGGCAATATATCGCGCCAAACCGCCATAGCCCCCACCAATATCACACGTACTGGTCGCGTTTGGAAAGTGTTTTTTTATTTCGGCAACCAAAGCATGTCGCAGATATTTTGAACTGTGAACAAATGGAATTTGTTTGTGAAATACACACCAAATATATTCGGCACCACTGACCAATAGATATAATTCAATCAATACAATCAAAATAATTGCAGCGATGATTATGTATGTCCAATACATTGTGCTTTACATCTGGATAAACCAGTTTTTGTTTTTAGACAGTTGTTCAATACCGTTATCCAGTGTTTTACGGTATTCCAAAAACTTCTTTTTATCAGCGTCGTTCAGGTTGCTGATAGCCGGCAATTTGACGGTCAACGGGTTGACGTGCGTGCCGTTCTTGATAACCTCGTAATGCAAATGTGGTCCAGTGGACAAGCCAGTTGAACCAACATATCCAATCGTTTGACCCTGACGTACATTGGTGCCAACCACAACGTTTTTGGCGAATTTGGACATATGGGCATACAATGTTTCATATGTTCCATTGTGGCGAATCTTGACATAATTTCCATGCCCGCGATTAAATCCACGTGCAACAACGCGTCCCGCCCCTGCCGCCGGAATTGGTGTGCCGGTTGACGCGCGGAAATCGACCCCTTTATGTGCGCGGGTAAAGCCCAATACGGGGTGTTTGCGACTTGTTGAGAAACTGCTTGTCACTTTGGCATTATTTATTGGTGTGCGTTTCAGCGATTTAATCGCGCCATTACCGTTTTCGTCATAGTATCCCGTTGTGCCGTCGCTTTTCTTGAACCGGTACATTTTGACATCGCCACGCAACGCTTGGAATTCAACCGCCAAGACGTGTCCATTATCAACTTTTTCGCCATCTGAAAAGTTTTCTTCGTATAACACAGAAAAGTGCTGGCCGGCACGAATATCGCGCTCAAAGTCCATTTCAAACGCCAATAAATCATAAACGTCAATTAAAATGCCCGCTGGAATTCCCGCACGAATACCCGCGACATAAAAACTGTCGCCATTTTGGATTTCGCCCGTTTTATAGACCGCACGTGTGTCACGTTCAATGTTGACCGTATTGCATTTCCAACCGCCGTCATCGGCACATGTCAATTCAACCTGTTTCCATGGGGATGGAATAACAACAATTTTGGAAACTGGCTCTGATTCTTTTGGACGTACAAATTCTATTTTATCGCTGTTTGCGCGCAATGTTGAAATTCCCGCGTCTTTCTTTAACATATCGGCAATCGCGTTGACATCGGCGTTGTTCAACCCTTGATCAATCAGCAATTTACCCAACGTGTCGCCCGACGCAACAACAATCATTGTCTTGCATTCGGCGGGTTCAGATTTAATCGGAACGCGCGTTCCTGAATGGGTTGTCAAAACAACAACCGCGATAAAAGATAATACTATTGCCAACGCCATCACGACTTGGGATAAAAACGTCGGATTCATAAATTGTTTTACTTTTTTCATAGGCGCAATTATAATCGTTTTATGGACATAAATCAAGCACTGGAAATTTTATCAGCAGCCAGCAACCCACACGTGGCACGTATCATCGTACAAAAATGTGGTACGCTGTCGCATTTTGCGGTCTGGCGTATTGCGCGACAACTGCGACGTGGAATGCCAGTGGCGAAAATTATTCACGAAAAGTGGTTTTATGGCATGCCTTTTTATACCAATAGGCACACATTGGACCCGCGTCCCGATACTGAAACCTTGGTGGAGTCGGTGTTGCGCGACTGTGGCGGGGCGAAAAAATTGCGTCTTTTGGACTTGGGAACTGGAACGGGGTGTATTGCGCTTTCGATTTTATATAATATATCGGGCGCAACGGGTGTTGGGGTTGATGTTTCCCCGCGTGCGTTGTTGGTTGCCCATAAAAACAAGTGTGAAATGGGGTTGTGTAATCAACTGGAATTGGTGCGTGGCACTTTTGCGCGTCCCAATGTAACGGAACTGTTTGATGTAATTGTTTCCAACCCGCCATACATTGCGCGTGGGGACAAACGGGTAAATGTCGCGGCACGATTTGACCCGATAATAGCACTGTATGCGAAAAATGACGGTTTGGCGGCATATCAGCAAATCGCACAAAGCGCACGTTCGTTGATTAAACGTGATGGTCGGCTGTATCTGGAAATAGGGGCGGGCATGTCACGTGCGGTGCGTTCGATATTTACCCAAAACGGTTGGAAATTTGTGCGTGCCGATAAAGACCTGGGTGCTCATATTCGCGTGCTGGTATTCAGTCTGTAAAATTCAATTTCATAATCGGAATCGTATTGTGGTCGGCATTTAGTATGACAATCATCTTGCTGTCGCTAAGCCATTTTCTGGAAAGCGTATTTGGCACGATTTTATCGTATTCTGCGATGTAATGCACACTTGGAACGCGCGGCAATGTGTTCAGGTTCAGTGAATTCACAAGCGGGCTGTCATTAAAATATTGTGTCCATTCGGTATGATTCAATACACCCGCAATGGTTATCCACTGTTTCACCTTTATATCACTGTGATTTTGGGTAATTAGACCCGAAATCATCGCGCTACCCGAAAAGCCAACAAGAATGACCGGACGCACACCCGCAATCGTTTTTACCGCCGCCGCCACTGAATCAACCATCGCTTTGGAAAAACGACCATCGGTCCAATCGGTCTGGGTACACTTGTCGTCCATAACAAATTGACATGGCCGGGCGATATAGGCGACATTTGGCGATGTGTCCGCCGCCGCCATACGTTGCATAAAGCGTGAACGCGGGGTTGGATCGGCGGTTGCACGCCCACGACTGTCAAATGCGCGCCCGTCGCCCTCTATATAAATATGCACTGGGGCGGTGTCGCTTGTAATTTTCTGGATTGTCGCCACAGAGTATAATTCCGGACTTTCTGGGGTAATAATTGTCATATCGTCGCGCGTGCCAACGCCTACGCAACCAGTTAAAACAAGCAAAAAAGCCAAAAGTGTCCACTTCATATTGATAATGTTATAATTTACACCCAAAAAAACCAAGTATTTTTATTTTGTGGGTTGACAAATAAATTTAATAGTGTAATATATTCCTGGTATAACATTATCAAAGGATAAAAAAATGGCAAAACCAGTAATGACTATACACACAAATGATATTGAATTGACGCGCGAAGAACACAACCTTATCCATGTTATATTGGCGAGTGTGGCTATGGATGGAAAGGTAAATACAAGTGAAGAATATATTTATATCTCTAATGATTTAGAGGCGCATTTCGATGTTTTATACAGTGAATATGCTTTTTCAACTTGGGTTCGCAGAATGCGTTCAGAACTGAAAAAAGTGTATGGATATGAATTGAATGAAAACGCTTTGTTGGCAAGTTTTCACAAGCATATTAAGATTCAGCCAAACAAAGAAATGTTGGCAATGTTCAAGCGCAGTCGTACTAAATGCGAAGAAAAATTGAAAGAAATCAAGTCAGACAAGGGATTGACTGCCGAAGAAAAAGCCAAAAAAGAAAAGCATATCAACGAGATTATCAAGAATCTTAATGAAAGCATAGCTCGCCAGTTGACAGTAAAATCTACATACTTGGGTATCACAAAATAAGTATATTTTGCTTGCAATTGCGATAATTTAAGATAAAATATATGACCGTTGCGCCCATGGCTCAATTGGATAGAGCATCTGACTACGGATCAGAAGGTTGAGGGTTCGAATCCTTCTGGGCGCGCCATAAATTCAAAACACCGCCTTGTGCGGTGTTTTTAATTTATTACCATCGCGCCCAGAAGGATACGCCAGAGCGAAGCGCATGGCGAATACGAGAATACACAATTACAAAAAGCATAAAAACGGAGTTTTCTAGTACGAGTTTTTATAGGTTTTTGTTATTGCGTATCGAGGGGGAAGTGGGCGCGCCAGGAATTCAAAACCACCCACATGGGTGGTTTTATTTTTGTTTCTGTTGTTGTTTATACATCTGGTTATAGTGCATGCGACATACTGATTTATAATTGCTGTCGCCCAAGACAACTTGTTCGCCGGCGCGAATAACATTGCCGGCACCGTCAAATCGTAAATGGTGTGTCGCGCGGTGCAAACAGCCGTTTATCTGGCAATTTGATTCCATTGTGTGTAATTCTGCGCCAATTTCGACCATGTGTTGCGATGCCGGGAAAAGTTTTTCATTACTGTCCACCATTAACCCATAACAAATTACAATTTTGTCTTGGATATCGGCAAAATGCGCCAATTTATCAACGTCAGCGGGCGAAAAAAATTGCAATTCATCAACAAATACCACGTTTGTTTCGGGCTTTGGCTGGTAATTATCAAGGTTTTTCAGTGCCAACGCATCAACCGACAAATTTCCCGCGCGCGATGTCACCTTGTCCGTTTCAAAGCGCGTGTCGATTGCGGGTTTTATAACTTCAACATTTTTTCCGCTTTTACGATAGTTAAATGCGTTGATAATCAACTGGGCCGATTTAGAACTGCCCATGACGCCATAATAAAAGTGCAATTTTGCCATTTTATTTCCCCGTTTTTTTATGATGAAACCGAACAAAGAAAGAACCGTTGTTTATTGGGCGAAAATCGACAATGTGGGGCGATAAAACACTTTCGTGCGCCCACTGTGGAAACAGTTGCCGTAATACGCCACTGGCGCCCGTAATAATGTTTGCAGATTTTGCGCCCGATGTCGCCACCGCCATAATGTCCGACCACGCCTGTTCAACCGTTTTGTTGTGCAAATCCAGCACAATGTGGTCGGGGGTGGGTTGGGGCGCCGGCGGAATTCGCCGCGATAATTTCAATTCGGTACGTACGGCGCGCTGGGTCGCCGTATCATCGGGGGCATATTCAACCCCCGCCATTTCCAAGATATCATTGTCTGATAATTGTTTCATGCCCCGATAATAGCGAAGTTAAATTTGTATTTCAACAATGAAAAAAACGCCCAAACGGGCGTTTTTAATTGAATGTAAGTCGCATATTAAATGCTGTCGGCATTGACCCAGCGACCGTTCTTTAACAAGCCCGGTGCCATGCCTTCATTACTGCGCAGTGCGTCAATAACACCACGTGCCTTTGCCGCATCCAAGTTTTCAATACGAACCTTGTACATATCACCTTCGTGAACAACGGTTGCATCGCCATATGCCTTCATACGTTTTGCCAATGTTGTTGCGCTGTCTTCGGCATAGAACGCGGCAACTTGGACACTGTAATCGCCCTTTGTCACAACTGGGGCAACCGGTGCCGGTGCTGGTTCTGCAACGACTTCGGCAGTTGGGGCAGGTTCAACACTGACCTCTTCGGATGGTACACCGATTGTCGCTTTCTTTAATGCCGCTGATTCTTCAGCCAAAACTTGAATCTGAACCTTTGCGGTGCCGTTCAGACCAATACGTGATGCCGCCGCTGGGGTAAGGTCCATAATACGAGTGTTTACAAATGGGCCACGATTATTTACACGAACGATAACCGATTGACCGTTGTCCAAGTTTGTAACACGTGCGATTGTCGGTAATGGCAATGTTTTGCTTGTTGCCGCCAACTGTGTAATATCAAATGTTTCACCGTTGCTGGTCTTTGTGCCATTTAATTCGGCTGGGACAATACCCGCAATACCGGTTTGATTGTATGTTAAATCTTCGGCAGGGATGTATTGAACATCTTCAACCTTGTACGCGTTACCGATATAGTATTTCGGTGCCGGCGACATAAGGTATGTTGTATTTAATGATTGATCCGATGATTGTTCGGTTGACAATGCTTCTTCGGCAAAACCATCTGCGCCATATGTGGCATCTTCTGGATTTGTTGCCGCGCATCCAGCCAATATTGCGACCAACGCCGCAAGTGAAACTAGTTTTTTCATGGGTTGACTCCTTACATTCTTATGGAATATATTTTATCACATAAAAAGCCCAGTTTCAACTTTATTTTATTACTTTATTTTTCGGTCAATAACATAAGCGATGGGCAGGTATAAAACGGCATATCCACAAATCGCCGCGCCAAGCCATACTATTGATGTAATTGGCACAAAACTTAAACCCATACCCAATGCCGCCGCCAATATGCCAAACAGTGTGACCGCGTGTAATGTACGTTTGTCGGTACTCCACAAACCACGTTTGCGACATGCACGCCCCAAAAGGAAGTTTTTAAGATATCCACTGACCACAACACCAATTGGAATTGCCAAATATCCCACAAACGGGAACAATGCCAAATACATCACTGATGCCGCGCCCAATGAAACCATACTTGTTTTAACGGGTGTTTTAACATCTTGGGTTGCGTATAATGTTTTGCTGTAAATCTGGCTTATCAGCATGGCGGGTAAAACGAACACTTGAATCATAATTGCCACCGCCACCGCATGTGTTGATTGCGGTGTCCATGCGCCATATTGAAACAGGTATTTTATAATCGGTTCCGCCAACACAAACAGCCCCGCCACACATGGCAAAATCAACATCATTGAACGGCGCATCGAAGAGTTCTGTTGAATATGAACGCTACGCATATTTTTTTCCGCCAACGCGTTTGATATTGACGATATCAAAACCGTTCCCACCGCCAAGCCAATCATCGCAAATGGCAATTGGACAATGCGGTCGGCATAGTACAACCACGACACCGCGCCACTTTGGAAACTGGCGACCAGTGTACCCAAAATAATTGTGATTTGGTAAAAACCACTGCCGACAATGCTGACACCGAAACGACCAAACATACTGCGGATTTTCGGGGTCCATTTTGGCACGATTAAATGCAGGCCAAAGTGTTTATGTCGTACGCGTCCCCATAAAATTGCGAACTGTAAAATACCGGACAACACCACCGTTGCCGCCATAATGAATAACGCGTATGTTCCGACATGAAAATACATCGCCGCCAACAATGCGCAAATCAGCATAATGTTCAGCAACACCGGCATAAATGCCGCCAATAAAAATCGTGAAAACGCGTTTAATACCGCGGACAAAAATGCCGAACCGCATATAAAGATAACGTAAAAGAACATTATTCTGGAAATAGTGACGGTCAGTTGCATTTTGCCGGGTTCTTCGGCAAAGCCGGGTGCCAACATCCAAATTACCAATGGCATAAATATTTCGAACAGTATAGTCAGCCCCAACAATATCATCATCAACCACGAAAAGACGTTTTTAGCGAATTTTTCATCGTGTTTGGAGTCGGTGTACATTGGAATAAAAATCGCAGACAATGCACCTTCGCCCAATAAATCGCGGAACAGGTTGGGTAAGCGGAATGCCGCAAAAAATATGTCGGAAAGCCGCCCCGCGCCCAATACACGCGCGATAAGCATATCGCGGATAAAACCGAAAATACGACTTATGCCGGTCATTGCGCCGACACCGAAAATATGTTTGCCTAACTTCATAAGTTTTATTATACTCATCTTCAAGATATAAAATCAAGACAGGATTACAGTAATGAAAAAATTAGTTTTAGCGTTTTGTATGGCTGGCATTTTGGCGGGTTGCGCGTCTGATAAAGAAATCGTGGCGGACCAACCGCTGAACGAAATTTATGACGAGGCATACACCCAATTTAACAAGGGGCATTACGAAGAAGCGGCGGCAAAGTTTATAACCGCAGAAACCCAATACCCAACAAGTCCATGGGCGGCGGACGCACTTATTATGGCGGCATATTCCAACTATATGGACGAAGATTTTGCGGGCGCATTATTGACCACCGACCGTTTTATGCGCTTTCACCCCGGACATGCCGATGTGCCGTATGTTTTGTACCTGCGCGGAATGTGCTTTTATCGCCAGGTCAGCGATGTTCGTCGTGAACCCGGTATGTCAGTTAAGGCGTTGCAGATGTTTCAGCAACTGGTGGAACGTTTTCCAAAGTCCGAATATGCCGAAAATGCCAAGAATAAAATTATTATCTTGAAAAACTATATTGCAGGCAAGGTTATGTATGCCGCGCGCAACGATATGGTGGCGGAAAACTGGCCCAGTGCGATTACACGTTTCCAGTCAATTATTACCGATGCCCAAGAAACCGTTATGACGGCTGAGGCATTATTTAGACTCACCGAATGCTATACGGCGATTGGCTTGCCATCGCAGGCGGCGGGCTATGCGGAAATGTTGCGTAAAAACTTTCCCGATAACGAGTGGACCAAAAAGTTGAAATAAAAAACCGCCATTTCGGCGGTTTTTTTATGCAAGTGATTTTGCGATATCGCAAATGTGTTTGTTGACGATGTCGCGGTCTAACTTGATGGCCTTAACCCCGGCTTCGCGGAACATATCAAACGAAATCTCTACGGTTTTGCGCCAGTTGCATGGGTCGGACACCTTTGTCGCGTTTGCCGCCGGTGCCATAAAATACACACGTTTAATACCCGATTGAATAATCGCACGCGCACAGTCCGCACATGGTGGTGTTGTCACGTATAATGTACACCCCTTTAACGATGCACCAAAAAGGCAAGCATTATAAATCGCATTACGTTCTGCGTGTTCATAGAACGCGTATTTTATCGGGCGTTCTTGGCGTTTTGATTTTGTATCATCAACACCGCGCGGAAAACCATTATATCCCTGGGAACGAATTTCTTTGTCTGGACCGACAACGATACAGCCGACTTTGGTACTTTGGTCTTTGGACCATGTGGAAACGTGCAACGCCATTTCCATAAAGCGATAATTCCATTTGTTTGTAAAAGTTGATGGCATAATGTTTTCCTTTATTTGTCGTAATATAAATAATACACCATTTTCGCCCATTTTCCAAAATATTTGTTGATAAAATAAAAACCGTCATTTCGGCGGTTCTTTATCTGTAATTATGTATTTCGCGGCTGTAATACAATACTTGTTTGTTTAATTTTTCAGCATGTGCTATCCAATATTCCAGACTAGAATCAATAGTTCCATCAACATCCATTGCCAATATTGCATCGGACATATCTATTTTTTTACGGTGTGCCTCGTTTAAACGCATTATTTCAATTGAGGTTGGTCCCAATGTACCCGGATTTTTAACAAACGGAACAATAGGTGTCAAAACACAATATTCACCATGACAAGTCATTTGTTCTGCGATGTATGTTATATCACGCTGTTGCTTAACGGGGTTGCCACAAATAGTTATTGTTTTCATTTTTTGTCCTTTATCTTTGTTTCTGAATAAAATCGTCAATAGGAATCGCGGCGGCGGGGGTTGGTTCGCGCTGACCACAATAATGGCTAGTGTTGTTTTTATGATATGGTTTGCGGTCGCCTTCAAACTTTTCATAGTATATTTGTGCAATGCGCATATTTGGATAGACGACTGTTGGGTGCTTTACCGTTATTTCCAATGTCCAATTACCACAGAACCCATCATCACCACGACCCGCGGTTTCATGAACCGATATAAAATTACGACCAACCGACGATTTCCCGTCAATGTACGGGAACAGGTTATATGTTTCCGTATATTCCACCGTATTGCCCAGATACCCAAAACGTGGCGACAAAATCAAACCTGTTTTTGGAATTGTAATCGTGACCGTTTCGCGTTTTTTTGTACTGCACGGGTCCAAAAGATATCTTGGGTTTGTTGGGTCAAAACGATGTGGGTTTTTAAGAAATTCGTTGTATGCCACCCATTCACTGAACCAATCGCGCATAGTGTATGTGTGTTTTTTATCGTATGGCAACGCCGGTTTCATACCATTTGGAATTACATCTTTATAAACCTTTAATGTCGGTCCAAGATGCAAATCATAACTGTTGGAACCCAAGCATTTCTCGAAAAAAGGTTCAATAACGATATTTGGTTTGCCGTCCGGATTACATGGATTTAATAAATTCATCTGGCGTTTAATTTCTGGACCTGTCAGTTGCATTTTTATACCTTTTCAATTTTTGTGTTATTTTGATATTGGCATAAATAACCGATTTTGCAATATTTTTGTTCACATTTCATTTTGGTATGCTACGATTTACCCTATGACAGACAAAACATACAGTGGTTTTATTGCGATAATTGGCCCAACAAACGCGGGCAAAAGCACCCTGATAAATCAGATTATGGGGCGCAAGGTGTCAATCGTTTCGCACAAGGTGCAAACGACCCGTACCCGTCTGCGCGCCGTAAAAATGGTGGGTGCGCGCCAGTTGATATTTGTTGACACCCCCGGTGTTTTCAAGCCAAAGCGCAGGTTAGACCGTGCGATGGTCGGGGCGGCAATGGATGCAACGGGCGACGCGGACGCGGTGTTGCTGGTCGTGGATGCAACGCACGGTATAACCGACACAATTCGCGATTTAATGACGCGCCTGAAGGAGTGCAAAAACCTGTATGTCGCACTGAATAAGGTTGATGCGGTTAAAAAACTTGATTTATTGCCGATTGTTGATGAAATCTCTAAAATGGCGGACGTGCGTGAAATATTTATGATTTCGGCACTGAAAAATGACGGCATAAATCAAATGCTGGAATCGCTGGCGACGGCGATACCGGAATCGCCATATCTGTTTGATGCGGCGGACGCGGTGGATGTTCCAGATTTATTGTATTTGGCGGAACTGACACGCGAAAAGATTTATAAATATGTCCATGCGGAATTGCCGTATCACATAAACGTCGTGACGGAACGCGTTGAAACCGCAGACGATGGTGTTTTGGACATATATCAAAAGATTGTTGTGCAAAGTGATGCACATAAAAAGATTGTGATTGGTCGTGGTGGGGCGCAATTAAAGCAAATTGGAACCGCCGCGCGTCATGATATCCAAAATGAATGGGGGGTCAATGCCCGTCTGCACCTTTTTGTGCGGGTTGAGCCAGATTGGGAGAATACAGCAGAAAATTATGCGGACCAAGGACTTGAATTTAGAAACTAGGAATAGATATGAAACGTAATATATTGAAAACAACACTTATAACAACATTGGGCGCAATGACAATGTCATGTGCAAATGAAAGGGGCGTAATCGTTGATCGTGAAAATGTTGAGGCAGAAAAAGCACTGTTGGTCAATTTAATACAACGGGATCCATCAAAACAGAAACCTCTTGAAATTCTGTCGGACGATGTGTTTGATGCAGACAGAAAGTTATTTTTCTGTGATTCTAAGTATATGGAACCATTTGATTTCGCAAAGCCGGGTGATACGATAGTATATCCAAACTTGTTCCATAAAACATACATTGATATAACAAGATTTCATCGTATTCGTAAAATAAACGATGTTCCAAATCGTAAGATAGTAAAAATAGTGCGTAGTACCGCGGGTAAACAAAAATAATATGTTGCACACGTCTGACTTTGATTTTGACCTGCCAACCGATTTAATCGCGTCGCACCCATTGGAACGTCGCGATGCGTCGCGTATGTTGGTGGTTGATGGAAACGCAATTTCAGACAAGCATATTCGTGATTTTTTGGACTATTTACAGGCGGGCGATGTTGTTGTATTTAACAATTCGCGCGTTATTCCGGCGCGTTTCAATGCAACCGACAAAAACGAAAATGTCCACGAGATTACATTACACACGGCAACCGATGACCAAAAAACTTGGTGGGGTTTGTGCAAAAAGTTTAACAAGTTTTCCATTGGCGATGTTTTAACAATGGATGATGGTACTGAAATTGAAATTGCCGACACCGATGACGAAAGCGGACTGAAAATCACTTTCCGTTGCGACAATGTATTTGATGTGTTGAACGCGGTGGGTAAAATGCCGTTGCCACCATATATGAAGCGCGAAGAAGAATTATCAGACCGCGAACGTTATCAAACAGTCTATGCCGACCCGATTGGTTCGATGGCGGCGCCAACGGCGGGTTTACACTTTACCGATGAATTGATGAATGAAATAGAGGCGCGTGGCGCCAAAATTGTAAAGGTCACATTACACGTTGGGGCGGGTACATGGATGCCGGTCAAAACCGAAGATTTGTCCCAGCATAAAATGCATAGCGAGTGGTGTCAGATTACCCCCGTCCAAGCCGACATAATCAATAACGCAAAACGGGTAATTGCGGTCGGAACAACGTCAATGCGGACGTTGGAGACTGCGGCAACCGATAACCGTAAATTGCCAGTGGACAAGCAATACAAACGAATTGTACCGATTTGTCGTACTACGGACATATTTATTACGCCGGGGTACAAGTTTGGGGCGGTCGATGTGTTGCTGACGAACTTTCATTTGCCAAAATCGACCCTGTTTATGTTGGTGTCTGCGTTCAGTGGGCTGTCAGAAATGAAGACCGCATATGCGCATGCTGTTGCGGAAAAATATCGGTTCTTTTCATACGGTGATTGTTGTTTGCTTTTCAGAAAGGATTCGTAAATGTCGTTAAAGTTTGATTTGATTAAAACCGATGGAAATGCTCGTCGCGGACGGGTACATACCGCGCATGGCGATTTTGATACGCCGGCATTTATGGCGGTTGGAACGGCTGCAACGGTCAAAGCGTTGACAATGGATATGGTGCGCGACACCGGAACCCAGGTAATTTTGGGCAATACATACCATTTGATGATGCGTCCGGGTGGCGATTTGGTGGAAAAAATGGGCGGCCTGCACAAGTTCGGTGGGTGGACGGGTCCAATTTTGACCGATTCCGGCGGGTTTCAGGTGATGTCGCTGTCCAATCTGGTAAAAATGAAAGAAGAGGGTGTAGAATTCACATCGCACATTGACGGTGGGGTTAAACATTTTCTGAGTCCCGAAGATTCTGTACATATCCAGCATCAACTTGATTCCAATATCACAATGGTATTGGACGAATGTTTGCATTTGCCGACGACACGCGAACGTGCCGAAAAAAATGTCGATATGGTTGCGCGCTGGGCAAAGCGTAGTAAAGACGCATTTATTGACCGCGATGGGTATGGAATTTTTGGTATTGTCCAAGGGGCCGATTATCCCGATTTACGCGAAAAATCGGCAAAACAGTTGACGGCGATTGGCTTTGATGGATACGCGATTGGGGGACTTGCCGTTGGTGAAACCCAAGAAACGATGTTCAATATGATTGCGACCGTCACACCACATTTGCCAACCGACAAACCGCGCTATTTGATGGGGGTGGGAACACCGCTGGATATTTTGGGGGCGGTTGAACGTGGTGTTGATATGTTTGACTGTGTAATGCCAACACGTGCGGGACGTACGGCCCAGGCATTTACCCGTCATGGCACAATGAATATGAAAAACGCGCGTTTTCGCGACGACGAAAGCCCGATTGACGATAAATGTGGCTGTCCGGCGTGTAAATTGTCGCGCGCATATATGCACCACCTGATTAAGTGTAATGAAATTTTGGGGGCAATGTTGTTGACCCAGCATAATCTGTGGTTTTACCAAGATTTAATGCGCGATATTCGCACCGCGATTGAAAACGGCAATTTTACAGAGTTCAAGCGCGAATTTATCAAAAATTATACTGGCGAAGAATAAAACGCTTGAACGATTTATATTGATTGTTTTAATATTGCCTTAACAAAAGGGGGCAAAAATGGCGAAAAAGAAAGAAATCGAAGTGATTGATCGTGGTGGTGCAAAAACGGTTGCGAAAAAAACATCATTCATCACTCGTGTTAAAATTATATTTGCGATTTTCTCGGTAATATGGCTTGCGTTTGTGGTGTGGTTTCCACTTCATGTGCGGGATAAATATTCCAATTCAATAAAGCAATCAACTGTTGTCGCGGTGTTCTTTGATTTACAACAAAATATCGCAAAGCAGTATGAACATATGCTGAAAGACATTAAAAAATCTATCAATCTTGAAAAGCCGATAAACCAAGTGATTGACAAGGTGAAAATGGCGGAAAATCAGGTGAACAAGGTCACCGACACAACCGCCAAGGCAAGTGAAACAACCGCCAAGGCGAAAAACACAACATCCGGGGTCAAGGCCCTGTCGGGAATTGCGGGCAAATTCGGTGTGAATACATCCGGCGTGGACAAGGCGGTTGCCGGCGCAGACAAAGCGATTGGCAAGGCAGATTCAGCGATTGCAAAGGTTGATGATACCGCGCAATTGGTGAATAAAAAATTGGCAAGTATTGAAAAAGATTTAACCAAAGCAGCCCAAACCGAAGTTGATAAAGTAATTGATGACGCAATCAAATCACAACTTGATTCTGCAGGCTCAATGTTGCTGACGAAATACGACATCAAACACGTGTATCCGTGGGATCCGTCATCATGGCCAACCGCACGTAAAATCTATGCAGAATTGGTAAAATCGGACTTAGATTTTGTAAAGACGATTATCAAGACTGTGAACAAATATTTCAGTTATGTGATGTGGGCGTACTTGATTGTGTTGTGGGGTGTGGGTTTATATATCTGGTTGATGGTACGCAAGAAAGTAAAGGGTGTCATCGCGCCATTTATCGTATGCCCGCGCTGTGGTCACACCTTTGCGGACAAGCGTACAGTGGTCAGTATGTTAAAGGTTTTCCAGCCGTGGAAATGGATATAATAAAAAATACTTGCAAAGTTAAAAAAGTTATGTCAGAATAACCCGGCAATGCGAGCGTAGCTCAGTTGGCTAGAGCGCAACCTTGCCAAGGTTGAGGTCGAGGGTTCGAGCCCCTTTGCTCGCACCAGAATTTTAGAAAACGTCCGAAAGGGCGTTTTTTTAATTCTGTCGGCAAAGGGGCGAGTTGCGAGGCGAGGCGGTAAAACCGCCGAAGTACTTTGCTCGCACCAAATTTTGTTTGCAAGAACAAGCATGGCGCAGTTCGAGCAGATACAAAATTGCGCGTAGGCATTTATGCCGAGCGAAAATTTTAGAAAAACCACCCGTTTGGGTGGTTTTTTGTTTGTCATAAAACGGTCAAATCATAACGGCGAATTTTTTTAATTTATATATAATATATATATAAAAAACTCTTGCGCGCGTGTGCGAATTTTTAGTACGATTTTCATAAAGGAAAAGGAAAGGGGGACACACAATTCTACTGAAACGTATATTTTCTGCGCTTTTTGCCGCTTTGTGCTGCGTGTTTATATCAAACGCGGCGGTGGCTGTTTGCGATAATCCGGGTTTCAGTGTGACAACATCAGCGTTAAACGCAAATACAACAATATCTTTCTTGTTATCTGCGGCCGGTAATTTTGAAGTGAACTGGGGCGATGGAACAACCGACACAATTACACGTGCATCAACGGGTTCGGCGGACACATATTCGCACACATATACCACTTCTGGAAAACGCACCATCGGATTTTGTGGTGTGGCAACGGCATATCATATTCCAGGAAATGCTGATAAACCACCAGTTACCGATTCAACTATCAGTTTTTCAACCGCATCAAAGGCAAAAATCGTAAGTGTTTCTGGGTCGTTGGGTGCGGTGTTTCCAACACTTAACGGTGGTGTGGCTGATACCGATCAACCACGATTTTACAAGACATTCCAAGAATGTACAAGTTTAACCAGCATACCGGCGGGGTTGTTTACGGGGGTTACCGGATCTGTATCAAATATGTTCCGTGAAACGTTTGACCGTTGTTCTGGGTTAACCACAATCCCCGATGGCTTGTTCAGTGGCGCGTCGGGTGGTGCACCCAATATGTTCCGTTCGACGTTTTATAACTGTTCCAAGATAAAGAATTTCCCGGAAAATCTCTTTGCAGGCATCACCGTTGGTGCCACTAATGAATTTAAGTACACATTTTATGGTACCACAGGATTGACTGGACAGTTTATTCCACCATCTGCATTTGCGGGACTGATTGCAATAACACCACGTCCGACGGCTACGGATATGTGGATGCAAACATTTGATAGCAGTGGTTTGGTTACTGCGTGTCCAGAACGTACAAAACAATATACAACAGGTTATGAACCGGTATGGAATGGCAAGATTTCATGTGAGCCATCAAATGCCTGTACGGGAACGAATTATTATGATCCCGAAAACGCAAATGCCGACGAAGACGGCTGTGTTCCATGTCCAACGGGCTACACTTATGATACCTCAGATACCAAGGAAGCTGTGACGTTTTGTAAGATTCAGTGCGCAGCCGGAACATACCTTGCCAGTGCCGGTGATACAACGTGTACAAATGTTGGCGATGGGTACTATGCGGCGGCATCGGTTATTGCATATGGCAG
>Ga0310690_10002284_pt1 | contig 31669 bp, 37 predicted proteins | sample AusTroGonzalo_MG_2_FD_207661 | JGI IMG/M metagenome (GOLD analysis project Ga0310690, IMG submission 207661) | Bovine rumen microbial communities from tropical cattle in Woodstock, Queensland, Australia - Gonzalo_04 (v2) (version 2) | ecosystem: Host-associated > Mammals > Digestive system >...
CTGTCATATTTCTCCGGGGGGAGATTTTTCTGAAACTTTCTGAATAGGATGCAGCCGCCACCGCAACCCCTCGTGCGGTAGAAGTATATTTACACTCCTTTCGGCTTCTTTCGGGAATGGCGGTCTCGATCGTCATGGCTGCATCCTACTCAGAAAGTTCAGCAATTTATAGCGAAAGGTTGATATTCTCATGGCAAAGAAACGAAAAGTTTCCGAGGGGGAGGCGCATCGTCCGGCAACTACCCCAGAAGCCAGGGAGAATCAGCTAATTTCCTTGGCTGTGGATTTAGCAGAGAAACAATTGCGAGATGGAACCGCCTCCAATCAGGTTATTGTTCATTATTTGAGACTCGGATCGAAAAAAGCCAAACTCGAGGAGAAGATGCTCGAGCAGAAGACGGAACTCGTCGCCGCGCAAACCGAGAACATGAAGATGGCTCAGCGTGTCGAAGAGCTATATTCCGAAGCGCTTTCGGCAATGCGGCTTTACAGCGGCACGAAAGATTTCGAAGACGAGGTTTACGATGACGAGTATTAAAACATATTCCGATTTGACGAAGCTCGAGACATTTAAAGACCGATTCGAATATTTAAAGATAGGCGGCGTCATCGGAGAACGGACTTTCGGCGGTAACCGATATTTGAATCAGAAATTCTACAGATCTCGCGAGTGGCGCAAGCTACGAGACGAGATCATAGTCCGAGATGGCGGGTGCGATCTCGCTTTGCCGGGTTACGAACTGACTTGGCGAGTGACCGTGCATCATATTAATCCTGTCACAGAACAAGAAATGTTACGATTAGCGGCGAACGTGCTTGACCCGGAGAACCTCGTATGCGTTTCGTACAGCACTCATAAGGCTTTACATTATGGCCAATTCGATTTATGTTCGGATTATGCTGTTCTTGACAGAAGGCCGAACGACACATGTCCGTGGAAGGAGTGAAGATGGCAAGCGAAGAAGTTGAAATCAGCGATAGCATCTTGACATCGATTAAGAAGCAATTGAACATAGCTAGCTCCGAAACGGGTTTCGATTCGGACATCGTGTTCCTCATCAATTCTGCTTTGGGGGTTCTCAATCAGTTGGGCGTTGGGCCTAGCGATGGATTTTCTATCTCAGGAGAAGATGAGACTTGGGACATGTTCATCACAGAAGATCGGCTGAACATGGCTTTCCACGAAGTATTTATACGTGTTAAGATGTCATTCGACCCACCAAACGGCAGCATGCTCACCTCTTTGGATAATATTCTCAAAGAGCTAGACTGGCGTTTGACGGTCGCAGCAGAAGAGGTGTCCCGAGATGAGTAAAGACATGAAGGCGATTACCGAAGAAGAGTATTTGGCCCATTACGGCGTACAGGGCCAAAAGTGGGGTATTTGGAACGAAGAGACTCGTCGCAAATATATGGGTGGCGGCAGCGCTCGACGTAAAGCAAGAACCGATAAGGACTTGAAAGCTCGATTTGCAAAAAAATCGGGCGCTATTGCTAGAAAACCCATTGTCGCCGCATCCGAAGCTTTGAGACAGAGAAAAGAAACAAAAGCCGTTGCGAAAGAACAAGGCATCAAACGCGGTCAGATGAAAGCGTTCCAACAGCTTCGTAAAGACACGCTGCGGTCACACGATCCTGAAGTTGTGGAACGGGGGATGCACACGTTGACCGATTCCGAGCTCACAGCGAAGATAGTTAGGCTTGAGACGGAGAAGAAAGTTCGAGATTTGGCCAACACCAATCGGCAAACGAAATTGGATAACGCTAAGAAATCGGAAGAGGTCAAGAAGGCGGCCAAAGAGCGGAAAGCAGCAGGCCTCGGTTCGCAAATGCTCAAATCCACGTATAACGCCACCGTTAATTACGCGGGAAAGAAAGCGGTCGATTCGTTATTCGCGGGGATCCCTTCGAAGCCGGGCAAGAAAACCGTCACCACGTCGAATCGATCCGAAAGTGTTTCTGAGGCAACGACGGCTGGCGAGACGATAGCGGCTGAGGTTTTGAATGTCGAAACGATTCATGAATCGAAAAAGTTTCCAAAAGGTAAATAATCATGCTATACAACGACATGGTCCCCATATATTATGGGGAGTTTCGCGATGCGGTCGTTCGAGGGGAAATCCCCGTGTGCGAGACGATAGCCATGGAAATGGAACGCATCGACGATCTTATAAAAAACCCAGGCGTTTATTACGACCCAGACGCCGTTGAAGGATATATCAAGTATTGCGAGAACGAACTGACTTTGACCGACGGTGGCGATCTCCATCTTCTCGACACGTTCAAACTTTGGGCCGAGCAGATCTTTGGATGGTATTATTTCATAGATCGGAGTGTTTACGTTCCCGATCCCGAAGGAATGGGTGGACGATACGAACGCCGTCGAATAAAGCAACGGCTTGTCAACAAACAATATTTGATCGTCGCTCGAGGCGCGGCCAAATCGATGTACGGTTCTACCATTCAATCGTATTTCCTCAACATCGACACCACGACCACCGAGCAGATTTGCACCGCTCCGACCATGCGTCAGGCTGAAGAGGTCATGTCGCCTATGCGGACGGCGATCACGCGAGCTCGAGGACCGTTATTCAAGTTCCTGACTGAAGGGTCTTTGCAGAACACGACGGGTCCTAAGGCGAACCGGGTGCAGTTGGCTTCCACAAAGAAGGGCATTCAGAATTTCCTCACAGGTTCCATCGTGGAAGTTCGTCCGATGTCCATCGACAAACTTCAAGGCGCTCGCTGCAAAGTGGCAACTGTCGACGAATGGCTCTCTGGCGATGTTCGGGAAGATGTTATAGGCTGTCTTGAGCAAGGCGCGTCAAAGATCGCCGATTGGCTCATCGTAGGGATGAGTTCGGAGGGCACTGTGCGAAACGGCGTGGGGGACTCCATCAAAATGGAGCTCATGTCGATTCTAAAAGGCGAGTACGTCAATCCGCACGTGTCGATCTGGTATTATCGTCTTGATGACATCGATGAAGTCAACGATCCGGCCATGTGGATTAAAGCGCAACCGAATCTTGGGAAGACCGTTTCATACGAGACTTATCAACTTGAGGTGGAGCGTGCGGAGCAAAACCCGGCCGCGAGAAACGACACCCTCGCTAAAAGATTTGGGATCCCTCTGGAAGGATACACGTACTTCTTTACTTACGAGGAGACCATCCCACATAGGCATCATGATTTCTGGCAGATGTCCTGTGCCTTGGGCGCCGACCTATCTCAGGGTGATGACTTTTGCGCGTTCACGTTCCTTTTCCCGTTCATAGGAAAGCGCGGCGAGCGGTGCTTCGGAATCAAGACGCGCAGTTACATAACGATAGACACGCTGCAGAAACTGCCCCTGGCTATGCGGAACAAATACGACGAATTCGTTGAAGAAGGCAGTCTCATTGTTCTTGAAGGCGTTGTCATTGACGCTGAGGAAGTGTTCGAGGACCTCGATCAGTACATCATGGATTCTCAATATGATGTCCGGGCATTCGGGTACGACCCCTATAACGCCAAGAAGTTCGTGAACCGATGGGAACTGGAAAACGGACCTTATGGGCTCGAGGTAGTTCGACAAGGTTCCAAAACAGAATCCGTCCCACTTGGCGAGCTCAAGAAACTAGCCGAGAACCGGATGCTTATTTTCGACCAGCAAATAATGTCTTTTACGATGGGCAATTGTATCGTTCTTGAGGATACAAACAAGAACAAGAAGCTGTATAAGAAGAAACGAGAGCAGAAGATAGACAACGTGGCGGCCATGATGGACGCTTATGTCACATACAAGCTCCATAGCGAAGAATTCGTATAGAGCTCGTATCATAAATGTAGGATTCTAGTAGATAGGGGACCTGATATATGGCGTACTACGGTGCTGAAGAACCGTCGCCGTCCATTGGGCGCCGGCTCAAAAACGCCTGGAACGTGTTCAGGAACAAAGATCCTTCTGAGAAAACCGTCGGCGGGATCGACATCAGCGGTGGAGTCGTCAGCTCGACCCGACCTGATCGGTTTAGGCAATATCATTATGGCGTCGATAGGACCATAGCGACGTCCATATACAACCGAATCTCAACAGACGCGGCTTCAGTCATAATCCATCACTGTCGGTTGGACAGCGTTGGCGGTTTCGTCGAAGAAATCGATTCCGGGTTGAATAACTGCCTCACGGTTTCGGCGAACATCGATCAGACCGGACAAGCGCTCATTCAGGACATAGTCCAGTCATTGCTCGACGAAGGCGTCGTATGCGTAGTCCCGGTCGACACGGTTGAGAACCCGTTACGGACCAACTCATACGATATCCTGTCGATGCGGGTTGGCAAGATAACCCAGTGGTGGCCCGCAAAGGTTCAGGTGGAACTGTATGACGATCGCCGCGGCGTGAAAGATTATGTCATCATGCCCAAGGAAAAAGTCGCCATCATCGAGAATCCGTTCTATGCCGTGATGAACGAGCCAAATTCGATTCTGAAGAGGCTCACGAGGAAACTGGCTTTGCTTGACGCCATAGACGAAGCGTCTTCGTCGGGAAAGCTCGACCTCATCATACAGTTGCCGTATGTCACTAAGTCGAAGACGAGGCAAGAGCAGGCCGAAACCCGTCGCAAGCAGGTTGAGGACCAGCTGGCAAATTCAAAATACGGCATAGCGTACATCGACGGCACAGAACGCGTCACCCAGTTGAATCGGTCGGTCGACAACAACCTCTTGACACAGATCGAGTATTTGACGAATCTGGTGTTCAGCCAATTGGGACTTACACAGGATATTCTCAACGGCACCGCATCCGAAGAGACGATGACAAACTATTACAAGCGAACGATCGATGTCATCCTCAACGCCATAACAAAGGAGTTCTCACGTAAATTCCTGACCAAGACCGCGAGAACTCAGTTGCAAGACATCAAATTCTACAGGGATCCGTTCAGCCTGACTCCGACTAACGCCATAGCGGACATTGCTGACAAATTCACCCGAAACGAGATCCTTTCTCCGAACGAGGTGAGAGGCATTGTTGGGTTCAAACCGTCAGCCGATCCGAAGGCGGATGAGTTGAGAAACAGGAACATATCTCAATCCAGCGAGGAACTAGCAGCGCAAAACGGCGGGATATACACCAACTCGTCGGTGGCGGCTGGTAGGGACATAGCAAGATCCCTATACGGACAATGAAAGTGAGGTAACATGTCCAAGAAGTACAACTTCGGCGGGTATGCGACCCGAAACGATTTGACATGCGCTGATGGCCGTGTTATTCGTTCTGGCGCATTCGCCGACAACGACGGGGCCACGGTGCCACTCGTATGGCAGCATCGTCACGATTCCCCCGATAACGTCCTGGGACACGCGCTTCTCGAGAACCGCGATGACGGCGTGTACGCGTATTGTTCGACGAACGACACTCCTGCCGGAGAGCAGGCTCGCAAGATCGTCGAACATGGAGACGTGTGCGCCCTGTCCATCTTCGCGAATCATCTGAAGCAACGTGGCAGCGACGTTGTGCATGGCAACATTCGCGAGGTCAGCCTCGTTCTGGCCGGCGCGAATCCCGGCGCCCTCATTGACAACCTTCAGTTCGCCCATGGCGATGGCTACGAGATCATCGATGACGAGGCGGACGTGTATTGCGATTCGCCGATCGAGCACTTCGCTGATCCGGATGATAGCGATAAGAAAGCCACGGTCAGCGCCAAGCCCGCTTTGGCAGATGTCATCGAGCATGCCGATGCTGAAGAGCCGCCTGCCGAGAAGAAACCGGCTGAGCCGACCCCCAAAGAAGCGTTCGAGTCCATTCCAGAGGAAAAGCTCGACGCCGTGTATTCCATCATCGGAGCCGCTGCTGGCGAAGGCGAGCCTACGGATGACGCCGAGGAAGTTTTCAATAGCCTGACCGATGCGCAAAAGGACGCCGTTTATCAGATAGTCGGCGCCATGGATGAAGCAGATTCAGAAGACGACCAAGCCGAGCATTCGGCATGGGAAGGAGAAGACATGAAGAAGAACGTGTTTGATGACACCAATGCCGCCGATTCCCCGACGCTCACGCATGACGAGGTCAAGGCCATTTTCGCGGAAGCCGAAGCTGGTCGTAGCCTTCGCGACGTCGTGATCGCCCATGGCATTACCGATATTGAGGTTCTGTTCCCCGAAGTTCAGACGGTTACCGCCACTCCAGAACTCGTTTCCCGCGATATGGAGTGGGTCGCTGGTGTGCTCGCCGCCACACATAAGACCCCGTTTGCGCGCATCAAGTCCACCGCAGCCAACATCACCGCCGACGAGGCGCGTGCACGTGGTTACATCAAGGGTAAGCAGAAGGTCGAGGAGCAGATCTCGGCTCTGAAGCGCACCACCGATCCTCAGACGATTTACAAGCTGCAGAAGCTCGACCGTGACGACATCATCGACATCACTGACTTCGAGGTCGTCGCCTGGATCAAGCAGGAGATGCGCGTTATGCTGAACGAGGAAATCGCCCGCGCGATTCTCGTCGGCGACGGTCGTTCCGCTCTGTCCAACGACAAGATCAAGCCGGATCATATCCGTCCGATCTGGGGCGATAGCTCTGTTTACGTCACTTATGCCGTTCTCGACCCGTCTCTCACGGGCACGGCCAAGGCCAAGGCGTTCATCGAGGCAGCCATCCGCAACCGCAAGTACTACAAGGGCTCAGGCAACCCGGTCTTGTACGTCGGCATTGACCTCCTCACCGAAATGCGCCTGATTCGCGACGACCTCGGTTACCGTCTGTACAAGAACGATCAGGAGCTCGCTGACGAGCTGCGCGTCTCCAAGATCGTCCCGGTTGAGATCCTCGATGGCCTCAAGCGCACGGTTGACGGCAACGAGCATGAGTTCGGCGGTCTGATCGTTAACCTGATCGACTACAACGTCGGCGCCAACAAGGGCGGCGAGGTTACCCTGTTCGACAACTTTGACCTTAACTACAACAAGGAAGAGTATCTGATCGAGACCCGCATTTCCGGCGCTCTGATTCGTCCGAAGGCCGCTATCGCCATCGAGTTCGGCATCGGCGGTTCCGAGGAGACGACCGAGGAAGAGACGACCGAGGAGACCGAGGAGACCATCGAATAATCTCGGTTAGCGCTTTGCGAAAGGAGCAATCATGCCCAATCAGCTTTACGGAGGACTTCACGAGACGAAGTTTCGCAGCATGGCCAAGAAGGCAGTTGTTGAATACTGGAACGGCAACAAAAACCTGACGAAGAAGTTTGGCGAGATCGACGCTAAAATGGTTTATGTCGTGTGGCAGGTTAAAGCCATCCAGAACAGCAAGGCCCTGCTCGGCGTTTCCCTAGACGGCGACGGAATGTACTTCGAGGCAACGTATAACGGTGATGCGAAAGAACTTTACCTTGACGTCTACAAGAAGCAGACCAAGAAGGTCTTAAAGTTTTAAGGCGGTTCAAAATGACGAAGTTTTCTGGCGAAATAGGCTTTTCAAAAACCATCGAGACCGAACCGGGAATATACACGGACACGATCGTGGTTCGCAAATATTACGGAGACATCGAGCGTCAAGGCCGTCGGTGGGAAAAAGGCGAGAACGTCAATGACGATTTGGTTGTGAACAACTACGTCAGCATAGTCGCCGACGACTTCGTCAAGGAGAACATCGGCATGATGAAGTGGGTGGAGTTCTTAGGCGCTAAATGGAAAATCCAGAGCGTCGAAATCGATTACCCACGGATCAAACTGACTTTAGGGGGTGTCTGGAATGGCGAATAGAGAAGATCTTCACGCCCTGTTGCTTGGGATACTCGGGTCCAACAACGCTTATTTCCAGCCCCCAGAGTCGGTGAAGATGAAATACCCCTGCTTCGTGTACACCATCGAGACGACCCCCATCGAATACGCCGACGACGTCAATTACAAGACGAACGATCTCTATTTGGTTAAATACATATGCCGAGAACCAGCGGAGGAGATTCGAACGACGTTGGCGAAAACGAAAGGCTTCCGTTTCGATCGTTACTACGTGGCGGACAACCTTCACCACTACGTATACACATACACGTTTTATTAAGGAGGATTTGCTATGGCAAAGCTCACTTGGGACGAAAACGGTGCTCGTCTGTACGAGACTGGCACACGCCGCGGTGTCTTGTTCCCCAAGACCCAGGCCAATTCGTATGACAAAGGCGTCGCCTGGAACGGCCTGACCGGCGTTACGGAGAACCCGTCTGGCGCTGAGGAGACCGCTCTTTACGCCGATGACATGAAGTACCTGTCGCTGTATTCCGCCGAGGAATTCGGCTTCACGGTGCAAGCGTACACCTATCCTGACGAATGGGCAGCCTGCGATGGCTCTGCCGAGCTCGCTCCTGGCGTCACTGTCGGTCAGCAGGTGCGTCTGCCGTTTGGCATGTGCTATCGCACCGTTCTTGGCAACGATCAGATGGGCGAGAACTTTGGTTACAAGCTGCATCTTATTTACAATGCCAAGGCATCGCCGTCCGAGCGTTCCTATGCGACCATCAACGATTCGCCCGATGCGATCACGTTCTCGTGGGAATGCAAGACCACGCCGCAGAACATCGACGAAACCCATAAGCCGACTGCGTACATCGTGATCGATTCCACCAAGGCCGATGCGACCAAGCTCGCGGCTCTCGAGGCCATTCTTTACGGCACCGAGCTTACCGATCCGCGCCTTCCAAACCCGGCCGAGGTCGTCGAGATCATGCAGTCGTCTGAGGAGACCACTGAGGAAGAAGAGACGACCGAGGAAACTACCGAGGAAACCACCGAGGAGCAATAAGAGCTACTCGAATCGAAAGGAGTGAATTATGCTCAAGAAAACCATAACCTACACCGATTTCAACGGCGACAAGAGGACCGAAGACTTCTATTTCAACATGTCCAAAGCCGAACTTGTCAACCTGGATCTCGAATGTCCCGGCGGCTTGCAAGCGTACGCTAACAAGCTGATTCGGAACGGGGATCGTCCGGAAATCGTCAGGTTGTTCAAGGCGATCATCCTCGGTAGTTATGGTGAGAAAGACGACACTGGCCGTCGGTTCATCAAATCTGACGAGTTGAGCGCCTCTTTCGAGCAAACGAATGCTTTCAGCGAGCTATACATCGAAGTCCTGTCTGATGAGAAGGCCATGGCCGACTTCATCAACGGGATCGTGCCGAAGATCGAGGAAAGCGAGAGCCCTGATAAACCGACGTTGCCCGTCGGCTAAGAAGGTGCTTTAAATGCTCTCGGTTGTCATTCCAGCTGGAGAGTTCTATTTGGAAAAGGAAGGAGTGTTCATCTCAACCGAGGAGACGACGTTGAGGCTCGAGCACTCCTTGCTTTCCATTTCAAAATGGGAAGCAAAATGGAAAAAGCCTTTTTTGGATAGACACAAACCAAAAACCTACGAGGAATCCATAGATTATATTCGGTGCATGACGCTCACTCAGAATGTCGACCCGAACGTATACTATGCGATAACACAGTCCGTCATGGATCAAGTGAACGCGTATATAGGCGAAATGCGGACCGCCACGGTTATCAGTGATAGGCATGGACAAGCTCCGAATAGGAGAATCGTCACATCTGAGTTGATTTATTACTGGATGGCCATCAACAACATACCGTTCGAATGTCAGAAATGGCATCTAAGCAGACTATTCACGCTCCTTCAAATATTCGACATCAAGCAAGGAGGAGATAAGAAAATGTCCCGATCGGAGATAATGTCCCAAAATCGGGCGTTGAACGCAGCTCGACGTAAAGCCATGAAGTCGAAAGGTTAGGCCATGGGGATAAAGATCACTTCGAAAGGAGATTGGTCTAAAACTCGAAAATGGTTATTCGAGATGCAGCATAAGAAATACCTGGCTGTCCTGGACAAATGCGCTCAACAAGGGGTGGACGCGCTTGCCCAGGCAACTCCGGTAGACAGCGGTTTGACCGCTTCGTGTTGGGATTACGAGATAGTTTACGACAATTCCGGGGCGACCATAACGTGGATCAACACCAATCTGGCAGACGGTTGGTTCAATGTGGCCATAATGCTGCAATACGGTCATGGCACCGGCACTGGTGGTTACGTTCAGGGAATTGATTACATAAACCCGGCAATACGTCCGGTATTCGACAACATATCGAACACGGTTTGGGAGGTGGTTAAGGGCAATGGCTAATTCCGTTGACAACCGAGTTGTTCAGATGGAATTCGAGAACAGCTCGTTCGAAAAAGGCATAGCCGAGTCTCTCAAATCGCTCGAGGCGCTTCATAAGAAACTTGATAACGGTATTTCCGTTAAAGGACTTGATCAACTTTCATCGAAAGTCGACAGTATATCTTTTGCTTCAACTATCGATCAAATAGATCAAGTTGAGACAAAGACTCGCGGGTTGGTCTCGGTTCTCAAAGAGACCATAAGCGAGTTGGGCGGTGTTGGCGGAGCCCTTGCTAAAGGACTTGGCGCTTCGGCACTCGGCCAAATGCTCATGGGCGGTCGTCAAAGGGCCACGAACGTTGAAAATGCCAAGTTTCAACTTGAGGGTCTCGGGGTGGCTTGGGACGAAGTTCGCGAATCTATCAACTATGCGGTTCTCGATACGGCGTATGGAGCTGACGAGGCTGCCAAAGCAGCAGCGCAGTTTGTTGCTTCTGGCGTTCAACTTGGCGATGAAATGAGCACCTCGTTGCGATCCATTTCTGGTGTCGCAGCGATGACTAATTCGTCGTATGACGAGATGGCGCATATCTTTACCACGGTTGCTGGTAATGGCAAGCTGATGACGATGCAATTGAATCAGTTCGCTATGCGCGGTTTGAATGTCGCAGCGGTCATGGCCAAACAATGGGGCATAACAGAAGAAGAAGTTCGCGAAATGGTTCATCAAGGTGTGATCGATTTTCGAACATTTTCTGATGCTATGGATGAAGCTTTCGGCGAACATGCTAAAGCTGCAAACGAGACATTTAGCGGTGCGTTGTCGAACATGAAGGCGGCGTTATCGAGAATCGGCGCTGATTTCATTGAGCCTTGGCGCGAGATGGAGCGTCAGGTCTTTCTTGGTGTCAAGGAGATGCTTAACAGCATTAAAGCCGGTTTGAACGAGTATGTCGATCTGACCGAGGCTTCGAGCAAGATGGGCATATTTGGCGCGGACAAAAAGGGTAAATTCTTAGACGAGTTCGCTGAAGGTCTAGTGATTGATGGCCATTCCCAAGCGAGCATCATCAGCAATTTTACCGTTTTCACGGCTAAACTGGGCGAGAAGATCCAGACGAACATGGACAAGATAACGGAATCCGGCGTGTTAAAGGAATTCGTTAAGTCGTTCACGTGGGCTTTGAACGGTGTGTTCGAAGTAGCTACGTCTTTCTCCGTCGGCATGTCGGATATTTTCGCCCACTTGATTATGGGTTTTCCGACTAGTTTCTTGAAGAACCTTCTCGACCCCATCGGAAACATAGGTTTCTCGCTATCCAACTTCATTTATCCGTTGCTTGAGCGAATTCCGTATTTGATCGACAGGCTCACATCGGGTATTGAGAATCTTTTGAATGCCGGGCTTTCCTATATTCAACCAATTCTCATCGGTTTGATAGAAGGTCTAACAGGTTCCGCCGAAGGTTTGTTCGAGTTCTTTGACGACGGAATCATCAATCTTCAAAAGCTTACTGCCAAATTCGATGATTGGACAAAATCTTTAGGGGCTAGCGACGAAGAAGCAGCTTCGTTGCGGAAAACAGCTGCTGAAATAGGCAAGGTGTTTCAAACCATTGCTGGTACGATAGCAGACGTTGCCGGTAAGGCATTCGTGTTCCTCATCGAGACTTTGCAACAGCTTTGGCCTATTTTCGAGGCTATTGGAAATCTCATCATGGCTGTTGTCGAACCGGCATTGAAATTGCTCGGGGAGGCTTTTGGTTCGTTTGTAGATGCCGTTGGCAATGCGCTTAACATTGATTTGGGCAATGGCTTGTTCGGTATGAATACCGGCGACATCCAAGGTATAGCAGACGCCATCAACGGACTTGCCGAGATGATTCGCACCGCTTTTAAAGATGTGACGATCGACAATTTCGCCGACAAACTCTATGAAGTCACCAACGGTATGGTTGATCTTCGGGGCATTTTAGATTTGGTGAAAAGCGGTTTTGATGCCTTGAAAGACTTGGATGTTTTCGGGCATTTGAGCGAAGGCATTTCCGGTATCATGACCTTGCTTGGCGAGTTGGCGTCGCAGCTCGGACTCATCCCCGACCAATTGGCAAATGCGTTTAAGATGCCAGAAAACGTCGGAGAGTCGCTTCTAGGCCAATTTAATTCGTTGTTGAGTGGAAGTGGCTCCAATTCCATAGGCGGAATCGCTGAAGACTTATTTGGCGTTAAGAAAGCTTTTGCTGATACCGGCGAGACTACGGCTCAAGTGGAAGGCATGGCTGGAAGTCTTGATCATCTTGGCGATGCGATGGTCAGCGTAGCCGACAAAGGTGAAGAGGCAGGCGGTAAGTTACAAAACGGCGTGTTTAAGGTGTTGCAAGACGCCATTGGCCCCAAAGGCGATATAAAAAAGAACGTCCAAACGTTCATAACAGATCTTGTCAACGGGTTTACGATGGATGACGCGATAATAGCCGCTTCTGCTGTGATGACCGGCTTTATGGGCGGGACCATATTTAAATTCGTAAATTCTATATCCGATCTCGCAAAAGCGTTAGCCGGTCCTCTTAACGGCATTACCGGTTTGTTCAAATCGTTGAGTACCGCGATTACAGACATGTCTAAAGTTATGGTGCTTAACGCCAAAGCTGAGATGTTCAAGACAATCGCTATCGGAATCGCGTTGATTGCCGGCTCGCTGTTCTTGTTATCGCTGATACCTGCGGATAAACTTGTGAATGTGCTCATATTATTCGGAGTTGCTGTTGTCGTTGTTGGAGCAGCTTTGGTGGCGATAAACGAATTGTTCATAACGATGACGGCAGCGTTTAAAAACGTGAAGCCGGACAAGATAGCTGCTATAGCAGCCACGATGGCCTCGTTCTCGGCAGTGTTGATGTCTATCGGAGCGTCGATAATGATGATATCGTTATCGATAGCTTTGTTGTCGATTCTTGATCCTGCTCGAGCGGCAATGGGATTCGCCATGATTGCTGTGTTTATTGGAGAATTCATAGGTTTAGCTGCGGTTCTTACTAAGATGAAAGGCGTCGAAAGTGCTGTCATCCAATTTGCCGCGTTGATAATGTCGATATCTGCGGCGTTGGCGATTTTAACGGGCGTCATGGTCGCGCTGGCGATTATACCGTTTGACACGCTATTTATCGGTTTTATGCGATTGCTGGTGGGGCTTGCGACGTTGATAGGCGTTGTAGCCGCTTTCTCGGCGATATCAAAACATTTTGGAGCGGAAATAGCAGGCGCAGCAGCTGTTATAGCAGCCATGTCCATAGCAATCATCAGCATGACTGCGGCTATAGTTATTCTGTCTCTTATACCATGGGATAGGGCTATTTCGGGAGCTTTATCGTTGGCTATAGCCATGATAGGCATGGGCGTCGCCGTTGGGTTATTGGCGAAAATTTGTGGAGGGACAGTCGGCAAGTTGGTTGGCTTAGTCCCTGCCATAATGGCCATGTCGTTGGCTTTGTTAGCGATAGCTGCTTCATTGGCGATAATAGCTACGATACCTGATACGACGGCGGCTATCATAACGTTGGTTATCGGCTTGGTTGCCATTACGGCCGCTCTCACGTTCTTAACATTAGTTGCCACTGGTTTGACATCGGCCGCTATAACGTTGCCGGCTATCGGAGTTGCTTTAGCCGGTTTGAGCGCCGCCATACTGGCAATGGCCGTTTCGATGAAAATTATATCCACCATACCGGACGTGACAGTGCCGTTACTTGCGTTTGCTGCCGGGTTGTTAGCTGTGGTGGCAGCGGCGACAGTGTTTGCCTTCATAAGTCCGGGATTGGCCCTTGCTGGTGTCGGTATCTTGGCTATCGGCGCAGGTTGTCTTCTTGCCGGTGTTGGCGTTTTGGCTTTTGCCGCGGGCTTGGCATCGTTGGCGGCGATAAGCCCTGCTTCAGCGGCATTGATAGCCTCTTCGATGCAAACTATGGCCGAAGGTGTCGGAAACGCCATGGTTACCATGGCCGAGAAAACAGCGCAAGCTATAGTTGCCTTTGGGCAAACGTTAGCTCAAAGCTCGTCTACCATTGCTGACAGCACCGGCAAAGTCGGCATGGCGGCAGCGAAAGGCTTTGGGCAAGCAGCGCCCGAATTTGGTTCGGCGGCCGTTAAAGTGATTAGCGCTTTCGTGCAAGGTTTGGGAGAAAACCTCGGAAGCATAATAGCGGCCGGCATGCAAGCCATAGGCGCTTTCTTAGTCGGTGTTGCGCAAGGACTTGGCGCCGTGATTGACGGTGCCGCCAAAGTGGCGATCAGCTTCATAAACGGTGTAGGCGATGCGTTGCGTAATAACGTTGCCATGCTCGGAGATGCCGTGTCGAACGTCGTGAATACTATATTTGGACTGCTTGCCAACATGATAGCGGATGGTTTGGAATCGTTATTCGGTCCAAACCCTGCTGCCGATTGGATTCGTCAAAGTGGTCAAGAGTGCTTGGAAGAAGCGCAGAATGCCAGCGATAGGGTCAATGAAGCGCTTCGGAGTAACGATGAAGAAAACGTTCAAGGTCAAAAAGAAACTATGGACGGCATGGTCGCCGCGACCGAAGAAGGCGCGGACGGAATGGTTAAAGCGACCGATGGCGTTGGCGATGATGTTATCAACAACCTAACGGGTGGTTTGGAAGATAAGCTCAAGGACTTCAACATTGAGGACATTGCTGGGAGCATGGATATGGAATCCTTGGCCAACACGTTTGGCGAAGGTGGTTCTGATGCTTCTGAAATGTTCACGACCAACGCTGAAGAAGGGTTGAGCGGACTAACGCAGTTGTTCACCGGTAAAACCGAAGAAGCGGTTTCTGCTGCAGAGAACGTCGATTCGCGCGGGCCAGGAGAAAGTGTTGGCTCTGATTTCGGCGCTGGTATGGAATCCGGAATGAACGCGTGGATTCAGCCGATTGCGAACAAGGCTGCCGAAATGGTTAACGAAGCTAAAGCAAAGGCTAAAGCGGCGCAGGATTCAAACTCCCCGTCAAAAGACACCATGGAAATTGGTGGATGGTTCGGCGAGGGATATTATATCGGCTTGTCGAAGTGGATTGTCCCTATCGCAAAGCGTTCGGAGGAAATGGTCGCTCAGGCAAAGCAACCTCTTATCGAGTTTGCCAACAAAGCGACGAACCTCATGGACATGGTCGATTTCGATTCGAATCCGGTTATCACGCCTGTCATAGACATGAGCGAGATGGAATCTGGGGCGAGGTCCATGGAGTCTTTATTCGGACAGATGCAGGCGCTGCAGTTCATGTCGCTTTACAGAGGTCTGGAACCGGCTTACGTAGGCGGATATTCCAACACCGAGTACAACGAATACAATCTCACGCTCGACTGGCAAGCCGGGCAAGATGCCAATGCGGCGCTCAGAGACCTCAATTCCGCGATACGCGTCAGAAAGATGACAGGAGGAAGGCGGAGATATGTCTGATGTAGCAATCGATAGGACTCCCAGCGTCGCTCCTGATAACATCACACTGGAGCGAAACGGGATGGAGTTCACTGGAAATTGGAAAATACCAGCGGCTGCGACTGATGGCAACCGCAGCGACCGCTGGGAATCCTTGAACCAGATTTGGCATGTCACACACGACATTGATTACCGAAACTATGGTTCTCTTGAAAAATACGTGCATCTTGGTAACGAGCACCATGAGGGTTCGACATCGCACACGACGGACAAATTGACGGAGATCAAGCGAAGCCAGTTCTACCCGCTTTGCGGATGGTACAATCGCTTGTTCGACGTCATGCTCCAAGTCGAGCCTTGGAATTCCTGTGGGACCCGTGTGAGCGGAGTGCTGTCATATCGCTTCGAGAAGCCGCGAGATCCGGCTATCGACGATATCGAGATGAGCAGCGACACGACGCCCAAATACACGACTACCATCTACACGGACGAGGGCAAAGACGAAAAGGAGCGATATGACACTCAGTTTTGGGTTGTCTGTCGCGACAACGTTCCAGGTTCAACGTACAACGGCGGTTCGTATAAAAACATGGTCAACGGTGACGCCAAGTGGTATAACGAAACCACGCACACGTGGGAGAATATCAACGGCGTCATGGCGTCCACCCAAAAGGAGATCAAAGTCTCCATCACGCACTCAGCTTCGAGGACGCTTCAGCCAGAGCAATATATAGAGTTGCAGGTGTTTGCTCTCGCTCGAGGGGTCATGGGCGATTCGGGAACGGTTTCCAAGAGCTTTCGTTACGCCTATCCGAAAAGCCCGACTATCAAGAGCGCCACGGTGTCTTCTATGGAGGACAGCGGCGTTGTAACTGTTTTGTTCGATAGAATGGCCGATTGGATCGATGGGCATAAGATACAGCTCGATCGAATAAAGACCACCCAATCTGATTTTTCGAAGATCTCAGAGTTCGACACCAACTGGACCAACGTGGTCGAGAAAGACATTAACGTGTCCGGGCTCACAGACTCGGTTGTCAACGCCAAAATCACCGGTGGCGACTACACCGTCACGCAATACGTGTACTACCGTATCGGGTTCGTGAGCAATAACTCGTATTACACGTCACATTCACCGGCGTTCAGATGCGACGCTCTCACTCGAGCTGGTGTCACTGGCGAAGATGACACGGTGTTCATCGACTCCGTTTCTCCGGGGAAAGATGGCGAGAGCCTTTTCGTTATCCTCGGATGGAACAACCAGAATCAGGGCAATACTTTGAACGATGCGGATGGCACTGAGGTGTCTTGGGCGGAGCATGAGGATTCGTGGCGAAGTAACGACACGATCAACACTCATGACGTTCCCAACGATTGGAAAGACGACACGCCTAGGCCGTCGTCCCAGACCGGTGTCAGCTACGATAACACCGCCGCGTTCACGATTAGGTCCATCTCTGATGCGTCCAAATACTATGTCCGGGCGCGCCGTTATAAGGACCCGCCTGATCAGACGGAAGGTGACCGCACGTTTGGCGCATACGCTTTCCCGTTGTCTACGCAGTACCCGATTTCGCCTTCTTATGCTCCAGAGAACGTCACGTTGCATGCGCCTGCGGCCGTCATACGCGGGCAGGACATCTCGGTTTATTGGACGTTCGCGGGTTCGTCGGAACAATCAAAATGGACGCTATATAGAATGCCATCTAAGGCGTCCGTCGTCAAATCGGCTGAGGACAGTAGCGGAATGGCCGTCATACCGGCTTCCGAGATAGCGGATAACGCCACGTCGGTTTCCTTCCTCGTTTCCATATCCACGGGAGGCGAATGGGTGGATTCCAACACGGTCGAAATTCAGATCAAGGACGCTCCGACAGCCGAGATAGTGGTTCCGTCGACGCTCGAGGCCCAACCAGCCGCCATCATGATGAAGGCCGCCACGGGCAACCTTGACGCGTTGATCACGATCACGTCGCTCGGAATGGCTTCGATTGGTCCGGGTAACAAAGTCGACCAGTTGGCCGGCGATGTGGTCTGGACCGACAAGCTCACACCTGACTGGGTGCTCGGGTCGGATGGCGAATACGTGGCGTCAGTCCTGTCTCCCGTCGGTTTGCTTCTGCACGACGGTGGGAGGTATTCGATGAAGGTCGTGGTCATCGACCGGGATAATGGCCTCCAATCAGAGCCGTATCAAGCGGAATTCGCCGTCGACTACGAACACAAGGCGTTGCCGCCTCTGCACACGTCCAAATGCGATTGCGATATCGACCATAAGATGGTGACGGTCACGCCCTTGGCGCCGGAAGCCGTTCTCGAAACGGATCTGTGCGATGTGTATCGCTGGACGCCTGACAGCGTCGATCTGCTTGTCGAAAATGTCCCGTTTGGCACGAAAGTCAGGGACCGGTACGCCCCGTTCTCCAAAAACGGAGGGCTCAAATACCGTGTCGTGACGAAGACCGTCGATGGGGACACCGAATGGGTCGATGTCCCATACAATGTTCGAGGGCATCAGATCCGGTTCGACTGGGGCGACGGCCGGCATTTGGAAGTTCAATACAACCTCGGGATGGACGACTCGTACAAGAAGGGCTTCACCGTGGCGCCCTACCTCGATGGATCGCGCATCGGCGATTGGGATGCGAGCGTGGAACGTAAAGGCTCATTCTCCACTCAGATGGTCCGATTGACCACGCGCGAGGAGATCGACCTCGTCCGAGAGCTCGCGCAATACGCCGGACCGGTGTACGTGCGGCAGCCAAACGGCTGCGCGTTCGCCGCGAACGTCGACGTGTCGAAGATAAGCGAGCATTACGATTCGCTGGTGCTTGACGTGTCATTTGACGTCGAGAGGCTTGACGCCGTTGAGGAGTTCCTCGCGAATCCAGAGGACATAGAGTACGTCGAGGAGCCGGAAGAGGCCGCCACGATCTTGAGGTCCGTCCCCGTCGTGTGGGGAGAGGACGCTCCGGAAGAAGGCGACACGTACCCGGTCACCGGAATCGTCCCCGGATACGAATTCGACCACATTTCTGGGTGGAAGCTCATGACGGCGCTCGACGGTTACGCCGGTTGGGGCGGTTTCAAGACTCAAGCCGTCATCGAATACGACGAAAACGAGAACGTGTTCGAATTGACGAGCCTGAGCGAGGCCGCCGAGACGTACCTGGAGACGGCCGCGGCCATCACCGGAAACCAATTCATAATGGTGATCGATTACGTTTTAACAGAAGTCCCACCGAACGAATAGGAGCCAACCATGACCCAATGGGGATCGCCTTATAAGATGAGCTGCCATCTCTATCTCGTCGATCCCGACACTTGGGAGACTGGCAGCCGGGTGGCGAGCGTCAAATCGTTCAGCATGTCCCGGTCCGGCACAGATCAGGTCCCGCTTCTCGAGAGCTGCACGTTCGAGATGTCCAACGCGGAGGCGGCGCGGGAGGGTAGCCGCTGGTACCGCATGGTCGCCCACGTCGCGCAGAAGAACTCCGTGGAGCGGGTCCCGATCATGACGTTCCTGCGCTCGGATGAGAGCAAAGACCTCAAGACGACCACGGTCACCAAGGGGTCCGGTTATTCCACCCTCAAGCCGGCTGACCTCGTGAGGATAACGACGGGCGATTACGCCCCCAAAGGAGTTGACGGCCCCTCTTTCGCCAAGAAGCTCTTGGCCGACGGAGGGGTCCTCGCCCCGATTGAGGTTGTCGGATCGTTCAAACTTTCCGATTATGTCGTGTTCGATCCTGGCATGACGTACCTCGAAGCGGCTTGGGACGTCTTGGACAGCGGCGGATGGGTCATGTTCATCGACCCGAACGGCGTGATCACTATCAAGGAGAAGCCTAAAGAGCATGACCTTCTGCTGGACAGGACGAATGCCAAGTTGATCCGTAACGACGTCAAGGAATCATTCGACGAGATAAGCGTGTGTAACCGCTACATCGTGCCGAACGGCTCTGACACGGTCATCTGCGTGAATGATCTCGAGGACAGCCGCATGTCCGTTCAGAACAGGGGGTTCATGGTCGATTGCGTCGACACGTCGCCGACGCCGGTCGATGGCGAATCGCTCGACCATTACGCGATGCGCATGCTCAAGGAGAGCAGCATCGTCCAGCATAAATACAATTACACCCGGCGCTTTTACCCCGGCATCTTGCCGTTCTCGCTCGTCAAGGCGACGGTCGGATCCCTCGGGTTCGTGGGGGACCTGCGGGTCCTGTCCCAATCCGTGTCTTTCGGGAGCGGGGGAGTCAAGGTGTCGGAGACCGCGGCGTACGAGGAGGTGACGTACGATCCATGGCAGCTGAAATGAACGATTTCGAGCTCGACGAGTTCGTGAACGGCATACGATCGCTTCTTGATTACGAGCCGGCTGAGAACGAGATGGCAGGCGTCGTCACAAAAACCGATTCGAACGGGGTGAAATGGGTGCGCCTGGCTGGAAGCCCGGCCGACACCCCGGCGAAAAGTTCGGCTGTCACGACCAAGACCGGGGACCTCGTGCAATGCCGGATCGAGAATAATGTCTGCACCATCGTGCGGAACCTGTCGTCTTCGAGTGTCACCGTGTCGCTCCTCGGCAAGGCCATGACAGCCATGGTGTCCGGGGATACGGGGAAGCTCTCCACCGAGTACGGCAATTTCGACGATTTGAAGGCGCTGAACGCATCGATCGAGAATTTCTCGGCCTCCATGGCGTCCGTCAAGTACCTCAAGGCGAATTACATCGACGCGGAGGCCATCAAGGCGACGTACATGACCGCCGAGACCATCCGAGCGAATTACATGCTCGCGGAGACGATCGAGGCGACGTATGCGTCTTTAGCGTATTTGCAGACATATTACATCACGGCTTCGCAGATAGCTGCGCAGTACTTGTCTGCTCAAACGGCAAACATTCAATACCTGCAAGCCGACTTCGGCAACTTGAACGCCGCAACGGCGAACATGATAAAAGTCAGAGATTTATTCGCCAAAACGGGTTTGTTCGAAGGCGTCACCGTTCTTGGCGATGGCACTTTGACTGGCACGTTGAACGCGACGCTTCTTAATGGCGATACCGCAAGGTTTTCGAATATTTACGCGGACGCCATCAAGATTCTCGGAGAAGACGGGCTGTATCGGGCTTTGAATCTAAGAGGCTTGGACACCGGCGAACAGCAAATTCTCATAGACGAATACGGTGAGTCGCTCGAAGGCGGGATACACGGTAGTCACATTCTAGCCGAGTCGATCACGGCGGACAAGATAAACGTGACGCAGTTGGCAACCGTGCTTCTGTTAGCGCAATACATGCAAGTTGGCGCCACTGGCGGTGTGCACATAGAATCTGTTGGGAACAGGCTTTCGTTTCTCATAGGAGGATATTCGCTGTCCACGGCTGTTGATGATCAAGGCAATCCTTACATGTCATATGTGGCGGTTACGCCAAGTGGCAACGAAAACCCACAGCAAAGCGGGTGGTATGAACTAGAATCGGGCGAATATGTTCGTAGTGCGGACACGATTGTCGATTCTTTGAAAACATATTATAGGCTTGTTTCCACGTTTCCGTCAGACAAAGCGGTCAACGGCGAAGTGGCGTTTATATCCGTTAACGAGTTGGACGGAAGTTCCGTGTTTTACATGACGAACGAAATCGTGTTGAAAAACCTTCGTTTCGGAAAATGGGTTTGGTTCGATCGGAATTCCGTTTTGAACCCGACTAACACGAACATGGCTCTTAAGTGGGTTGGGTGATTCTCATGGCTTTGTGTTTGCGTTACGCTATGGATTTGACTCGGGTTCAGCCTCGTAGCGGAATGTCCACCATGGATGATTATTTAGGATGCGGCTGCGCGATTTACGCATGCGGGTATCTTAATGGCGATGAAACGTGGTACCAAAGCGAAAGCGATGTCATAGGTTCGGTTTCATACGATCCGAATACAGAATTCGTCGTCCTCGTTCATGGTTATGGCGCTGCTCCTAGATACGGTCGAAACTCCTTTGTGAATGAATGGCTTTACGATGAATACGCAGGGACACACACCGTTTTGTTGGAAGTCACCTTAACGTATACGATACCTGGTGCGCAAAGTGCCACAAAACAACTTCTATATGAGCAGAAGACGATGGCTCCAAGTCGGTCGCAAGACTATCCGTTTTCGTCGTCGACAAAAGGCAGCGATGCCCTAACAACAGGTGGCTCGTCTCCGATATTGTACATAAAACTGCCGAAAGCGGCAGCGTCATACCAAGTGGAGATGAATGCCAGAGTGCATTTCACAGATCTCGTAAGCGAAGGATTCACAGATTTAACGGATTCTTTTACTATAACGGTTCCTGGATTGCCAACGTATTGGATGCACTATGCTTGGTCCGGGAGTAGTTGGTATGATTATAGTAATATGCCACCTTCACAATATAAAACACACGGGATTTCAACGACGGTTTCCAGCATAGTGCCGTCCATGGTGGACCATATATTTTATAGGTGGTACTATTATCTTTACGATGCGTCCGGACATATTATAGAAGGTAGCAAGGGTTACGCCGATCCGGGTGACGCTTGGTCGATCGATTCGAATGTTTATTTTTACACGGACTGGAAAGAAGTTCCGAAAATAACAAATGTCACAACCTCAAGATGCACAGCTTCGGGCGTGGAAACTGATGGCGGAGGATATTTAAAAGCCACTGTTGGTTATTCCGTGGATTCTCAATGGAAAACGGGCAGTTCCATAACAATGTCGATCGGTTCCGCATCAGCGACGGTTCAGTTATCTTCACGAACCGGCACGGTTAACATATCGCCTATAAACATTTCGGCAAGACCTGACGCGACATATGCGGTGCAATTCGAACTTGAAGATGGAGCGGGACACACGGCGACAAAGGTGGTTTCCGATAGTGTTACGTATAGCGCGCCATCAGCAGAGAACATAGTTGTCAATCGGTGTGGCTCTAACGGGACCATATCAGACGATGGCGTTTACGGATATTTGGATTTAAACTGGTTCGTTGCAAACACAAAAGACGCTTCGGCAAGCGATGTCGTGTCACCAACGAGCATTCGCGTCACATCCACAGCAACCGATGCGACGACCACCTCTTTTTCAGCAGGGTCGATTAGCGGCGATAAAAGAACGGGTTCGTTTTCGTTGCTTATAGGCTCAGGGCTCAGTTTAGGGCCATTCGATCCAGGCGTTAGTTATGAAATAACCGTTATCATATCCGATCCTTGGAATTCCACAACCTATAAAGTCACGCTTCCTCAAGCGTTCTTCACCATAGACCTTCTCGGCGACACGTATCTGCAATCCGATGGCCAACGTCCTGGGCACGGGATCGCTTTCGGCAAGCCTGCCTTTCGAGAAGGCATGGACGTCGCTATGCAGGCTTATTTCGCGTCTGCTGTCAAAGTAGCCGAGCGCTTGTCGCTCCCGGTGTACGAGTACGCCACGAAACCGAACGAGTCCGACGTGCCTTCAAAGCCATCCTTGGTTGTTACCGAGGACAAGGAAGTCTGGCTCGTCATCCCCGACCCGAGTTAGGAGGGCACCATGTCGATGATACAGTTGGTCAAGGCGCTTTCCGACCTTGTCGACGATTTGAAGCCGTATTTCGTGCAGAAGTCCGGGGATACGATGACGGGTAGCTTGACCGGCACGACGCATGGCGGCAGTTGGATATCTCAAGCAAGCGCGGACACGCCTTTGGTCATCACACCCGCGGTCCCAACTGATGGGGGCAGATACGATGGCATCATGCGGGGTACGTTCGCCGATGGTTCGTCATGGGTCATGGGCGGCATTCTCAAGCGAATTTACTTCACATATTTCGCAGCGGGTCGAACCGCCAACGGGACAGATGGTGAAATAGCGTTTGACATTCCAAATTCAGCCATTCTTTTAACAAGAAACGGATATCTCAACACGTATCGAACCGATTACAACGATTCCACGACACCTTCGGGTAGCATGTGGATGGACTCCGTCGTCGGATACGATTCCAGAGGGACGTATTCCCGTTTCAATCTTCGCCAAGTGGCGTTCTCAAGCACCCATCAAGGTGTTCAATTGGAAGCCCATCGCCAGATAAACGGGACTGATTATTACAACGGGTTTTACATGACGATCAACTCTTCCGGTGGCATGGCGGTTACCATTAACCAGCCTGCTGCGTGGAGAACCGGCATGAGCGTTCTTGGAGCCAACAATAATAATGGCTATTGGGGGTTCAACCGTCCTGATGGCGATTTAAACGATTGGATTCGCACGTCTAATTATGGCATCATCCCATACTCTTCAGGAGGAGCTTCGTCTATTGGCACAAGTTCGTGGCCTTTTAACAACGGATATTTCAAGAAGTTATCCGTAGACGGCAATGGCGCGTATGTGAAAGGGCGTTATAACGGCAGCGGCGATGATGAAGGAGTCGTTATCGGTCATGATAGCAATGGTTGGGCTGGATGCGTTTTAGGAAACCCGAGTGGTCGTAGAAGCGTTTTTTATCTGGCGTCTAGCGGCAATGCTTTGTGGCGATACAATAATGGTTCATCATCATATAACATCTACCACCCAGCGCTTAACGATAGGGTTATTCTGTTGACCACCAACGCAAGCGATCGACTTACATTCATGTCTAGAGGTAGTAGCGATTATCTGCATATTGGGTCGGCTAGTTATGGCGATCACGGAGTCACCTGGTGGTCTTCAGATGCTCGCATGAAAGAGGATATTGAAGATAGCGATGTTGACGCATTGAGTTTGGTGTTGGGTATACGGCATCGGTCGTTTCGTATGAAGGACACAGGTGTTGAGTATGATATCGGATACGTGGCACAGGAACTACAAGAACTTGACGAACAGTTAGTTTTAGGGGTTCCGAATTCTAGAATCGTGAATGGATCTGCCGTGTTCACTGGCGATTATCGCTATCAAGTTGACGAGCGTAAGCTCATTCCATATTTATCAAAGGCCGTTCAACAAGTGGCCGCTAGAAACGATGAATTAGAGACACGTATAGCCGAACTCGAGAGGAAATTGGAGGGGCGATGAAAACTTTTGAATTCGATGGAACCGTGTTCGAAGTTGAAGAGCAGAAAATGGGCACGGACACGTTGGATGTCGCATTCCTTGACGAATCCGATTTTGGCGTTCTGTACAATTGGGTGAGTAATGCCGATTTGTCGTATATCGAAATGGTTGGTGAAGAAGGCGAGATCACGGTTTACGAGGGTTATAGTGTGTTCAAGTCGCTCGTGTTCCTTCAGGCGACAGATCAGGATTTCTGGGAAGGATTACGCGCGATTGTCACGTTATCAAAGCCTATCGAACCAGAGAAATAGCGAAGGAGGCCAACATGGAAATCGAGTACAACGAATGGACCGCCAGAGGATGGGCAGTCGGCGAGCCAGAGGGCGCGCCTGACGATTTCGATCCCGAGAAGGAGGTTGAGGAAGATGCCGAAACTGGAGCAGATTCTGGCACCGAACGAGATCAGCTATGATTACAATAACCCCGACTGGATCGTGGTCCACTACACCGCGACTGACGCGAGTGCGTATAACAACGCGGTTTACTTCAGCCGTGGTGGCAATTGGAACAGCTCCGCCCACTACTTCCTGGATGGCGGCGGGGTGATTTACCAGTCGGTCCCAGACGACAGGGGCGCCTGGGCTTGCGGCAATTACGAAGCCAATACCAATTCTATCAGCATTGAAGTTGTCAGTAGCGGACAGGACTTCGATGAGGCAGAAATCGCGGAGCTCCAATGGCTCGTGCATGAGCTCATGAAGCAATACGACATCCCAGCGTCGCATGTGATTCGCCATTACGATGTCGCGGACGTGTTCGGCGGGTACACACTCGATCCGAACAAGCACTGCCCCGCGCCTTACGTCGACAATTCAAAATGGAGCGCACTTAAGAAGCGCATCACCAGCACCGCGAAGAAGGAGGACGAATTGAAGCCGGTCACGAACGATGGAGGCGCTGTTTACCGCCTCTACAATCCCAACACGGGGTTCCATCATTACACGCTCAGCGCGGCGGAGAAGGACGCCCTCATGAGCTCGGGCTGGAAGTTCGAGGGGGAGGCGTGGAAGGCCCGCGCGTCTCAAAGGCTCGCTGTTTACCGCATGTACAATCCCGGAAATGGGGATCACGTGCTCACTAAGAGCTATTCCGAGGCCGAGAGTCTCTCTAAGGCCGGATGGAACTATGAGGGCGTGCCGTTCTTCGCGGCCGACAGCGGCACCGCGGTGTACAGAGTGTACAACCCGAACAGCGGAGAGCACTTCTACACCACGAGCGACAAGGAAGCGACGGACCTCAGCGTGGCCGGATGGCGCCGCGAGGGCGTCGCGTTTAACGTTTAACAACAAGCTCAAGGAACGGGGAATCGGATGGAAACAATCGGCAGTGAAGCTCTCATCAAGGCGAAATTGGTAGTGGTGTCGGGGATAACGTTCCGATGCTCGTTCACGTACAAGCAAAACGGCGTGGCTGTGGATTTGTCGTCCTGGAACGCTTACATGGACTTTTACCAAAACGATGCGAAAGTACATAATCTCGATGGCTGCATAGCCTTGGGCGACAAGGGCATGGTGCAAGTCCACATGCCACCAAGCGTCACAGAGCAGATCAAAGTCGGCGTATACACATACGATATCGTGCTTGAAGATCCGAACATGGATACGGTTCGGCTAGCCATGGGCACGGCGAAAGTGACGAAGAGGTATAGCTATGACGGATGAGATCATCATTGAGACCGATTCTGACTCCGTTGTGGTTAACGACGATACCGAAGAAGTGGTCGTCGAATATTACGACGAAGCAGTCGAGGTGGACGAGGACGGAAAGCAGCCCAGTCTCGATTATCGAACGGTGATCAACAAGCCGAGCATCAATGACGTAACGCTCGTCGGAAACAAGTCGCTCGATGAAATCGGGGTCTCGAAACTGACGAATTCGGATATTTTCGACATAGTGTACAGGAGAGGCAGATGACAGTAGAGAAGTATCTTGATTACGACGGGCTCCTTTATTACGAGAGCACTGTCAAGGACCGTTTAGACGACAAAGCTGACAATTCGGATATTCCGACGGCGCTCAGCGAGCTCACCAACGATGACAACTATGTCCAAGATGCAGATTACACGCACACGGACATTGTGACGGTCAAGGTGAACGGCTCGGCGTTGACTCCAGCAAACAAGGCTGTGGATATTTCAGTTCCGACCACTGTGGCCGAACTATCCGATGAGGCCGATTACGCAAAGAAGACTGATCTTGTCGGCGGGCTGAAGTACAAGGGTTCCGTCCAGTCATATTCTCAATTACCTTCTTCCGGTCAGGAAACGGGCGACATGTGGAACGTCGCCACAGCGGATGCGACGCATGGGGTAGCTGCTGGGGATAATGTCGTGTGGAACGGATCGAGTTGGGATGTGTTGCGCGGAGACATCGACCTTTCGCCATATATGCTGAAGGCCGATCTTGTCGCCATCACGAATTCGGAAATCGACGATATCGTGAGTGGTAACAATGCCTAGCGGATTCGACAGCTTTCTCGACAAGTCCGGTTTGTCATATTTGTGGGGAAAGATCGTCAACCAGGCAGATCCATTGCGGGCGTACCCGGTCGGCAGTATTTACATGAGCGTCAACTCGACTTCTCCAGCTACGATATTCGGCGGCACTTGGGAGCGTATCGAAGGAACATTTCTGCTCGCGGCAACGGATAACGGGAGTTCTGGTGCCGCTCAAGCGGCTGGAAACACCGGCGGTGCGGCTTCGGTGACATTGACCGGTGCCCAATCGGGTCTTCCAGCTCACTCACATGGGCTCAATTCCCATAAACACTCGGTTGGCGCTCACAGCCACGGTTTGAACTCGCATAAGCATAGTGTCGGTGCTCATAGCCATGGTTTGAACTCGCATAAGCATAGCGTGGGCGCGCATGCTCACACGGTTCCCCAACACGGGCACGGACATACGAATCCGAGTGTCACAGGTGGTTCGCATGGGCACAACACAGTTCTTAGCGTCGTTTCCAACGGAACGGGCACTACGGGTAACGGCCCGAATTATACTAATTACGTCGCCTTGAAATTCAATGCTAGTTGGCAAAGATACGAACCGTATACGACAGACACGTCGCATTCGCATACTGTTTCCGGCGGCGGTGTGTCCGATAAAGCCGCATTCAATACCAACAATTCGACGGCATTTGATAGTGGCGCGGCCTCCGGCAGCACAGCTAATTCGTCGGCATTCGACACCGGTGCCGCGTCTGGCAGCACTGCAAATTCGTCCGCATTCGATTCTGGAGCCGCTTCTGGCGATACGGCCAGCAACACAGCCGCTTCGGCAACTGAGGCCCACGATAACATGCCACCGTACTTGTCTGTGTATATGTGGAAACGCACCGCTTAACGAAAGGAGACTTGCATGTCCAAGAAGATATTCGTGCTTGTTCCTTATATGGGTCGAACCGATGAGGAACTAATGCGCATCCGGGAAGAGGCGCTGGCCAAATACCAAGCCAAGCGCCCGTCAGACGATGCCGAGCTGTCCATACCCGAGGGAAAGAGGCTTTGCGGCGATATGGAAGCCATGCTTGCTTCTGATATTGTGATCGGCGTTCGATACCATGCCGCCGATGCCGTGTGTAACTTGGTTGAACAAGCAGCGTATGTATACGGCAAATGGGTTGTGGATGATCGCGAAATAGAGAACTGGCTCGATGAGTCCGATATCACGGGATTGGAGGAAGAGTAGAATGGAATCCACACCGATATTTCTTTACGCTTTCTACGCGCCGGTTCATGACAATCCGGCCGTGCAAGTCGCGATCATGGCGGTCGCGATTCTCGTCGTGCTCGATTTCCTATTCGGAATGGTCGGCGCGATCATCAACAAGAACTGGGACTCGTCGAAAGTTCGCAGGGGCCTCGCTCACAAGTGCGGGGAGTTCGGATTCCTAGTGGTGGCAGACGTCATCGACGCCTTGCTATTCGCCGGAATCGATCTGCCGTTCGAGATTCCCAATGGCTGCGCGCTGATGTTCGTGGCCGTGTCCTTGATCTTGATGGAGATCTCCAGCATCATGGAGAACATCGTCAAGATCAACCCAGAACTCAGCAACAACAAGTTCTTCCAACTCCTCGATTCCGTGCATGTCATATCCTTGCCGGAAGAGGGGATGGAAGAGGCGCCTAAGGAGGACGAGGACGATGAGTGATGACGTCAGGATCGTCTACGTCGTCGACGGAGTGGAGTATCCGGATATTTCCGACGAGATGGCGGTGATCCAAGTTGCTTAAACGGGTCTACGTCAGCCAGCCGATGCGCGATGTCCCCGAAGCGGATATTCTTAAAACGAGGGAAATCTGCCTCGATTTCGCGAAAGGGTTCTTCCCGTACGACGAGATCATCGAGGTTCCCAAATTCGATTTGACGAAGGTCCGCGGGCTGCATCCGGTTCGCATCCTCGGAATGAGCATCGAACTGATGTCCGACGCGGACCTCGTCGTGTTCGCCGAGGGATGGCAGTACGCCCGCGGATGCCGCATCGAGCATCGAATCTGCCAAGATTACGGCATTCCCTACAAGGAGATAAGCGGATGATGCGGAAAGCGCTTATCGCGCTCGTCATAGCGACACTCGTGTTCGACATCGTGGTGCTGATCGTCGGATCGCATCCGGATATTCGGCATGAGCCGCTCAAGAACCCGTATTACCCGTTCACAGTTGAAATGGAGGTGAGGGACAGATGAAGGTCGTAGCCGCCATACCGGTCCCATTCGATCCCACGGTGGTGGACCTCGACGTCCTTCACCGCATCACGCACCAGCAGGATCTGCCCGACGACGTGGAGGTCGACTGGTGCTTCACCAAGGGGCATGACATCGGCATCGAGCGCAACGAGCTCGTGCGGAAAAGCCTCGAGATGGGCGCGGACAAGATCTGGTTCGTCGATTCGGACGTTCAAGTCCCTATGGACGCGCTCTCGAATTTGCTGAACCCGGAGGCGGACGTGGTCATGGGATTCGTCCCGCTCCGGAACACCAAGACGCACTCTTCCAACGTTTACCGTCCTGGTTCCTCCTTTTCCAAGGACGGCCGGATCAAGTATCCGGAGCTCTCCTCCGAACCCGAACGCGTCGTGGTGAAGGGCGGTGGCTTCGCCTGCGTGCTGCTGTCCGCCTCCGTGTTCTCAAAACTGGAAAAGCCGTGGTTCGTCTATTACGAGTCGCAGAGCGGAATTCGGAGAGGAGAAGACCTCGGATTCTGCTACAAGCTCGAGGCCATGGGGATAAGGGTGTTCGCCGACACGCGCGTCAGGTGCGGGCACCGTCGAAGCGGATACCAATATGAATAGGAGCGTGACATGGAACTGGAAGTCATATTCTCAGACGATAGGGACGAGTGTTTAGAGCACTATGGCGTCAAGGGGATGAAATGGGGAAAGCATTTAATGCGGGAAACCAACAACGCCGATGACGGAGGGTGGCACAAGGATCCCGCATCCAAGGTAGCCTCCTTGGATACGTTCGGCCTCAATTTCAAGAACAGCGCCAGTATCGTTTCCAGTGCGGCCAAGGACCTCAAGTCTACTAGGAAGGCCTACAGCGTGATCCGCGGCAAGAGCATTGTCAACGACATCCTCAAGCGAAACCGCGCATACAAGCGCGTCGTGTCCAGTGCGAGGGCAAACGCCAAGAGAGCGTCCGAGAATTCCAAGAAGAACAAGATCGTGCAGCGTATTCGCGTCACCAAGGGCGGGAAGTTTTAAATCTCAAAGCGCGCCCATAGCTCAATGGCTGAGCAGGGGACTCATAATCCCTTGGTTGGGGGTTCGAATCCCTCTGGGCGCACCAGGACGAAAGGAGGGCGCCGATGCCCAACATCATATACCGGGGAAGCACGCCGACGCTCGTGTTCAAGCCCACCAACGGCATGAACGTGTCGGATCTGGGCACGCCGACGGTCGCGGTAGTGCAGGACCTCGTGTTCCTGACGCCGACGGTCGAGGTCGACGCGTCCAACAACAGGATATTGGCGAAGCTCACGGAAGCGGAGACGCTTCGCCTGGTCGCGGGAGTCGAGACGAGGGTGCAGCAGGCTTGGCTGCTCGAGAACGGGGACAACGTGAGGTTCCCGATCAAGAACATCGAGGTGGCCGACACTCTCATCCACACGCTCGAATCGGAGGAAACCGAAGAGACGACAGGGGAGTAGCCTCCGCGGATATTTCACACCCCTTAATGGGTGATGTGCCCGGAGGATAGAAAGGAGTTCTTATGGGTATTGTCAAGAAGGAGAAGTCCAAAATCGAGAAAGAGATAGAGGACCTGGACGTCAAGTTGGCGTCGCTGGATCCCCACACGCAGGGGGCCGAGTACGAGCAGTTGCTCAAGTTGAGGAGCATGTTGGTGGAACAGACCGAGAAGGGCTGGACCTCCAAGATCGATCCCAACATGGTGATGCGCGTCTTGGCCACCTTCGGCGTGGCGGGTCTCGTGATGCTGTTCGAGGCGAAGGGTCACATCTTCACCTCGAAAGGCACTTCCTTCATGCCGAAGATCCTATAGGGGTCTGGACAGAGAGGCAATCGCCTGGACGGGGGAGTCGCGAAAGCGGTTCCCCTGTTTTATTTTTGTATTATTCTCAACCGCGAATTTTTCACATCATATTATGAGAGATACAAGTGAAAGGAGTTATCATGAGGAATTTCGTGTTTTGTGTAATCGTTGATTGCATGCGGATGCTAGCACTTTTCATCCCAGGATTTGTATTTGCGATCTGGATTGACTCCAGCTTCTTGCTGGTGTTCAACGTGATCGTGTACGTATTCTTCGCAGGGATGGTTGTGTTCGACTACGCTGATGCGCTTGACGAGCACGAGAACGAGAACGATTTTGATAATCGCAACGCTCTCGAAGAGGTCGCATAACGCGGCCTCTTTTTTTTTTCGCGAATATTTAACGCTCCTTTATAGGACTGATGGAAAGGAGAATGTCATGCTGCAAGTTAAAAGTAGCAAAGCTCATGGATGCCTGTTCCTCGGAAAGGGGATCGTGGGCCATCC
>Ga0310690_10002289_pt1 | contig 31582 bp, 35 predicted proteins | sample AusTroGonzalo_MG_2_FD_207661 | JGI IMG/M metagenome (GOLD analysis project Ga0310690, IMG submission 207661) | Bovine rumen microbial communities from tropical cattle in Woodstock, Queensland, Australia - Gonzalo_04 (v2) (version 2) | ecosystem: Host-associated > Mammals > Digestive system >...
AGGCCGAAGCCTCCGCCCTGGCTTGCGCCGGAGTAGGTGACGTGCTCCGGGTCGATGCGATCCTTGTGCGTAGCCATCAGCCAGTTGATTGCGCGGTTGCAGCCGAGGATTATCCCGTAGTAGTGCGCCTCTTCGCGCGAAAGCGTCATCCCGCCGACTGGATATGCGCGAGCCTTGTTATGCCCGTGGACCTTGCGCCATTCTCCCTCTTCTGCCGCATAGAGCGCGTCCGTCTCGGCCTTGTTGTCGCCAATGCGGTAGTAGTGGGAATTCATCGTGAACGAGATACGCTTAGAATCGGGGTTCCCCTTCGGTAGCGAGAGGCCTGGCCCTGCGCCCGGGAACCCGAGCCGGACAGGGTAGCGCCCCGGCTTTTGCGGATAGACGAGGAGCGCGTGGACGCGCTTGCCGTTTGCAGTTGCAAAGCTGACGCGCTCCGCCATGCAGCCGTTCTTCGGATATCCCGGCACAGGCTCCACCTGCGGATCGAGCGGCACTTCGCGTTCCAGCTTTGCGATGGCGTCGTCCCAGAAAGAGTCGAAGTCCGCCGGTTTGGGGATTGCCGTCCGTATCTTCTCCGGCTCGTAGGCGGTCGAATACGTCTTATGGCTCTTGTCTCCCTGCTTCTTCACGACAATGCGCAGGAAGCCGGGGACGCTCATCGTTCCCCTGACCGTAAACGGATTTGACTTCGAAAGGTCGGCCGTGCCGTTGGCGAGCACCTTCGCGCCGTAGTTGTCGAGCTGCCAGCTGACAATGCCCGCCGTCGCTTTCACGCCGTCCGTCTCGTTGACGGTGACGGAAAACTCAGTCTCCTCCCCGCACCTATAGAGGGCGTCTTTGCGGTCCGCCGAAATCTTTATGAGAGAGTTGCCGGGGATGATGACTCGCCCAGCGCTCAGCGCGTCCTCGCGCGCCTCCACCTCGCCCGCGTTTGCCGCAAGCGCAAATCCCGCAACAAGGATGCCAAATGCCAATTTGCTAGTTTTCATGACACGTATTATACCACATCGGATTTATTTGAGAAGGATCTCCCGGATTTTTGCGATCTCCCCGTCGGTAAGGCCAATCGACTTTGCATAGGCGGCGGCCTTCTCCGCGTCGGTATCGCCGGGGAATTCCGCAAGGCACTTGGCCATCTTGTCGTAGCGGCCAGCGTGTGCAAACTTCGGGTTCGGATTTGAAAACGCCGTCAGTTCCCAGTCGAGAAGCCTGTCTTCCGCCGAGACGCCCAGAAGCGAATGGAGGATGAAGGCCAGCGACCCCGTGCGGTCGGCGCCTTTCGCGCAGTGGAAGATTATCGGATAGTTCTTCTCGTCGGTGAAAACGCGCAGCTCGTCCGCCATCAGCTTTGCGCCGTCGCCACTGAAGATGCCCGCGTAGTTGGAAGCCGGCACTATGATGAACCTGACGCCCTCGCCCAGCGGAGAGCCCTCCATGCCGCGGCACTGCCCCGTGCCGCGAAGGTCGAGGTCCGTCTTCATGCCGAACGCCTTCCGCGCCGCCGCTACCTGCTCTGGCGTCATCGTCGGGCGGCATGAGCCGTAATACTCGCGCACCGCCTTCTTCTGCGCGTTCGTCACAAGTCGGTATGGCGCGGCGGTGTTGAACTGCGCCGAGCGAAAGACCATTCCCTTGGCGACGGTCTTGCCTCCCAGCCCCTTGAGCCCGCCGAGGTCGCGCACGTTGCGAACGCCGTCCATCCGCCGCCAGCGCGACGACTCTCCTTCCCTCGCCCGGCGCCACTTGATCTTCGAGTAGCTTTTGCCGACGCGCTCTCGCCATTTGGCGTCCGTGAACTTCGCCCGCCGCTCCGCAGGGGTCATTTCAAGGAACTCCTTGCGCGCGTCGTCGAAAACCGGGACTTCCGGCGCGGACTCCGCAAGCTGATCCGCCGCGCTTTCCAGCATGATGGAGCGGAACTTCGCGATGTCGTCGTCCGTGAAGCCAAGCGCCTTCACGTAGCTTTCGCACTTCTCCTTCATCGTCGAGCCAGGATACTCTTCCAGTCCCTTGAGGAAGTGCGCGATGCGATGGTGCCCGAAAGCCTGGCTTCCGTATTCGAAGCATGTTAGCTCCCAGTCCTTCATGAGGTCGTCTTCCGCGACGCCAAGGAGCCCGTTCAGTATCCACGCGTCGCAGCCCGTGCGGTCAGCCCCGCCGATGCAGTGGAAGTCGATTGGGTAGTTCTTCTCGTCGAGAAACACCTTGAATACCTTCGTGAAGCCCTCCTTGCCGTTAGGCTGGTGCATCCCGCCGTAGGCGTGGTTCTGGAGCCAGAACCATGTCGCGCGTGGGCCGAGCGGAGACTCAGTCATCCCCCAGACCTCGTTCGGTCCCCTGAGGTCGATATCAGACTTTATGCCGAGCTTGTCGAGGAGATACGCTTTTGTCGGCCCGTCCAGCCGCGCCTTCGGCGGCTGCGGGTCGGCGCGCGGAAGGGACTTTCTCATCCACGGCGCGTTCGGGTCGAAGTCGTCCTTTCCTCCCTCGCGGTCGATGCGCTCCTTTATCTCCTTGCCGTCCTTGCCGTAAAGCTCCTCAAGCTTGCCCGCCTTGTAGAGCGCCATCGTCTCCGCCGAGGTAAGGTAGTATAGCGCGTTGTTGTTTAGGCCCTGCGAACGATAGACGAGCCCCTGCCGGACGCGCCCGCCGTCGAGGGTCTTCCACCCGCCGAGATCGCGGAAGTTGGGAACGCCCTTGATCTTCATTACCCTGGGCGCGAAGTCGTGCGTCTTGAAAGTGCCGCGCGCAACCTCCCCGCCGTCGCAGACCGTCCACTCGTATTCCCTTGCAATCTCGAGGTTCCACACCTCCACCGACTCGCCCGTCACGTCCTCGTCGAACCAGGGCGAGTCCGCGCCTTTCTTCGTAACGGTGACGTGCACCTTCTCGTTCTTTGCGTCAGTCCATTTGAGTGTCACGGGCTTCGGGACCGAGCGCCACTTCGTCGCCGCCTCGCGCCTCCAGTCCTTGTCGGTGAATATCTTCCGCCGCGCCGCCGCGTCCATCGAGAGGAACGCCTTGTTGCCGTCGTTGAGCAGGCACATCGTCTTGCCCTCCTTCGGAGAGACGAGCGTGACCGCCGAGAGCGATAGCGCCGCGATGGACGCGAGCGCAAACGTCATTGCCTTCTTGTTGCTCATATGGAAAACTCCTTTTGGATTGACTTGCCGGCCTTGCCTCCGGCGTTAAGCGGGGTGACGGTCGCGAGCAGCTTTTCGCCGCGCGGCAATTCGTCCAGTCCGAACGCGCACTCTCCCGGCGACTTGATCGAGCGCCGCTCCGAGAGGCATACGAGCGGCGGAGAGACTACGCGCTCCATCACATGCGTGCCGTCGGCCTTTGCGACGACGACGCGGTAGCGCATGACGCGCGAGTGCGGGCCGACTGACGATGCCGACGGAAACTTAAGGGCGACCTGCCTCTCCGGCTTCTTGGTGGGATAGATGAGCCCGTCCTGCTGCCTGACCTCGATTGCCGCGCCAGCGGGGAACTCGGGAGCAGCCGCGGCATCGGCGACGACGTATGGCTTTGCCGCGTTGTGCGGGAAGGGGAATGGTATGTCCCAGTCCTCGCCAAGCGGCTCGTCGTATTTGTGCTCGTAGCGGGAGACGACTACGTGGTCGCGGTAAACCGTCAGGATCGACGACTGCTGAGCGCCGCCCGACGGCATTGCGTTCATGTGACGCGTTTCCACGCGGCCTTTCTTTATTCCGACGTTGTAGACGTCGCGGCGGCCGCCTACGCGGCGCGACGAACCCGCGCCCATCGAGGCGAAGCCGCCGAGCCAGAGCGAATCGTCGAACGAGACGGAGGCGTGGGAATGGCCAGACACGCAGAAGAAGTTCGGGTGCGCCATCAGCGCGTCGCGGTTCGCCCCGCTGTCTCCCGTAGCCCACCCGTGGAAGCACGTCTTCCTCGGATGCGGATGCTGCACGTAGATGACGGGGCGGTCTGACGGTATCTCGGCGGCATGGTCTTTCAGGAACGCGCCCAGCTTGTCCTGGTGCTTCCAATGCGCCCCGACGAACGTAAGGCCGTGCGACTTGCGGATGAATATCTCGCCCGGCATTCTCTCCTCGCCGGTCACCATCTTCCATGCGGCGTCCTTGTTGTAGAAGATGCTGTTTTTCCTGTCGTCCTCAGTCACCGCCTTGCCGCGCTGGTAGGATGCGTCGTGGTAGTCGTGGTTGCCCCAGACGAACACGGGATCGACAGCCTCTCCGAGCGCGTTTCTTCCGTTCGGGAACGCCGTGTGCCATGCATCCATGACGAGCGAGAGCTCCGCAAGCGACCCGACTTCGCATATGTCGCCCGATATGGCCACCGCCCCGACGCCCTCTGCGGCAAAGCGCCGGAACGCCTTGAGAAGGGGTTCGACCGTGGTCTTGTCAACGCTTACATGCGTATCTGAGAGAATCCCGACCTTTGCAAGCGGGCGCTCCGCCCTGAGGATATGCGGTGCCGCAATCGCCGAGACGAACGAACCAAGGAAGTATCGTCTTGAAAAATTCATAGTATGCCTTTCGTGCCGTGCATTATACCATACATACCGCTCTCGCCGCCACTCCCAGATACTCGCCTACGCGCTTTTGACGGGGGGACGAGGAAGATTCTTTTGGCCAAGTTCGTAACCACGGGGTTAACAAAAATGGTATAATACACCTTATCCGATGATAGGTGATACAACACTAAAGATTCATCGCATGAGGTATTCGGCTGCATACCCCAAGGGGCGAGAGCATATGCTCGAGCCCCTGTACGGATGCGCCGAAGAAGCTTCGCTTCGGAGGGAAGCCGCACGAAGTGCGCCCGAAGGGCCCGCAAGGGGCCGCGCGAGAGCGTATGCTCGAGCCCCGATGCGGATGCGCCGAAGAAGCTTTGCTTTAGCCGTGTAGCCTCCTTCGCTAAAGCTATGGCGGCCGAGGAACATGTAGAACGTGTAGATTGATGAACGGTAGAAAGCAAACGGGTTGCATTGGATGGTATTGTGGCTGGCCGGAGTGGCGATGAATGCGAGGCGGGCATATAAAGTAAAACATATAGACTAAATGATGGATCAGAATCTATCGGTCGGTAAGGAATCTGCGACAAAGGCGCTTAAGGGCTTTTGTCAGGGGAAATCTCACATTTGCCTTGTGACGGATGGCGTTGCGTTTAGGCTTTGCGGGGCGGAGAAGTTCTTCGACGGATTTTTCGCTATCCATCCAGCCTTGAGCATTACCCATCTTATAGTCGCCAACGCCAATCCTAAGGTCGAGACCGTTCAACCGTTGCTTGCCAAAATCAGCGGCAAGGTTGACGCTTTCATCGCCGTTGGCGGAGGGACGACAATCGACACGGCAAAACTCCTGAACCTCGCGGTGGTGTCTGGAATGCCGATAAAGGAACTTTTGACGCAGAAGACCGCGCCAGAGAGGTTGCTGCCTTACATGGCGTTCCCGACAACGGCCGGTACTGGAGCCGAGGCGACGCGCTTTGCCGTCTGCTACGACGGCGATACGAAATACTCGATTGACTTTGAGGCGATCCGGCCTTCGGACGTAGCGCTTGTCCCCGAGTTCACGGCTACGCTTCCCGCCTATCAGAAGGCTTCTACGAATTTCGACGCATACGCCCAGGCTGTGGAGTCTCTCTGGGCCAGGGGCGCAACCGAAGAATCGAGCGGGTATGCGAATCGCGCACTCGCGTTGATGTCGGAGGGCAACTGGCCGGAGGCGAGCTATTGGGCGGGAAGGGCGATAGACATCTCCCGGACGACGGCGGCACATGCATTCTCCTACTACCTCACCTCGCACTACGGCATTCCCCACGGGCATGCAGTGTACATGGTCTTCGAGTACATTTGCCGCAACAACGGCCATCCTGAGTACATCAGGAAGGTTGACGGCCTCAAGACCCTCCGCGAGCTTGCGGAAGAAAAGGGGATGTCGTGGGACGCGATGATTGACGACCTGTTCGGCCACGTGAACCTTAAGAGGCTCGGGAACAACCCGGTTGACGTCCGGCGGGAAGTTTTCAATTAGTTGGCGTGAAAGCGTAGATGTTCGGATATTCTGATAGTGACTTCAGTCGGTTCCGCTCATATGCATGGCGGTATCTGATGCTGTTTTCAGTGTTGTATTGCTTCCTGTACTGCACAAGGCTAAACCTTTCTAACGCCGGTGCCGTAATGATGGCGGGTCTTGGCTGGAGCAAGGCTGACTTTGGAATCCTCACCGGGGCGCTTTTCTGGACGTACGGCATCGGGCAGTTTGTGAACGGGCGCCTGAGCGAGATTGTCGGGCCTGCGAAGTTCGTCATCGCCTCGGTTGTGCTGTCCGTCGCGGCGAATGTGCTCTTTTCGTTCCAGACTTCAATCGTGCTGATGGCGGTCATATGGGGGCTGAACGGCTACTTCCAGTCGATGGCGTGGGCTCCTGGCGTCGCAATCCTTACGAAGTGGTGGCCGGGGCCGACGCGCGGTTTCGCAACCGGCCTCGCCCATGCGTTTTCCGGCTTTGGACAGGTTGCCGCCATCCTGTCTGTGGCATTCGCGTTCAAAGTGCTGCCGGATCTTGGCTGGCGGCCGGCGTTTCTCGTCTCGGCGGCATTTCCGGTTGTCGCGCTTGTCGCCTACTTGATTTGGGCGCGGACATCTCCCACGCAAATTGGTCTTGCCGAATATGTCGAGGATGACCCGTCACGTGCTCGGATCGAGGATGAGATGCGTGAGCTCGTTGCCCAAAAAGGCAAGCTTTATCCCTACAAATATGTGTTGTCAAATCGGCAGTTCATGGTATGGGTGGCGATTGCCTTTATTACGGGCCTTGCCAGATACGGATTGGTGACATGGATCCCCCTTTACTTCATCGACCGTTTCAACATCAGTGTTACGAGCGGATTGATGGGGTCGCTCACATTGCCTGTAGGCATGGGCGTTGGGACATTGGTGGTGCCGTGGATGACGGACAAGTGGTGCCCGAACAACCGCCTGCCAGCGGTCATTTCAAGTGCGCTTGTTGGCGCGGTGTCGATAGGTGGATTCCTTCTGCTCAATCCGACAGTCGGATGGCAGATGGCGTGTGTGCAGGTGCTGCTGTTCATTGCTGGCTTTTGCATATATGCCATCAATGGAACGGCATGGGCGTATGCGACCGACATCGGTGGGCGGGTGTTCTCGGCGACATCATCGGGTGTGCTCAATTTCTCGGCTTACATGGGCGCTGCGGCACAGTCGTTCGTATATGGATTTCTGCTGGACAAGATAGGCTGGATGTCCGTATTTGCGTCTTTAGCCGTCCTCTGCGGGCTCATGGCTGTTATGGGATATACGGGGCGGTCGAAAAAGAGTTTCTAGTTTTTGGTTCCGAGTTTCGAGTTCTGGTTCCGAGTTCTGGGTTCCGAGTTCTGGGTTCCGAGTTCTGGGTTCCGAGTTCTGGGTTTCGAGTTGAGAGTTGAGTATGGCAACGTTTCATAAATTCGAGGAGATAAAGGCGTGGGAAAATGCCAGGCAATTGACCATTGCGGTGTATGCTGTTACCAGACAAGGTGAATTTGCCCGTGATTTTGGTTTGCGTGATCAGATTCAACGTGCAGTTGTTTCCATCGATTCAAATATCGCTGAAGGGTTTGAACGAAACGGAAACAAGGAATTTATAAAGTTTCTTTATTATGCAAAAGGATCGGCGGGTGAAGTGCAATCGCAGTTGTATGCTGCTAAAGACCTTGGGTACATCGATGCTGACCGTTTCAAAAAACTATATGATGCAACAAGGCTCATAGCCGATATGATTGGTGCTTTGATAAAGTCTATGCGAGAGTCTGATTATCATGGATCACGTTATTTGAAATCGCAACCCACAACTCATAACCCGCAACCCGCAACGCGGAACCCGTAACCCGAAACGCGGAACCCGCAACCCGCAACTCGTAACCCGTAACTCGCAACTCGCAACTCTCAACAGGAATCAATCCCATGTCAAAACTAGTCTATGTGGCCATGTCGGCCGACATCATCCATCCAGGGCATCTGAACATCATCAAGGAGGCGGCGAAGCTTGGCGATGTGACGGTAGGGGTGTTGACGGATGCCGCGATCGCAAGCTATAAGCGGCTCCCATACATGAACTACGAGCAACGTGCTGCCGTGGTCGCCGCGCTGAAGGGCGTGACGAAGGTCATCCCGCAGGAGCAGCTCGACTATATCCCCAATCTCCTCAAGCTCAAGCCGGATTATGTCGTTCATGGCACGGACTGGCGTGAGGGCGTTCAGGCGAAGACGCGTCAGGGTGTGATCGACACGCTCGCTCAGTGGGGCGGCAAGTTGGTAGAACCGGAATACACTCCTGGCATTTCCTCGACACAGCTCAACAAGGCGATTCGTGAAGTCGGCACCACGCCTGACATCCGTCGCCACCGTCTGCGTCGGCTCCTCAATGCAAAGCCGATTGTGCGCGTGATGGAAGCGCACAGCGGACTTTCAGGGCTCATCGTTGAGAACACAAGTGTGATGGTGCCGAAGGATCCCGCCGATCCTAACGGTGCCAAGGTGAAGCACGAGTTTGACGCGATGTGGCTCTCGTCCCTCACGGACTCCACCCTCAAAGGCAAGCCCGACAACGAGACTGTCGATATTACTTCGCGTCTTCGCACGGTGAATGATATTCTCGAAGTTACGACAAAGCCAATCATCTATGATGGCGATTCTGGTGGATTGCCCGAGCACTTCGTATTTCTCGTTCGTTCGCTTGAACGTCTCGGTGTCTCTGCGGTGATTATTGAGGACAAGGTTGGCCTCAAGCAGAATTCGCTCTTCGAAACTGGCAATCTCCAGGCGCAAGCGTCTATCGAAGACCAGTGCCACAAGATCAAAGTCGGCAAGCAGGCGCAGATAACTGATGACTTTATGATCTTCTCCCGTTGTGAATCGCTCATAACAGGTGCAGGCGAAGACGATGCCATCAATCGCTGTCGCGCCTACATTGAGGCGGGTGCGGACGGGATCATGATCCACTCCAAGGCAAAGACGCCTGACGAGATAGAGTCCTTCGTTAAGCGCTTTCGTGCAGAGGTCTCTGCCGACAAGCCCATTGTCGTCGTGCCGTCGACATACGCGCAGATAAAGGAACAGGAGCTCGCGGCGATCGGCATCAACATCGTCATCTACGCAAACCACCTTCTCCGAGCAGCCTATCCCGCTATGAAGAAATGTTCCGAGCGAATCTTGGAATGCGAACGTGCCCAGGAGGCAAGCGCTGAGCTCTGCATGCCGATCAAGGAAATCATTTCGCTGATATGAGCTGTTTAGAGTTGTTGATGAACGATAGAAATCTAAAGGCTTGTGTCTGTCTGGTTCGCGGCGAAATTGACGAACGCCCTCAAGATGGACTTCATCCCTGATCTCATGGATCGAGAGGCCGGCGACGCAGAAAAACTTCCAGACAAGTTCGTAACCACGGGGTTAACAAAAATGGTATAATACACCATATTCGATGATAGGTGATACAACACTAAAGATTCATCGCATGAGGTATTCGGCTGCATACCCCAAGGGGCGAGAGCTTATGCTCGAGCCCCTGTACGGATGCGCCGAAGAAGCTTTGCTTCGGAGGGAAGCCGCACGAAGTGCGCCCGAAGGGCCCGCAAGGGGCCGCGCGAGAGCTTAAACACATATAGGAGGGTTAAACATGGATTTCTCTCGGGAAAACGTCATAAGCCGAGTCGGCAGGATGGATCAGCTCGCCGCCGTCAAGCGTTATGCGCTTGAGGACGGCAAGGGACGCGGCATGAGGGCGTTTGAAGTCGTCAACGCCAGTGGCTTCGACTTTACCGTCTATCCCGACCGTGGCCTTGACATTGGTCCTGCCCGTTACAACGGTCGGCCGCTCACCTGGACTACGCGAAACGGCCCTGTCGCTCCGGCCTTCTACGATGCGACCGGAATCGAATGGCTCCGCACGTGGGGCGGCGGGCTCATGACTACCTGCGGCTGGCTCAACGTCGGCGGCCCCTGCACCACGCCGGAAGGCGAGCAGGGCCTGCACGGGCGCATGGACCATACTCCCGCCGAGGAGGTGAACACGCGCGCGTTCTGGAATGAGGCGGGCGAGTATGTGCTTGAGATTACGGGGCGCATCGCGCTCTCGCGGGTATTTGGGGAGAACCTTGCGACTTCGCGGACGATTAGGACGCGCCTGGGGTGGTCGGGCGTTGAGGTCGTGGACCGCACGGAGAACCTTGGCGCATCTACGATGCCTCTAATGCAGCTCTACCACATGAACTTCGGCTGGCCGCTCATCAGCGAAGAGACGCGGCTCGTTGCGCCGGAACATGCGGTGACGCCACGTGACGCCGAGGCGGCAAAGGGTGTTCCTGAATGGGACCGCTTCCTGCCGCCGACTGCGGACTTCGCCGAGCAGGTGATCTACCATGACCTTCCTGCCGATGGAAATGGCTTCTGCACCATGCGGATATCCAACCCCGCCTTCGGCGCGGATGTCGCGCTTTCATTCCGCAAGGCCGAGCTGCCGTATCTCGTCCAGTGGCGGATGCCTGGCCATGGCGACTATGTGATGGGGCTTGAGCCTGCGAACTGCTATGCCGAGGACTACAACAGCATGGCGAAGAAGGGGCTTCTGCGCCATATCGAACCCGGTCAGACGGTCGAAACGCGTATCTGCCTTGAACTAGTATAGCAAAATAGAAACATGATTGCGGTTGAGAGATTTGTTGAGGCGATGAAGTCGGCGGGAGTTGACTTCTTCGCCGGCGTGCCGGATTCGCTGCTAAAGAGCTTCTGCGCATATGTGACGGATACGTGCGGCGAAGACCACGTGATTGCCGCGAACGAGGGCGGGGCTGTCGGATTGGCGGCGGGGCGTTACCTGGCGACGGGGAAGCCTGCGCTTGTCTATATGCAGAACTCGGGGCAGGGCAACGCGGTGAATCCGCTTGCGAGCCTTGCAGACCCCGATGTGTATTCGATTCCGATGGTCCTGCTCGTCGGCTGGCGCGGAGAACCTGGCGTGAAGGACGAGCCGCAGCACGTGAAGCAAGGGAAGGTCACGGTCTCGCTCTTCGAGACGCTTGGAATCCCGACTGAGATATTGCCCGATGACGAATCCGCCGCGCTTGAATTGACTCGGAAGATGGTCGAGATGGCCAAGTCGAAATCTCGCCCTGTCGCGCTCATCGTCCGCAAAGGGCTCTTTGCCGAATACAAGCTCCAGGGCAAGAAGCCCGACATTGCGTCGCTTCCGCGCGAACAGGCGATAGAAGCGATATTGAAGTCCTTGCCGGCAGATGCAGTTGTTGTTTCGACCACTGGCATGATTTCGCGCGAAGTCTACGAGACGCGCGAACGCCTTGGGCAAGATCACTCGCGCGACTTCCTGACTGTCGGTTCGATGGGGCACGCGATAATGATCGCGCTCGGAATCGCCATGGCTCAGCCTAATCGCAAGGTATTCTGCCTCGATGGCGATGGCGCGAGCATAATGCAGATGGGCAACATGGCGATTGCGGGACAGTCTGGATGCGCCAACCTTACGCACATTGTCTTCAACAATGCGGCGCATGACTCCGTCGGCGGCCAGCCCACGGTCGGCGGTTCAATCGATCTTTCCGCAATTGCGGCATCTTGCGGATACGACGTTGCGTCAGGTGCAGACACTCTACATGCTCTACATGTTCTTCATGGTTCAAACAAACCACGATTCGTCGAAATCAAGGTCGCGAAGGGCGCACGCAAGGACCTTGGCCGCCCCAAGGAGCCGCCGCAGGCAAACAAGGCGCTCTACATGAAGACATTAGGTGTTAATGGGTAGCCGTGTAGCCTCCTTCGCTAAAGCTACGGCGACCGAGGAACATGTAGAACGTGTAGAGAGTAAAGATGAAGGAGATTGCGATATTGATGGCGGCGGGGCTTGGTAGCCGCATGAGGCCGCTTACCGACACGACGGCGAAGCCGCTTGTGAAGGTGAATGGCATTCCGCTGATAGAGACGGTCATTGCCGCGCTTGAGAAGCGGGGCGTAGGCGAGATTTACGTCGTTACCGGCTACAAGGCTGAGCAGTTCGAGGCGATGGCTGCCGGAAACGGCAAGGTCAGGCTTGTCCACAACCACGAATACGCAACGAAGAACAACATCAATTCCGTCGCCGTCGTAGCCGACAGGATGATGAATGCAGACTGCTTCATCTGCGAGGCGGACCTTTTCATCGCGAACGATGCCGTTCTTTGCCGCGAGCTGCCGCGCTCTGGATACTTCGGCAAGATGGTGAGGGGGCATTCCGACGACTGGGTGTTCGACGTAGATTCAACTGGCCGCATCTCGCGTGTCGGGAAATTCGGCGATGACTGTTTCAACATGGTCGGCGTCAGCTACTTCAAGGCGGCGGACGCCGGAAAGATAGCTGCCGCGGTCCTCGAAGATGTCAAGAAGCCGGAGAATGCGCAGCTTTTCTGGGACGAGGTTGTTGATCGACTCGTAAGGCAAGGAGACCTTGATCTGGTCGTGCATGAAGTCGCGCCCGACGAGATTGTCGAATGCGACACTGTGGAGGATTTGAAAACGCTGGAGGCGAAGCTGAAATGACAATCAAGAGAAACATACTGCTCAATCCCGGTCCCGCCACGACCACCGACACGGTGAAGCTGGCGCAGGTGGTTCCCGACATCTGCCCCCGCGAGAAAGACTTTGCCGGGCTCATGAAGGGGCTTCGCGGCGACCTTGTGCGAATAGTCCACGGCGACGAGCGATATACGAGCGTCCTTTTCTGCGGCTCGGGGACGCTGAACATGGACGTATGCCTCAACTCCCTCCTGCCGCCAGGCAAGAAGATACTTGTCGCGAACAACGGGGCCTATTCGTCGCGTGCCGTTGAAATATGCGAGGCGTATGGACTGCCGCATATTAATCTTAAACTGCCAATTGAACAACCGGTCGATGCCGGTGCCGTCGAAAAGGCGCTTGCGGACAATCCAGATGTCGCAGTCGTATATACGACGCACCACGAGACGGGGTCGGGCGTCCTCAATCCAATTCGCGAGATCGGCGCGGCGGCGCATCGCCACGGCTGCACATTCATCGTTGACACGACTTCCACCTACGCGATGCGTCCGATAGACATCGTCGAGGACAACGTGGACTTCTTGATGGCGAGCGCGCAGAAGGGGCTGCAGTCGATGACGGGCCTTTCATTCGTTGTCGGGCGCGAGGACTTGATCCGCGCATCCGCCGCGTTCCCGAAACGTTCCTACTACTGCAACCTATTCCTGCAATACGACTATTTCGAGAAGACAGGCGAGATGCACTTTACGCCGCCAGTCCAGACGGTCTATGCAACGATCCAGGCGCTGAAGGAGTATTTCGCCGAGGGGGAGGCGGCTAAATGGGCGCGGCATACGCGCGTATTCGAGGCCATCCACAAAGGCCTCGCCGACCTTGGCTTCAGGAATCTCATCAAGCGTGAATACCAGAGCGGGCTTGTCGTTTCCGTCTGCTATCCCGACGACCCCAACTGGTCGTTCGAGAAGGTGCACGACTACTGCTATGAGCGCGGCTTCACGATCTATCCCGGCAAGGTCGGCTCCGCCAAGACGTTCCGCCTCTGTGCGCTGGGGCAGATCGATGCTCCGGACATTGTTGACTTCTTCAAGGTGTTCAAGGCGGCTTTGGAAGAATTCAAGATCGAGGTCAGGTACAATGGCTAAAAAGGTATATACTTGCTTCTGCACGGCGGTGATCCACAAGGGGCACCGTAACATTGTAAACGAGGCCCGCAAGCTTGGCGAAGTGACTGTCGGCGTCCTCTCCGACGAGGCGATGATCCGCTACAACCGCTTCCCGTCCTGCTCGCTCGACGAGCGGATCGCCGCCGCCCGGTCCATTGACGGTGTCGCGAACGTCATTGTCCAGAAGGACATGTTCTATGACGAGGTGATTGCGGAGGAGCGCCCCGACTACGTCATCCACGGCGACAACTGGTGCAGCCCGGATGCTCCCGAATACGCCATCCGCCAGAATGTCGAGAAGTGCCTTGCCGAATACGGCGGCCGGATAGTCGACGTCCCCTACACGTTCGACCCCGAGGTGCGGAAGATCGACGAGATCGAGCGCGAGCGCCTTGCGATGCCGGAGTTCCGCCGCAAGCGCCTGCGGCAGCTCATCAAGCTTTGCCCCATTGTCAAGACGATAGAGGCGCATTCGGGGCTGACGGGGCTTATCGCCGAAAAGACGGTCGTGCGCCAGGACGACGGCCGCCTCGACCAGTTTGACGCGATGTGGGTCTCGTCGCTCTGCGACTCGACGGCGAAGGGCAAGCCGGACATCGAGCTTGTCGACATGTCGTCACGGCTCCGCACGATCGACGACATCATGGAGGTGACGACAAAGCCCATAATCCTCGACGGGGACACGGGCGGGCTGACCGAGCATTTTGTCTACAACGTCCGCACGCTGGAGCGCATTGGCGTTTCGGCCGTCATCATCGAGGACAAGTGCGGGCTCAAGAAGAACTCGCTTTTCGGGACCGAGGTCAAGCAGACTCAGGACACGATAGAGAACTTCTGCGCGAAGATCGCAGCCGGCAAGGATGCGCTTCGGACGGAGGAGTTCATGATCATCGCCCGCTGCGAATCGCTGATCCTTGAGCAGGGGATGGACGATGCCTTGACCCGTTGCCATGCATACGTCAAGGCGGGCGCGGACGGCATCATGATCCATTCGCGCAAGAAGGATCCCGCCGAGATACTGGAGTTCTGCGACAAGTTCAGGGCGACCGATCCCACTACGCCGATTGTCGTCGTCCCGACTTCGTTCAACTCGGTCACGGAGGGCGAGCTTGCCGCGCACGGCGTCAATATCTGCATCTATGCGAACCAGCTCACCCGCGCCGCGTTCCCCGCGATGCAGTCCGTCGCGCAGGACTTGCTCAAGTACCACCGTGCTCAGGAGGTCGATTCGCGGCTCATGCCGTTCAAGAAGATCATCACGCTCATAGACGGTTGAATGTGGAAGGGTCTTTAAGCCTTGAAATCAATTGACCATATCGGCTCGGCGTTCTTGCGCCGGATACTCCGGCGGATGAAACAGCTGGGCGTCAACCAGACAGAGCTCGCCAAGCGGATGCACGTCTCGCGGCCGTACATCACCAAGGTGCTACGCCAGGACGTCAACTTCTCGTTCCGCACCGCGGCGAAATTGGCAAACGCCCTCAAGATGGACTTCATTCCAGATCTCAGGGATCGAGAGGCCGGCGACGCCGAAAAGCTTCCAGACGGGTTAGTAACCGCTACATACCCCGCAGATGCGCCGAAGAATCTTTTGTTTTAGCCGTGTAGCCGCCTTCGCTAAAGCTACGGCGGCCGAGGAACATGTAGAACGTGTAGATGAAGAGTGAAAATCTAAAAGCTTGTGGCTGGCTGACAATCTGAAGGGTATTGGCTTTATGGAGGAACTAGACGATAGATTCTCAGAAGAAGCGAAGATGCTTGCGCGTCTTGCGCCTAAAGCTAGCATGGAGGCTGTTCGCGCGGCCTGGGCGCGAGGCTTGTCCGTGACGGTGCTTGAAGATGGCAAGATCGTCAGTATCGCGCCCGACGGCACGCGGACGTTTGTCAAGGAGCTCGATCCGCTATGACGAAGCGAACAATGGGGACAGACCCTTTGAAATTTTCTAGTTCTGCTGTCTTGTCCAGCGCAGGAGGATTCTCGACGTTTAGGGTGGGAGGGGATACCATTCGCTTTGCAACCTCGCCTCGTCTTATAAAATACACGAGTGTGCTGAGATGGGAAGATGGATATCTTGAAGTTGGCGCGGATTATGGGCACGGAGAAGAGGAAGATTATATTGATATTCGCCAGATTCTTGATAATTTGTACTATGACACGGATGCGTTTTTGAAGAACATCAAGAAAGTGGAGGTGCGCTATGACTGAGGAACGGGCGAAGTCCATAGCAGAATTGGCAGATCTTGTCTTGAATGGATATGCGGTGACACGCGATGGTGAGAACTTTCGCGTTATCAACCTGAAGACGGGGAAAGCGGCTTATGTCATGGGGTCAGGGGCTCTCAGCGAAACTAACATGGACGATGTGGAGTCTGCGATCGCCGTTCGGATCGTGTCCGAGAACCGTAAGTACATAACGGCGGCCTAACCATGCCAAAGTATTTTGCAGAGAAAGTTCTGGGGCATTGGCTTTACTTCACGACGCACTGCATTCTGGAGGCCATGCATGTCCATGCGAGCCGCGACAGCAAATTGCGGGAGAAGGGTGCGGCAAAGTTCTTCGTTTACGCAGATGGTTCATCTAAGATGATGGCGCAGGGGACTCTTCGTGACCATGAAGTTCCGCTGATACAGGCTTTCATAAAGCAACATTACCTTGAGATGTTTGCAAAATGGCAGGAACTTTCCGATAGTGGATTCTATGGAGAGACTGTTTGAAAGGGCAAATCCTCGATCCACTCTCAACTCCAACTCGTAACGCCAACTTCTTTTAGCCGTGTAGAACATGTAGAACGTGTAGATGAACTAACGGGGTCTGTCCCCAATGGTCTGATAGCATGAAGAGGATCTTCATATCGAGTGTCCAGAAGGAGTTTGCGGATGTCCGCAGAATTCTGAAGCGCTACGTGTCCAAGAACCCGGCGTATCGGCGGCTATTCGACACATTCGTGTTCGAGGAGGACGTTGTGGCGGCAGATCGTCGTACGGATGAGGTCTATCTTGCAGAATTGGCGAAGTGTGACATCTACATCGGGCTAATCGGTAAGGATTATGGCTATGAGGACGCGGAGGGCGTTTCTCCAACCGAACGCGAGTTTGACGAGGCCACGCGGCTGGGGCTGAAACGGCTCGTGTTCGTGCTGGGCCGAACGTCCGAGGGCCGGCATCCCAAGGAGATGGCGTTCTTGAACAAGGTCTCGTCAGATCTGATCCGTGCGCGGTGCGATGACAACGCCACGTTGCTGATGGAAATCTACGCAAGTCTTGATGGGCTGCTCGTCGAGGACGGAGCGTATCGTTTCGGTCCTTTTGATGCTTCGCCGTGCGAAGGTGCGACGCTGAATGACATTGATGTTGAAAAGGTTCAATGGTTTGCCGAACGCGCCCGTAGCTTGCGAAATGCGCCTATTGATCCGGAGATGCCTGTAAGTTCGATTTTGAAGCACCTGAAACTGTACATCGGTGATGTAGGACAGCCGTCAAATGCAGCAATTCTTCTTTTCGGGAAAGATCCACAGTCGTTCCTTGTTTCTTCTGAAGTGAAGTGTGCCCAGTGGTATGGCAAGGAGCGGCACAAGCCGATGCTTTCATACCAGATTTACAAGGGCAATCTTTTTGACACGGCGGACGCCGCAATCGCGTTTGTTCTTTCAAAGCTTGACCTAAGGGTGGGAACAAGAGATAATGGTCCCGAGGCGCCGCGTGAGTATGATATTCCTGAATCCGTTGTGGCTGAGGCGATAATAAATGCCATCGCGCATAGGGACTACACGAGTTCTGCCAGCGTCCAGGTCGAGCTTTTTTCAGATCGCCTGGTCGTTCGGAATCCGGGAACGCTCAATCCTGCACTGACAAAGGATGACTTGTTTGTTGAGCATGAGTCATGCCCGAACAACAATCTCATAGCCGATGTATTCTATTTGGCGAAATACATTGAGAAATTCGGGACGGGATTCACTGATTTGGTAGAGGACTGTAGGAAGGCGGGCTTGTCCGATCCTGAGGTTGACATATCTCATTTTGGATTTACTATTTCTATCAAGCGGCGGACTCTCATAAATAATGGCAGGCCCAAGTCGGGGCCCAAGTCGGGGCCCAAGTCGGGGCCCAAGTCCATTCAGGAGAAAATCCTTGAGGCTTTATGTGAAAATGAGCTGAGTAGTGCCAAGCTTGTTGCCGCAATAGGCCAGCACTCTCTCTCGGGGAAACTCAAATTGGCGATTAAGGCGATGCTTGCGAATGGCCTGATTGAATATACAATTCCCAATAAGCCACGTTCTCGCTTGCAGAAGTATCGACTTACGGAGAAGGGACGGTCCGTCCTTGGAAAACCGCAAAAGTGAGTGTAGCCGAGTTGGTGAACGTGTAGAATGGTTGATGAAAGTCTAGGAGAGGCCATTGGTATGGAGAGGAATTCCGACAAGGCTGCGAATATTACATTGGCTTCGATTGAGCTTGCGGCATCAATAATCAATCAGGTCAATTTGTCGAGAAGGTGCTAATGGAATTGAAGACCGAGGCTGTGTCGGTAGTGCTGCCGAGGCAAAGCTATGTCGTTATGGGGTCTGGCACCATGGGAGGCGAAAACTACTGTGGTAATTTACTGTGGTAATCATGTCTGACCCTGTTGACCCCTACGTCGAGCGCTCGCTTGACCCCATGACGTCCGTCTCGACCTACATCGACCTAAACCCCTGGCGGGCGGGCATGTGCGCCCATCCGGCGGAGTACAGGTGGTGTTCCTTCGGCGCGGCCGTCGGCGGGAGCGAGTTCGCGAGGAGCGGATACAGGTTCATGTACGGGAACGCGGACGACTGGTCTACGATTGAGTCCATCCACAGGGAGCAGATACAGCACCGCATGGACAAGGACCAGGCGGGGCGGGAGGAGGTTGAGGATGCGCTTTTCACGTCCGGCGGGATCATCGGCTCGTCGGCGTTCGTCGAGGAACTGACAAGGCGCGAGCGCGTGGCGTTCCCCCGCGAGCGCAAGTCATCGCCACAGGAGGTCTGCGTCGGCGGCCTCAAGCTGTTCGCGCTCCGACACCTGAAGGCATTCCGAAAATGAACGACTTCTTTACCATGGGGTCTGACCCCATTGTATCCTTAGGCGTCTTGCCTGTATTGGCGACCGTTTATATTGTGTTGAAGGGAATTCGAGATTCTTTTGTGCGAAATAGGAGATATAAGGATTTTTATGATGACTCAAATTGGGATGAAATATTGGAAAAGGTTCCTAAAAATCGATTGTCTAAATCACAAAGAAAGAAAAATAGTGTAGGCGGTGATAGTTATAGAAAACGAAACAAGTATAGTCTATTGCTTTTAGGGGCAGATACCAATGTGTCAAATGAATTAGGCATTAGTAGAGGTTTTGAACAGATTCAATCGTTTATCAAAGAAAAAAATTGTCCGTGCACGTGCACTGTGAAGATGCGGACGAATAAAACGGATATAATAAAAGAAATTGCTGTATGTCATCCAGACATTTTACATTTTTCTGGCCATGGCAATGAAGATGGCTTATTATGTGTACATGGTGGTATTGGCGATGTAGAATATATAGCGCCTAGCAAATTATTTGAGAACCTTTCTGGATGCTGCGATTTTATACAGGTTGTAGTGCTTGCTGCTTGTTATTCTGCTAGACAAGCTGATAAGGTCGCAAAGGTTATCAATTTTGTAGTTTGCGTGGATGATAAAATATGTGTCTCTGCTATTCACTTGTTTTTAGAGGTTTTTTACGCTGCCTTGACCAGCGGATCGTCTATTCAGGAGGCGTTTGATTTAGGAGTCGCCCAATTGAAAATGAATGATCCAAAATATTCTAATGCCTTAAGACTGGTGGTGAAGCAGGGCTTAGATCCAAAGAAACTTTCCTTAATTCCTAATAAACGCAAAGACAAAATTAAAAAGGAGATTTGATCTTATGTCGATAGAAGCAAAAATCGCAGGAGTACAGGCGTTTTTTAAGAAATGTGGCGTTCAGATGGGTGAAAAGAAAGTAGAAGGCGGGTATGTATTTTACGGGGGGTTTAATGTTGAAAACGAGAAGGATATGGTTCTGTTGGTTCGCCTTATACTAGATGATCCCGGGCCGTGGTTACGAATGGTAGTTGCGTTTCCTGTGTTTTCGGGTTCTGGTAGTCGTTTATCGCAAATATCTGAGCTGCTCGCTAGGGTAAATTTCAGATTAAATTTTGGCCGATTTGAAATGAACTTTGATAATGGTCAAATACGTTTTACATCTTGTCAAGACTTATCTGTTTTGGAGAATGCGCATTCGGTAGACATACTTGGAAGACAATTTTTTAGAGCGGTTGCGATATCTGAACGACTCTATCCTTATTTAAAGTCGGTTATCCATGGTGATCTATCTCCCTCAGACGCAAATGAAAGGTTTAGAGAGGGGACGAAAGTCAAGTAGTGATATTGACGGACACACACCAGCACCACTTTGAGGGAACCGTTGTATTTGCTGGGTGCGGCGTGAGGGCGGTGGGAACGAATGAATCGAATATGTATCGACGAACTCAACGGAAAACACGGTTCTGAGGAGTGCAAATCAATACTCACGAACACAACCTATAACTTGCAGAAAACGGCGATTTTTGAACTGTCGTGGGGCGGTTGGAAGACTTGAAAACGGATTTTCAGCGATACATACGGACACAAATGTTGGCATATTAGACGATAATATGTGCGGAATGACACATTATTCGGAGTGGCTATCAATACTCACGAACATTGGCATCCAAGCGAACACAACTGGCGATAAGTTATATTGGCGTGGCTGAGATGAGAGAAAATGGGAGTTTGGATGACGTGGCGTGATACAAATTTCCTGTATGCGGAGGAACGAATTAGAAGATTGCGGCATGAAGCGCCGCTGCAATGACAGATGAGAGGGAAACATATACAGTACAAACAAGTGCAGGCCCCATATATTCAAAGATTTATTACAGCTTGGGTGGTTCTTGCGACCAATCTGTGTGGTGCGCGTCAATTGTTGAATGGGCACTCCATACTGTACAAAACTACATTAAGGAGTCTACCATGAAAATAATAGAACGATACATAAATGCCGAATGCATAAATGTAGAATTCGTCGCTACGGCGGCAGTATGGGCGGGGGCGTTACTATATGGGGATGCCCATTCACAATTGCCGTGTCCGCTAGACGCAAAGATAAACTCAGGAGTGCGCCAGTGAATGAGAAACTCGTTCACTCATCCTCGCCAATTTATTACATGTCAGGTAAATCTCAGGTGGAGTGAAAGATTACAAGGAAGGAAAGAGAATAGGAATTTTGACGTCTTGGCGAAGGAGGAGCGGAGAATTCCGAATGAGATTTTGGATGGGATGTCTCCTGCTATCTGGAGTAAACCATGGTAGATGAGATTGATGATTTGATTTTAACGGTCTTGGAGTTGTATCGCAAGCATCGTGTTGACGGTGATACGCCGGAGGTGTCGGAGCTTGGTGATAAGTTGTTGGCGTTTGCGGTTCGTCACTCGCTTGAGGATGAAGTTCGTGAGGTGCGTGAAGCCCACTTGCCGACAAGATCAAATCAGCGAATGACAGTTGAGGATGCCAATGCAATTATAAAGTTCTTGCTGTTGCTACGAAAGAAAATTGCTCCATGTCGCGTCGGCGTTAGAGAGGTGTTGCATCCAGTTATAGTGGGCGTGTCTGAATCGCGAATGAAGTCTGGCCATTATGCCGATGCGGTCGAGGGTGCCTTTAAGGAACTTAATAACGCGGTCAAAGATAGAGCGCGGTCGAGATTGAATAACGAGCTTGATGGGCAGAAGTTGATGCAGCGCGTGTTCTCGCCGGATAATCCAGTACTAATGGTTGAGGATAATCTTGATACGCAGACAAATAGAGACACACAGCAAGGATATATGATGATGTTTGCTGGGGCGATGAGCGCGATCCGAAATCCAAAGGCGCATGAAAACATGACGATCAGCGAAGATGATGCCGTTAGAAAATTGGCGTTTGCCAGTATGCTGATGTACAAGTTGGATGCATCGAAATTGGCTGCAAAATAGAGGCAAACTCCTCCCAATCCTAACTCCTCCACTCACCCACTTTCCTATGTCCCCGAACCGGCGAATATTTTTGAACATTGTGGCTACGTACGGGCGGGGTTTGTATGCGCTTGTGTGTGAGCTGTTCATTAGCCGGTAGGTGTTGGCGGCGTTGGGCAAGATTGATTTGGTTTGAATGGTCGATGAAAGCGATTGACAGGATAGGGTCGGCGTTTCTGCGGCGGATACTCCGGCGGATGAAGGAGCTGGGGGTGTCGCAGACTGAGCTCGCCAAGCGGATGCACGTCTCGCGGCCGTACATCACGAAGGTGCTACGCCAGGACGTCAACTTCTCGTTCCGCACCGCGGCGAAATTGGCGAACGCCCTCAAGATGGACTTCATCCCAGATCTCAGGGATCGAGAGACCTGCGACGCAGAAAAGCTTCCTGACCAGTTAGTAACCGCTGAGTTAACAAAAATGGTATAATACACACTATCCGATGATAGGTGATACAACACTAACGACTCATCGCATGAGGTATTCCACTGCATACCCCAAGGGGCGAGAGCTTATGCTCGAGCCCCTGTATGGATGCGCCGAAGAAGCTTTGCTTCGAAGGGAAGCCGCACGAAGTGCGCCCGAAGGGCCCGCAAGGGGCCGCGCGAGAGCTTATGCTCACGACAAAATTGCTGCGGCGTGATTGCAGCGACAGATACAGTAAAATACATGCAGAAGGGCCGACCCTTTGAAAACAAGAGCATATAGGCATATCCACTTTGCTGTAATGGCGATTGAGAACGCCGCGAAAAGAATGAAAATTCCTTCGTGGGAGATGTATCGAAGGCTGAAAGCTCAGAACCTGATCCACAATAGACTTTTATCCCATTATGACGCTCTTCATACCCAGGGAATAGACTGGGTTGCGGAAGATACCGTTGAGACGCTCCTAAATTGGGAGGCTGCGAAATGATTAGGCTTTATCATGGTTTTGATGTGTTGTGATGGAGCATTGCCATGAGAGATAACGTGTTGTGGCGCAAGGAAAGCCGAATCGTAATGACATTGGCGGCTGCCCTGTCCATCGATGCAGAGCGCGCGCTTGATGTGTATTACTCGACGCAGACGGCGCGGCAACTCTCCGACCCCAAGTATGGCCTTCAACTTATGAGCGACGGCTACATTGTCGAGAACATCCTCGCCGAACTTCGCGGGCAGACTGCCGCACCCCTCTCCAACTCCAACTCGTAACGCCAACTTCTTTTAGCCGTGTAGAACGTGTAGATGAAGAGTGGAAATCAAAAGGTTTGTGGATGGCTGACAATCTGAAGACAGCATGGTTGTATTTGAGCGTATCGTTAATTTCCTGAAAGGAGGCAAGGATGCCGGAAGAGCTGAAAACAGTGTTTCTGGAAGGCATGGATCAGAGCGTCGAGTCGTTCATACTGTCTCGGCCGTCTGCGAGCAAGCCGTATCTGATTTCGGCGGCATTCGAGTGCTTACAGCAGCATGTGCCGATGAACGAGGCAGAGATACTGGGTCGCTGCCGTCGGATCCGATATGCCGCGAGAGCCGCGCACTGATTGCCGCTGCGAAGAAGGCTGGGTGCTTCATCGAGGCGAAGGCTGTTCCGGGCACTCGATATACAATACGCACTGGCGAAAGCGAAGTCCGACTTGTTCAGAAGGAAGGGCTCTATTACAAGATTAAAAATCCGTTTGCTAAATTGCATCTTAAGCGGCATCCTGCGGAGTATGCCCTGTTTGAGCATGTAGTTCACAATATCTTGTTCCCTGATTGCCGGCTGGAGTTTCTTGGCATTGCGGAGGATTGTCACGAAGCGCGAATGGTCTATCGCCAAAAGGCTGTCCGCTCGGAATCTCGCCCAGACGATAAGCAGATAGCGGAATGCCTATGCCAGATGGGGTTGCAGCCCTGCGGAAGATATGAATTTGGCAACGATTTCTTGTTTGTGACAGATGTTGGACAGGATGGAGACAATGTTCTGCTCGATGATGACGGCGCAATATGCTTCATTGACCCGATAGTCGGTTTCAAGTCTCCGCTCTTGCCACGGTTGAAAAGTGCGCTGGAGTCAGAGGCTGACATCCAAGATCTTGTAAAAGACCTATATCGTGTATAAGCCGCATAGCTCCATTCGCTAAAGCTACGGCGGCCGAGGAACATGTAGAACGTGTAGAATGGTTGATGAAAGGTAGAAGTCGAAAGGTTTGTGGCTGGTTGGTTTGCGATGGAATTGCAGAACTACTGTGGTAATTTACTGTGGCAATCATGTCCGACCCTGTAGTCTCCAAGGAGGTCTTATGTCGGAAATGACCTTGAAACTGATGCCTATAATAAATAGAGCCGTGCTTCGCGCACAAGAGGAAAACAGGAAGGCTGGCGTTGCTAACGTTTATGTAATGGATGGCAGGTTGATTTGGCAATTGCCAGACGGCACTGTATCCAATACGCCTCCATCTACAACGCCGAAAGACCAATATTGCGAGCCAACAACAATAGTCAGATCCGCATAGTGCTTGATATATGCAGAAAGGTTTGGCCATAATTGGATTGCTGTGTTGTGCGGCGGGTGTGTGCCGCGCGGGTGATGCGCCGTCGGCGCGGGTAAATGCGGTTGATACCGATGCGATGGAGAGGGTGTCGATGGGTCGCACGAATAATATGGCAGTATTAAATTATTCAGCCTCACTAAATTCCACCAATATAGTCTGCTTCTCAGAGATTACGAAGGCTAAAAGTGTGCCGTTGTGTAGAGTAGAAGAGATTCCATCAAGCAACAAGGATATTAGTGTCAATTGGTTGATGTCTATTCCTGCTGCATATGGGGCGTTCGCGGCGGCTTTAGTTGCATTGTTGGGCAATTGCTTGGTTTCCGCGTTTAAATCTGGACAAGACTATAAAATGGCGTATAGGTCTCGCCTTGCCGAGTTTGACGCAATAATTGGTGGCGCAATGTATCAACTACTGGCTTGTTGTAGTATGTATGGGTTAAAACTATCCCAAGATAAAGAGTTGCTGACAGGAGAAAAGCAAAAATCTGATTTTGTGAAGTCACTAAATAAATGGCGCGAAAAAGCGGATGAGCAACGCAAAGCCTTGGAAGATTGTAGACATAAAGCGCGTTATGTTTTATATGGGTTAGATGAGGGTTTAAGGACATTGACACGCATGCCGGGATGGTTGTGCCATTATAGTGAGGCACCAGATAAGATTAATGCGCTAAAAGAATCTGCTGACAAGTTGCGAAAAGAGTTGGATGCCGCAATACTGTACTCATATATGAAAGGTAGGCCTCCGTCAAGGTCAATCTGTAAGAAAGTAAACATTGCGGCAGAAAACGTAAGACGCGTTTTTTCTTCAACTAGACCAGGTCAATGTGATGTATGGCAAGCTGACAGTTGACGTTTCCATAGGTAACCGGCGACATCAGTTTTATGGAAGGATTGTAATTGCTGGGTAATGAATGATAGAAGGCAAATGAACGGTATGCGTAGGGATGGATTGAATCGAAAGGCTTGTGTCTGTCAGGTTTGCGGCAGAATTGCCGCAGCGATGGATACGAGGTACACATATACAGCAAACATATAGGCCATGCTCCCATTGAAACGAGGTGCATGTGGCGGGCTTTGTTGATGATATTGAGAATAACGAAAGAGCTGTTTACGGGGGCATAAGACATGAAGTCGGAGAATAAACTGATCGATACATATAACTCTGCGACGATATTGGATGGTGCAACAAAAGCGCCTTCGCATGGGATGCATGGGTCTGCAATTGCTGAGTCGGAAGAACGTTTGATGCGTGTTACTGAAATGGGATGCAGATCTCTGTCGATTCTGCATCTCTCGGATTTGCATATTTCAGGTAGCATATTAAGCGAGAAATATTATAGGCTCATAGACGATATCAAGAAGATGCAGGCCAATCTTAAAAACGTTGTGCTTGTAGTGACTGGCGATATAGCAAGTCATGGTCGTGTTAAGGAAAGTCAAGATGCAATATTGGATTTTTTTCAAGAGTTGAAAATTGTCTTGGGGGATAAAGTTATTGACGTTGAGCTGGTTCCGGGAAATCATGACATTGATCGTGCGTATCTTTTATCCACAGATGGGTATGAAGTCGCTTTGCGGGAATATTTGTCATTGGCCAATAGGATAGTCTCGATATTTGGTGTCAAACATAGTTTTGTCAATTCTTATGGCGCCAGTGTTGTTGATTGCGGCGGAAGGTCTGTTTGCTTTTTGCGTACGGACACTTCATGGTTTTTTGAGGGGCGCCAGTTTGATGCTTTTGTGCAATCGCATTTTGCCAAAGTTCAAATGGATAAGAGTGAGATAGAAACGAAATTGCAACTGTTAAGAGATAGCAAAAATGCCCGTATTAGAGAATACATTTTCAAACAAATTGCAGACTTATCTGATGAGATTAATGTGAAAAAGGCAAGGGCAAGAAAACATGGCTCGCCAGTAGAGATTATTATTGCGCTAGCACATCATCCATTGTCGTGGTTGATGAAGTCGAAAAGGGAAGGCTATGTGGATTTCCTTGGTAACTATAGCGCCCCCGACATTGATGTATGGGTGTGTGGGCATGCGCATAATGTCAAGATACATTATGACAATGATGATAATCAGTCTATGCTTGTGCTTATGTCGGGCGTCGGCAGTGAAGAACATCGAAGATCAATGCATCGGTATTCCATTTATCGCCTGAGTATGACCCGTAACGTTTGTTCCGTGCAGGTAAGAGCTTCATTCACAAAGGGGGAATACAAAGATGATGAAACACTTTTCCCTACTGAGACATCATATGCTACTGGACACTTTTGTTATCCGTTAAAAGCGTATTCGCCTGGCTCAATAATTCTGTTGAACACATACGATAGTAATCCAAGGATGGAATTTTATGCTGACCAGCATGCATTGTCGATGATGCAACGATTGATGGACAAGATGATGGCGCTTGGACTTAAACTTATGAATACAACACGGGTACAACAGACCCTACACAAGCGTCGGCGTGGCGAAATCTGTGCGGGAGAGCTGATGTCTATGTTTTTGTCAAGAGTTTGCGATGATGTTGTTGCCGCTTTTGTGTTGCAGACGGTTGATAAAGATACATTTTCGACAATGCCGATGTTTGATGCAGATGCAGATATTGATAATATACGATGGAGGGCTCACTTTCGTTCTCTTATGATAAAGGGTAAAAAGTATGGGGACGATGTGTTTCGGTGTATTGCTCGCAGCGGAGGTAAGGTGCCTTGGCATGGAACAGAGGAAAAAGCGGGGATACATGATGTCAGTTGGAATTCGCTAATAATGGGCGCATTTTCGCATCCACGGAAAATGTTGATCCGTTCAGTAAATGATAGGCCGAAGTCTAGGGGGACTTCATGGAATGATTACATGACTACCATATTGAATATAGAGGGGAATGCCATAGGGCATGGTAAAAATACGCGTCCCATTCTTACGTTTGCCATTTCTTCGAAATCCGATAATTATGAGAGTTCTGTTGTTGCATGTCGTTTTCTGTATCTTCTTGAGTTCTTCAACATTAATAAGATTATATCTCTTTGCATCGAAGAGTATATGAGAAAAATGGGATTTACGCCGAGCGATCTTCTAAAATAAGGAGTTTTACTATGAAAACTAGAAAAAGTAATGCAAAGAACTCGCTCGGTAAGAAATTGGTGTCGTTTGAATTCCTCTCGTCAAGTCAGTTGCTTAATTTGTCGGAAAACGAACATGTGTTCGTGGATTCTTCGGCTATTTGTGCGATAGTCCAAGAATGCATGTTTTCTGGTGAAAAGGTCGGCACTAGGTTTGTCCGCAGATTAGAGGCACGTATGTTTTCACATTCTACAAAAGGGAGAGATGCCATATTGTTCGGTCAGTATGTAGAAATGTCTGTATGTGAAGTTGGCAATCTTTTTGGCGGTTTAAAAGAGATTCCGTCTGGAATCATAAAGAAAGGGAAAGGCAAACCCAAACGATAACGAACAGCCATTTCTTCGTTATGGCTTGCTGATAAGCAGGTTGTAAATAATTACTAGGCTGATATAATGGCCTTTACACGATATGTTGATTTCGATATTGCGGCGCAGCGCAAACAATCCTAATATCTTGTGTTTGCGTTAATTTCTCTGCCGTTCGGCAGAAAGGGAGTAGTGGGGCTATGATACAGGGTGGAAGTGATATCAATGATATTTGATTTTATGATTCTTCTGTAAGTGATCGGGAAGTCTGTCATCGATAAATGCAGTGCCAATCTTATGATTGCCGTGAACGAGGGTGGGCTGGTTGAATTGGCTACGGAAGATTGCAGTTTGGCATGAGTTTGTTACAAATGGTATTGCTTTGTTAAGCTTTAGAGAAAGAGAGGTTTGCAATGCGTAATTATAGAGAGAAATGGGATAAGTTGCTATTGCCGTTGCGTGTTGGTTTAAAAGGCGCAAACACTGGTAGAAACGGCAAAGATAGTCGGGAAGATTTTATTTTGGAGGATGCAAAGCGTGAAGAGTGTCGTACGCCATTTGAAGCTGATTATTGCAGAGTCGTATTTTCATCCGCGCTACGTCGTTTGGCTGGCAAGACGCAGGTACACCCATTCCCCAAAGTGGATTACATCCATAACAGGTTGACTCATTCGCTTGAAGTGTCTTCTGTATGTTATTCATTGGCTAAGCGTATTGGTAGATTCTTAAAATGTGACAGACGAGATGTGTTGGATGATAGAAGAATTGATGATATTTGTTGGATAACGCGAACGGCAGGGTTGGCGCATGACATTGGGAATCCACCTTATGGACATGCAGGCGAAGATGCTATCAAGGCATATGGGAGCGATTACTTTAAAAAACATAAAATCAACTGTAAGGATGGATTGCGCAAAGATTATTGTCGGTTTGATGGGAATGCTCAGGCTTTTCGACTAATGTGTAGGCCCGACTTGCGAGATTCATCATATTTTCGTCTTACGATTCCATGTTTAGGTGCTTTAATTAAATACCCATGGAATTCTAGTAACAAGAAAGCTGGCGAAAAGAATAAGTTCAATGTGTTTTCGTCAGAAGAAGAGATCTTTCAAGTAATCATGGATCGTATGGGGTTGGCCAAGAAAAATGGAACATGTCGTAGGCATCCGTTGTCTTACTTGTTAGAAGCAGCGGATGATATATGCTATAGAATTCTTGACTTTGAAGATGCTGTGATAATGCGAATGATTCCTGAGTATGAGATTCGCAATATGTTGTTAAATGGATTTGCTTTTGAAGAACGCAAAAAAGTGGAGAATGAGTCTTTGCAACGCATTCGAGCAGCCTCGATTGGTTGCTTGGTTGATGTGTTTGTTGGAGCATTTGAGTCAAACTACGATTCAATAATGAATGGTGAGTTTGAGGGTGACTTGAAGTCTCGGGTTTCAGATAGATGGGGCGGCGTATTGGCTGAGATAAAAGAGAAGTATGAGGTGTTATTTAGTGAGTCAAGGAAAGTGGTGAAGGAAATCGGAGCAAGAAAGCAAATCTCGGTTTTGTTGGATAGTTATACAGAATTCGCGCGTACGATAGGGGATAAGCCGGTTTCGTATGGAAAGCTAGGCAGTTATCACAGGAATCTTGTCAGACTCGCATGGGATGAATCGTTTTATGACAAGAACAAGGGGAATGGGATGGATTGGTGGTATCATGCGATTCTGGATTTTGTAACGGGAATGACAGATGATTATGCCGATTACCTTGCCAGGCAGCTATCGTAGCACACTTAAGCATGTGCAGTAATAGCTTTAGCACTGTTGCGAGGCGGGGTGCGGGGCGAAGTGCAAAAAAAGAGTAAACAATCCACTCTCCAACTCCAACTCGTAACTCCAACTAAAAAATGCGGCGGGATTGAAGGTTCGGCGGATTGAGTGAGCGGGGATTGCATGAAAATGATATAATATGTGGTATTGCAATGAGTGAAGAGAAACTAGGGAATGGCGAGGTGAGGTATTCGGCTGCATACCCCATGAGGTATGAGTTTGGCGATGAACCATATCACACGGGCCTTTTAAACCAATTATATATTAGGAAATCGTATACAAAAGTATTTAGCTTTTTGAAATTTGAAAAGCAAAAGAGAGGGGAGCAAAAATGAACGCTATTGAAATAGCTGGATATTTTGATTCAAGATATCGCTCTGACACGGGGCGACGAATTGATGAGATGAAGTTGCACAAATTGCTGTATCTTGCGCAGAGAGAGTCCCTTGTGCGTCATATGCAGCCATTATTTCAAGATGATATTTATGCATGGCGATTCGGCCCAGTCGTGTCATCGGTGAGAACAGCATATCGCCGTAATGAGATTCCATATTGTGGAATTAGTGGAATGTCTATGGAGACACGCGATATTTTGAATTATGTATACGACCAGTATTCTCGGAAGAGTTCTTGGAGTTTGAGCAGACTTACCCACATGGAGGGATCTTGGAGGTCGGCTCGCGCAAGACGATGTGGAGGTGGAGGACATCGTTTGATTCCTATTCAGGACATAAAGAATGATGCAATGCGTCTTGCTCAACGGCGTGAGACACTGAAAGAGTTTGGCCTTGTGTAAACAAATGAATATGAGAAAGTGGCATATAACAGATTCTCAGAAATCAATTCTCGATTCTATAATATGTGAACGGCTTTCGACTAATCCACGTAGTAATGTGGCGGCGTTATCAGCTTTTGTCAAGAATCCTTATGGGAGAAATGGGCCATTATCCCATCTGCTGGATCATGGGTTGATAGATGATCAATCCTGTTCGAGTGCTGTTTATATCATAAGAACACGGAGAAACGAGGGGTTACTTGCATTTTCACTTAAATGTGGAGAGTTGTATGTCAGAGATTCTCGAGAGTTTAATGCAACGCAGGCATTAAAAAAGGCTTTCTTTGATGATGGTGAGGTATCTTGTCTATCACAAGAAGAGCAGATTTCTCGTTTTCGCGAGATTTGTGCGAAAAAGAGTATTGACAAAAACCAGGCTGATTTAGCAATAAAGATGCATGTCGATTTATGTAAGAGCGAAAAGGGGCAGGTGAGGCATGTCCCTAATACGGTTCCTGGTATATTGTTAGTGGATTTTTGTAAGAATTTTGGAGTTTCGGAAACGTGGCGGGCTCTAGGGCTTGGAGTTGAACGTCCTATGGGAGAAATTCTGTTTTGGAAGTTCGTTGTGCCAATTGCATTAAGTGTGAAAAAGATTATTGGCTGTAATTATATGTTTTTGTATGCGGCAGATCTTACGCAAGACGAGACTCTGATAAATTATTATTCGGAAGCCTTGAATTTCAAGAGGGAAACGAAGTATGGAGTGAACAAGCCCGTATATGATCTTTTGTGCCCATTAATGACGCAGACAATATCAGACATGGAATCACGCCGTACTCGCTATTTCCAGGAGTTTAATATGAGTCCAGACGATGATGAGGAATGAAATGTATTACTGGACTCACGCGAGCACCACTTTGAGGAAAGGGCTGTATTTGCTGGGTGCGGCGTGATGGGGAGGAAGCGTAGGTGAGGGATGATCGGTGTGGGAGCGAATGAAAAAATGGTTTGTCGTAACGCGGCGGAATTGCCGTGGTGGAAGATATGAGGCAAGCATATATAGTAAAACATATACGGAAGGGTCTGACCCTTTTGGGCTTTTGCCAGTATGCTGATGTACAAGTTGGATGCATCGAAATTGGCTGCAAAATAGAGGCAAACTCCTCCCAATCCTAACTCCTCCACTCACCCACTTTCCTATGTCCCCGAACCGGCGAATATTTTTG
>Ga0310690_10002290_pt1 | contig 31581 bp, 24 predicted proteins | sample AusTroGonzalo_MG_2_FD_207661 | JGI IMG/M metagenome (GOLD analysis project Ga0310690, IMG submission 207661) | Bovine rumen microbial communities from tropical cattle in Woodstock, Queensland, Australia - Gonzalo_04 (v2) (version 2) | ecosystem: Host-associated > Mammals > Digestive system >...
AGGGAACAAGGCCACACTCCGACTGTATCAGCGTTGTATGGCCGACGATGACGAGAATGCCGACCCTGCAGCCGAAGGCTATCTGGGTTATGGCTACGACATCTATCAGAGTCTGGACAATCCTATGTCTGTGCGCAAGACCCATGCTGTGTTGAGTCTCGACCAGTTGCGCACCCAGAGTTCGGACATCACCTACGAACTGGTGCATGAGAACCGCCTGTCGCGTACCGACTTCAATATCTACTCCGCCCGCTCCATCAGCGAATATGCCACACTGCTCACCAACTCGGCCAGCAACACAGAGGTGACACTAATGGGGTGCAAGCAGAACTGCGACCAGCTGCAGCAGGTGAGTCGTCAGGAAGACTTGATGGTTAGCAACATGGCCTATGGCGTGATGCAGAAGGCCGTATGGAGTCGCACCATCGACCGGGGAGCACTGATGCATCTGCGTGATGCCGGCAAGCAGCTCTTCACCTTCGAGTTTAAACAAGATCTGCAGAAGGTGACAGGGCAGACGGGAGGTGCACGTGCCGACGCACTGGCACGACTGCTGGAGAAGTACGGCACGCACGTGGTGGTACAGGCCGACTATGGCGGAAAGATAGACTACACTTTCAGCATGACAAAGACAGGCAGTCTGCAATACGATGAGGAGCTGCGCTGCCAGGCTGAGTTTACGCTGGGACGACTGCCAAAAGCCGAATGGAGCGACAAACAATCGGCGGTGCTCAGCAGTTCGAAACAGGCTCAGGGGGCCATCAATATTACCGGTGGCAGTCCTGCCACCCGTCAACAACTGCAACAAGACGTGAAAGGATTAGGTGCTGCTGACGGTCTGCCGCCCGAACACTTGCTACAGTGGTTGGGCAGTATTAACTATAGTGACCATCCTGGCACCGACGAGGCACTCGATGTGGTACACTTCGATATCATACCGTTGTGGGATCTCTTCACTGGCGACTTGCAGCGTGAGGTGATGCAGGCCGTGATGAGCCGTGCCGACCTGAGCAGCTGTAAGGTGAGCGATGCCATGGCTAATATCGACCTCTACTGGATCGACCTGTCGCAGGCTGTGCGGTTCGACAGCGACGACAATGCCTCGCTGTCACGCATCCTCTATGTGAAGGGCGTACCGGTGCTGAACATCTGTTCGGAATATGTGCCGATGATCAGGGCTGATGAGCGGGTGAATATCGCCTATCCGATATATAAAAATAAAGTGGGACTGGCACAGGGCTTCTTTGGACTCTTCCTCGGCGACGGCATTCACCAGCCTGCCTACGTGATGTTCGACGAGACCGACTGTTACGTGGAGCCGATTATCACGCTCACTGGAGGAACGGTTCTCAATCAGATAGCTTATATTGGCGGCAACCTGTATCCCGACCGCCATCAACTGCCATTCCAGAATGTGACACCAGAGGTCCACGACGACTACTTCATCTACCGTTACGATGGTGAGACACACGCTACGCCGGTGGTGAAAGTTGGCTCCAACTTCTGGACCCGGCGCGACATCACCCACGGCATGGGATATACGCCTGACCCTGACAGTGATGACGACGTGAGGGAGATTATGACCGACGGCACACTGTTCACTCGGTTCCAGTATGACGTGACAGCACAGGCTGCACGTGCCAACAGCTGGAGCTACGGCTACGATGGAAAACGCTGGTATCTGCCGCAACCCTTGCAGATATACCAGTTGTTCACATACATGGGCAACACCCCCAAGGCACTGTTCCGTGGACAGGTGAGCGGATTCAATGCACAGTTCAATGGTTATCAAGGGCAGGCTGATATTCTGAACCACAATGCCCTCGGCGACAATGCACGCCGTGGTAAGGGCGAACTGAACATCGTGGCCTCGAAGGCCACCAGCAGCGTAGCCGATGCCTGTCTGATGGTGCTCGACAGCCACTACCGTCTGCAAATGATAGACGACAAGACCTATACGGGCGGGGATGCCCAGCAGTGGCGCACCAACTACTATCCCGTGCGGCTCTGCCGAGGCATGGGCTACGAGTACCCATCGCTCCAAACAATACAAGATAAATATCCCGACTATTAATAAAATATGAAAGTATGAAAAAAGATAAGCAAATAAGCATATTGACTCTGTTTCTAGTGATGGCAATGCTGGCACAGCTGAATATCGGCTGCAAGAGCGATGACGACACACCCGACACACCTGTGCCTGCTAATGGCGAGACACTGACACAGGCTGACAGCCTTGTGATCCGCCAGCAGATGGCTGTGGTGAACATCCTCAGCACACTGACAGGGCGTAACGACATAGGCGCCGACTTCGATGCCCAGCGCTATGAACCCGACTACGGAACGGTGCGCGACGAAGCACTGCCCTACGTCAGGGCCATCGCTGTGGCAGATGCCGCACAGGCCGAGAACCAGTTCCTGGCCCTGGGTGGTGCTGCCTTCGCCGTCAAGACCGCCGACGGACTGAAGGTGACGCTGGCCGACATGAACCTGCGCACCGACGGGCGCCGTCAGACCTTAGGCACGCTGACCTTCCATCGGGCTGTCGACGGGGAGCGGCTGGCCTATGCCGATGTGGAGATCGCTTGCCTGCCAACCCTTCGCCGCATCGACTATATCGACGAGACCAACTGGGGCACCAATGCCAACTCTGCCTATATGCTGGGTCAACTGGTGTATTACACGGGAAACTACTACACTACAGGACTTTACGTCTGTGTCAAGACATCAACCGACGGGGCCAACAACGGTCGGCTGATACATTTTGAGAAGGGACCAGGCGCTTCTGACTGCTCTTATAACCTCGATGGCGACGACGAGGGCTGCTGGGTACCTCTCCATCCTGGGGCTGCTGCCGACATGGAATGCTACATGCAGCTGCTGATGCGCAACAAGCGGGGCTATCGCAATGCCATCATGAAATATCTTCAGCGAGGCGATACCGACAAGAAATTCAAAGACCGCATCGAGCAGGTGCTGCCTGACGGATTCCGTAAGGACGGCTACCTGTACTATGGCAACGGCATGGACTTCACCGCCATCCTGAATGCGGAATTCAGCAGCGAGTCGGAGTGGCTCTTCGGCCGCCGGCGCAAGGTGACCACCTGGCGCGTATCGAAGGATAGTGTCAGCGAATATGGTACCGAATGGATATACACCTACTGGTATGATGACGAATGGGGTAAGGGCTTTGAGCGTACATACACGATCCACACGATGAACATCATCAAGTTCGGCTCATCGGAAGTGGCGGGTGCCGCCAAGGTGTACGACCCCGCACCAGATGCGTTTTAAGCGACTATAATATAAATAAGGTATATGAATATGAAAAGATTGAAATGGTTGATGCCCGTGCTGGCTGTGATGCTGATGCTGACAGCCTGCAACAAGGACGATGACACACCCGACAAACCGCAGGAAGCCAAGGGAGTGCCTACGCTGGTGACGATTGTGTTTGAACCAGGACAGCTGGGGGCTATGTGTACCAACGACTATCTCCAGTTGGATGTGCTGACGTTTGCCAATGAACACAAGGAGTCGGTGGCAGGCTCCTTTATCTGCCTGAGGACATTTGAGAGAACCAGAGAGGCCATCAAGGATTGGGCTGAAGCAGGCAAAGACGCACCGGGCAGCGAGCACCGTCTGCTCATCCTTGCTTCGCCTGAACTGTTGCGCTGTATGAAAGGCGTGACACTGCGGGAAACCGATCATGTGTTGATGCTGAGGACCTGGCTGGACGATGCCAAGGCCGTGGGACCGGCAGGACGGACGCATGTGCTGAACCTGTCGTATGCTCAGGCGGTGAGACAGGCTGTGGAGCGTTACAAGGCCAAGTATCTGGAAGAATATGCTGATACGCTGGACTACTTCACACAGAAGGAGTACGGCCCGTATAGGATCTACCGGACCTTCTGTTCCGTTCATGTGGCTGACAGCATCAACGAGACACTGCACGAGTTGTTCCCGGAGAAGAAAATAGGCTATAATACGAATGAGGACACAGGATTCTATGACATTGAAAACTGGGGCCTGGGCGTGATTGACGAGCAAGCGGATCAGTGTAACTGGAGCGAGATGGTCTTAATCATGTCTTATGCCACCGCATGGGATCCGCTTTCTGACGGGGTATTCAGCCAGCCCATCCAGTTTGTGGACTACGGTGTGTTCAATCGCAGCTATGAGTGGTACTGGATCACTCATGGCTATGACGATGAGCAGCCGCAGTGCGTGATTATCGGTGAACCGGGTAACATTGAGAAGCAACTGGACTATATCGTGCCCAAGTACAACCTGAAGTCGTGGCTCAGCCGGTGGCTGGCCAACCCAGATAACATGCCTGAGGAAGAATGGGGCGAGGTCAGCCTCACTATTTGGGAGAATGTGATAGGGAGTGAATAGAGAAAAAAGTGAATAGGTATGGATAAAAGAAATATGACAAGGCAACTGATATGCTTATCGTTTATCGTTTGTCAGTTATTATTGAGCGTAGTGCTGACTGCTTGCAGCAGCGATAATGATTCCTCCACCCCGGCACCCGTTGAAACAGCCATTGTGGAAACGCTGAACGTGGATGTCATCATGCCGGTCGAAGTCCGTTCCATGTGGCAGTCAGCCATCGATTTGGCTATAGCCAATATCGAAGCCGCCCAGAAGAATCTGCCGAGACAGGTGAAGCTGAATCTGCGCTATCACGACGAGAGTGCTTCCGACTTAGAGCAGACGGTCTACTCGCTGTGCTATCCCAAAGAGGGTGACGACACCTGCCATCTGATACTCGGTCCTTACAGGTCGTCCATGGCAGAGATGGTTCTGGCCAACGCTGCACAGAGACGTGTGCCGGTGATGATGCCTGATGTGACGAGCGACGAGGTTCAGCGTATCATGGACAACAAACCGTATGCTTGGTTTATGACCGAGAGCGATGTGACAGCCTGTGAAGCCTTTATGAACCTGGGATCCTCAAACAGTATTCGCAATGCGGCACTCATCTACAGTAACGACCGCTACGGCAACTCGTTCAGGAATTGGTTCGGATACATGGCTACTGAGTTCGGTGTCAACGTAGACCCTTATTTCCTGCGTTCCTACAAATCGGGGCAGGACATGACCGACATCTTTGAGCAGATTGAAAAGGCTGCCGCCGACAAGGGAGAATCCTGCATGGTGCTCATCGCCGTAAGCAGTGACAATGACTACAAGCAGCTCATCAAACAGGCCATTGCCGCCCGCAATCGGATGGGCATCCTTGACTTGTGGTCTTCGCTCGTTACTTACTTCGTGAGCGACGTGGGTGACTCACCTGCTGTATACAGTGCCGGGTTGCCGCTCTATGGCCTCAGCCCAGCTGCAGCCACCATGAGTGGATTCGACACTTACTACTATTCACTCTACAAGGAGAATGCCCCGAATGGTGCAGCTCAGGTATACGATGCCCTGATGATAGCTGCCCTCGGTGCTGCCAAGCGGGCTGGCAACCCGTCGGGACCAGACCAGCTGATACTCGACGGTGAGAAAGTGGAATACCGCGATGAGCCTTACGGCCCGAATCTCTCCGACTGGATGCGCGCACTGGTGGCAGACAAGAGCGGTACGGTCACCACTTGGACCGTCGACGGACTGAACAAGGCCTTCAGACTGCTGAGCCAAGGCCAGAACCCAAACCTGACGGGTGCGACGGGCAAGCTGCTGTTCGATTCGAAGATGCACAACACCATCCTGCAGACCACCTATTGGCTCTGGATGACCTATGGTAAGGGCGAACGCTTGCCGCTCATCACCTTCTCTACCCATGGCGATGACGGACAGGTGGCCACACTGCCCATTTGGGAATGGCAGAAGCGGGAACGACAGGACTTTGAGGATATTCATGTCGATCATGACCTGCCCTATGTTAAGGATCACTGGGCACTGGTTGTCAGTCCCTCGACCACCTGGGCCAACTACCGTCATCAGGCTGATGTACTTGCCGTGTATCAGACACTGCGTCAGCACGGCTATGATGACGACCATATCGTGCTGATCTGCGAGGACAACCTGGCAAACGCACCTGAGAACAAGTATCCGGGAAAGGTCTATGTGGATAATCCAACCACGTCCGGTGGCTCGTTCAGCGATGATGACAACGTGCGCAAGAATGCCGTTGTCGACTACCACTTCACTGATTTGCAGATGGACGACATACGCAAGATTATTCTTGGCGATACCGATGGAGGCCGTCTGCCCCAGGTGCTGCGTACCACCGCAGAGAGCAACCTCTTCATCTTCTGGAGCGGACATGGTGCCGACGGTCGGGGCATGTGTTGGAGCGACGGTTCTGGCAGTGAGATATTCACCGGTGAACGGATGCGTGGCATCCTCAAGGAGCTGAACGACCGCGATGGCTATCGCCGTTGTATGCTCGCCATCGAGACCTGCTTCAGCGGGCTCATCGGAGAGGCCATCGTGGGGCTTCCCGACGTGGTGGCCATCACGGCCGCCAATACCGTGGAGCCTTCGAAGGCCGACGTGCATAATCGTGAGCTCGGTGTGTTCCTTAGCAACGCCTTCTCGCGCGCCTTCCGCATCTCCATCAACAACGATCCCGAAGTGACCCTGCGCGACCTCTTCTATAACTTGGCCCGCACTACAACAGGTAGTCACGTGACCCTTTACAACGATATCAACTACGGTTCGGTATACTCCCTCAATGCAGGTGACTATTTCCCGGAATAATGATAAACTAATTAGTGTTTGCTGAATAATATCTAACGCTTTGAATATTAGCAATATATAACATATTTTCTTCTTTTGTTTAACAAGAAATGAGTACCTTTGGGTGTTAAAAGTCATATAGGAATGAAGTATTACACACCACAGCACAAGCAGTTGACTCTGGATTTGGTGAGGTCGTCACTGGACAACCTTGACAAGTCCAACCGGTGGGTGCAGATGGGTGACCTTCTCCCTTGGGCTGACATCGAAAAGGAATACAACTCACGTCTTGACAACAAGGAGAAAGGTTTCAGGGAAACAATGCGCAAAAAGAAAGAGCGCATGGAGGAAAATCTGAAACGAATGGACGAATTAGAATTACAAGGCTTTTTTGCATAACAGAGAAGCCTTAAATCCTTACGACTATGAACACACTCAGATTGAAAAACACAGAAGGGATAATCCAAATCTGTCCAAAGTTATAGAGGAATTTGACGAAACAATATCGTTTCTGTTCGATCCATTGGAGGAACTAACATAAAAACTCACAGATTTGTTACCATAATTCCCCGTTTTTTCGTATATTTGCAGCCAGATATGAAGAAGATTATAACTTGTTTATTGACTGTGTTAGGCCTGAATACGGCTTGCGGGCAGGGGAATTATGAAAATGCGGATGTCAATGAATTCGCAGAACTGGTGGCTGATAGTCTTGTGGGAGAATGGCGATGGGTAGGCAAGGACGTACCTGAACTGATACTCGTGCTGGATGCAGGAAACACTGATCCGCAGAGCAACGGACTGAAAGTCGAAAGTCTCTACCGCTACCGTATTGAAGACTATAAGGATCCGAAGATGACCTTCGACGGTGAGACTATCCACATCCGCAAGGATCTCGGAGAGAATACCTATCTTGAACTTGACCTGAAGCCCTGTGGCAACGATCTCACGGGCCGCTGTCTGATGGTAGGTATCATGCCCGAACAGATTGACACAGAGATTACCCTTCGTCGCGATTACTTTGAATACGACAACAAGTAACAATGCCTTAGGCGAATTATGATACTGGTATTCGGAGGTACGACGGAAGGGCGTAAGGCTGTAGAGGTGCTGGAGGAGGCTGGTACAACCTATTATTATTCTACTCTTAGTGATGGGCAGAAGATAGAACTGGTGCATGGCATTCATCTGACGGGAGGCATGGAGGTACCAGAGATGATCGCCTGTTGTCGTGAGCACGATATCCGTCTGATTGTCGATGCTGCCCATCCCTTTGCTGAGGAACTGCATCGTAATCTGCAATTCCTCGCCAAGCACATTCAGGCTCCAATTATCCGATACGACAGGATTTACCCACCACACGACCAGGATCTCATCTGGTGCAAGGACTACGACGAAGCTCTGCAACAGTTAGAAGATAATCATATAGAACGACTCTTGGCTTTGACTGGCGTGGGAACTATTGGACGACTAAGTGCTTTTTGGGAGAAACATGATACATGTTGGTTCCGTATTCTCAATCGTCGTGCCTCGCATTTTGTTGCCAAAGCGAATCGTTTTCCTGAAGAGAGGCTGGTCTATTATGAGACGGATGATACCTCGGATCTTATCCGCGACCTTCAGCCCCAAGCCATCATTACAAAGGAGAGTGGTCTTAGTGGAGGTTTTACGGAAAAGGTGGATGCTGCCAGACAGGCTGGCATTAAAGTCTTCGTCGTAGAGCGCCCAAACTATCCGCCACATACTCCAAATCCACAGAATGTACATATAGAATATGTCAATGGGCCTTATGGATTAAGGCGGGCAGTAGAGAAACTGTTGCCAGAGTTCTATCCCCTGCATAGCGGACTGACGACAGGTACTTGTGCGACGGCGGCAGCTGTGGCTGCGGTATTGGTCTCACAGGGGGACGGTTCTTTTGTGCGACAAAAAAACCGTCCCCTTGAAGTCCCTGTTATCCTGCCTGATGGTGAGACGATCTTTGTGCCTGTGAGTTATGGCGATGGCTATGCGTCTGTCTTTAAGGAGGCTGGTGATGATCCTGATGTCACGAATGGATTGGAGATAAGGGCGAGTGTCAAACCATCCAAGACCTTCGAGATTCTTGGAGGTGAGGGGGTAGGAAGATTCACGCTTCCAGGCTTTGACTATCCGCCTGGCGAGCCTGCCATCAACAAAGCCCCTCGCGAGATGATCCGAAAGAATATGGAGCAATTATCAATTATCCATTGTCCATTATCCATTACGATTTCCGTGCCTGAGGGCAAGGAAATCGCTAAACGCACCTTTAATCCCCGTCTGGGTATTGAAGGCGGCATCTCGATCATTGGTGTCTCTGGCATCGTCAAACCTTTCTCAGAAGAGGCCTTCATTGAGAGCATCCGTAAGTGTATGACGGTGGCGCAGGCTTCTGGCACAGAACGCGTGGTGATCAATAGTGGTGGTAAGAGCGAGCGTTTTGTGAAGGCGCTCTATCCTACCCTGCCCCAACAGGCGTTTGTGGAATACGGCAACTATATCGGTGAGACACTGAAGATCGCCCACGAACTCGATATCAAGAATGTCACCCTTGGCGTGATGTTGGGAAAGGCCGTGAAACTCGCTGCTGGTCATCTCGACACCCATAGCCGTAAGGCGACGATGGATAAAGAATTTATCCAACAGATGCTTCAGGAAACCAACTGCGATATTGATATCAGCGAGATTACCTTAGCGCGCGAACTCTGGGAATTACTTCCCCAAGACAAACTCCAGCCATTTGCCAACACCATCATCAGCCATTGCTCAGAGTATTGCGCTCCTTTGCTGCCCAATGGCTCACTGACCATCCTCCTGATTGATGATGATGGTCATATCTACAAATAAGGAATAGACTTATTCTCCCACTTCGTCCTTACGACGACGGAAGAGGACGGCTGCAATGACAGGGGCACCCACAAGGGCCGTGACACTGTTCACTGGTAGGGCACCTTCAAAGCCAGGCATTCTGGCGATAAGATTGCAGACGAGGGCGAGGGCTGCACCACAAAGCATCGTGGCTGGCATCAGAATACGGTGGTCACTGGTGCGGAAGATGGCTCGTGCCAGATGAGGCACTGCGAGACCAATAAACATGATAGGACCACAATAAGCCGTAACAATCGCCACCAGCACACCAGAACTGACAATCACCAGCATACGGGCACGACGGATATTCAAACCAAGATTGGCGGCATAACGGTCACCTAACAATAGCAGGTTCATGGATTTCACCAACAGACAGGCCAACGGCAGCAGGATGCACATCAGTACCACGAAGAGGATCATCTCGTCGCCAGAGACACGCGAGAACGACCCTAAGCCCCATACTACAAACGACTTCACATCCTCCTCTGGTGACAGGAACTTCAGGACACCAATGATGGCATTAGCCAGATAGCCGATCATCACACCAATAATTAATAAGGTGACGTTACCTTTCACTTTCTGCGAGATCCAGACAATGAGCATCATCACTGCCAGGGCACCTATGATGGCAGCCACACTCATGGCGGCATCACCCAGATAGCCCAGACGACTCAGCGCCACACCACCGATCCTGCCCGAGAGCAACACCACGAAGGCCACACCTAAGGCAGAACCATTGGAGATACCCAATACAGAAGGTCCTGCCAAAGGATTACGGAAGACCGTCTGCATCTGGAGACCACTGACGGCTAAGCCAGCACCAGCGACAATAGCCGTGAGAGCCTGAGGAAGTCGCGACTTCCAGATGATGTTCTGCCAGATCTCGGATTCTGAAACATCACCAAAGAGAATATGGCAGACACTCTTTAAAGGTATATCTACGGAGCCAATGAGCAGGTTCACGATAGCCAGAACCACTATCGCCACGACCAGTATCAATATCATTGGTAACGTCCGTCTCATCACTTCAGCAGATAATAGAATGTAGGCTGATAGCCCTTTTCCACCAACTCTGGGTGAAAGATGGCCACGAAGTCCTTCAACAGCAGATCAGGCTCTACAGGCGAGATCTCGTAATAGGGCGTCTGCTTCATGTTGCAGTAAATGACCTTTTTTTCCTTGTAGGCCTTGAAGAGTTCGTTGCGAGGTTCTGAAGCCTTAAGTGCTTCGTAGGAGAATTCGCCAGGGTAACTGTTGAGGATGCGCCAGTAATCAGCGTTGGCAGCAAGGGCATACATCTTCTCAAACTCCAGGTTCTCCCCACTGGTCTCCTCGTCATTGATCACATAGTCGGCTCCAGCATCACGGAAGATCTGTGCCAGATAGTTTTTGCCACCCACGGCATGCCAGTTGCCATAGTGCATCTCACCACTCAAAACCGTTGGACGCGTCGTAGCAGTACTGGCCTTTTCTTTGAGTTCGTTGTAACGGCTCTCAATACCAGCGAATGTCTCGATGGCTTCTTTCTCCTTGCCAATAAACATCCCCACGAACTTGATCCACTCGGCTTGTCCTAAGGGATCGAGTTCCTGGTAGCCGAGATGTGGCACCAGCGTGATACCCGTCTCCTTGATGGCGTCATAGCCACCACGTTTGGAGGGTGAGATAAAGATGACATCAGGATTAGCAGCCAGTACCATCTCTGTGTCGAAGTTTCCCTCCATACCAATCTTTACGATACGGCCATCCTTCACTCTGGCGAGGATATCCTTGTTGAAGAGGTTCTTCGTACCAGTCAGGCCCTTCACCACATCGTGGGCATCGAGGATGGTGAAGTTCGACAGTTGCAGAGCCGTCATGCAGATGGTATTCTTGATAGGTACGCGCACTTTCGTATAGCCTTCAGGCACCTTCGCATCGCCTGTTGTCACAAGGGCGAAATGATAATCTTTGCCCACATCTACCAATCGCACGCCATCTTGACTCTTCACCTGATAGCCTGTGGCATATTTCGGACACAAAAGACTATCTGCACCTGCTGTATCATCTGATACCGCCTTATCTCTCCGAACGCATGAGTTACACATCAGCAGAACCATGCAAACTAACTCTAAAACAAATATTCTTTTCATCTTGACTGCATGACGTTGCAAAGATACATAATTATGGTGTAAAAGTAGAAAAATAAACCTATTTTTATGCGCGTATTCACAAAAAATATATAATTTTGCAATCGTAAAAGGGCATTCTGATGACGATATACTAATGATGGAATATAAAGATTTGTTTATTGATTTCGACGACACGCTCTACGACACTCACGGCAACGCTGTTATTGCCTTGCGAGAGACGTATGAGGCTTTCCATCTTGAACGCTTTTTCCCTGACCCCCAGTTTTTCTATGATGCCTATTGGCGGGCCAATATTGACCTATGGACAAGTTATTCCAAAGGTGAGATTACTCGCGACTATTTAATAGTGGAACGGTTCCGTCGTCCACTGAGTACCAGTAACGGTCTTGATGTTACGGAACAACTCTGTCTGGATATGAGCGATAAGTTCCTTGACTTCTGCTCCTCGAAATCTGGCGTTGTGGAAGGTGCGCACGAACTCATGGACTATCTGCGTCAGCGCGGTTATAGGATGCACATGACAAGCAACGGTTTCCATGAGGTACAATATAAGAAATTGGCTGCTTGCGGTTTACGTGACTATTTCGACACCATCATCCTCAGTGAGGATGCTGGGGCGAACAAGCCCTCACCACAGTACTTCGACTATGCCCTCAGCCTGTCAGGAGCCCATCGTGAAAGCACCCTCATGATTGGTGATAATCTACAAACCGATATCATGGGTGCCCTGAACTCAGGCATAGATACCCTACTCTTCAATCGCTGGAACGTGGACGCCAGTGATTGTTTACTGACGCCCACGTTCATCGTTACCAACCTGAAAGATATCAAAAAAATCTTGTAGGCTATCCTTCCATCTGCAACTTTTCCTACCTTTGCACCGTCAAATAGATAAAATATTTGGCAACAAGATTGTTTGCAACTGGGTTGCAGCACCATTTTTCGACCTTTGCAGTCGATATGAGAATTACTTAAATAAATTAGTATTGTAAGATGAAAAGATTGTTTTTGGGAGCAACATTAGCGATGCTTCTTTTCCCTGCAGTGGCAGACGCACAGAAATCAACCACAACCCCACAAGCCACACAGACCGTTCGTGGACAAGTATGCGACGTGGCCTCAGGAGAGCCCATGATCGGCGTAACGATTACGGTGGAGAACGGTACCACACTGGCCACCGTATCAGACATTGACGGAAACTTCGTTATTAATAATGTACCTGTTGGACGACACTCCGTCAGGGCAAGTTATGTTGGCTACGAACCCGTGCTGCTGAAGGAACAGCTGGTGAGTTCTGGTAAGGAACTGGTGCTCTCGTTAAAGATGCGCGAGAGCATCTCCGAACTGGGTGAGGTGGTCATCAAACCCCGTGTAAACAAGCAGTTGCCTTTGAACGAGATGGCACAGGTGGGAGCCCGCATGTTCAGTGTGGAGGAAGCCACCCGTTATGCTGGTGGCATGGCCGACCCTGCGCGTACCGCTTCGATGTTTGCTGGTGTGGCCACAGGTGGTGCCACCAATGGTATTTCTATCCATGGTAACTCGCCCCAGATGTTGCAATGGCGCGTGGAGGGTGTCGAGGTGAACAACCCCAACCACTTCGCAGAGATCACAGGGGCTGGTGGTGGTATTTTCACCTCACTCAACGGTACGGTGCTGGCCAACAGCGACTTCCTTACTGGTGCCATGCCTGCAGAGTTTGGCAATGCCCTCTCTGGCGCCTTTGACATGAAGATGCGCGTGGGTAACAACACCAAATACGAGCATGCCATCCAGGTAGGAACCTTAGGTGTGGACTTCGCCTCGGAGGGTCCTTTGGGAAAAGGATCGAAAGCATCCTATCTCGTGAACTATCGCTATAGTTTCCTCGAGATTGCCAAGAAACTGCACGCTATCAATATGGAAAATGAGACACTCGACTATCAGGATCTGAGTTTCAAACTGAATATGCCCACCACGAAGGCGGGTACCTTCGCCGTGTGGTTTACTGGTTTGCTTGACCACTACGAGAATGAGGTTCCTGACGTGTCGGAGTGGGAGACGCTGTGGGATATGAACGACTCATGGTCTCGCCAAAGTAACTTTGCTGCAGGACTTAACCACACCTATCGTTTTAACAATGGTGGAACCCTCCACTCCAGCGTGGCATACACAAGTACCTACAGGAAACTGGGAATCAACAACTACGATGAACAGATGAACCAGACCCCAGGTATGGACGGGCGTAACTCGCAGTGGAACATCATCATCAGTGCCCAGCACCAACAAAAGCTGTCATCGCGCTATACGATGCAGAACGGCTTTGAGCACCAGCACCTGGCCTTCAACACGTGGTTGGACTGGATCCATGAGATCGGAGGCCCCTTGTATCGTGTCTATGAGTCAAAGGACCATACTGGTCTGACGCGCCTCTATAGCAGTCATAAGGTGGCACTGAGCCGCCGGCTCTCTACGGTGGCTGGTGTCAATGTGATGTGGTTCAATCTGAATAACCAGTGGCTTATTGAACCTCGTGTCAGTGTGCAGTACAAGACCTCGCCTTCGAGCACCCTCTCGCTGGCATACGCCCTGAACAGTCGTAAGGAGAGTACAGATACCTACTTTGTCATGATGGATGGCAAGAATCCCAATGAGGATCTCGGACTGACGCGCTCTCACCATATCTCGGCCTCCTTTGCCCAACGCTTGGGCGAGAATGCCATGCTGAAGATCGAGCCCTATTGGCAGTGGCTCTTTGATGTACCTGTGGAGCAGGGCACCACCTATTCTATTATTAACCATACCAACTTCTTCCAGGATCGGGCCTTGGTGAACGAGGGTGCGGGTCGTAACTATGGTATCGACCTCACGCTGGAGCGTTATCTGAAGGATGGCTTCTATGGTATGTTCACTGCCAGTATCTTTAAGTCGGAGTATCGTGATGCCCAGGGCGAGTGGCATCACACGCGCCAGGATCGTGGCTATATCACGAATATCTTAGGAGGTAAGGAGTGGATGGTAGGCAAGAGCAAGAAGAATGTCTTCGGCCTTAACGGACGACTCACACTGATGGGTGGTGATCGCTATACCCCCATCCCTGAGGGCATCACCTTCGAGGATGTGATGAAGCGCCCCGACAAGTCAATCCCTAATGACGATGGTCTTGATCCCTTCTGTGCCCAGATGGGTATGAACGTGGGCTATGCCTTCTCCGTGAAATACACCATCAACAAGAAGCACACCTCACACCACTTCATCCTGGAGTATCTGCAGATGAAAACGTTCCAGGGTCAGACCTTCGATCTGAAGACGCACGAGATCGTGGATAAATACACATCGCTTACCTTCCCAAATATCGCCTATCGCGTGGAGTTCTAAAAAAAAAGTTGTATCTTTGCAGCGATGAAACGTTTATATTATCTCGATAATCTGAAGGTATGCCTGACAGTATTGGTGATCATGCACCACGCCGGACAGGCTTACGGCAATGGTGGCGGTTGGGCTTATACGCCATCCAATCCAGCTGAGTTTATGCCCTGGATCTGGCATTTCTTCTCCACCAATGCCGCCTTCTTCATGGGACTGTATTTCTTCATCTCTGGCTATTTCGTGCCAAGGAGTTATGATAAGCAGGGTACTAAACAGTTTGTCCAAAAGAAACTGCTCCGCTTGGGTATTCCTCTACTCTTTATGGGAGGCATTATCTGCGTCTTAACTGGTAAACCGGAGATTGGCCACATGTGGTTTGTCGAGAGTCTGTTGGTGTTCTGCCTTGTCTATGCGTTGATACGTCAGTGGGTGAAGCCTATTGATCAGAAGTGCGACTCCAAGCCAACCATCATTGGCCTGCTCATTGTCGCCCTGCTCATGGGCGTCGGCAGTTACTTCATCCGTCAGGTCAGTCCTCAGGACCATTGGATCTGGCCCTTTGGCATTATCCCCCTGCCTATGGAGCCTGCCCACTATCTCCAATATGTGATGATGTTCGTGTTGGGTATTCTGGCCTATCGTTTCCAGTGGCTTGAGAAGATGGGGAATGGTACCGGCCTGACGACTTTGCTCATTGGCGCGGCTTTGGCAGCAGGCAATTACCTGCGCAATGACGGACCATGGAATGCTTTTGTGTGGGAGTGGTTTGGTATCTACGAGTCGTTGATGTGCATCTTTATCAGCTTCGGCCTGATCTGGTTGTTCCGCGAATGTATCAGTGCCACCTCCCGTTTCTGGCAGTGGTGCGCCGCCCAGTCATACGGTGCCTACGTCTTCCACCTATTACTCATGTTAGTCTTTCAGGATATAGTGGATGGCATCTGGATGGGCGCCTTTGGTAAATTCTTCTTCATTGGCGTTGTCACCACCATCCTTTCCTTCCTCCTGACGTGGTTAGTCAGGATGATTCCTGGTGTCAAAAAAGTGTTGTAAAAAGCCCCGGCTCATGCCGAGGCTTTTATATATAGTTAGAAGGGGAACCCCTGTGGCCGAGGAGCAATCTCAGGATCACCGAAGAAAGAAGCCTCAGCATCCTTGTCGTTGAGTTTGAACACCATGAACTTGGGGTTCTTCTCTGTGCAGGGAGACCACGCGCCACCCTGAGGACCGTTAGGATCGCTGTACTTCACGAAGTTGGTCCAGGCAGTGAGCATCTTCTCAGAGAGATCCCAGTCACCTTTGGTCCAAGGACGCCAACAATGCTTCAGGCTCTTGAACACGAACCAGAGGTCGCTGGAGTGGAAAGCGCCCTTCAGACGAACGGTCACCTCAGGATGAGAACCGTCATCGGGCAACGGACGGGCAAACTCGTAAGCCCAAGCCTTACCACCCTTCTGATCGCGAACCTTACAGAACTCAGCGATGTTGGGAGACATATTGCCCATATCGTTCAAGGTGAAACCAATCATATAAGGAACATCAGCCAGTGTGCCCTGACGGGTGGCATCGTCGAAACTCTTCACACAGACATAACCGTCGATCATGGGCATGAAGGGCAGACCACGGAACATGGCTGCCATGGGGCCGCCAGCCTGCTGACCATCGCTGTTGATCTGGTGGTAGAGAGTGTTCAGCGCGAAGACCGTCTCAGTGGATGCAGCACGCATCTTCTCCAGGTCGGTGAGACCTGCCCAATCGAACACTTTCTTGGCCTTGGCTTCAGCATCGGCAAAAGTACCACCACTGTAACGGGCACCCATCGGGTTGCCATTGGCATCGGGGATGCTCAGGCCCTGAGCACTCATGATGACAGCCTTGTGGAACAGACCACGGGCCAGTGGGCTCTCACAAAGGGTACGCACACTACCACCACCTGCGCTCTGTCCGAAGATGGTCACATTATTGGGATCGCCACCAAACTGCTCAATGTTCTTCTGAATCCACTTCAGGGCTTCGATCTGATCGAGGATACCGTAATTGCCAGAAACCTTGTGAGGACTCTCTGCAGACAGGGCCGGGTGAACGAGGAAACCAAACACGCCCAGACGATAGTTAATCGAGACAAGCACCACGTCCTTGGCACCCCATTCCTGACCATCGAACTCTGGTTCTGAGCCAAAGCCCTCACGATAGCCGCCACCATGGATCCACAGGGCTACGGGCAGTTTCTTATTCACCTGACCGGGAGCCTTAGTCCATACATTCAGATACAGACAGTCTTCACTATAGGGAGCCTCCTTGCCATAGCCCCACTCAGTGTAGTAGCCGCCAGGATACTGGACAGCCTGATAACTGGGATGGCCAAAGGTGTCGCAGATCTTCACGCCCTTCCAGGGTACGATGGGCTGCGGCTCCTTCCAACGGTTCTCCTTGATAGGAGGTGCAGCATAAGGGATGCCGCGATAGACAAACACGTCAGGATGATCGTCGGCCAATACACCCTGAACCTGACCACCTTCGATCGTTAACACGGGATTCTCTGCTGCATGAGCAGATACTGCTACCAGGAGCAGAAGAGGCAAAAACAGTTTTTTCATAAGTTAGTTTTATACAATTGTACAGTTGATTAGGTAATAATATCGATGTATTAGACTCCAAAATTTACAAAAGGTTTAATCCAAGGCTGAAAGAAAATTGAAAGGATAACCAATATGAACCCTTTCGATTTGTTCGAAATTGTGCCCGTTATGTAACAAAATGTAAGTTTTGTCGTATTCGAAGAATCAAAGTGGCGGAAAAACGATTTTGTTGCCGACAGTATGTATAATTTTGCAGCTGAAAGTATTCAAATAATCAAAAAAAGACATGAAGGTAAAGAAACGTTGGGTGATTCTGATGACGGCAATGACATTGATTGCCCTCACAGGTGTGTTTGTAGGTGAACCTACATTTGAGTGTGACTGGTCAGTGATTTCGGCAGCCGATGTGGCTTGGCTGATTACGGCCACGATTTTCGTATTGATGATGACACCTGGACTGTCATTTTTCTATGGTGGTATGGTGGGGGCAAAGAATGTGATATCGACGATGCTCCAGTCGTTTATCGCCATGGGACTGATATCCGTGCTGTGGGTGGTCATCGGCTTCTCGCTGTGCTTTGGCGACGATATTGGCGGTATCATTGGTAATCCATTGACGTTCCCGATGTTCCATGGCGTGGGTGGAGCCGTCTATACCACACCCGCAGGTAATATATTAGGTGGCGCCTCCATACCACTGGCACTGTTTGCCCTGTTCCAGATGAAGTTCGCCATCATCACACCGTCGCTGATCACTGGCTCGTTTGCCGAGCGTGTACGCTTCTCAGCCTATATGTTTTTTATGATGTTCTTCTTCTTTGTCATCTACTGTCCGTTGGCTCACATGACGTGGCACCCTGAAGGACTGTTCATGAAGTGGGGCGTTATCGACTTCGCAGGTGGTATCGTTGTCCATGCCTCAAGTGGTATCGCTGCCCTCGCAGGTGCCATCTTCCTTGGAAGAAGAAAAGCGGAGACCCGCAAGAGCGAGCCAGCCAACATCCCCTTCGTACTTCTGGGTGCCGCCATGCTGTGGCTGGGATGGTTCGGTTTCAACGCAGGTTCCTCGCTCCATGCCGACGGACAGGCCATCAAGGCCTTCCTGAACACCAATACCGCTTCGGCAACGGCTATGATGACGTGGATATTCTTTGATTGTCTGCGCGGTCGTAAGCCCTCCGCGATGGGTGCTGCTGTGGGTTGTGTCGTTGGTCTGGTAGCCATCACACCGTCTGCGGGTTATGTCACCGTAGGCCAGAGCATCTTCATCGCCTTTGTCATCACACTGATCTGTAACATCGCCGTCTATTGGCGTTCGCATTCACGCATCGATGATGCCCTCGATGTGTTCCCCACCCATGGTACAGGTGGTATCTTTGGTACAGTGCTGACAGGTATCTTCATTCAGGAAGGACTGATTGCAGGCACATGGGACGGATTCGTGATCTTCCTCTACCATCTGCTAGCCATCGTCATCGTGTTCGTCTATACCTTTGCCATGAGCTGGGTAGGCTATAAACTCATCGACATGCTGATTCCCATGCGCGTCTCTGTCTTCAGTGAAAAGGTGGGTCTCGACTTCTCACAGCACGACGAGCATTATGGTCTCGCACATATCGGTGAGCGCGAACTGGCGGAATATGAGGAGCATATCCGCGAAAAGAATAAATAACAGATAGGGGATTCTCAAAAAAGGGGTCATCTTCATAAAGTATCGTAATTTTTAGCTCCAAAAGATACAACTCTGCGACAAATTCCGTATCTTTGCAGATAGAATGAAACGGAAACTGTTTTGCGAGATGTCCCCTTTCGCCTATCGGCTTTCGATGGAGAAAGAGATCATGAAGCGCCATCTGAAGGACATGCTTCAGAAGACGCTTTTTGCCAAGGAACGGACAAAGACACCTTTGCCCGTTCTTGTGTATCGGCACAACTCCCTCATCCGTCGTCGGCTGGGTAATGTCAACATGCAACTACAGGAGAACAAGGCCACCAACCTTGCCCTGGCAGTCAGCCATATCGACGGACTGCTTATCCGCCCAGGAGAAACCTTCTCTGTCTGGAAACAGATTGGACGAACCAGTAAACGGAAAGGTTACAAAGAAGGACTTACCATTGCCAAAGGACAACCCTCACAGGGCATCGGAGGCGGTTTGTGCCAACTGTCAAACCTGATTCACTGGATGGTGTTGCATAGTGAACTGACCATTACGGAGCATCATCATCACGACGGTTTGGATCTCTTTCCCGACTTTGGCCGTCAGATTCCCTTCGGTACAGGTACCAGCATCTCGTATAACTATATCGACTATCGTGTTAAGAACGAGACAGATAACACCTACCAGCTCCGTCTCTGGGTGGACGACGAGTATCTGTGTGGAGAACTCCGTGCTGTGGAACTTCTGCCCCACACCTTCCACATCCATGCCGAGAACGAATATTTCTCACGGGAGAAAGGGGGCATCTATCGCAACGGTCAGGTATTCCGAGATACCATCGACCGCGTCACAGGGCATTGTCTCGACAGCCAACTTATTCGTACCAACCACGCCAAGGTCATGTACGAGATTCCACCATCCGTTACTATTCGCTCATAACTATTTTATATCCTAACTAAAAACAAGAAGGAAAGATGAAAAAGTATTTGTTTTTGCTGGTCTTCGGACTGCTAGGTCTGGCTACCAACGTGCAGAGCCAGCCATTATTGAAAACGCACGTGGAGACGGGTGATGTGGAAGGAGTACTCGACGGTTCGTTGGCCGTCTATAAAGCCATCCCCTACGCTGCGCCCCCTGTGGGTGACCTGCGTTGGCGCGCTCCACAGCCTGCCAAGGCCTGGGAGGGGGTGAGAGTATGCGACGAGTTCGGTCCCATACCTCCACAGCCCACACGTCCTGGCCGTACGGCTGACATGATGAATGAGGACTGTCTCTATCTGGGTATTGTTACCCCTGCTACCTCTGCCAGCGACAAACTGCCCGTCTTAGTATGGATCCATGGTGGTGGTTTCCAGACAGAGTGGTATGGTGGTGATATGTGGAAAAACCTCGCCCAGCGTGGCATCGTCGTGGTCAGCGTCGAGTACCGTACGGGAGCACTGGGCTTCCTGGCCCATCCTGAACTCGCAAAAGAAGATCCTGAGGGCCACTGTGGCAACTATGGTATCCTCGACCAGATCTACGCCCTGCAGTGGGTACAGCGTAATATCGCCAACTTCGGTGGCGACCCCTCAAAGGTCACTATCGCTGGCGAGAGTGCTGGTGCCATCAGCTGTAGCATGCTCTGTGCCTCTCCGCTCGCCAAGGGTCTCTTCCATGGTAGCATCAGTCAGAGCGGAGGTTCGTTTGCCCCCTGGCGCGACGCCCCACGCACACTGGGCATGGACGCCTCACAGAAGGGAGCCGAACAACAGGGTCTGGCCTTTCAGAAGCATCTGAAGAAGAAGAACATCAAACAGATGCGCAAGATGGACGCCATGGCACTCTGCGACGGTGATGTGGGCTTTGCCGGCTTCTGGCCCTGTGTCGATGGCTATGTCATCTGCGACGACCAGTACCGCCTCTACGAGCGTGGTGAATATAATGACGTACCCATCATCGTGATGACCAACTCTGACGAGGGTGCCCTCTTCGCACCAGGTAACATGACGGCAGAGAACTATCAGAAGACCGTCGAGGCTATCTTTGGTGATATGGCTGCTGAGGCCCTGAAGGTCTATCCTGGCGCTACTGATGATGAGGCCTGGCACGGCTTTGGCGATGCTTTCCGCGATATGGGTTTCGCATGGCCCTCCTACGCTTGGGTCAGTCTGCAGGCCAAGACAGGCAAGAGTCCTGCCTACGCCGCCTTCCTCGCCCAGCCCTCAGAGGTGAGCTTCTCTCAGGATCCCCGTCGTCGCGGTGTGGCCCATGCCGACGATATCATGTTCCTCAATGGCCACTTCCAGGCACAGGCCGACAAGTATCCTGCTGAGGCCGCTGTCTCAGAGATCATCCAGCAGTACTGGGTGAACTTCATCAAGACGGGTAATCCCAATGCCAAGGGCCTGCCCTACTGGCCTACGTTTGACGATGCGAAACCCACCACGATGCAGTTTGCCAACGGTGCCTCGCTCATCATGCGTCCCAACCGTGAGCAGATCGATTTCGTCGATCACTTCTATAAGGTCAGGCGCGAAGAGACAGAAGCTACACGCAAATAAATAGTAATCCCCAGCCACTTGGCTGGGGATTACTATTTAGATATTGGGCTCGTCCCAGACTTTAGTGCGCTCGCAGAAAATAGGAACGGTCTGGTTGCCGATCTTCAGGAGGAAGTCGCCCTCTTCAAGCGTCCACTTACCATCAGCCCCTACGAAAGCGAGGCTCTTGGCGGGCAACTGGAAAGTGACGGTCTTCGTCTCACCAGGCTCCAAGGCGATCTTCGTGAAGTCACGCAGACGTTTGTTGTCTGGTACGACAGAAGCGATGAGGTCGCTCGAATAGAGGAGCACAGCCTCCTTACCAGCACGGCTGCCCGTATTCTTCACATCGACACTGACGGTGAGCACGTCATCGGCAGAGAACTTCGCCTTATCAACCTTCAGATTGGCGTATTCGAAGGTGGTATAACTGAGACCGAAGCCGAAGGGCCACTGGAGGCTGACCTTCGCGTCGTAGTTATAGGCACCAGCCATCGTGCCCACCTCCTCACTGACCTTATAATCATAGGTGTTGAGCGAGTTGATCTCACGCGGATAGGTATAAGGCAACTTACCAGAGAAGTTGGCATCACCAGCGAGTAGGTTGGCCAGGGCATCGCCACCGTAGTTGCCTGGGATAAGGATATCCACCACGGCCTTAGCCAGCGGTTCGATATCGGCAATCAGGCGCGGACGACCTTCGTTCAGAACCAGAATAACGGGCTTGCCCGTCTTGGCCAGTTCCTTCACGAGGTTACGCTGGTTCTCTGAGAGCCAGAGATCCGTGAGGTTACCTGGGGTCTCCGTATAGCTGTTCTCACCGATGCAGGCGATGATGATATCAGCACCAGCGGCAGCATCGACGGCCTTCTGGATCTGCGGCTCGTGCTCGTCGTAGTAGGCTCCATCTTCGTTATAGGTGACGCCCTGTTCGAGGATGATATTCTCCTTGCCGTACTTGTTGCAGAGTGCCTTGTAGATGGTGTTGTACTTCTCAGACATCTTTTCAGCACGTGAGCCCTGCCAGGTGTAACTCCAGCCACCATGCAGACAGCGCATCTGGTTAGCATTAGGTCCTGTGAGCAGGATCTTCTTTCCCTTAGCCAGTGGCAGGATACCATCGTTCTTCAGCAGCACCTCCGACTCTTCTGCAGCCTTCAAAGAAGCCTGTGCAAACTCGTCGCAACCAAACTTCTCAAAGCCCTTGCCACCCGTATTCGGCGTGTCGAAAAGACCGAGGCGATACTTCGCACGGAGGATGCGGCGCACGGCATCATCGATGCGCTCCATGGATACCTTGCCCTCGTTGACCAGTTCCTTCAACAGGATGCAGAACTCCACACTATAGGGATCCATCGACATGTCGATACCGGCATTGATGGCAATACGGATGGCGTCCTTCTTATCCTTGGCGACATGCTCGCGCGAGAAGAGGTTGTTGATATCGGCCCAGTCGGTCACGAGGAAGCCGTCCCACTGGAGATCCTCCTTGAGCCACTTCGTCAGGTACTCATAACTGGCATGCACAGGCACACCGTTGATAGAGGCCGAGTTGACCATCATCGTCAGCGTACCAGCGAGGGCAGCCTGTTTGAAGGGCTCGAAATACTTCTCGCGGATCATCTGCGGCGAGAGGTAGGCAGGCGTACGGTCCTTACCCGTCCAAGGGGCACCATAGGCGAAATAGTGCTTCGTGCTGGTACCTACGTGGAAACGGTCGATATGGTTGTTGTCGTCGCCCTGATAGCCCCTGATCTCGGCCACCACCATCTTTGAGTTCACGATGGCGTCCTCGCCGAAACTCTCATAGACACGGGGCCAACGGGGATCGCGACTGAGATCGACCACGGGGTTATACACCCACGGACAGTTGGCCGCACGACTCTCGTAGGCCGTGATCTCTGCCCCCCTGCGGGCCAGTTCGGTATTAAACGAGGCACCAAGGTTGATGGGCTGTGGGAAGAGGGTGCCACCCTGGGTATAGGTGACGCCATGGTTATGGTCAAGACCAAAGATATCGGGAATGCCGAGATACTGCATCGACTTCTTCTGGATGAGTGGAATCCACCGCTGCCAATCTTCGACGGTGGCGGCACTTGAGCCTGGGGCATTCAAGATAGAACCCACCTTCCACTTGGAGACGAGCGTATCGAGCATCACCTCGTTGAGTTTCCAGATACGCTTGGTATCACCTTGGTAAATATCAACGGGGAAACCACCTAACTTATCGAGGATCTCCTGGTCCGTCAGTTTTACCATAGCCTCAACCTCCTCATCAGAACGGCCGTACTGCTGTAGCACGGAACGTACCTTCTCGCGGTCAATCTTGGCATTCTCAATAGTCATCTTTCCGATGATGTCAAGGTTGAGTTCGAGCATCTGTCCGATCTTCTCATCGAGGGTCATCTTGGCGAGCGTTTTCTCTACCTTTGCCTCCAGTGCCGCGTCGCGGGGGATGGCGGGCTTCTGGGCCTGTGCGACGGTAGCGATACAGGCCATAGCCATCATAAATAGCGTTTTCTTCATATTGAAATTGTTTAGTTATTGAATATTCTGGCTACAAATATACGACATTTTTTCCGTTATCCCACCATTTGTATCTGTTTTTTTGTATCTTTGCATCAAATTTACATGAACAGGGGCGTATTATACTGTATCGGACTGGGCGTGATCATCGTGGTGCTCTTTGCCCTGAACCTCCTATTGGGGTCGGTATCGATTCCTGCAGACGATGTGGTGCGCATCCTCTTGGGCGACGAGACGATCAAGCCTTCGTGGCAGTTCATCATCCTCCAGTCACGACTGCCACAGGCCATTACGGCGATGCTCTGTGGAGCGGCACTGGCCGTCAGCGGACTGATGTTGCAGACGGCTTTTCGTAACCCGTTGGCAGGTCCGAGTGTCTTTGGTATCAACAGCGGTGCCGGACTGGGTGTGGCCTTGGTGATGCTCATGCTGGGTGGCGGTCTCTCCGTGGGTTCCGTCAGTATCAGCGGCTTCGCGGCTATCCTCCTGGCGGCCTTCATCGGTGCCATGGCGGTGATGGCGGTGATCTTCTTCTTTTCCACCCTCGTGCGTAACAGTGTCATGCTGCTCATCATCGGCATCATGATCGGCTATATCTCCAACTCAGCCATCTCACTGCTGAACTTCTTCGCCACCGACGAGGGAGTGAAATCGTATATGGTCTGGGGTATGGGCTCTTTTGGTGGGGTGTCGATGGCCAACATGCCTGTGTTCGTGACGGTGACGCTGGCAGGACTCATAGGCGCACTGTTGCTCATCAAACCGCTCAATGCATTGATGCTGGGTGACCGTTATGCTGAGAACTTAGGCGTGAATATCATCAGGGTGCGCAACTGGCTATTGATCGTGACTGGTGTGCTCACGGCGATCACCACGGCCTTCTGCGGTCCTGTGGCATTCATCGGACTGGCGGTGCCCCATATCGCACGACTGCTGCTGACTACGGATAACCATCGCCAACTGCTGCCCGCCACCCTACTCTGCGGATCGGTGGTGGCCCTCTTCTGTAACCTCGTTTGCTTCCTCCCCGGGGAAAGCGGAGTGATACCCCTGAATGCGGTGACACCACTCATCGGTGCCCCCGTCATCATCTATGTCATCGCGAGAAAAAGATAACTGGACTTAACGGTGCTTCTCCATGCCGAGCCATTTACGGAGGCGACGGGTGAAGGACTTCCAGATGTGGCCGAACTTGCCATAGCGCAGACTCAGCCATAACTCTTCCATGGAGTTTTGTACCTTGATCCAAGGGTGGTTCCAGGCATTGATGCGATAGAGGCGGTCAAGGTAGTCTTTGTTTTCCACCATCTGCTGGGGATGACGCAGGGGGAACGTGAGTTCATGGCGCTGCATGGTGAACATCCGACGGATGCGGTGCGGTGTGGTCTTCAGTTCTGCGGAGAAATGAGTGGAGTCGGCCATCAGTCCCACATTATTGATCTGGTTGCTGGCCGGCATGATGGCGAGGCTGTCGTGGAGCAGCATGTCCGCCCAGTAGATCGTCTCAAAATATTCCTTGCCACTCTGACTATGATCGTGGAACATCTGAAGCATGTCACTGCGCAGGTTTCTCTCCTTGGCAATAGTCTCCAGACGATGCAACTTCTCCGGGTCGTGCATGAAACCGTAGGTGGGATCCCAGCGTTCCGCCACCCGTCGCCACGAGGCCCAGCCCCAGATGCTGAAGGCGGTGGTGAAGAAATAACTGTCCGAACAGTCGGGCGTCACCTCGTCGATGTTAAAACCCGCGATCATCGACACGCGCTCGTCATGCTCATACTTATCGAGCATCTCCTTGCAGAAGGGGAAGAACGACTGTGACGGCACGACATCATCCTCTAAGACGATCACCTTATCGGCCAGTGAGAATGCCCAACGATGAGAACGGAAGCCCGAAGGGTCGCAACCCTCGTTGTGATCCAGGTAGTTGCGATGCACCTCACACTCCCAGTAGATATTCTCATCAGCGACGATCTCACGACAAGCCTCGATACCTGCCATGTCGCGCTCTCCGCGTGGCCCATCCTGATAGAGCAACAGTTTCGAGGGACGTGCCTGACGCACGGCCTCGAACACCTGGCGGAAGGTGTCACTGCGGGTGAAGAACAACAGCAGTACGGCGATATCTGTCTTGGCGGGGTACTTCATATCATCACTTTTTCGCTGCAAAGATACGAAAATTCCTCAGAAAGTTGTACCTTTGTGCCAAAATTATACGACCATGATGGATTACAAGGAACAATTAAGGGCATTCAGTCAGCCCAACCTGCGGACTTGCCAACTGAAACAGTTGGAGATCCTGAAGGTGATTGACGGCATCTGTCAGAAACACGGCATCCACTACTGGCTCGACGGTGGTACGCTGTTGGGGGCCATGCGCCATGGCGGTTTCATCCCCTGGGACGACGACATCGACATTGCCATGGACTATCAGGACATGAAACGGTTTGAGGCCCTGGCGCAAGACGAATTGCCTGATGGTCTGTTCCTGCAAAGTCCTAGGACCGATCCGAACATCAAGGAACAGATGGTGAAGATCCGTGACCTGAATTCCCTGTATATAGAAAAAGGTGACAACTTCGTGGCCGACTATGTGAAGGGTATCTTCGTGGATATCTTCCCCTTTGAGGCCCATCCCGATATTCCCAAGTCGTGGATCAAACGATTGGCCAAAGGCATCACGAAGAGTAACTCCATCCTGCATCATCCCCATACCTATTCTTTGCGGGCCTTTGCCGAGTTCTTCTGGTTTGGTGGTAAATTCCTCCTTTATCTGGCTGTGTGGAAGTTGCTGAAATTGGTCTTCCCCTCCTCGCGCTATGCCAATATCCCCACGATGAACGGCTATGGCATCACGCACGACAGTGAGACGGTACTGCCGCTCTCAAGGATCAAGTTTGAGGATGCAGAGTTTCCTGCCCCCCATGATCCTGACCAGTACCTGCGGAATATCTATGGTAACTTTATGGAAATACCGCCTGTAGAGAAGCGGCATTTCCATTCGGTGGTCATCATTCCTGAATTAACGAAGTAAGCGCTGGGCTGCCAACGTATGGGCCAGTCCTTCGGCGATGGCGGTTCGTGGCTGCCATCCTAACCGTGTCAGCTTCTCCGTCGAGAAGGTGGCACAGGTGATGGGTGTCGTATTGCCGTTGGCCTCATCGATGTCGAACACCACCTGTCGCTTTTCCGCCGTCGCCAACAGTTCAGCGAGTTCACGGATGGAGATGTTCGACTGTGCATCGGCCACATTGTATGCCTCTCCCTTGGCACCTTTCAACAAGATGGTGAGCAGGGCGCAGGCGGCATCCACCACATAGAGCCAGGAACGGTGTTGTTCCCCACGGCTTTTCAGGACGAGATCCTTTCCCTCCAGTAGATTACGGATGAACTGGGCATAGACACGGTTGTCACTCTCCGTGAAATAGGGGCCATAGGTATGACAGGGACGGGCAATGACGACGTCGGCACCATACTCTGCGGCGTAGGCCACGCACAGCGTTTCGGCGGCCCGTTTCGACGAGGGATAACAGGCACGGGGCGTGGCACAATCCACGTAGCCGCTGTCTGTCTCTGTAAACGGTCTGCCATCACCCTCGCCATAGACCTCACCAGACGAGACGAACAACATCCGCTTCATGCCATGGGCCAGACCATAGTCCATCAGGTATTCCACGCCCATGATATTCGACTTGACAACCTCCACGGGCTTCTCCTTGAAGAAGTTCGGACTGGCATTACTGGCAGCGTGGATGATATAGTCGAAGGGGATGTCTGTGGCGAGGGGCTGACTGATGTCGTGCCTGATGAAGTGGAAGTCCGGCTCTTCCCAATAGCAGCCGAACCGTTGACGGGCACGCGCCTCATTCCTGCCAAGGGCATAGACCTGATAGTCGCGGTGGGGACTGGTCATCAGCACATCTGTCAGACAACCGCCAATAAGTCCCGTAGCACCCGTGATCAGGATACGGCAACCTTTGAGCGCACTCAGGTCGAGTCCCGCCTCAAAGAGGGAACGGATGTCCTGCAGATAGGGATTCATTTCAGCCATGACTCCGCCTTTACGTTCATGAGCGCCTTCAGGATCTCCAGATCCTCAATGGTCGTGATCTTGATATTCTTCTCCGACCCCGGTACGATATGCATCTCGATACCGCCCAACTCTGCCATCAACGTGCATGAGGCCACGGAGTTCGTGATACCGCGCTCCTTGGCCTTTTCGTGGGCCGCGATGATATTGCCCAGACGGAAGGTCTGAGGAGTCTGCGTACGGATCAGTTTGTCACGCGGGATACTGGAGGTTGTCGAAAAACCGTCCTCACTCTCTAAGATCGCCTCACGGCACTTGATACCCGTGATGGCATAGCCGTATTTCTTGCAGATGGCGATGTTCGACGAGATGATATCCTGTGAGAGCAACGGGCGCACGGCATCGTGGATCAGCACCAGATCCTCGTCGCCACATCCGGCCTCACGCAGTCCGTAGATACCATTGTGGATCGACTCCTGACCATTGCTGCCACCAGGGAATATCCATTTCAGTTTGTCGATGGAAAACTGGTTGGCATACGACTGGAGCACCGTCTCCCAACCTGCCAGACAGACCACGGCAATGCCATTGATGTCGGGGTGCATCTGGAAAGCCTTCAGCGTATGGATGATAACAGGACAATTATCCACATACATAAACTGCTTGGGAATGTCTTGTCCCATCCTGTTGCCGGAGCCACCGGCAATGATCAATGCGTAATTCATATCTTGTCGTTTTGTTTGTTTTTTCTAAACAGGAAGGCGAGGCTCTCATCAAGGATCTTCGCCCGTGCTGCCTTCATGATCAGGAAATAGAGCAGGGCTGCGAGGACGACGCGACTGATGAGCAACAGCCACAGCGAGGCATAGTCGCTCCCGAACTCCAGACCGTCCACCACATACGCCGTGAAGTGTCTGACGAACTGCATCACGGCTATAGCGGCAAAGGCGAAGGGCACGATATCCTTCAGGAACAGCCAGAAAGAATAGGCCGTCAGCCGACTGGCGAAGAAAAACCACACGAAGAGCCACACGAGGTTGATGGCCACATACGTCTTCACCATCACGTCGATACCATAGGGATAGAGCACGAGCATGGCTATGATTTCCAGTAGTCCAAGGGCCAAGGTGCAGCCCATAAACGTACCACTCTTCCCCTTGCTGATCACGAGGTCTGCCAATAGCACACTGATGGGAGCCACGGCCCCGCAGATACAGAGCCACTGCAGGTACTGGGCAGAGACAAGCCATTTCTCACCGATGGCGAGCACGATAAACTCCTTCGCCACGATGCCGAAGCCCAACAGCAACGGGAACGAGATAAAGGCAGCGAAGCGCACGAGCTTACGGAGCACGGCCAACTGCCGTTCGCGGTCGTCGCGCACGCTGACGAGCACCGCCTGATCCACCTGCTTCACCATCCCCTGGATCAGCGACGTACACTTGTTGTTCCACTGATAGGCCTGATGATAGTTACCCGTGTCGTAGGCAGAATAGTAGCGACCCAGCAGGATGTTCATCACGTTATTATTCACATGGGTGAGCACGTCGCTGATCAGGATCTTCACGCTGAAGGGGAAGGCCTTCTTGATAAACGAGAAGTCGATATGAAGCGTGGGGCGCCAGTCACTGTAGTGCCAGCGCAACAGCGTCGAGATCAGGATGAAGAGGTTGGTCTGTGTGGCGAGGCTCCAATAGGAGAAGCCCTGCCAGGCCATAATCACTGCCACGGCACTTGAAAGAAGGGTCGCGATGATGCTTGCCTTCGCCAACTGCTTCGCGCGCAGATTCTTAAAGAGGTAAGCCGCCTGGGCCACACCCGAACAGGAGAACAACAGTCCGATGAACGCATAGCGACAGAGGCTCACCAGCCGAGGTTCGTCGTAGTAGTCGGCGATGAACGGGGCCGCCAGGAACAGGATGGTATAGATGGCACCACCCATCAGGATATTAAACCAAAACACGGAATTATAGTCGCTGGCCTTGGGTTCCTTCTGATTCACGAGGGCCGTGGAGAAGCCGCTGTTCTGCAAGGCTGTGGCAATCAGCGAGAAGATGGTGATCATAGCGATCAGACCATAGTCGTCGGGGTTGAGCAACCGTCCCATGATGATACCAAAGACGAAGCCGAGCAATTGCTGGATGCCATTGTTCATGCCGCCCCAAAAGAGCCCCTTTGCCGTCTTCTCTTTCAATGATTCCATCTTTCGGCGACAAAGATACGAATTCGTCAGCGAAAATCCAAAAAAATCCCCGCCAAAATCGATTTTGGCGGGGCTCTTCACTCGTTTAATCGCCTATTTGATGCTTCGCATCGAGTTTTACTTCCAGGGGTTCTCGAAGCTGACGGGACCGTTCTCGAGTTTCTGGCAGACGATCTCCATCTCCTCGAAGTGCTCCTCACCGTCTTCCCACTTCTCCTTGTAGTTCACGCAGTAGCAGCCTGTGCCCTTCAACTCCTTCATCGTCGATCCGTCAACCGTGTTGAAGAACGTCACGGTGAAGTCTCTTGGGTCGTTCGGAGCCAGCATCCACTGCAATAGTTGCGAGTTGCCGTCGTTCATAGCCTTGACGCGGATCGATACCTTACCGCCACGGGGAATACCTGCGATCTGTCCCTCACGGTCTGTTGCCTGATCAAACTTGTAGTCAATCATCATGACCTCTCTCTTCTCGAAATCCTTAACCTCCAAGGTTACCGGTGTTACATTCTCTGCCATATCTTGTTTCCTTTCTATTCTTTAAATTGTTAGTACTTAATGTTTAATCTTTAATGTCTAATGTTTAATGTGGTTATGCCCACTCGTTCTCGAACTTCACGCTTCCGATGGCGATTTCCTTGCAGGTGATGGTGATCTGCTCGAAGTGACCCATCTTGTCTTCCCACTTCTCCTCGAACTCCACGCAGTAGCCGTTGGTGAACTCGATGGTCTTCATGGCCTTGCCCGTCTTCGTCTCCAAGAACTCGATCTGGCCGTTCTTCGGGAGGTTGCGCTCGGTCATCCAAGCCAGCAGGTCAGGGGTGCCGTCGTTCAGGGCCTTCACACGCACCTGGATCTTACCGCCACGGGGGATGCCTGCCATCTGTCCCTCTACATCAGTTGCCTGATCAAACTCATAGGTTACCATCAACACTTCGCGATCCTTGTAACCGTCAATCTTCATTGAAACTGGAGTCTTTGCCATAATTTGTTTCCTTTCTTTAATTTTT
>Ga0310690_10002292_pt1 | contig 31545 bp, 45 predicted proteins | sample AusTroGonzalo_MG_2_FD_207661 | JGI IMG/M metagenome (GOLD analysis project Ga0310690, IMG submission 207661) | Bovine rumen microbial communities from tropical cattle in Woodstock, Queensland, Australia - Gonzalo_04 (v2) (version 2) | ecosystem: Host-associated > Mammals > Digestive system >...
TGTTGCTCTTCAGTGCGCTGAAGGTCTCTGCAAATTCGCTTCCTGCAATCTCCCAGATCAGATTGTTGTCCCGGTACCTCGCACACAGGTTCATCAGATCGGCAAACATCTTCCTTGCCGCCATCTTCTGCGTCACAGGATTGCCGTATTCGTCCTCCAGCGGGTTTCCATCCGCATCCTTCTGCTGTTCGTCTGTCAGGCCCATGTCAATCAGCATTCCGACAGGTGTCTGCACAATCATGTCAGGAGTGATCTTCACATTTACGCCGTCCACAATTCTTCCGTCCGGCAATGTGATCGTTACATTGTCTTCGTCATACGTCATCCCAAGGTTCATGGAAGACGCAATCTGGGCAACGCTGAACTGCTCTCCTGCCGGATGCACAGAAGTTTTTGCCACCTGATCCAGTGCCTTCTGGTATGTTCTTTCTGCCCTGCGAAGATATTCAGCCTTTTCGCGTTCTTCTCCGGTCAGCCGGAAGTTTTTGATCGCCTGATTCACGTTGTGGAGGGCGTTCCGCATTTTCCCGGCAAGGCCGTTGTCCAGCATCCGCATCACGAATTCCCGCTCGTTCAGATGGGTTCTCGCGAAGTCAGCCACAATCTCCTGATCGATTTCTTCCGGATCGGTAAGCTCTTTGCCGATCTTTTTGTATTCTGCCTTTTTCTGTTCACGTTCAGCCTGCAGTTTCGCTTCCGCATCTTCGCCGTTGAACAGATATTTCATCACGATTTTGGAATAAGTCTTATAGGCGTTTGTTTTTTGCATCGCATGGGTAATTTCATGCAGTGATGCTTCAACAAGAGCCTGTCCGACCGTCATGTTTCCGCTCTTGATCAGGTTCTGGTTCAGATAAACAACACCGTTTTCATACTTTGCTCTGGCACCGTTTGGAAGTTTGTCAGTCACCTTGATCTCAATGCCAAGTTTCCGTCCAAATGCATAAACAGCCAGCATACCTTCCGTATTGTTCATCAGGCCGGTCATGTCAATTTTGCCGTATTTGATCTGATCCGCCCGTTTCAGGTATTCTTCCCTGCGCTTTTCGCGTTCCTCTCCCTGCAGGTTGTCCCGGTCCAGAAGCCGCTCAACAATCGTATCGCGCTGGTCTTCCCATGCTTTCCCGGTCCGCTCGTCCTGCTCGGCCTGAAGTCTTGCTTCCGCTTCTTCCTGTTGTTGCTTTGCCTGTGCTTCCGCTGCCGCCTGCTGTTCACGCTGAGCATCTTCGTCAGCAACCATCTGCTCTGCCTGCTGGCGGATCTCGGACATCTTCTGTTCTTTTGCCCTGTTCAGGCTTTCTTCCGCAGCGGTTTCTTCCTGTTCAGCATTGGATACGGACTGATTCCACTCTTCCAGCACAGCGTCAGCAGACATCAGTTCGTTCAGTGCGGCATTAAACGCTCCCTGGTAGCTCTTGTTTGCAGGATCGCTTTCCAGCAGTTTCTTTGCCTCATCCAGCGCTTTCTGTTTGGCATCCAGCACAGACTGCTGCCGCGCTTTTGAAGCCTCCGCTTCCGCTCTTGCCCGCATCTTTTTCATGTAGGCATCGTGTTCTGCTGTAATCGCGTCAGCCTTCCCGGTAGCCATCAGTTCCTTTGTTTTCTCTGCAACCCGGTTGTCATGCACAGCTCCGGCAACATCCTGCTGTACCTGTGAATTGGACAGATCCGTCATCCCGGCTTCAGCCAGCATTCTCGCCTGTTTGAAAGCAGAAGCGTTCTTACATTCATCGCTGTTGATTACCTGCCATGCAGCGCTGTTTTTACTCAGTGCCGCCATATGGATTCCATTCTTCACCTGCCATGCCGGAACTCCTGCCACATGAGCAGCATCCAGCAGATTCCGCAGTTTGGATACAGGGTTATCACCAAGCACATCGTCAGAGTTGGCGTATGCAGCTCCGGCAACATCGCTTCCGGTATCGCTTTCGTCAGCCGTCAGCACGGTAATAATGTTTGTCGCTTTAGTCGCGTCATCCGTCTTCTCTGCTTCTCCAAGCATTTCCCGGTCCGCAAGATATTCTTTTGTGTCTGCGTCCGTAACCGTCACAGGTTTCCGGGCGGCTTCCATAACCCTGTCCGCCAGCTCCTGGTCCCGTTCCCGCAGTTCCTTCACCGTTACCTTCAGATCGTTCCGGCCCGTAAGCGCTGCCACTTCCCGGTTAATTGTCCTGGCTTCCTGATGGTAGGCAAGGGTCTGCGCTGCTTTCGCACCGGCAAACGGCACAAGGTCAATGACCGGAGTAAAGAAACTGGTAATGGCCGTCCGGATCAGTTCACGGATATCGTCCATATCCGCCTGTTCCTTCGCTTCGTCAGGCATCATGCCGGACATCATATAATTCTGTACGGCCATGTTGTGCTTGGACAGATCGCCCATGGTCAATTCGTCAATCTTCTGCTCGGACCATTCATTCAGCGTCTCGCCGATCATTTCAGACAGCATATCCGGGAACATCCCTGCCAGAGCATTCTTCCACGATCCTGCGCTTCCGACCTTGCTCATCACGTTGTTCAGCCGGTTCATACGGATCATTTCCGTACCTGCTTCGGAGAAAAAAGTCACAAGGCCGATCAGACCAGCAGCCAGTTCCGTCCCGCTGCCGCCCCTGTTCATCGCTTCTGCGGAGGACTGTGCGGCTGCACCCATGGCCATCATAACAGCGCCTTTAAACTCCGTAACTGATCCGGCTGCCCATTTGGGAACCCATCCTGGTGTTTTCACACCGCCGCCAAAGAATGCAGCGGCGTTCATCGCGCTTCGTCCATGGTTATACAGGATAGAATAAAGACCGGTTGCGACTTCGGTTGTCAGATCGTCAGCACCGATCGCCTTCATATCCTCTTTGATTTTCTGTATTGTGTTCTGGTACGCTGCGGAAGAAAAGCTCTGTGTTGCCATCAATGTGCTTTTACCAGCCATTTTCCCGGTCAGAAGGGATTCGAGATACCACATACCGCCGGAAATTGCGTCAACGGGAGCCAGCGTAATTGCCAGAGCGGTAGCGCCGACAGCGCCAAGCGGTCCGCTGGAAACCATGTCAGACGCAAGGTTTTCAGCAGCCAGGTTTGTCCTTGCCCCAAGAACGCCTGTACTCGGATCGGCAAGGAACTGATAGTATTCCATAGCTGCTTCCATGCCCTGTGTCGCGTGAAGATAATAGAAGATCATCTTCTCGCTGTCGGACATAATCTCGCCTTCCTGCGTGGCCGGGATGTACTTGTTCATGGCCCTTGTCCTGCCGCTTGTATCGGTTTCAATCAGGAACTCAGCCTGCTCCCACGCCTTTCTGGCGGTTTCCACAAAATCATCCTTCAGCGTCAGCTGGTAGTATTCATACGCTTTTTTGTTCCGGTTCAGGATGTTTTCATACCGGTTCAGGTTAGCCATGTATTCATCCGGAACCTTCACACCGTTCTTGCCGATGTAGTCTTTCACATACCGGATGTTGTCCAGCATCGTGTCGATGGTAGCCGCCTGCTCCGCGATCTCCGCCTGATCCTTTGCCTTCGCGTCACCCAGGTTTGGAATGTCCGGTTTCGTGTTCATGTCCTGGTATGCATCCAGCCAGTTCCATGCGTCAGGCGTATCGTTAATATGCCCGTCAAATGCACTCAAAAACTGATGCACACCATCCGCCCGCTGGAATTCGATATCGCTGCCGCCGTTCTTAATCAGTGTATTCCGAAATAAAGAAAGGCTGCGTTCGGATTCCTCACGTTCGTTGCGCTGTTTGATATATTCGTCATAATGCTGGACCTGGTAATCGTCAATCTCCTGAATCCTTGCCCGGTTGTATTTGTACTTGTCGTACTGTTCCTGTTCTTCTTCCGTCAGAGAAACGCTCCCGCCGTTCGCCTGGATGCTCTTTTCTCTTTCCTGCAGAAAAGCCGCCATCCCCTTTGCTCTGCTGAGAAGCTGATCCTCGCTGTAATTGTCAAAGAAGCCAAGGCTTGTTTCCCCTGTTTCAAAGTCAGCCCAGTTGTTCCGCAGATCGTCCTGGATGCCGGTCAGGGTAAAGCTTCCGTCCGTTTCCTTCCGGAAAGATGCCTGAAGCTGTTCTCCGTTGTAGTCAAACAGCATCACAGGATCTTCATAGCTTTCACCCATGGCGCTGATCTTATCGCCGATCTTCGATTCAATGTCCTTCTGTTCCTGTTCAAGTCTCTGCTTTTCATCAGCTCTTGATTCCCATCCGCCGACTTCGACCTCCGTATCCATCTGAACCTGCAGATGCTTGTTTGCCTTCACCGTCATGGCTTCGCTTGCGATCTCCAGCGGACTTTTCATAATCCCGTTTCGGACCATTTTGTTGATGGCCATACGCCGTACAATGCCTGCCGCCTTTGTGTTTTCATTTGTATTTGCCTGTTCCGGTTCTTTTTTCATTTCTGCGGCAGCAGTCTTTCCCGGCGCAGGTGTCGGTTCAGGTGTCTGTGCGGGTTGCGGAACAGGCCCGGGTGCCGGAGTCTCGGCAGCGCTCCTGGCCGCATTTGAAACGAATGTATCATTTTCACCTTTGTATACGGCAGGCGTTGCTTTCGGTTCGGTAGTCACAACAGGGATCGTGATCGGAGCCTGCGATTTGTCAAAGTTCTTCTTTTCAGCGTTCGTCAGAATATCTCCGACATGGTCGATTACATCAGCCGCGTTATCCTGCTCAGCCTTCACGATGGAGTTTGTGGCATCGCTCATCTTCGGAACAGTGGAAATCATGCTTCCGATAGCATCCGTCAGCACCTTCGCGGAAGAAGCTTTCCCCTTGTTCTTGTCGCACATTTCCTGAATCCGCTTGATCACATCGTCATACTTGTAGTTGACCGCTCTGGTAGTGGAAACCAGATTCCCGGACCCGGGATTTCCTTCTTTGCCGATGCTGTCATCCATCTTGTTCAGGATGCCAAGATCTACTTTCTCCCCGTTGATCGTAATGCTCCCGGTTGTCAGCGCGTCATCCAGCTTTTTCTTGGCCCGTGTAAAATCTTCCATGCCGGACAGTTTTTTATCAATCCATGCATTCAGAGACGTTACAGCTTTCTCAGCAGCCTTCGTGTTTTTTTCAGCGGTCCATACCTTCTGGTACATATCCTTCCGTGTCTTGTCATCGCTGTATGCGTCTCCCTGGTGCTCTTTCAGCCAGTTCTCTCCGAAAGCAGGAACATTATAATAAAGGCCAGCGTCATTAATCCCAACGCTGCCCAGAGAATATGGATTGAACTGTTCGCTTTCCGGATTCAGTTTTTCAGCGATCTCCGGATTATATTTCCATGTGTTTCCGTTTCCCAGAACGCTGTTGACCATCGCGCCGTACATATTCCCGGTATAGTCCTGGTTCCTGGCCTTCCAGATGGTTCCGTACATCGCGTCCTCTGAGAAGTCTGTGCCTTCGTTCAGCTCCAGGATATTCCCGTCAGCGATGCTGCTGTTCTGCATTTTGTACAGGGTCGGATACTTTTTCTGCATCTCATTCTGTACTTTGCCGACAATCGCGTCATCGCTCATGTTCAGGTCCTGCCTGTTTGCCCAGTAGGACAGTTCTTCCTGCATCGCTACCCATTCCGTCTTCGCGCTGTTGGTATCTTTCATCGCCCTCCTGTACTGATACAGGTCATAGGCAAGGATCTGGCCTTCAGTTGCCTTTTTCCCAGGCTTGCTGGGTGTATTCGTAGTCCCGCTGTAGATCAGATCACTTTCCCAGTCGCGGTTGCTGCTGAACCAGTCATCCGTCAGCAGGGAAGTATCAATCCCGTAGGACTGAAGTTTCCCTACTGCCTGGTTGGTAGGGTTCATGTACTTCTGGTAGTACACGGAACCAGGGTCACGCATCTGCTGTGAAAGTATAGCTCCAAGCTCATTCCCGCGCTTTTTATCCTTTTGGGATATTTCATTAATCCTGGCCAGCATATTCCGCAGCGTTTTTTGATTGCTGTCAGTATTCGCAACAGGAACTGAAACAGAAACGTTCTGCTGATAAGCTGATTTATTTCCGGAATTGGGAGACGTTCCTTTATTTATGAATCCCATAATTAATCCCTCCGGGCATTTATTTGTATTCTTTACTTAAATTGGTTGGCTTAGTAACTTTCGGAGTAGTATTTGACGAAACTTTAGCTACATGGCTTCCTACTTTATTTCCGTTTTTACCTGCTTGTTCCAAAATGTAATCCCTGTATTTTGTCGGATCTGTGAAGCCTGCCGCTTTCATCGCGTTCCATTCAGCTTCTGTCATACCTGCCTTTTCCCACGGTTTTGAACTGCCAGGGTTGTTCGCCCCGCCCGTTGCCGCCGCCTGTTTCTTCATGGCGTTATAATCCGCCCTGCTGATCCCGGCCCTCTTCAGCACGTCATCGCTGACATCTGTCCCGTTCCCTGCCGCCGCTGTAATCACTGTGAACGCGATCTTCTGGTCATCGGTCATCTTGTTATAATCAAACTCAGTCCGCCACTGATCCTGCTGTGCCTGCCACTGTTTCTCCTGGAAGGCCTGCTGGATCTCCCAGTTCGCCTGCGTCTGCGCGTTCTGTTCCCGCTGCAGCGCCATCTGTTCCGCAAACTGGCTTGCGTTCTGCGCTCTCTGCAGTTCACTCTGCCCAGCCGTGAATTCCTGCTGCGCTTCCCGCTCGGACGTGCTGTACGCCTGCTGTGCAAGCCTCTCCTGCGTGTTGTACAGCTGCTGTGCCAGCCTCTCCTGCGTGGAATATTCCCGCTGTTTCGCGCTCTCCCCGGCCTGGAATTCCTGCTGGGCAACCCGCTCGGAAGTCTGGTACGCCCGGTTCAGCGCGTTCTCATTCTGCTGGAAGGCAAGGTTCGCCTTGAACTGCTCTTCCTGCTGCTCCATCTGCTTATTGAACTGCCGCAGGTTCTCTTCATAGGTCTTCTGCCACTGCGCGTCCGAAACGTTCGCCCTCTCCTTCTGGTAGGCCATGTTCTCGTTGAACTGCCGCAGCTGCTCGTCATACTGCTTCTGCCACTGCTGGTCCGCGATGACATCCCTCTGCTTCTGGTATTCCATCTGGCTCTGCTGGAACTGCCTGTTCCACGCGGTGTCCTCGCGTCCGGCGGCGTACTCCTTTTCCCAGTTGCTCTGTGTCCGCTCGGATTCCTTCTGCTGGAAACCCATCTGCTCGTTGAACTGCCGCTGGCTCTCGGAAAACTGCCGTTCCCAGCGCTCGTCCTCTTTCTCCTGCTGCTCGATATCGCCGATCTTCCCCTGATAGGCGGCGATCAGCGCGGCATTGATATCGTTCTGGGCGTTCACCTTTTCCTTTCCCAGGTTCGCAGCCGTCTGCAGCGCGTAGGAGGACCGTCCCATTCCCCGGGAAAGCGCCTGGTTGTTGCTCTGGGAAATCAGCTTGTCATACGCCTTGTCGGAATCTCTCTGCTGTTTGTCATACCCGTACTTCAGCGACTGCCAAAGACGGGTCCGCGAATCCTGCTGGTCAACGTCCGCCGCGCTCTCCGCCTGCTTCTGGGCGGTGTAGTCCAGATCTTCCTGTTTCTTTGTGGTTGCCATAGCAGATCACTCCTTATTCTTCCGTGACAATACTGCCCGGGTAATTATTCTTCAGCGCTTCCGCCTGTGTCTTGTCCAGGTGGCGGATGCACACCGTGTACAGTTTATCCTTCGGTTCCTCCGTCAGGGCCTTGTACGCCTTCTGCAGGGCATCCCAGGTCATCGGTCCGCATACGCCGTCCACCGTCAGCTTGTGGTCGCTCTGGAAGGCCTTTACCGCCTTCTCCGTGTTCCTGCCGAAATCGCCGTCAATGCCGTCAATGCCGATGTCGTATCCCAGCTTGTACAGCATCGTCTGGCATTCTTCCACTTCTTTTCCCTTGCTCCCCCTGCGGATGGTCGCTCTCCATGTGCTTTCGACCGGGAAACCTGTATCCTCATTCATTGCATAGTCCACGTTCTTCAATTCTCCCCAGCATTTCCATTTATTTGCGCTCACATTGCTGACGCAGACTCCGGCCTCTGTGCTGGAAGCCTCAATCACCTTCCCGTTTCCGATGAACAGGCCGATGTGCGTCTTGTCCCCGCTGTGGTCCGTGAAAACAGCGGTGCCCGGTTTCAGCGCTTCGCCGTCCGTCCGCCTGCCGCCGCTTAAGTTCCCCTGTTTCGTACAGTACCCTTTCCAGATCGTATTGCTCCCATGGGCAATGTAGATCTTGAACTGGTTGAATGCCCACCGGAAAAGGCCGCTGCAGTCAGCGACATAGTGACCGATCCACTTGCTGCCGATCTTCGCGGCGCTGTAGTAGTGGTCGTTCTTCGCTTCGCTGTTCTTCTCCCAGCTGGTGCCGTACTTGGAGATCATGTAGTTCACTTTCTGCTTCTGTTTGTTCTCCGTCCACAGGTCACCGGCCTGGCCCCAGATATAACCCCACTTGTTGTCCAGCGCGTACTCAAACTTTCCGATCAGGTCTGCCGCTTTCATCCTTCTTACCGCCTTTCCAATTCTTTGGGTTCTTCCCCATCACGATAAACCAGTCAATCGTCCCGAACACAACCGCAAAGCCAAGCAAAACCCAGAGCCACATATCCTTTTCTCCTTATAAAAAACACACCCTGATTGTTTCTCAGGGTGTGCCGTGTTCACGCCTTGTATAGTCCTTGCTTCACCTTGATCTCCGTTGCCTCGCCGATGTGCTTCTCATGCAGATATTCATACAGCGTCATCATTTCCTTCGGCGGGTCTCCACGAGTGTTCCTGTACTCGCTGATCAGTTCCGCGACTCTTTTGTGAAGCCGCTCCATGTGGCCCATTTCTTCCGTGGACAGTACATAGAACATTTCCGCCGTCTGCGGGTCTTCCTGTTTCCATCTCATCGCCAGGTCGATGTAGGCCTGCGCGTCATGAAGCTCCTCCTCGATCTTTCCGCTTAAACACTTGATGATCTTCATGCAGGATACCTCCTGCCGTCAGGCCGCCGGTGTAAGAGCCGAAATGATCTGCTGGGTCTGGGCCGTCTGGCTGGCCGCGAGATTGGCCATGTTCAGCTGGTTCTGCAGCGTCACATTGGCGGCTCGGAGCGTCTCAATCTCCTGCTGACACAGCTTGTCCAGGATCGCGTTCGTCTGCTCCAGGATTGCCGCCCGTGTGGCAGCACCTTCGCTCTGGACGATGTTCTGCGTTCCGGTAATGGAGGTCTGCAGCGCAAACATCTGCTGCATATTCGCCATCTGCCGTGCGTTCTCGCCGATTTCCGCCTGGGCAAACCCGTTGTTGATCGCCGCGTTCACACCGGCGAAACCGCCGCACAGGCTCGTCTGAATGTCTCCGAAACCGGCGGTAATGCCGTTCTGGAGATTGCTCACGCCGCCCATCACGGCGCTCTGGTCAAAACCTCTTTGAACATCCGCGTTCACGAATCCGGCAGCGTTGTTGCCATAGCCGCCAAAACCGTTTCCGCCAAAGCCCATGAACAGGAACAGCAGGATAATCCACCAGCCGTTGCCCATCCCGTCTCCCATAATAATGGGATTAGTGTTGGTATCCATTTTCGTTGTCTCCTTTTGTATATTTGCAAGCCGCCGTGCACTGCGGTTCACAGCTTGACAAATATCCTGGAAACAACGTATACTTTACTTGCTTATTTGGAGGGCATTCGTGTCCCCAGGAAGGCCTGAGTGTTGGTAGCGCTCAGGCTTTTTACTTGACTGTTACTTGACTCCCATTCTCTGGATCATTGGCATGATCCGCTGAAGCATTGGATTGCTCACCTGGCCGGTCATGATCAGGTGCTGCACCATGGCTTTCGGATCACCGGCCATCTCCGCAGGAATGTTGTATCCGGCCTTCTGGGCCATACTAACCGGGTCTTTCATTAATTGCTGAAGTTCGCCATTCGTAATATGCATTCCATCGCCCCCTCTTCGCCATCATTATGGCAAAAAGGAAGGCCCTCTGCGAGACCACAGAAGGCCCATTTTCGGCTCTCTTTCGGTTCAGTCTGGTAAATACTTATAGATGAATGAACAGCGGTTTATGACCCGTTTGACGGTCGATACGGATACGTCCGTTTCTTCCGCCAGCTTCTCCAGCGACCCCGGATAATCCGTCAGATACTTTTCCATTATTTCCCTGTCTTTTCTCACCCTGATATGCCGGTTTAAGGCATCAAGGACTATTTCCCTGTCCATCTGCCACCTCCGTCACTCTCGCAAGGGTGTCAAGCCAGTTCTTTTCACGGATAGTGTACCAGACCACAAAGATCACAATCGTCAGGATAAAGGTAATGCATACAGACAGGAGCGCGACCAACATCCGCCTGTTGGAGCAGTTCAGATGGAGCAGCGCCTTGTCAGCGTTGATCTTATCGTCCATCATTCATCCTCCGGTTCCTCTTCCGGAACCACCTCATAATCAACAGCTCCGGCACCGGCAGCGTCCACCAGGCCTTCCGCGATGATGTAGGCAATCACCGTGGCACCGGCCATGATGATCCCGGTCACCTGTACCGCCACCTGTTCGCTGCCGCCGAAGGCAACGATCATCATCGCAACAAAGTTGCACACAGCCGCCCAGAACTTCCGGCTCGTCAGTTTCTTTTTCCAGTCAATCTTCATAGTTTCCCCTCATTAATCCGGATGCAGATCATTCACATGGGTTTCCAGCGCAATGATCCGCCCTTCCAGGTTGTTGTGTTTCCCAACCTTGTCCTCAAGTTGCTTCAGCCGGTAATCCATCAGTGCGGTCTGTTTCCTGTTGGAAATGTAAACTCCCAGGAAGCTCAGCAATGCCGTCACCGCTGATGCCGCGAATGCTAACCATTCCATCAGAACCGCCCCTCTCTTGCTTTTCTGAATACCTTCTCAACCTTTTTCCGGGTCGCCTCGCTCTGGTCGGTGCTGTTCCCTTCCCGCTTTTTCCTGGCGTTCTCCAGGCGCTGGGTGGTCTTCTTCATCCCCAGGTCTTCCTGCTCGTTGATGTAGTTCCTTGCCTTCGCCGCCTTCGTGCTGATCTGGTCGTTATTGTTGTAGATTCCCTTTTCCTTGTACTTGTCGAACCAGTAAAAGCCGTTGCTGGATTTTGTTTCCCTGGCAGGAGTTTCCTGTGTGGTCTTCTTCTTCCCGTCCTTCCAGTACCCGCCGGTCGTGTACCCTCTGTAAGTGCTTTCCCTCTTCTGCGCGGCCTTCTCTTCCTCAGTGGCCGTCCCGCGCCAGATCCTGTAGTCCCGCTCCTCGCGTTCCTTGTTCTGCCGCGCTACCTTGTTCCGAAAGCGTTCAGATGCCATCAGGACTCACCCTCCTCCGTAATCGCCGTCACCGTCAGATCCGGAGTATCCCCGGAATCGTCCACCGTAATCAGGTAATCCGCAGTCTCTGTGGACAGCGTAATCGCCTCATCATTGATGTTCTTCGGGATTGCCGCGCTGATCGTGTTGAACATCCCGTGGAACAGGATCACAACGTCCTGCATCGGCTGGTCAACCCGCCGCCATACCCTCTTCTCATGCGGAGTTGTCCCGGCAGCTGCCGCCTGGAACAGCTCATAGGCAATCCCGTCCGTGAAGACAACCACGTCTCCCACACTGTAGCTTGTGCCGCTTGCGTAATCACCCTTGTAATTCATACCCGATCACTCCTTTACTCTTGCTCGGAAGGCTCTTCCGCGAAAGCGCCAACCGTCTTCCTGTCCATCTGGAACCCGTCCACCGTTCTCAGCGCCACCGTCTGGATCATCCGGTCATCCCGCTTGCACATCGCGCCCCAGACATCGGAGAAATCGCCTTCCGCCCGTCTCTGGGCCTTGTCCGCGTCACCCTGATAGTTTTTACTGTCAAAGGTCTTGGGATAACCGGACAGAGAATTGAAAGTCCCGTTGGCATCCACGATGTAAGCGTCAACAATGAAAATCTGTCTTGCCATAAGGATTACCTTCCTTTCATATTTTTGTATCAAAAAAGCGACCGTTCAGGCCGCTTGAGTTTTATTTGTCTAATCGGTTTCGTTCTTCCATCATCTGACCATATTGGGAAACATCACGGGGTAAGGATTTGCACCTTACATGGGAGCAACAGCATCACCCGTTGTGCTTTCTGTCAGCCGTCCCGATGCACCCGACTATCAAGCTATGCGTACACGCTTGCATCAAACGTCTATGCCTGTCTACGTCTACCTATTCCGTCACCCGTGATGAACATTTAGCGAAGTTTCCGCACTCGCTTATCTGTCTTTAGTGCTTCTTTGCACTCTTGATGAAACTTGTCCAAACCATCGTCACGAATTACCTTCAGAAAATGGATTATCATCTGCTCCGTATTCGGTTCAAAATGCCGTCCTTTTCTGACTTTGTTGTAATAATTCAGCGGTTCGGCTTGTGTCCACTTCTCTTTGCTGTAAATCTTTCCTGCTCCAATCCAATCGCAAAGCATTTCAACAATATACTTCATCGGAATCGGATGTGGAAATACCTCTCCGGTATCGTTATTGTAGTCGCACCAATATTCCCAATGATGCTTGTTGTGTGCCTTGTGATGAAGCCAAGAATCAGAATATCCGACATCCTCTTTTTCAGCTTCAATCGGACTCCTGTTGCCTTGATAGTATTTAGCCGCAGGAGTAAACTCGGCTCGGCTAAACTTTGACAAGTCATGGACAATGCCTTGCCATGTTATACCGCAAGCCTTACACTCACGATATACAATGGCTTTGTTCTAACGAGTTTTAACTTCCTGTCATTTGACCATATTGATTCCTTTAGACATATATTGCAAGGCAGAAAATTCTGTATTTTTGAGCACCCGAACCTCTTGCATAGAACGATATTGTTCGTGTGCTTAATACCGGGTTTGAATTTATAATTGGCATTGCATCGTAGTTGTTGGAAGGCGAAGCCCCAAAGGGAATAAGCGCAAGCAAGGTTGTTGCCCCGGCCGGTAACGGTATTACAACAGAGCCATTGCTTCCCGCATTAACAGTATCACTTAATTCTGAAACATAAGCATACTTTGCAATCTGGTTCGAAAGCGAAGCAACCTGTGCGCCCAGACCGCCGGAAACCGCCGTCAGGTTAGAGCTGGTTAATGTGCCGTTCGCGGCGATATTCGTATTCGCCTTGTACAGGCCTTCCGCCAGGGAACCATGCCCGTGAACATACACATACTCCCCTGAACTGATCACTCCGTGCGTGTTGTTCTTGGAGATGATCGCAAGTCCGGTCCCCAGTCCCTGCAGCGCGGAATCGATCTTGTCCATGCTGCCGTTGTGGAAAGAGTCAATGTCATAGTTGTCCGATCCGGCAGGCTTTACCAGATCAAAGTTCGTTGTGTTCGTTGCCATCTTCTTTACCTCCCGGCCAGCTGGTCATGCGTAAACGCACCCAGGGCACCTTTTATTGTACTGACCGAAACCACATCCGTTGTGGTTCCGTTGACCGTCTTTGTGATCTTCGCATTTCCGCTGTCATAGTCAACAGAGGAAACGGTCGCGCTCTTTTCCGCTTTATTTGCCTGCAGCAGGTTCAGTATCCCGCCCGGGACTTCCTCCCAGTTCGTGTTCTTCACCAGCGCCGTCACGCCGCCGGTAATCGCTGCCGTAGCTTTGCCCAGCGTCCCGTTCACACTCAGGAAATCGCCGATGGCCGCGTCCGTACCGCTGGACAGTATCCAGTCAGCACCGGACTTGACCGCAACCTTCAGCAGGCCCTTCCGGACCGCATTGATCGTCTGGCTCAGAATATACCCGTTACAGGCATCCAGCGCCTTCTGCCCTGCCGTGTTGAAGTCCAGTCCGTTGTACAGGTGCGCGTAATCCAGCACCTTGCTGCCGTTGGAATACAGGCAGTTATCCGTGCCGATATAACAGTCATCATTCGTGTTCGTCTGCGGATTTGTGGACTGGTTCTCCGCAGCGATCAGATACATCTTCGTGTCATTTTTGTGCTTGCCGCCTGCCGTGTTCTTCGTATCGACCCACGGCACTTCCACATATCCTTTTTCGCTGTCCAGCTTCAGCGCGTACTTCTGCCCGGTCTCGGAATAGCCGGTCTGTACGCCGCCCCTTGTGCCGTTCGCGGCCAGCGGCAGGGAATAGTTGTTCGCGTGTTCCTCGATGCCGTCCAGCTTCGTTTTGTCCCCGGAACTCATGAACCCATCAGCGCTCTGGCTGGCAAGGCCGATGATCGCCACCTGCACCCCGTTGATGGTCGCTTCCAGTTTATGGGTGCTGGCATCATAGGCCACAGCGGTCACCATGGAATCCTCCAGGATGCCGCTCAGACGGTACAGGTCTGTCAGAATCCTCTCAAGCTGGATCACCAGGCCCTTGTCCTGCCCGGTCCATCCCTGCGGCACCCGGAGCGTCTCATGCTGTCTGATCTTGCTCATCCGCGCCACCTCAATCCGGGTCCGTCTCGACCACCAGCTGAATACCGCCGATCAGCCGCCATGGAACGGTCACCCCGGCCTCCGTCTCGATGATGATCCGGAACTTCCGTCCCGCGCCGCCGAAGTGAAGCCGTTTCCCTTTGTGGCTCTTGTTCGCCGTAATCTGTTCGCTGGTCAGCGGCTGCACCGTATAGGCCTTCGTCTTCATCTTCTTCTCCGTCTGCACGGAGATTTTCAGCTGCACCGCCGTGTCCTTCACTTCCGGCACAAAGTACAGGTCGAAACCGCCCTTCTGGATTCTCTTGTACCCAAAGTCAATCCACGGAGAAACCCACTTTGTCGCCGCACCGCTGGCCTGCCCTGTCTCCCAGGAGTCATATTTCAGCCGCAGCATTTTCCCGGGCAGTGTGGAGCTGGTAAAGAACAGCTCATCGTCTGTCGGCAGCAGGCTTTCCACATGGAATCCGGTATAGTACAGGATCGTGCCTTCCGTCAGGTTGTAGACCAGCATCGCGTTGTTCACCGTGCTGTCCCCGGTTGGGAAGGCCAGGTAATACCGGTTCTGAAACAGCGCCCCGCACATCTGGTCCAGCGCGTCCTTGTTCACCGTCCGCCAGATCTGCTCCACCTGTTCCCGGGCATAGGGCGATGTACTCATGCCGTCATAGACGCTCATCCCGTTTATCTCGCCCATGAACACCCGTTCCTTGTCAACGGCCACCGTGTTCGGATAGGCGGTGCCGCCGCCGTATTGCTCCTGGAATTCATACTCGCCCGGGTTGGTGTTCAGCACCCGCCAGATCCGGTTCTTCTTGAACGCCAGCAGCTGATCGCCGAAGCGCTTCAGAGCGCAGAATGTATCCCCGTCCCAGCTCGGCTGCAGGATATCCCCGGCTCCGTCCTCCGGATGGTCCGGGTCAGCGTCCCAGTCCATCGGATCATACGGCTTGGAATACATCAGCATATCCGGGTTATCCTTGATGTTCGCGCCCCATATCCGCTCGGAATACCGCTCGATCACGCCGAACTTGTATCCGTTCGTGTCCACCGTCCGGACCACCCATGCCGGACTGCTCAGCTCGTTGTGCGTTTTTGCCGCCAGGGCGCTGTGCGTATATTCTGTCAGGTCATCGTGCGTTGTCGGCTTGTCAGGCGGAACGATCATGTACATCCCGTCTTCCTTGTTGCTGATCAAAAGCACGTCCACCGTGTAATTTTCGTTCTCCGGGTTGATCTCATACGTCACCCAGCTCCAGGCGCTCTTCTGGAATGCGTTGATGCCGGTCGGCAGTTCAATCTCAATCCATTCCACATCGCTGCCTGCCTGCTTCTGGTATAGCTTGCCGCCGCTGCAGCACACATACCATGTGTGGCTTCCTTCGCCTGTGTACCATCTCCGGTAAAAGGAGGCAAGCGTCTCAACCCGGTCCGTGAAGGAGCCTTCCATCTCCGGGCAGGCGGCTTGCGGCTGAAGCACCCCGTTAGGGGTTTCCACGTTCTCCTCTTCCTCCGCAAACCGGATGTCCGGGTTCATTCCGATGTCCGCCTGATTCAGTCCCCGGAACCCGGGAATCCAGACATCCGCGTCATAGGCGTGAAGCGAAAAGTATCCTGCCATATCACCACCGCCTTATCTCGGAATATTGATGAAGTTCCTGTATTGTTTATTTGTACCGTCCTCGTTCAGGCCGTTTAAGCCGCCCTCGTCCGCCAGCTGGCTCAGTATCTCCAGGAAAGCGCTCCTGTACGCCATGCCGCGCTGCTGCTTCTGCGGGTTTCCGTTGCGGTACATCAGCCATGTGGCCCAGTCGCAGATCGCCCGGTGCGTCCATTCCGGAAGGTTCGGTTCGTCCGTATCCTCCGCAAGGCGCGGGTAATCCGTCTGCGGCGTATGGCTCTTTGTCCAGACTTTAACCAAGCGGTCATAACCGTCATTGATGTAGTCGTTGAGGTGCGGCAGGTAATCTGTCACATCCTCCTCATCGTTGTTCGTCTGGAACATGATCTGGTTTCTGATCTCGGCTAAAGTCATTGCTGTCACTCCTTAAATGTCCGGGAACTTGTTCTTCAGCTGAACAAACACCGGAACCGGCACTGAAACGTGTTCTCCGCGCCTCACCCGCCAGGTCCATTCCCGCGCTTCATTGGCAATGGTAACGTGTTCGTACTGGTCCACCTTCACGCCGCTGCCTTCCTCTTCCAGCCTCGGCAGGAAAACGTCCACCATCGGACCTGAGTAATACTGTTTCTGTTCCTCCACCTTTACGGTAATGCCGTCATCCAGGCTGGAACTCAGGTTTTCCTCTTCTTCCAGTTCGATGTCCTCGTCCTCAAGGACCATGGGTTTCTTTGCAGCCATTGTTGTTCTCCTCTCTGATTGTTAGCTTGCGGGTTGGTTGTCAACCAGCATCGCCAGGGATACGCTGATGTCCGTCAGCAGCTGTGTCTGGATCTGGGGCCATGCTTCGTCCCCGTACTTCTTCTGTACTGCCGCCAGGTTTGCTTCCACGGTTTCCTGTCTGGTCGGTGTGTCTGCCATTTGGAATCTCTCCTTTCAAAAAAGAGGGGACCCCTCGTTTGATTGAGGAGTCCCCGTGTTCTGCCTATCAGGCGGATACGGCGTGTTCAAGCCGGACGATGAAGTCATCCTGCAGAACCGCGCAGGCGAAGAAGGGAACCTTCCACGCGATGGTGCCTCTCTGATCGTTTTAATACCCTCGGTTTTCCGATATTTATCAGGGGAATAGACTATATCTTCATCCGTTACCGGATGTGTGGCACTTCGGAATACGGAATTTCACCGTAAACCTACTCCCTTCCGGGATAGTCGTTACACCTTCCTCCGAAGAGGCTTGGCACGGGATTGGCATACCTTAATGGCTTTAGCTTTCCCCGTTAGCAGGCTTTCGCCCACACCCTGCATTTACAGGTTCACCACATTTTCAAGCCGCATTGCTGCGGCAGGCGCCCGATATGTTAAGCGGGTCATCCGTACCGGAAGAGCCAAGAGGCTTCACGATGATGCGGATGTTCGGCTTGCCCTTGCCTCCCAGCTTCACGCAGCCGAAGGCGTTCTGGCCGTAAATGATGGAGGCGTGAACGTCACAGCTGTTGCCGCCGCCGGTAGGCACGATCTTGCAGCTGTTGGTCTGCGTCCAGTTATTGGTGGTGGTGGCATCAGGCTGCCAGCGGAAGACCACCTTGGTCTTGTTCGCGGTGCCGCTGGGATAGATGCGCTCGATGCACATGAGCGTCTTGTAGGTGCTGGAATACTGCACATACACCAGCTTGCCGGTCAGCTCACGGGCCACATCTTCGGTCATGGTGTTCTGGATGATCATGGAACGCTCGTTCCGGTCATAGTTGGCACCGTAAGCGTCCAGGTCAGCCTGTGTGCCGTACAGGTAGCTCTCGGTGGTAAACACTTTCGCGTTGTCCACTTCGAAGAACTTCACCTTGTAGATGGTGCCCAGCTCAAAGCGCTGCACCCGGGTGTCGTTCTGGTACTGCGCGACCGCGATCCAGTGGGAATCACCGGACAGGTCATAGTACGTCTCATGGCTGATCTTGCTGTGGAAGAAGCCGTCAGCGAAAGGCTGGGCACCCTTCTTCTTCAGGTTCCGGACCGCCTTCTTCACCATCGTGTAGTTGATGATGTCGGAGGAAGTGATGGAACCACGGGCAGCAATCGTGCCGGGGAACATGACGTTCATACCGGCACAGATGGCATCGCGGCCAACGGTGTCGATGGACAGCGCGGCCTGCCGGTTCAGCCGGTCACTCATCGCCTGGGTTTTCTTGTCGATGTGCCACAGGTCGATTTCATCGGTGTAGTCCATGTATCCGCCGTACTGCTTGGTCATCACGGAGAAAGCAGTCTCGGTCAGGTTCTGGGCGCTGGGAGTCACACCTTCAGCCAGGGGAGTGGTGATCGCCGCCAGTTCCGTATAACGGAAAAACTTGACGTGCTTGCTGCCGCTGTTCACAGGCTGGTCGATCATCTGGGCATCGGTCAGGTATCCCAGGTTCGGTTCGACGTTTTCCAGAGCTTTGCGCTGGAGATAGCTTTCCAGCAGGGTCGGCGCGATGCCGGAGGAATAGGAATAGTTCATGTTTGCACGCTCCTTACTTTAATGCGTAGCGTGCCCCCTTTGAGATCTTTTCTTCCATTCGCCTGAACTGCTCATCGGTCATATTCTCGATGGCGTTCGGCGAATGCGCTGCGGCCCCATTGGGGGAACGCATGGGCGCGGGAGCTTTCTTCCGTGTGCCGCCCTGCTGCTTCTGCATCATCCGGGCAACATCATAGAAGTCCATCTTCCCGCTGATCACTTTCTGCTTGATATCCGGGTTCTCGCTGAACACTTTGATCACGTCAATGCCGTACTCATCGCGGATCGTGTCCGCCTGATGGGAAAGCATATCGATCTGCGCGTTCATGACCGGATCTTCCTTCGGGGCAAACTGCCCGTTGGAGTTGCGCGGCTGCTCTGCCGGTGCCTGCGGCGCTGCCGTCTGGCCCTGCCGATAGCGTACCAGCTCCTTGGCGGTTTCAAGGTCTTTCACAACACCCTGCTGCACCAGCTCCCTGGCATCCATCTCGATCAGCCGCTCCTGCAGCGGCGCGAAACGCTGTTCATACTCGGCGCGGATATTCTCCCGCTCCGCAGCCAGCGCCCTGGCCACTGCCTTTTCGATTCGCCTCTGAACATATCCCGGTTCGCTGGTACCCTGCGATTTCGGCTGTTCTTCGGCCTGTTCGCCCTCGTCCTCTTCTTCCGTCAAAGACTCCAGGCTTTCTTCGGACTCGTCCGTTTCTTCGATGATTTCGCCGTCCGGCGTGTCGTCCGCCTGGAAATCATCCATCTCGACCATGGTCTCCTCGTTATCCAAAGGAATTCTCCTTTCGCGCTGCCGCAAATCACGGAGCGTGTTTTTTATATGCAAAAACCCCGCAAATCACGGGGTCTTTGTCATCTTGTCCTTCGGCTCTGCTGGAACGCCTTCTTCAGCGTCAGCCTCGCGTTCTGCACCCGCTTCTTCGCTTCGGTGCTTCCCGGAATCATGGCATCCATATCCTCCGGGTTTGCGTACAGGTAAAGCCTGCCGTTCTTGTTCTCGGCCTTCAGGCCGTTCATCCGGTCCACCGTGATGTTCCCGGTCTCCTTGTTCAGCTTCAGCCTGTTGTTCTTCACTTCAGCTTCCAGGCCGTCCCATCCGGAGAACTTCTTTTTCTTTGCCATAAGCGCCCTCCTTACTCAGGCAGCTGCGCTCCGCCCAGCGGCTGGCCCAGCGTGTTCTGGTTTCCGGTCACCATGGCACTCTGCTCCGGCTGCTCTTCCGGTGCCTGCCCCCGCCGCGCCGCCATGGTGGTCAGGGCGTTCGTTGTGTCCTGCACCGTCTTCCGCAGGCTCTGGTTCTCCTCGGAAGCCTGCTGCAGCTGTGCGGCCATCTGCTCCAGCTGCTGCTGCATCTGCTGCATCTGCTGCTGGTATGTTTCGTTCGACCGGATCACCGGCAGGATGCGGTCCTTTCCGTCCAGGTTCAAAATCTCAAACAGCGCGGAAAGCGGGAAGAACTGCTGTGCCTGTGCGCTCATCGTGTACGCTTCCATGAACATCTGGTTCTGGTCCGCGATCCGCTGCGGGTCCCGGCTGGAAACCTCGATCTCCACGGTGTACGGCGGCGGGTTCACCGCGCCCTTCCGCTTCTTCCCGAACAGCTTCAGCATATCCACCTGCAGCTCCCGGGTGCCGTTCCGCCCGGTGATCATGATCCGCCGCTCATCGTCATAGAACTGACTCATCAGCCAGATCACCTGCTCGACCATCGCCTTGAATCCGTACTTCAGCTGCTCGGTCCGCATGGAAGCCACCTTGCCTCCGGCCTGGATCAGGGAATTAATCGCCTTTCCGGAAACAATGCCCCCGGTGGTCTCTCCCCTGGTGAACTGATTGGCTCCGCTGTCAGCTTTAAGATCCGACTGGAAAAGCGTCATCAGGTTGGTAATGGTAGAGTTGAACGGGGCGTTCTGCATCCAGTTCCAGGCATCGCCCTGCGTGATCTGGTCGCCCTCGATCACGTCCACCGTCCAGTCCGTCAGCGCTTCCTTGTCAATGCCGCTTCCCTTCCGCACCAGCATCCGTCCCTTGGATGCCATCCGTGCGTTCATGTCGGCATAGGCTGCGTACCGGTTGATATACCGCATCATCGGTGCAAGCTCATGCACAAGGCCTTCACCCACCAGCGATCCCTCGATGCTGTCATGCACATCGATGACAAACGGATACATCCCGTGTTCGTAAACGTCTTCCTGTTTCTCAAGCAAAGCATTGCCTGCGGCGAAAGCCACATTAATCCTGTACCGGCGCGTTTTCGCGTCATACTCCCGCCACCAGTACTCAATCAGCAACGCCCTCTTCTCATCGTTCTGATGCTCGATGTCGGAAGGATCGTCAGCCATGCCGACATTGTTGTAATAGCTCTTCTCGCTGCCGACATAGCGCCCTGTGTCCGGATAATGGGACCGGTACCAGGAAAGCGGGTGCCAGCTCACCTTCATGATGGCGCGGCAGTCCTGCAGGTTATCCGCTGTAGGGTCCCACAAAAAGGCTTCCAGCGGCCAGCGGATCAGCGCGATCTCGCCCTTGCCGTAGTTCATGTCATCGTCCCAGGCGATCTGTGTCACCGCCGTCCCCGCGCCGTAAAAGTCCTCGCATCTCCGGTAATGGAGCTGTTCAAAGTCGTTCGCGCAGTAGATCACATAGTGGCACATATCCTGCAGGTCATCTGCGGCTTCCTGCATCATCATGGTTTCCGGCAGGAGCTTGGCTTCCGGCATGGAAAGCATCTGGTCCGCTACCACGTTGTTGATGGTGCTTTTCAGCGTCTGCAGCTGCAGGGTGCGTTTCCCGTTGTTCCGGATCGTTTCCGGATCGTCCTGGTCCGGGTCCTCCATGTGCAGGATCTGGCGGCTCTTTTTCACCGCTTCATGGTAAGGCCGGTTCATCTGCTCAAAGATGTCCAGCCGCTCATAGATCAGATCCAGCAGATCCGCGTCCTCTTCGCTCAGCTGCTGCTCCTCGAGGAAAAACTCTTCCTGCAGTTCCATTTCGTTCGGATTCTCATTCATAAGTCTCACCTCGCTGTATATGAAAGCACGGCGGAGCCACTAAAACTCACAGGGAGCGACTCCTTTTCGTTTTATTTTTGCACGTCCCCGCCGCGCCTTCAGTCTTCACTGAACGGGTCAAACGGCTTGTATACCCGCTCCGGCTTCTTGGTGGCCGTCATGGGATGGTCCATCAGGAAATACCTGGTTGCGTCATAGTCATGGTCCTCGGCATCGGTGTCGATGTCCTCCCGCTTCTTTTCGTCATACGGCAGGTTCGGCACCGTCCTGATCCAGTCGTAACAGGTGGAGAAGATGTACATTCCAGGGATTCCGTTCTCATCAAAACGGAGGCGCTCATGCACCTCCATCTTTCCGGCGATCCGGGTGTTGTCCGCTTTGCTGAACAGAACGCCCTTTGTCCTGCCCTGGTATCCCGGGGACATCTGGTCGGCAACGGAGAAACCCCGGCTCTTGTCAAAGATGCTCGGGTCCGCCGTCCGCACCACCCGGATGTTATCCGCGATTTCCTGCTCTTCCCGCTCCAGGATGCCGTCCGCGATCTGGACCGGTGTCAGCTTGATGCCGGTATCGGCCTTCTTGGGAACACATCCGTACCATTCCCGGTACAGGTACGCTTTCCCCTTGTGGTCCATCGCCCACCACTGGCAGGCAAACGGATCGGAATACCCGTAGTCAAAGCTCATGTACCTCGGCCAGTCCGCCGGGATCGGGAACGGGTCAATGACGTGCGTCCACTTCCGGTCCGGGTTCTTCGGCCTGTTCACGAACTCGGTGAACACCTGGCCCTCAAAGCTGTCCCAGTCTCCGTTCAGAAGCGCCCGTCTCAGCGCTTCCGGCTTCTGCTCCAGCTCAAAGATGTAGTCATCCGTAATGAAGGGGTTCTCTGTGGCAAGTGCCGGTATATACTGCGTTCGTATCGTCTTCGTCTTATGCAGCGTCTCGGAATAGATCTCCTGCTCCTGGATTTCCATGTACGGTCCGGCATCCACGAACATCTTCTTGACCCAGCCATGGCCGATGTTCCCCGGGTTGCTGGCAGACCGTACAATCGGTACCACTCCCAGCGACTTCTTCGCCCTGAGACGGGTCTTGATGAAATCATAGATCACCTGCTCAAAGGATGTCAGTTCGTCAAAGTACAGGAACTGGATTTCAATACCGGAATACTTGAACCGGTCGGCTTCGTTCTCGCAGTGCCGGAACAGAATCTTCGATCCGTTGATCAGCCGGAACTCATGCCGCCCCGCGTTGTATGTGGCCAGCTTCTCCGGATAGGAAGCCTGTGCCTCCTTGATGTCCGTATCCTCCAGCTCACCGTAGGACCGCCGGAAAACAACCGCTGTCGTTCCCGGATTCTTCAGGCAGCGGAACAGCGCGTCCATGATCAGGGCCTTCGTCTTCCCGCCGCCAGCAGCACCGCCGTACAGGATCTCATTCGCCTTGCTGGCATGGAACATAGCCTGCTTCGGTGTCGGCTGGTAATTGATCACCACGTTCGCCATGAAATCCTCCAAATTGACAACAGCAGGACTCGAACCTGCATCTTCCAGCTACCCGGCGCAGTCGGCGCGTCTTACAGCGAAACCGGAAAGTAGGTAGGCCAGCACTCCGCCACACACGGCGGCGCTCTCCTTCCGTCATAACCCTTCCGGCAACCCTGCGTACCGATCCTTTGCTTTCACTTTTTACCAAATCCGATCCCCATGGGTCAGCAATCGGACAAGGCAAGCTGTGCTTCCCGTTACACCACGTTGTCATGCAAAATGGATCTGCGGTCCGGCACTGTGGGCCGCTACACAGCACCAGGTTTTTTTCACAAAAGCGCATCAGGAGGAATTACTGTCCATGAAGTTTCCCCGCAGATCCAAGTTGTGAGCTTTGTATACAAAAAACAGGGCAGCTCATGCCCGTCTTATCCGAGCTTTCCGTGAACTGATCCTTGTTTTTTTTATCCCCACCAGGAGAAGGATTGGGGTGGCAAGGCTTCGCTCCGATCCGGGAGCAGCGCGCTGGAGTCCCTGGCACGATTCGGCCCCCCGGGGTTCCGGCTTCGACCCCCTCCCCCGGGTCTGATCCCTGGCCGGTCTGCTGCTGGTCGGTCCGGTGCTGGCTGGCTGATCGGTGCTGATCGTCCTGCTGTCCTGATCTGGCACCAGGCTTCCGGACCGGTCTGCTCCTGCCATATTTTCCCAGCAGCTCTATGCTCTGATCATCCTGCTGATCCTGTGGATTATTCACAAAATCCTGCATAAACGGTGCATCACTGCATAGACTTCATTGGCAATAACTGGTAATATCGGCTGTATCCCTTGATCTGTCTACGTTTCAGCCTCGTTGCTAACTATTCGCTAAACTATTGTTTCACGAATAGTTGGTCACTGATCGTCCGGAGAACCGATATCCGGAAGACCTTCGATCTGGACGTGAACGGTCCGTTCTTCGTCACCGTAGATCTGGCCTTTTCCGTAGTTCAGCAGATCGTTCGCAGCTTTGTTCTGCAACCAGTCATCCTTTTCCCGCATCTGCTTCCGGATGACCTGGATCGCTTCGCTGGTACAGCCATACAGGATCGACCGTACTTCGTCTTTCCATGTTGGCTCAAAGTCAGGATGCTTTCTCCAGCGGCACATCTTGGCATCGGCTGCATGGATTTCATTTTCCGGAGAGACACCAAGCTCCAGTCCAAAGATGGCCTTCATGATCTCAGCTCTGGAGCATCCTTGGGCGCTCATCCTGGCAAATCGTTCCTGATCTGCTGTCAGCGGCTGCTTTTCCTTGGGCATTGTCTCGCCTCCTTCCGGACCCGGCTGGGGTCATACGATCGTTTATGTTTACGCTTCCCAGCTTTTTCCGCATTTCCCTGTACTGTCTGAGTTTATCCGGTATTGGAATATCAAAGGGAATGGTTATATATTGTGAATGGATAATGAATGATTATTTATAACGTGAGAAAAGCACCAGGAATTATTATCACTGGTGCTGTGTAGTGTGTATTGTGCTTGGTCCTCTGTATAGTTCTTCCACTATAGCTGATTATAGTGTCAATACCTTGCAGTGTCAATACATTTTCATGCACTTTGTACCAGATATGGTGGATGGGGATTGGTACTATGTACTACTGCTGATCCTGGTGCTGGTACAGGATGCCAGGAAATTTTTTTGAGAAAATCGTGAGATAGATCCGGTTTTTGGCTGGAATCAAACCTTCCCGATGTTGTGTGGCAACGTTTTGCTGGTTTTTGACATTGTCTGAAAAAAAGTGTTGACAAGGGTGGCACCCCGGTGATATGATGTCCTCGACAGCAGGGGTGGCACCCCATGAAAGCCAGAAAGTGAGGAGCAAAACAATGATGAACGAAAAGACCTTCGCCAAGCTGAGCGAGAAGCAGTACGCACTGGTGGTTATTGATCCTGATCTGGGAATCATCGCAAAGCTGGCCTTCAACGTGAGCATCTCAGAGATCGTCGACATCGAGACCTACTTCGATTTCCGGAAGCTGGAAGGCAAAGGAAGCCTGGTCCGGGTGTGCAGGACCAACGGAGAGCTTTACTTCCAGAATGTTTGGGAAGACGCTCTCGGAGAGTGGATCAAGTTCTGATCAACCAGCCAGCTTCGGCTGGCCGGGTCCAGGGCCTCCGCTGGAGACCTTGGCTCCGGCTAAACCGGAAGAAAGAATGAGGAGGAACAAAGCAATGAGTAAGTACATCATCACCAGCAACCCGGGCGGATACAGCATCCTCGACAAGGAAACCGGTCTTTTCTTCGGAGGATATGATTTCATGGGCAGTGTTAACTGGGGAGATGAAGAGCTGGTCATGGAAATCGGCGAAGCGAAGCAGATCATCAGCGACATGATCGCTGCAGAATGAGAGGAGGAACGAACCATGACCGCGAGAGATTACGCCAACGCTTACCGGGCCATGCTGAAGCAGGGCCACAGCGCCGAAGAGCTGAACAACGCCAACCACATCGCCCTGGAAAAAGGGATGATCACACTGGAGCTGTTCATGGCTGCAGCCAGAGTCCTGGCAGAGACGATTCTGAGCCGCTGATCCTGGAAACCGGAGACGGAACTAACGCCTCCGGATTCCAGCACCAGATGCTGGAGAAAGAGAGGAACGAACCATGTACGCTAAATTCATCAACGCCATCAATGATAATGGCAACCAGACTGCATACGTTATCCGGGAAATCAACGGTAAGTATGCTGTGGAACAGTACAACCATACGATCATCACCGCTGATGATGAGCAGAGCGCCATGAACGCTGTTCTGTGCATGATGGTTGATAACGGCTGGCACATGGACAACATCGTCATTAATGACAACGATGCATGGCACGCGGTTGAATTCGATCATGCTGGTGACGGTCGAATCATCGTCAAGTTCTATGAGTGGATGCGCGGCCAGTACATCCAGCTCGGCCCTGATGAATACTGTGATCCTGGCTTCGCGAAGGTTGAATACGGATACTGTTGACAAATAGGTTATACTGAATAACAGGGGGTGATACCATGGGAAATCTAATAAGTGACCGCAAAAACGCCAGGTGGTTTAGCCTGAAGCTCAGCCGGAACACTGATGCCGCGATCATCGATCATCTGGAGCAGCAGGAAAACATCCAGGGATACATCAAGCGGCTGATCCTGGAGGACATGAGCAGACAGGTAAAACCGCAACCGGAACCCGCGAAAGCTGAAGCGAACTTCAACGCAACGCTGGAGCTTATGCGACAGATCACGAAGTGAGGAGGAGCAAACATGAAGTACACTGTAGAATACACTGATCCAGCAACCGGCGCGAAATCACCCATCGATACAATCACGGTGCCAGAAAATTATACCGCTGATGATTACATCCGCGATTGCCACGAAAACGCTGATCCGGAATGGATTGCAATGATCGATGCCGGTGAAATCGATCTTGTAGCGGCTGAATAACAATGCTGTACAAAACAAAGGACCGGGGAATCACTCCCCGGCCTTTTCTTTTTGCCGCTTTTCCTCTTGTTTCTTTTTCCAAAGGACGGACAATTCTATTAATTCATCATTCGATATCTGTCCCATTAACCACCCAGTAAATAACATCATTGGGTTTGGAGGCCATTCCATAGGATCACTCCTCATCTATCCCAACAAGCGACCAGTCCGGTGCCTTCTCCCATTTCCAGCGTTTTCTTTCCATTTCGCTTGGCCGGTGCGTCCAGCAGCGCCATGTTTTGTTATACAACTCATTCATGTTGTAAGTCTGGCAAGTGTACACACGCTTGAAAAAATAACCGAACATCGTGTTTTTCGGATCGCTTACGATACGCATCATGAGCTTCACTGGTTCCGGATCGCGCTTGTCGATTGTCTCAACATAGGCATATTCACACTCTCTCACCTCGTCCAAAGTCATGATCCTGGGTGTGCATTCCTTACGCAAGTTTTTGTAGCTCCGGATAAGGTACTGCAAATCTGCATACATCACATTAACGCAGTCAAGGCAGTGTACTCTCTCGTCCGGCAGTTTAATTCCATACTGGTTGTAATGTTCTTCGTCAGCATATGGACATCCAACACATTGCGTCTCTGGTTCATCCGGAATATCATGATGGCAAAAACCATTAAACAGTTTTTCTATCTCTTTCTCATTCATGTTTTCTTTCATCCTGCGCTGAAATTCAAGAATCGCGTTTTTCTGTGCTTTTGTCATGTTCCTGTTCCTCCTCATCCATCACCCGCTGTGCAGCGCTGAGCGCCGCTCCTTTGCATCTGTACACACTGTTCGGGTCCTTGTAACCAAGCTCGTCACTGATCCATCGCATTGATTTTCCCAGGATATACAGGTAATTGAGCAGCTTCCGGAACTTATCCTGTTGTACCTTCCCGATGATACGCTCTGCGCGGCCTATAATGGCCAGATATTCGCGTCTCTGGTCATAAAGGTCCCGTAATGTGTCCACAGCGCCTACAGCAGCCATTTCGACCCTTGAAGCACTTCTGTTGTGGTTTCCGGACCCGCCAGCAATCCCTCCCATGGAAAACCCCAGCTCTTCGTAATGCTCCAGCTTGGCATTCAGGACCTTCAGCTCACTCTCCGCTTTGCGGACCAGCGGGAAGAATTCCTTTGCTGTCATCGGCTTCGCTCCCCTCTTCCGGATCAGAAACCGGAGGATTGTCCATGAGCCACCATTCCCCGCAGCCGGTTCCAAGCTCCGGCCTGTCACATTCGCCCAGGCGCTTTTCCTCGCACCAGTCGCAAAAACTGCACTGGCCTGCAATCACGCCGTCAATGCAGGCATTGTATCCCCGGATATCCCGGGATGCCTTCTGGTTCCAATCAGTCAGATCCTCAATCATCTTGCTTGCTGCCTTCAGACTCTGTTTCGCGTTCATTTTTTACCCTCCCATAGCATTTCCATGCCGCCGTCATAGAAAAATGGCTTTTCGCGTCCTTTTTTGCCATCCGGAATATCAGGCAAACATCGTCATACGGTTCAATCGATTTGTGCATCTGCCTGAGTAGCATTTTTGTGTATCCCGGAACGTTCTTTATCAGGTCCTCTTCCGTTGTATCAGGGATATCGATATAGGCACCGTATAGCTTCACATCTTCCGGATAGTCAAACGGGTCCATCATCAATGCCATCCTCCAATCTGAAAATCATCCTGACAATCATCTGTGCCATCAGCAGTCCATCATAAACACCGGTCCTGTACAGGTTTTCCCGTTCGCTGTATCCTTCAGCCGGAGCCAGCGCTTGCTGGTTATCCGCTATAGCCGTCAACAGCTCCTTCACTTTCCTCCTGCCCATTTTCGCCCTCCATTTTGTCCCTCCAGTACTGTATCTTTGACGTTTTCTCATTCAACAGCGCGGCGATCTCCTTGTTATTCAGTCCGTCCCGGATCGCCCTCTGAATTCTTTCCCGGCGTTCCGCCGCATTCAGATGTCCTTCCTGCCAGCTCCGGAGACATTTCCAGGAACAAAGGAACACCTTCACGCCGCCGGTATTCCTGGAATAGCTCCACTGTTCGCCCTTTGTGATGAAATGCTTCCCGCAAAGCGGGCATTTCCTCTCAATCCCGAAGAAACCATAATTCCCGTTAGCCACTATATCTCCCCCGTTTCCCGGAAGCGCTTCATGTCCTCTTCAAGCTGCTTCATCTGATCGTCATTGGCATCTGAATAATCCCGCTGCGGGAAGTCCTGTGCAATCACCCTTTTCTCTGGCTTTGGTGCCTTCTCTCGCTCCATCGCCTTCCGCATATCGTCCTGGTACCATTCCCGGGCTTTCACCCGCCAGTCAGGGATCGGTTTCCCGTTCTTCGATTTCCAGCCGTTGTCAGTGTAGTGGCTGTAGAAACGCTCCACGTTGATCGTCAGTCCGTTCTTCTCGCAATAGGTTCTGATCTCTTCGATGGTCGGGGCGGATGGTCGCGGAGCCGTCTCCCCTACACCTTCTATCTGTTCTATATTTCTATTCTTTTCTATACTTTCTATATATTCTATACTTGTTGCCGTTTTGCGTGACGTTTCGCTGCCGGTTTGCTTGTCGGTTTGCTTGTCATTTGCCTGCCCTTTGCCTGCCCCTTTGCTTGTCATTTGCTTGTCGCTTTGCTTGTCATTCGTTTGATACTCATCGTACCGAACTATTGATATTACTCGGTATTTTGGGTATGCGGTGCTTGTCACTTCGCCTGTCATTTTGAGTTTGTCCAGACTGTCACGCACTTGACGAATTGAGAGCGAAGTGCTTGCCGATAAGCTTGTCAAACTGGTGACCAATTGCCCGCGCTTCACAGGGAAGCCTTGGAACGTTCCGTCTTTGTAGTTTGCCTTCAGCAGAAGATGGATAAACAAACGGAATGTGTTTGTATCGTGATACCATTCCCAGTTCAGAATCTTGTCATAGAGCTTTATAAACCGTCCAGCCATCTTCAGCTCACCAGCCTATACTCTGTATACCGGATCGTCTTCCCTCGCCAGTTTTTCTTGACCACCGGAAAGCTCTCAATCGGGAACCCCTGTTTCCGGAGATCGCATACCCTGGCCGCAAGCCTCATGCAGCCGTACTTATTCAGCGCCACCATGGGGTTTATGCTTCCGTGCTTCCGGATGTGCCGCAGTATGTCATTGCACTGGTTAGCGCGGTCCTGTGCCGTCTCAGTCATGTCCTTTCTCCTTTCAGATATTCGATCAGCAGTTTCCCGGTACTCCGGCCATCGCAATACCGGAACTGTACCCCGTACCGCTCTGTCATTGTTTGCATTACCTTCTTCAGTGTCGAAGGGTCGAAAAGGTACCTTGGTTCCCCGTACCGGTCAAGTGGAGAGACCCACTTGTCCAGGTCTCCCCCGGGCGGCATCTCCTCGATCAGAATGATCAGCCTGATCCCGCAGTCCTGTGCCCGTTGACACTCATCCCGGAATCGTTCATGGCTCTGGAAGCAGCAATTCGCGATCTCAGCGATGCCCATCTTCGTATCCACTGAGACATCGCCCTTCCCGGCGATCTGGTAATCTCCGACATTCAGTGCCTGCCGGATGATCCTGATCCCGTTCTGCCTGCAGTAGGCTTCTATGTTCTTGTGCTTCCCTTTCTGCTGCCTGGTGTCCTCATAGATCACCAGGCTTTGTCGTTCGCATCCCATGGAAGCTGTTCCGTCACAACCTGCATCCCGCTCCTCCGATCCACAGGAGCAGGCGGAGTAGGGTCCGCATCGTCCTGCTGTTTCGGTGGCAGTGTGGCAACCTTGCCATCCCGGACATCCTGCACGATCTCAAACCGGACTGGCCTGGTGAACTGATATCCGTTGTATCTGTCTTCCTGGACGCTGATGCCGATCAGCTTGGTGACCAGCTTGGTTTCCTCGCCGTCCCATTCAAACCCGGGATTGCTGGCAACGAACCGACCGATCGCGTCATTGAAGGTCTCCACATCCTTGTCAAAGTCTCGGCCAGTGTTCTTCTCATTGGGAATCCAGACCCGCATGATCCCTTTGTAGGATACTTTCCTGTCCGGCGTTTCCTTCTCTTTCTGGGCGCGGTACTTCTTCATCCAGAAGTCTTTATAATCACCTTCAGCGATGTCCATGTAAACCTCCAGCCGCTGGGCAGGAGCTTTGCCTTCGATCTGCACACTCAGCACCTTCGCCACATAGGGACCGGCAGGCAGCTGCCGCACAAATCCCTTCCGTACTTCCGCTTTCATTCCGTTGTAACCGATCATTTTATTTTCCTCTCTTTCATATCTGCAATTGCTACAATCCGCTTATATTGGGTAGTTATTGTTGCCTTTTAATTACTTGATTCTGTTACCCAGTACTTACTTTTACCGAACATTAACCAACCACCAAACAGAAGCACCGCAGAACCGATTCGCCACATGAATTTATTCCGTCCACCTATTGGAGAATGAATAAGAATATGTCCGAAGTGTTCTCCGTCATACGTTATCTTTATCGTCATCCTGTCTGCGTTCTTCATTAGTTTCCCTCGTTTATTGCGTCATTGTTGCCTTTAAGTCAATTTCGCTCCGCATCCGGGGCAGTAATCAAATGTTTCCGTGCAGTTGTCTATAACACTCCATTTTTTATGGCAAAACGGGCATTCAATATCATCGCCATGTGCAAATGTGTGGTCTATCCATTTCCCTTTTCCCTGCTCTTTCAGTAGTTCAATGGTTGGAGTATCATCAATGAGTTGTTTTACCTGTTCATCGTCAAGCAATCTGCAATTACGGCAGTTCTCAAAAATATCCACATGAGTATTCGGTATAGCTTTTTTCAATGCGTCTGCATCTATTAGCCTCATGTTCTCACTCCTCCTAATTGTTGCCTTTAAGTCACATCACATGGTATAATTACGCTGTGTGGCGAACATGATAACCGTGTTCTGCTCTGAGCGTGTCATTCCCGTGATGCGCTCTTTCTTTTGTTTCCCAATACTCCTAAAACGTTGCTTCGCATTCATTCAGCAACCATCTCCTTCCACGCCTTCCCATGCTTCCTGTTTCATCTGTTCGTTGGTTGGTCTGTCTGACCAGAATCTGAAGTACTCTGTATGATGCCCTTTTTTACCATTATTCTGAAC
>Ga0310690_10002295_pt1 | contig 31526 bp, 23 predicted proteins | sample AusTroGonzalo_MG_2_FD_207661 | JGI IMG/M metagenome (GOLD analysis project Ga0310690, IMG submission 207661) | Bovine rumen microbial communities from tropical cattle in Woodstock, Queensland, Australia - Gonzalo_04 (v2) (version 2) | ecosystem: Host-associated > Mammals > Digestive system >...
GATGCCGCCCGTCAGCGCCTTTTCTTTTTGGTCGAAACCGCCCACGTCGTCGCCCTGCCAGCAGTGCAGGGCCACGGGCACGGTCTTCAGTTTTTTGATCGCGGCGTCGGTATCGATACCGAGGCGGGCGTATTGCTCTCTTGCTTCGCTGTAACTCATGGCAAAAACTCCTTTATTTCAAAACTTTCGCGCACGGCGTCGCGCGCCTCTTGCAGGGAAGAAAACTCACCTGCCGCCAGCAGTTGGACGAGCAGGTTGCCGATGGCGGTGCCCTCGGTCGGGCCGGCTAACACGGGCAGGCCGGTGGCTTTGGCAGTCAGGGCGTTGAGATAGCCGTCTTTGCACCCGCCGCTGACGACGTTCAGCGACGTGTATTGCTTGCCCGTCATGGCCGAGAGGTCGCGCACGGCGACGCGGTAACTTTCGGCAAGACTTTGATACACGGTGGCCATCAGGGCGGGGACGCTTTCGGGCACGGGGCCGCCCTTTTTGCGGCAGGCGGCGCGCACGGCCTCGCACATGCTTTCGGGCGACAGGAACGCGTTGTCGCCGACGTCGATGATGCAGACGGGCATTTGGTAATCGCGCGCGGCTTGTTCAAGTTCGGAGAAACTCCAGGTTTTGGCGGCGGCCGTTCGCGTCTCGCGCCCGGCCACGTAGTTGACGCCGTTGAGTTCGCGGCGGATGGACTGGATCATCCAGAGCCCCATGATGTTTTTGAGGAGCCGGTAGCGGTAAAACGCGCCGCCCTCGTTGGTAAAGCCGGCGGTGCGCGCCTGCTCGGTCAGAAGCGGCGTTTCTCGTTCGACGCCGAGCAGCGACCAGGTGCCGGAGGAGAGATAGACGGCGTTTTCGTCTCTTGCGGGCACGGCGAGGAACGCGGAGCCCGTGTCGTGGGTGGCGGGCAGGACAACGGCGGTATCGAAACCGACGATCCTTTGCACGGCGGGCGTCAGACGCCCCGCGACCGTGCCGGGCATGGAGAGTTCGCCGAATATGCGGGTCGGAAGTCCCAATTTTTCGATGAGACCGAGATCCCACGTTTTGCTTTCGGTCGAGACGAGGCCCCCTGTGGTGGCGTTGGTGTACTCGCTTTTCTGCACGCCCGTCAGGCGGTAGTTGAGATAGTCGGGGATCATCAAGAGGCGAGCCGCTTTCTGCAGTTTTTCCGGCTCGTCGCGGCGATCCGCGAGCAGTTGATAAAGCGTGTTGAACGGCTGTTTTTGTATGCCCGTGCGGGCGTACAGTTCCGAAAAAGGCAAAACGGCCTCGGCCACGGCGTCAAGCCCTTTCGTGCGGCTGTCGCGGTAGGCCACGGCGTCGCCGAGCGGCTCTCCGGCCTCGTCGAGCAGCACGTAGTCGACGCCCCAGGTGTCAATGCCCACACTGACGGGTCGAAACCCGCGGCGGCCGCATTCGGCAAGCCCCTCGAGTACGCCCGACCAGAGATTTTCCATATCCCAGCAGTCGTGACCGCCGCGGCGCACCTGCCTGTTGTCGAAGCGGTAAAGCTCCTCCAACACAAGGCGGCCGTTTTCGATGTGGCAGAGAATGTGGCGGCCGGACGACGCGCCGATATCGATGGCGAGATAACAGGACACGATGTCGTACCTCCTTTATATTTTTTCTTAATCATAGTGTACCATGACGGGCACGGGCGCGAAAAGAACGGGATTTGCGGCGAAAGGTGCGGGATTTTCATATTGCGGACGGGCGATTTTGAAAAAGCGGCGAAAAGGCGTTGCAAAACGGCAAAAATATGGTACAATAAAGGGGCAGACCCCATTAAAAGAAAAGGAGAACGGACATGAACAAATATCAGGGCACACAGACCGAAAAGAACCTGCTGGCCGCTTTTGCGGGCGAATCGCAGGCGCGCAACAAGTATACCTATTTTGCGTCGACCGCAAAAAAAGAGGGGTATGAGCAGATCAGCGAGATCTTTCTCAAGACCGCCGACAACGAAAAGGAACACGCCAAACTGTGGCTGAAAGAACTCTCGGGCATCGGCACCACGGCCGAAAACCTCGGCGCGGCCGCCGACGGCGAGAACTTTGAGTGGACCGACATGTACGAGGGCTTTGCCAAGACGGCCGAGGAAGAGGGCTTTATCGAACTCGCGGCCAAATTCCGCGGCGTGGCCGCCATCGAAAAAGAGCACGAGGAACGTTATCGCGCGTTGCTGCGTAACATTGAGACCGCGACCGTGTTTGAAAAGAGCGAGGTCAAGGTGTGGGAATGCCGCAACTGCGGGCACATTGTGGTCGGCACGGCGGCGCCCGAAAAATGCCCGGTGTGCAACCATCCGCAGGCGTATTTTGAAGTCAGAAAAGAGAATTATTGACGGGTCATCGCAATCTCTTCCGTCATGCGGCGTTGCGCCTCGACTCGGGCGGCTCGACATACGGGCGTATGCCATCGCCGCCGCTCGCTCGGTGCGCCTTGCCTGACGAAAGATCTTGCGATGACGAGGCGCGTAGCGAACGCCGCTGTGTTCGGGTACCGCAGCAGATCGGTCCCTACCGAAAAAGCATGGCAAAAAAGCCCCCGTTCGGGGGCTTTTTTGTTTTAGGCGACGCTATGGTGCCAATAAAAAAGACCGGCGTCGGAGCGAGGCGCGCGGTCACTTGTGATATTCTTCAAACAGATCGTTTGGGGAACACTCCAGAATGTCGCACAGGGCCTGCAGATTTTCAAACTTGATGCCGCCCGTTTGATTGTTGACGAGTTTGTTGAAGTTTTGGTAACTCAACCCCAGTTGTATGTAGAGCCAATATTTTGACTTGCCTCGTTCTTTCAATATGTCCAAGACGCGCAGTTTCATATATAACCTCCGCATTAGGTGATGTAAAAATTATATACCCAAATGCGCTTGACAAATAGATATGTACATTATAAAATGTATGCATTAGATGCTTTTGACAAACCGAAGAAAAGGAATCGCCATCGGTTAAACCAACAAAAATTGCGAAACTTTAATTCAATAAGTAACTAAAATTAAAACAAGGAGAAAAGACATGAAAAAAGCAAAATGGGTTTTGATTGTATTCGCCGTCGTGGTGAGCGTTTGTTTGTTGGCAGGGTGCGGTGCAGATACAAGCGCACCCGCAGGCGAGCAGACACAAGCTGACAACACGCAAACAGACAACACACAAATCGACAACGCGCAAACCGACAACACCTGCACAGTGTCATTTGACGCACAAGGCGGCACTGACGTTGCGACACAAACGGTGGAAACAGGCGGTCGCGTACAAAAGCCGCAGGATCCCGAAAAAGCGGGCTTTCTCTTTGCCGGTTGGACACTGGCAGGCGAGCCGTTTTCATTTTACACACAGACCGTAACAGGTAGCGTGACGCTGACAGCCTCTTGGACACCGCTGTTTATCGTGTCGGACGCGGGCGCGACAATCAAAGGACTGACGAGCGCTGGCGCGCAATATACCGAGATCGTGATACCCGCAGTGTTGGACGGTGTGACCGTGACGGGCATCGGACGTAACGCCTTTGCCAACCGTATACGCCTGACAAGCATTACCATCCCGAACAGTGTGACGAGCATCGACGGGAGTGCGTTCTACAATTGCACGGGTCTGACAAGCATCACCATACCGGAGAGCGTGACGAGCATCGGCAATTATGCGTTCGGCGGTTGCACGGGTCTGACCTCGGTGAACTGGAATGCCACGAATTGCATTACCGCAGGGGAATCTTCCGGGTTGGTTTTCGATGATTGCTCCAATTTGACGACTATTACGATCGGCAATAATGTTGAGGCCATTCCGGCGGATGTGTTCTCCAATTGCACGAGTCTGACGAACGTTACCATCGGTAACGGCGTGACGAGCATCGACAGTTGGGCGTTCTACAATTGCACGGGCTTGACGAGCATCACCATAGGCAGCGGCGTGACGAGCATCGGCGATGCTGCGTTCTCCCATTGCACGGGTTTGACGAGCGTCACCATACCGGACAGCGTGACAAGCATCGGCGATTCTGCGTTCTCCAATTGCAGAAGCCTGAGGAATATCACCATACCGGATAGCGTGACGAGCATCGGCGAGTATGCGTTCTACTGGTGCACGGGGCTGACCAGCGTCACCATACCGGATGGCGTGACGAGCATCGGCGATGCTGCGTTCTCCCATTGCACGGGTTTGACGAGCATCACCATACCGGATAGCGTGACGAGCATCGGCGAGTTTGCGTTCTTCAGCTCTGGCCTGACGAGCGTTACCATACCGAACAGCGTGACGAGCATCGGCGCAAGTGCGTTCAACGGTTGCACGGGCCTGACGAGCATCACCATACCGGACGGCGTGACGAGCATCGGCAACGGTGCGTTCGAGGATTGCACGAATCTGACGAACGCCACCATGCCGATCACGGCAGTTGAAGCCATTCCCAAGAGCAATTTACAGACAGTTGTTTTGACAAGCGGCACGAGCATCGGCGATTCTGCGTTCCGCAGTTTCGCGCGTCTGACGAGCGTCACCATACCGGATAGCGTGACGAGCATCGGCGAACGCGCGTTCTACTATTGCACAGGTTTGACGAGCATCACCATACCGGATAGCGTGACGAGCATCGGCGAATATGCGTTCGAGGGCTGCACGGGTCTGACGGCTGTCTATATCACCGATCTCGCGGCATGGTGCGGCATTTCGTTTAACGGTTATGAGGCTAACCCGCTCTATTACGCGCACAATTATTTGTATCTGAACAATGAGTTGGTCACAGAACTGGTTATCCCCGAGGGCGTGACGATCATCGGCGATTGGGCGTTCTACAATTGCACGGGTCTGACGAGCGTCACCATACCGGACAGCGTGACGAGCATCGGTGAGAGGGCGTTCTACAATTGCACGGGTCTGAGGAGCGTCACAATCGGCAACGGCGTGACGAGCATCGGCCAAGACGCGTTCGACGGTTGCGATTGCTTGAGAGCCGTCTATATTACCGATATAGCGGCGTGGTGCGGCATTTCGTACGGTAATGCATATGCTTCTCCGCTCTATTACTACAAACACAATTTGTACCTGAACAATGAGTTGGTCACGGAACTGGTCATTCCCGAGGGCGTGACGAGCATCGGCCGGTATGCATTCCATAATTGCACGAGCCTGACGAGCGTCACCATACCGGACGGCGTGACGAGCATCGGCGAACGCGCGTTCTACGGTTGCACGGGTTTAACGAGCGTCACCATCGGTAGCGGCGTGACGAGCATCGGCACAGGTGTGTTCAGAGGTTGCACGGGTCTGACGAGCGTCACAATCGGCAACGGCGTGACGAGCATCGGCGATTATGCGTTCCACGACTGCATTAACATTCAAACGGCAACCATGCCGACCATGGCCATCTCTGCCATTCCCAAAAACAGTTTGACCACCGTCGTGTTGACAAGCGGAGAAAGCATCGGAGACTCTGCGTTCTTCAATTGCACGGGTCTGACGAGCGTCACCATACCGGACAGCGTGACGAGCATCGGCAGTTCTGCGTTCTACAATTGCAGAGGCCTGAGGAATATCACCATACCGGACAGCGTGACGAGCATCGGCGGGGGTGCGTTTTCCGGTTGCACGGGTTTGACGAGCATCACCATACCGGACGGTGTGACGAGCATCGGCGAGTATGCGTTTTCCGATTGTACGAATTTGCAATACAATACATATAATAATGCGAAATATCTTGGCAATGCATACAATCCTTACATGGCGTTGATTGAAGCAAACGATACCTCGATCACGTCCTGTACCATTCATGCCGATACAAAAATAATCAGCGGTTTTGCTTTCTCCAATTGCAAGAGTCTGACAAGCATTACGATCCCGGACGGCGTGACGAGTATCGGAAAGGGTGCGTTTTCCGAGTGTCGGGGCCTTGTGAGCATCACTTTGCCGTTTGTAGGGCAAAACAAAGATGGTACGGGTAGTACGTTTTTCGGCTATATTTTCGGTGCATCTTCCATATATGATGTTGAATATTACGTTCCTGCTTCACTGAAAACAGTCCGGGTGACCGGAGGCGCCAGCATCGGCAGTTGGGCGTTCTACAATTGCACGGGCCTGACGGGTGTTGTTATTCCAGATAGCGTAACGAGCATCGACAGAGGTGCGTTTTCCGGTTGCACGGGTTTGAAGAACATCACCTTTACAGGAACTCAAGCGCAGTGGAACGCCATCCACAAATGGTCCGACTGGAACTACAATACCGGCAGTTATACCATTTACTGCACGGATGGTAGAATATCAAAGTAAGAAACACTTTTAGTGAAAGAAAGGTATCGCCCATCGGAATTAGGATCCAATGGGCGACAAGAACCAAAATCGAGAAAGGAATGATGCTGTGAATATTAAACTTTGCTACAATCAACAATCAGCCGTTGTCAACTATTCATTTTGTCCTGCGATAGTAACTGTTTCTGCTAATTTATCTCTTTGGCCTTGCGTTCCCAATATGGTCAGATGCTATCTCCAATATAATGGCAGTAGTTGGCAAAGTGCCTGCCCCAAAGTGCCAACCAAAAGATTGGCTTTAATTGTGGAAGCCCCACACAAAGACGAATATAATGCTTGGTTTTATCCAATCGCTCCTTTGCAAGGAGCCGCCGGAAAACGATTCAACCAAAAAATCATAGCCAAACTCGGACAGTGGCAACGGTTTTTAAACCCGCACAATCAAGATACTTTTGAGATCAAGATTTTTAATCCCGTTCCGATTCAAACCAGTTTATATCACTTTTTAAACAACATGGTCGGGTGTTGCCCCCAACCATACGCGATAGGAAAATTTCATTTTGATCGCAAGATGTGTAACGCCGTATGGAATTTTTGTTTCACGCAATGCGGATTTGATCAACGTTTTGTTAATGAACTTATTAACTACAATCCGGATTATATTATAAATTGCTGCACCGGGAACAAGCACAGCGAGTTGTTAAGTTCATTGCAATATCAAAAAAGCCTCAAAAGAAATGTGGCTGTTGCCATAAAAAAGAATCTAACATTAAAAAGCATACCATATCAGCAAGATAACCATCCGCGCACATGGTGAGTTAAAGTGTATTGATTTTTATGCAAAGGGCGGCCGGGTGGCCGCCCTGTTTTTTTATGGGCGTGGGGTAAGCGCGGGAAAAGATACCTTCCGTCACGGCAAGCTGTGACACCTCCCTCAAGAGGGAGGCTACAGGAACACCCTCATCCGTCGCCTGTTCGGCGACACCTTCCCCCTCGGATCGAGGGGGAAGGCAACCGACCGCCGCCGGTGGCGGAAACAGGGAGGTTGCCTGAGTAGGCCGCCCACGGTCCGCAAGCGGACCTGCAAAGAACGCAAGCGTTCTTCGGGTCGAAATAGCGGAACGAGCGCAGCGAGTGACAGGCAATTTCGGGCACCGCAAAAGGAGAGAAGGCAAAGGTGCGGCGGGGAATGCGCAGATGCGGACCGTCGGGGACGCCGGTCCCTACCGGATGACGCGGCGGGGATAAAGTTATTATTTATAAAAAGAGAGAAAGACCGCTTGACAAGCGCGGGGTCTTGTGGTATGATAAGAAAAACAGCGGAAGGTTTCATTTGATGCAGATGATCGATGAGTGCCCGGACGCCCTGTGTGTGAGAGGTTGACCTCTCCTTTTGGTGTGTCTTGTCGGTCGTGGCAGGGCACTTTTTTTCGGAGGCAGGTATGAAGGGCGAGATGCAAAAGGAGAAAAAGACCGCGAATGGGGCGCGTTTTGCCGTTCCGTTTGACGTTCAACCCGTTCTCGACCCCGCGTTCGACACATCCGAATATACCGTTTTACCCGGCTTTTGCGACGTGCACGTGCACTTTCGTGAGCCGGGTTTTTCGTATAAGGAGACCATCGCCTCGGGTACGGCGGCGGCGGCGCGCGGCGGCTTTACGGCCGTGTGCACCATGCCGAACCTCGACCCCGTGCCGGACAACGCCGCGCACCTGAAAGAGGAAATCGACATCATTCGGCGCGACGCGAAAGTGGCGGTTTACCCCTACGGCGCCTTGACGGTGGGCGAACGCGGCGAGGAGCCGGCGGCGCTCGGCGAAATGTGTCGGGACGCGGTGGCGTTTTCGGACGACGGGCGCGGCGTGCAGAGCGAGGAACTGATGCGGCACCTGATGAAGGTCGTCAAGACGCTCGGCAAGATCGTGGTCGCCCATTGCGAGGACAACCGGCTTGTCGGCGGCGGGTGCATTCACGCGGGGCCGTTTGCCGCGGCGCACGGTTACCGGGGCATCCCCTCGGAGGCGGAGTGGCGGCAGGTACAGCGCGATCTGCGGCTTGCCGCCGAGACGGGCTGCGCCTATCACGTGTGTCACATATCGACCAAAGAGAGCGTGGCGCTGGTGCGACAGGCAAAGGCCGCGGGCGTGGACGTGACCTGCGAGACCGCGCCGCATTACCTGGTATTCTGCGAGGACGACATCGAGGAAGACGGGCGCTTTAAGATGAATCCGCCCATAGCGGCCGCGGCCGACAGAGAGGCGCTGCGCGAGGGTGTGGCGGACGGCACGATCGACATGATCGCCACCGATCACGCGCCGCACGCGGCGGCGGAAAAAAGCCGGGGGCTTGCGGACAGCGCCTTCGGCATCGTGGGGCTTGAGACAGCGTTCCCGGCGCTCTACACCCACCTGGTCAAAAAGGGCGTGATCTCGCTTGAAAAGCTGGTCGCGCTGTTGGCGCAAAACCCGCGGCGGCGATTTGGTATCGCGGAGGACGGCTATTCGGTCTGGCGGCTTGACGAGAGCGAAACGGTCGAACCGGCGGCATTCCTCTCAAAAGGCAGGGCGACCCCCTTTGCCGGCATGCGGCTCGACGGGGTCAATTATATGACGGTGCATCAAAATAAAATCGTATACAGAAAGTAAGAGGACAAAACACATGGCAAAGAGAACGGATATCAAAAAGATCCTCATTATCGGCTCCGGCCCCATCGTGATCGGGCAGGCGGCCGAGTTCGACTACGCGGGCACGCAGGCGTGTCTCGCGCTCAAGGAAGAGGGCTATGAGGTGGTGTTGTGCAATTCCAACCCCGCCACCATCATGACGGACACCACCATCGCGGACAAGGTGTATATGGAGCCGCTGACGCTGGAGTACGTGGCGCGCGTCATCCGCTATGAACGGCCGGACGCCATCGTGCCGGGCATCGGCGGGCAGACGGGCCTGAACCTGGCCATGCAGCTGGAGAAAAAAGGCGTTCTCAAAGAGTGCCGCGTGGAGCTGCTCGGCACCCCCGCCGACAGCATCGAGCGCGCCGAGGACAGGGAACTGTTCAAGGAGATGTGTCAGTCCATCGGGGAGCCCGTGATCCCCTCGGAGATCACCTATGACCTCGAGCACGCCAAACAGGCGGCCAAGCACATCGGTTACCCCGTGGTGCTGCGCCCCGCATTCACGCTCGGCGGAACGGGCGGCGGCTTTGCCGAGAACGAGGAGGAATTGATCGACATCGGCAGCAACGCGTTCAAACTCTCGCCCGTACATCAGGTGCTGGTGGAAAAGAGCGTCAAGGGTTATAAAGAGATCGAGTTCGAGGTCATGCGCGACAGCGCCGACCACGCCATTACCATCTGCGGTATGGAGAACGTCGATCCTGTCGGCGTGCACACCGGCGACTCGGTGGTGGTGGCGCCCATTCTCTCGCTCTCCGACCACGATCTGAAAATGCTCAACGACAGCGCCATCAAGATCATCAAGGAACTGAAGATCGAGGGCGGCTGCAACGTGCAGTTCGCGCTGAACCCGACGAGCAGCGAGTATTATCTCATCGAGGTCAATCCGCGTGTCTCCCGTTCGTCGGCGCTCGCGAGCAAGGCGAGCGGCTATCCCATCGCCCGCGTCACGGCCAAGATCGCCGTGGGCATGCTGCTGGAGGATATTCCCGTGGCGGGCGGCACGGCGGCCATCGAGCCCTCGCTCGACTACCTCGTCGCCAAGTTCCCGCGCTTCCCGTTTGACAAATTCACCGAGGCACCGAACGTGCTCGGTACCCAGATGAAAGCCACGGGCGAGGTCATGGGCATCGGCTCGACGCTTGACGAGTGCATGCTGAAATCGGTGCGGTCGCTGGAGACGGGCGTATGCCACCTGTATATGCCGAAATTCGACGCCATGACGACGGAGGAGATCGTCGACTATCTCAAAGTTTTTCGCTCCGACGGGCTGTTTGCCGCGACGGAACTGATACGGCGAGGCATGACGATCGAAGCGCTGTATAAACTGACCATGATCACGCCTCTGTTCCTTGAAAGTCTTGCGCGCATCGTGGCGATGGAGCGCGAGCTCGCAGCCGCGCCCTTTGACGAGGAGACGCTGCGCGTGGCGAAGGCCATGGGCTTTTCGGACAAGTACATCGCGTCGCTGTGGAAAACCGACGAGACGGATATTTACCATTATCGGCGGGAGCGCGGCATCGTGCCGGTGTTCCGCATGGTCGATACCCTGCACACGGGGACGTATATCGCCTATCTGTACTCGACCTACCGCAACCTGCTCGACCCCGCCTGCGCGCATCAGTCGCGCCTCTCTGACAAAAAGAAAATGGTGGTGCTGGGCGCCGGCCCCATTCGCATCGGGCAGGGCGTGGAATTCGACTATTCGACCGTGCACGCGGTGCAGACCATCCGGCGGGCGGGCTACGAGTCGATCATCATCAACAACAACCCCGAGACCGTTTCGACCGACTACACGACGGCGGATAAACTCTACTTCGAGCCGCTGACGCCCGAGGACGTGACGGCCATCATCGACTATGAGCAACCGGAGGGCGTGATCGCCTCGCTCGGCGGACAGACGGCCATCAACCTGGCGGCGCCGCTGATGAAACGGGGCGTGAAGATCATCGGCACCGACTGCGCGGCCATCGACCGCGCCGAGGACCGCGATCAGTTTGAAAAGATACTGGAAAAACTGCACATCCCGCAGCCGCGCGGTATGGCGGTGACCAACATCGAGGACGGCGTGAAGGCCGCGGCGGAGATCGGCTACCCCGTGCTGGTGCGCCCGAGCTTCGTGCTCGGCGGCCGTGCCATGGAGATCGTGGCCAACGAAAAGATGCTCAGACGGTACCTGAAAACGGCGGTGGAGGTCGACGCGGACAAGCCGGTGCTGGTCGACCATTACATCGCGGGCAAAGAGGTGGAGGTCGACGCCATTTGCGACGGGCATGACGTGTTCGTGCCTGGCATTATGGAGCTGGTCGAGCGCACGGGCATCCACTCAGGCGACTCCATCAGCGTCTATCCCGCGTTCAGCATCTCCGACCGGGTCAAAGGCACCATTCTGCAGTACGCCAAAAAACTGGGGCTCGGCATCGGCATCGTCGGACTTTACAACATTCAGTTCATCGTGGACAAGGACGAGAACGTCTTTATCATCGAGGTCAATCCGCGCTCGTCGCGCACGGTGCCGTTCCTCTCCAAAGCCACAGGTTATTCGCTCGCGGATATTGCGACCGAGGTCATTCTCGGCCGGTCGCTGAAGGAGCAGGGATTCTTCGGCATCTACCCCGAAGAGAAAAAACGCTTTTACGTCAAAGTGCCGGTATTCTCCTTTAACAAGATCAAGGGGCTGGACGCGTATCTGTCGCCCGAGATGAAATCGACGGGCGAGGCCATCGGCTACGACGACAAACTGCACAGGGCCATGTACAAGGCCATGATCGCCTCCGGTCTCAGCCTGCAGAACTACGGCACGGTGCTGGTGACGTTGGCCGACGAGGACAAGGAGGAGGCGCTGCCGCTGGTGCGCCGCTTCTATGACATGGGCTTTAACATTGAGGCCACCATCGGCACGGCCAACTTCCTCAAGGAGCACGGCATACGCACCCGCGTGCGGGGCAAGATCAGCGAGGGCAGCGACGAGATCCTCGAATCCATCCGCGCCGGCTACGTCAGCTACGTCATCAACACGCGGAGCATCACTTCGGGCGTGCACTACGACGACGGCGTGGCCATTCGCCGCTGCGCCACCGAGAACAACGCGACCATCTTCACCTCGCTCGACACGGTGCGGGTGCTGCTGGACGTGCTCAGTGAGACGATCATCAACATCTCGACCATCGACGCGTGAGGCCGGCATGAAACAGGGCGTTTTTGAAATCGTTGAAAACAAAAAAGAAGCCGGTACGGTGTGGAAAATGCGCCTTGTCGGCGACACTTCGGCCATCACGGCGCCGGGGCAGTTCGTCAATATTCGCATCGACGGGCAATTTTTGCGCCGCCCTCTCTCCGTATGCGACGTTGAGGGCGGGGAGCTGACGCTGCTTTACAAAGTGGTCGGCAAAGGCACCGCGGCCATGGCGGCCATGCGGACGGGCGAAAAACTCGACCTCTTGACGGGCCTCGGCAACGGCTACGATACGGCGCCCGCGGGGGAAAACCCGCTGCTGATCGGCGGCGGCGTGGGCGTGCCGCCCCTGTACCTTTTGTGCCGCCGTCTTATCGCGGCGGGCAAACAAGTGACGGTGATACTCGGCTTCAACACCCGCGACGAGGTGTTTTACGAGCAGGCCTTTTCGGCGCTCGGCGCGCGCGTGCTGGTGACGACCGTCGACGGCAGTTACGGACAAAAGGGTTTTGTCACGGACGCGCTGGCGGGGCTTGCCTACTCATACTTTTACACCTGCGGTCCCGAGCCGATGTTAAAGGCCGTTTACCGCGCTGCGACCACCGGCGGGCAGTTCAGTTTTGAGGAGCGCATGGGGTGCGGCTTCGGCGCCTGCATGGGCTGTTCCTGCCGCACCGTGACCGGCTACAAACGCATTTGCCGCGAGGGGCCGGTGCTGAAAAAGGAGGAGATCTTATGGCAGACACGCGCGTGACGCTGTGCGGTATCGGGCTCGATAATCCCGTCATTCCGGCCAGCGGCACTTTCGGTTTCGGCTATGAGTTTGCCGAGTGGTACGACATCGAATGCCTCGGCTCCATCGCGCTCAAAGGCACGACCCCGGAGCCGCGCTTCGGCAACGAGCCGCCCCGCATCGCGGAGACGCCCGCCGGCATGATCAACGCCGTCGGCCTGCAGAATCCGGGCGTGCGGCGCGTGATCGAGCAAGAATTGCCGAAACTGGCGCGGTGCTATCATAAGCCCGTGATCGCCAACATATCCGGCTTTTCGATCGAGGACTATGAAAAGACCGCCGCCGCGTTTGACGGCGCGGCGCAGGTGGGATGGCTGGAAGTGAACATTTCCTGCCCCAACGTGCACGGGGGCGGCATGAGTTTCGGCACTTCGCCGGAGCAGGCGGCCGCGGTGACGCGCGCCGTGCGCGCGGCGACGAAAAAACCCGTCATCGTCAAGCTCTCGCCCAACGTGACGGACATCGTCGCCATCGCCCGCGCCTGCGAGGCGGCGGGCGCGGACGGGCTTGCGCTGATCAACACGCTGCTCGGCATGCGCATCGATCTCAAAACGCGGCGGCCCGTAGTGAGGAACAATATGGGCGGGCTTTCCGGCCCCGCGGTGCTGCCGGTGGCTTTGCGCATGGTGTATCAGGTGTCGCACGCCGTCGGTATTCCCGTGGTGGGCATGGGCGGCGTGACGACGGCCGAGGACGTGATCGAAATGATGCTGGCCGGCGCGACCGCCGTCGAGGTGGGGGCCGCCAACCTGATAAACCCCTGTGCCTGCCGCGACATCATAAACGATCTGCCGCGCGTGATGGAAACATACCGCATCGACGCGCTCGGCGACATCATAAAAGGAGTGAAACCATGGGAAAAGACGTGATCGTGGCCTGCGATTTCGACAGTGCCGAACGGACGTTCGCGTTCCTCGATCTGTTCGGCGACGAAAAGCCGTTTGTCAAGATCGGCATGGAGCTGTTTTACGCGGAAGGGCCGGACATGGTGCGGAAAATCAAGGCGCGGGGGCATAAGATCTTTCTCGACCTCAAGCTGCACGACATTCCGACGACCGTGAAAAAGGCGATGGCGGTGCTGTCGCGCCTCGACGCGGATATCTGCAATCTGCACGCCGCAGGCGGCTCGGCCATGATGCGGGCGGCTCTCGAAGGCCTGACGCGGCCGGACGGCACGCGCCCCTTACTGATCGCGGTGACGCAGCTGACCTCGACCGATCAGGAGACGCTGACGCGCGACCTTCTGATCGAGCGGCCCATGGCCGAGGTGGTGGCACACTACGGGAAAACGGCCAGGGCCGCGGGGCTTGACGGCGTGGTCTGCTCGCCCCTCGAGGCAGCGGCGGTACACGCGGCCTGCGGCAGGGACTTTTTGACGGTGACGCCCGGCGTGCGGTTTGCCGACGGCGACGCGGGCGACCAAAAACGGGTGACTACGCCGGCCATGGCGCGGCAACTCGGCTCCGACTATATCGTGGTGGGCAGACCCATCACGGCGGCGGCCGACCCCGCGGCGGCATGGCGAAGATGCGTGAACGACTTTTGTGACGGAGGAAAACGGGCATGAACGAACTGTCATTGACGATCGCAAAAGACCTGCTCTCGATCGGGGCGGTGTTCTTTCGGCCGCGGGAGCCCTTTACCTGGGCGAGCGGCATCAAAAGCCCCGTCTACTGCGACAACCGCCTGACGCTGACGGCGCCGGCGGTGCGCACGCGGGTCGAAGAGGGGCTCGCGGCGCTCATCAGAGAGCATTACCCGACGGCAGAGGTGCTGATGGGTACTTCGACGGCGGGCATCGCGCACGCGGCCATCACCGCGCACATGATGGGCCTGCCCATGGGATACGTGCGGGGCGGCGCCAAGGATCACGGCCGCAAAAATCAGATCGAGGGCAAACTGGAAAGGGGACAGCGCGTGGTCGTGGTCGAGGATCTGATCTCGACGGGCGGCAGCGTGCTGGAAGTGGTGGACGTACTGCGCGAGGCGGGCGCCGAGGTGCTCGGCGTGGTCTCGATCTTTACCTACGGCATGAAAAAAGGCCTGGAACGGCTGGCGGCGGCGGGCGTGAAAAACGTGTCGCTGACAGACTTTGACGCGGTGGCCGCCGTGGCGGGAGAGACGGGGTACATCAGAAAAGAGGACGTGGCCCGCCTGCTTCGCTTTCGCGACGACCCCTCGGACGAGGGATGGATGGAGGGGCTTTTATGAGAAGCGTATTGGACATCAAAGACCTGACGGTGACAGAGATCGACGAGCTGATCGCCGTGGCCGAAGATATCATGGCGAAGCCGGAAAAATACGCGACGGCCTGCCGCGGCAGGAAACTGGCGACGCTGTTTTTCGAGCCGTCCACGCGCACACGCCTCAGCTTCGAGGCGGCCATGTATGAGCTCGGCGGCGCGGTGCTCTCCGTTTCGGACGCGGGCACTTCTTCCGCGGCCAAGGGCGAGAGCGTGGCCGACACGGCGCGCGTCGTCTCCTGCTACGCCGACATCATCGCCATGCGCCACCCCAAGGAGGGCGCGCCCCGCGTGGCGGCGCTCAACGCGACGGTGCCGGTCATCAACGCGGGCGACGGGGGACACAATCACCCCACGCAGACGCTGGCCGATCTTCTCACCATCCACCGCGAAAAGGGGCGGCTTTCAGACCTCACGGTCGGCTTTTGCGGCGACCTGAAGTTCGGGCGCACGGTGCACTCACTTATCAATGCGCTGTCGCGCTATACGGGCATTCGGGTCGTGCTGATCTCGCCCGAGGAACTGCGCCTGCCCGGTTACGTCAAAAAGGACGTGCTCGACCGGGGGCACATTCCCTATACCGAGACGCGCGACCTGCTCTCGGTCATGCCGGAACTCGACATTCTCTATATGACGCGGGTGCAGAAGGAACGGTTTTTCAACGAGGAGGATTATCTGCGCCTCAAAGACAGCTACATTCTGACACCGGACAAACTGGCGACGGCCAAGAGCGACCTTTGCGTCATGCACCCGCTGCCGCGCGTCAACGAGATCGCCGTGGCCATTGACAGCGACCCGCGCGCCTGCTATTTCAAGCAGGTATTGAACGGCAAATATATGCGCATGGCGCTGATCTTAAAACTGCTGGGGGTGACGGTATGAACATTGACGCCATCAAAAACGGGATCGTGATCGACCACATCACGGCGGGCAGAGGCATGCGCCTTTACCGCCTGCTCGGCCTCGATCAACTGACGTGCAGCGTGGCCATCATCACGAACGCGTTCAGCCGCAAAACGGGGCACAAGGATATCATCAAGATCGACGCGGCCATCGACCTCGACCTGGATCTCATCGGCTACGTCGACCCCGACGTGACGGTCAACATCATACGCGACGGGGAATTGATCGAGAAAAAGCGCATCGCCCTGCCCGAAAAACTGGTCAACGTGGTGCGCTGCCGCAACCCGCGGTGCATCACCTCGACCGAACAGGAACTGCCGCAGATCTTTTGCCTGACCGACCGGGCGGCGCGCGTCTATCGCTGCCTTTACTGCGAGAGCCGCGCCAAAGAGGAATGAGCGGCAAACGGCATTGAAAAACAAATAAAAAGGCTCTCGAGAGAGCCTTTTTATTATGAGTCCCGCGGGGCGGCTTTATTTTTGTTCATCCGATCGGCCGAGCAGATAGTCGAGCGACACGTCAAAGTAGTCGGCGATCTTCACGAGGGTCTCGTAGTCGGCTTCGCGCTCCATGTTTTCGTAACGGCTGATGGTGTTTTGATTGATGTTGAGGTCGAGGCCGAGTTTTAACTGCGAGATACGGCGCCGGCGGCGCAGTTCTTTTAAGCGGAAATTCATGGCGCCTCCTTTGCCCGCAGTCGTGCGACGGTTGTTGAATTTGCAAAACACCCTTGACAATATTATACCGTTTCGGTATAATCATATTATCCCGTTTTGGGATAACCCGGCGGTCGTATCCCTTTTGCCGGCAGGCGGGGAAGGCCGAAAAGATTGACGGCGAGCGCGGAATGTGTTAAAATAAAAAAGAACGGACGACAAACATTGTGCGAAAGCCGGAACGGAGGGCGGATATGGCCATTTATGAAAGGATCGGAAAACGGTGCCTCGCGGTCATATTGATCGCGGCGACGCTTTCGGCGTTGTGCCTGTTTGCGGGATGCGGCAAAAAAGATCGGGTCACCGTGACGTTTGACACGCAGGGCGGCACCGGGATCGCGGCGCAGACCGTTAAGAGCGGCGAGACGGCAACGGAGCCGCAGGCCCCCGAAAAGGCGGGTTACGTTTTCGCGGGATGGTTCTGTGACGGGCAGGCGTGGTCGTTTGCCGACCGGCCCGTGACCGAAGACGTGACGCTGACGGCCCGCTGGGAGACGATCTACGTGACGGCGTTCGGGAATACGGTAACGGGTCTTACCGAGGCAGGGAAAGCGGCGGCGGACATCGATATCACGCCGACCGTAGGCGGTTTTGCGATCACCAAGATCGAATACAACGCCTTTTGGGACTGCAAGAACATGCGAAGCGTGACGATACCCGCCGGCGTGACGCAGATCGGTTCGTATGCGTTCAACGGGTGTACCGCCCTTGACGCGGTTTATATCACCGACCTTGCGGGGTGGTGCGGCGTGCTGTTTGTGAACGCCGAGTCCAATCCGCTCTATTACGCGCACAAACTGTATTATAACGGCGCGCTTTTGACGGATCTTACCGTGCCGGACGGCGTGACGAAGATCGGCAGAGGGGCTTTTTACGACTGCACGAGTCTCTCGAGCGTCACCGTGTCTGACGGCGTGACCGAGATCGGCGAGAACGCGTTTGCAAAATGCACGGCGCTGACGACCCTGACGATCGGGCGCGGCGTGACCGAGATCGGCGAGAACGCGTTTTCGAACTGCACGGCGCTGACGACCCTGACGATCGGGCGCGGCGTGCGGCGGATCGACGGATACGCCTTTTCCGGCTGCACGAATCTTTCGAGCGTGCGTTACGCGGGCGACGTGGCCGGGTGGTGCGGCATTGTGTTTGACAGCGTTTACGGCAATCCGCTTTATTACGCGCACGAGCTGTATTTCGGCGGCGAGCGCGTGACGGCGCTGACTATACCGGACGGCGTGTATAAAATCGGGTCAAACGCCTTTGCCGGCTGCACGAGCATCACGAGCGTCGCCGTCGGCCGGGACGTGCGGAGCATCGACGCGTGCGCGTTTTTGGGTTGCTCGGGTATCACGAGCGTCGCCTTCGGGAGCGGCGTGCGGAGCATCGGCAATCAGGCGTTTTACAACTGCGGGAGCCTGACGCACGTGACGATCGGCGGAAACGTGCAGGAGATCGGCAGCCGCGCGTTTCTCAAATGCAGAAATCTCACGGACATCACGTTCGCGGGTACGATGGCGCGGTGGAACGCCATAGAAAAAGGCGAGGACTGGGACGCCCTTACCGGCAGCTATACCGTGCATTGTACGGATGGGGATATTGCGAAATAACAGACCGACGCGGCGGAAAGGAAAATGAACATGAAGATCAGGATAGGCGCGTTTCTTTTGGCGATGCTGACGGCGCTGTGCTTTTTGACGGCGTGCGGGCAGAAAGACGCGGACGCGGAGAATGCGGGAAACGCGGAGAACACCGAGAACGAACAGGCGGCCTCGCCGTTTACCTTTACGTTAAAGTCAAACGACACGTATGAGCTGACGGGCGTGACGGACACGGCCATGACGACGGCGAACATTCCCGCCGTCTACGACGGGCGCGCGGTGACGAGTATCGGACGGGGCGCTTTTGCCGGTTGCGCGCATCTTGCGAGCGTCACGATCCCAGACAGTATAACGGACATCGGCACGAGCGCTTTCGCCGATTGCGCGAGCCTTTCGGATATCACGATCCCCGACAGCGTGACGACCATCGGGCAAGCGGCGTTTTCCAATTGCGCGGCCCTCACGGGCATCACGATCCCGAGCGGCGTGAACAGGATCGATACCTCCGTGTTTTACGGCTGCACGGGCCTTGTGACCGTCACCGTTCCGGAGGGTGTCAGAAGCATCGGCGATAATGCGTTCCGTAACTGCACGAATCTCACGAGCGTCACGTTGCCGTCGAGCCTTTCGAGTTTCGGGCGGTCTGTGTTTGAACAATGCACAAGTCTTGAGGCGATCTATATTACCGATCTCGCGGCGTGGTGCGGCATCTCGTTTGGCCAATACCCGCTTTACGGGCGCAATCTGTATGTGAACGGCGTGCTTTTGACGGAACTCACCGTGCCGAGCGGCGTGACGAGCCTTTGCGACGGGGCGTTTGCTTTTTGCGGCAGCCTCACTTCCGCCGTCTTGCCGGCCGGCGTGACGCGCATCGGCATGGTGGCTTTTCGCAATTGCACGAACCTGACGAGCATCACCATACCGGGCAGCGTGACCGAGATCGGCGATTGGGCGTTTACGAATTGCACGGCCCTCTCGAGTATCACGTTTGAAGGTACCGTGGCGGCGTGGAACGCCGTTGAGAAAGCATACGGCTGGAACGACAGCACGGGTCATTACACCGTGCATTGTACGGACGGGGACGTTGTGAAAGCGGCGTAAACGGGTAAAAAAAGCGGGGCAGGCGGAGGCCTGCCCCTTTTTACGTCGGAATGCTTTGAAAAATGAATATAAATTTGAATATTCGGGCCGAAAATGAATAAAATACGGCAGAAATGAAAAAATAATCGCAAAAATTGAATAAATTTTCATTTTTCTATTGACAAGAGGGGTGCGGGATGCTATAATGCCGATATCATCTGACAAGCGCCGGTGGGCGCGGGAGGTTATTATATGAATAAGAAAGACATTAAGAAAGTCGTGCTGGCCTACTCGGGCGGTCTGGATACTTCCATCATCATTCCGTGGCTGAAAGAAAACTATAACAACTGCGAGGTCGTGGCCGTCTCCGGCAACGTGGGGCAGGGCGACGAACTGGACGGGCTTGAGGAAAAGGCGCTGAAAACGGGTGCGTCGAAGCTGTACGTCGTCGATCTGACGGACGAGTTCGTCGACGATTTCATCATCCCCACGGTGCAGGCGGGCGCTCTCTACGAGGGCTATATGCTCGGCACGTCGTTCGCGCGTCCCGTGATCGCCAAGAAACTGGTGGAGATCGCCCTGGCGGAGGGCGCGGACGCCATCGCCCACGGCTGCACGGGCAAGGGTAACGACCAGGTGCGGTTTGAACTCGCGGTCAAGGCCTTTGCGCCGAACATGAAGATCATCGCCCCGTGGCGGGAGTGGAACATCAAATCGAGAGAAGAGGAGATCGACTACGCCGAGGCGCATAACGTGCCGCTCAAGATCAACCGCGAGACCAACTACTCCAAAGACAAAAACCTCTGGCACCTGTCGCACGAGGGCCTCGATCTCGAGGACGCGGGCAACGAGCCGCAATATGAAAAACCCGGTTTTCTCGAGATGAGCGTGTCGCCGCTCGAGGCGCCCGACGTGCCGACGTACCTGACGCTGGATTTTGAAAAGGGCGTGCCCGTGGCGCTGGACGGCAAAAAGATGAGCGCCAAAGACATCATTCTCGCGCTGAACAAACTGGGCGGGGCGAATGGCATCGGCCTGCTTGACATTGTGGAAAACCGCCTTGTCGGCATGAAGTGCCGCGGCGTGTATGAGACGCCGGGCGGCGCCATTCTTTACTTTGCGCACAACTACCTCGAGACCATGACGCTTGACAAGATGACGGCGCACAAAAAGCAGGAACTTTCGGTCACGTTTGCCGAACTGGTCTACAACGGGCAGTGGTTCACGCCGCTGCGCGAGGCGCTCTCCGCGTTCGTCACGGCCACGCAGAAAAACGTCACCGGCAAAGTGAAACTGAAACTTTATAAGGGCAATATCATCAAGGCGGGCGTGTGGTCCGACTACGCGCTCTACTCGGAGGAACTGGCGACCTTCGGCGAGGATCACGTCTATAATCAGGCGGACGCGGCCGGGTTTATCAACCTCTTCGGTCTGCCGCTGAAAGTGCAGGCGCAGGTCAACGCCAAAAGCGCCGCGAAAAAGAAATAACGGGAGACGACCATGAAAAAACTGTGGGCGGGCCGGACGGATGGCGTGACCAATCCGGCGGCCGACGCATTCAATTCTTCGATCGGATTTGACAGCCGCATGTTCCGGCAGGATATTGCGGGCAGTATGGCGCACGCCGCCATGCTGGCGGCGACCGGCATCATCGGTAAAGACGAGGCAAAAACGCTGTCAGACGGTCTTGCCGCTATTCTCGCCGATATGGAGAGCGGCAAGCTTTTGCCCGACCCTGCCGCCGAGGATATTCACATGTTCATCGAGGCGGAACTGACCAAACGGGTGGGGCAGGTCGGCAAAAAACTGCACACCGCGAGGAGCCGCAACGATCAGGTGGCGCTGGATCTGCGTCTGTATCTGCGCGACGAGACCGCGAAGATACAAGCGGCGACGACGGCCCTGATCGAAGCGCTGCTGACAAAAGCCGAGGCGCACGCCGACACCATTCTGCCGGGGTACACGCACCTGCAGCGGGCGCAGCCCGTGACGTTCGGCCACCATCTGATGGCCTACGTCATGATGCTGCTGCGCGACAAGGGGCGGCTTGACGACGCCGCGAAACGCATGAACGTCGCGCCCATCGGCAGCTGCGCGCTGGCCGGCACGACCTACAAAACCGACCGGCAGGCGGAAGCTGCCGCGCTCGGTTTCGACGGCGCTTGCGAGAACTCGATGGACGGCGTCTCGGACAGGGACTTTGCCTTAGAGTTACTGTCGGCGCTGTCGATCGCCATGATGCATCTGTCGCGCCTTGCCGAAGAGCTTTTGCTGTTCTCGAGTTGGGAATACGGATTCATTGAACTGTCGGACGCGTACACGACGGGCTCCTCGATCATGCCGCAGAAGAAGAACGCGGACATGGCCGAACTGATACGGGGCAAGACGGGGCGCGTTTACGGCGATCTTTTGGGGCTTCTGACCACTATGAAAGGCCTGCCGCTCGCCTATAACAAGGACATGCAGGAAGACAAAGAGGCCGTGTTTGACGCCGTGGATACCGTGTCGGCCTGCCTGCCCGTGATGACGGGCATGATCGACACCATGACAGTCAAAAAGGACGCCATGCGGGCCGCGGCGGGCAAGGGATTCATCAACGCCACGGACCTCGCGGACTACCTGGTCGGCAAAGGGCTCCCGTTCCGCGACGCGTATCGCGCGGCGGGACAAGCGGTGGCACTGGCGGCCGAAAAAGGCGCGACGCTCGAGACCTTGACGCTTGACGACTACAAGACGGTGTGCGACAAGATCGGGCAGGACGTGTACGCGGCGGTCGATCTCGACGCCTGCGTGTCGCGGCGGCAGAGTTTCGGCGGTACGTCGCCCGCTTCTGTCAGAGCGCAGATCGCGGCTGTGCGCCAAAAACTTTCATAAACCCCGGAACGGGTCAAAAAAAGCAGGCGGCGCCTGCTTTTTTTTGCGGTCGGGGGCTTGCCAACGGGCGTCCGATGTGATACAATCAAGATGTGGCCGCGCGCGGCGCGGCGGAAAGGAGAAACAGTATGGCAAAAGCGGCATACGGTCTGCAGTTATACAGCATTCGCGACGTCTCGGAGAAGTCGCTGAAAGAGGCGCTGCGGCAGACGGCGGAATTGGGTTATTCCTTTGTGGAATTCGCGGGGTTCTTCGGCAACCCGGCCGAGGACGTGGCGGCGTGGCTGAAAGAGTACGGCCTGACCTGCTCCGGTACACACACGGGCATGGGCGAGATCAAGCCCGAGACCATTGATGCGACCATCGCCTATCACAAGGCCATCGGCTGCACCAATCTGATTGTGCCCGGCGCCCGCTGGGACACGCCGGAAGACATGGAAAAATACATCGGGCGCCTGAACGACGCGCAAAAGAAACTGGCGGCGGCGGGCATCACGCTCGGCTATCACAACCACTCCAAAGAGTTTTTCCCCACACCCTACGGCAAGATCGTGGAGGACGAGATCATAAAGCGCACGTCCGTGCAGCTGGAATTTGATATTTTCTGGGTCTATAACGCCGGACTCGACCCCGTGGCGCTGCTGGAAAAATACAGGGATCGCGTCAGTGTGCTGCACCTCAAAGACGGCCTGATCGTCGCGCCCGAAAACCGCAACTATCAGGATGCGCACCAGGGCGCGGCCGGAAAAGCGCTCGGCGAAGGGCAGGCGCCCGTCAAAGCCGTGTACGACTGGGCGATCAAAAACGGTGTGGCGATCGTGGTGGAGTCCGAAGGGCTCGACCCCACGGGCCCCGCGGAAGTGGGCCGCTGCATCCGGTATCTGAAATCGCTCGAAAAATAAGCGGACAATATGAAAACACCCCGAAACGGTATCTGTTTCGGGGTGTTTTTTGCGTGAAAGTATCAGACGATCGCGATCTCGAGCCGGAACACTGTTTTTTCGGTCTGCTCGGTCGCGGTGACCCGTACCTGCCCCCAGCCGACTTCGGCCGCATAGGGCGAGGCCGGGGCGCAGTTGACGCCGTCGATGAGGAAAGCGCGGCCCTCGCCGCCGACGGCGGTGATCGTGCATTTTTCGGGCGAGAGCACGCGGCAGACCGCGCGGCGTCCGCCGTTTTCAAAGGTGACGACATTGCCGTCGACAAGGGGTTCGGTCAGGCAGTGCAGATGCACCGTCTTGACGGCGGCGGGATCGAACGACGTGACCTCGTCGGTCACCGTCAGCGTGCGCGACGAGTGATCATACGACATGGCGCGCACCACGCGGGCGCAGGTGTGAGCGTAGGCGGGGGTCAGATCGCCGACGAGCAGACAGCCGTCGTCGCGCTCTTCGTGCGAGAGAACGTGCGCCATGCGGTATTCCTCGGAGAAAGCGACGGCCGCCGCGGCGGGCTCGCGGCCGCCGTCGGGGCGGCGCGTGCCGCCGTCGTAGGGAGATCCCTCTTTCCATTCGCCGTAAAGCGAACGGTCGGCCGCCTCGACGGTCAGGCAGTTGTGCGCTGAGGTGCGTATGGCGTAATGGTACCGGTGCCGGCTGCCGTAACTGTCGTAGACGCCGGAGTCGGTCAGCAGCGGCGCGCCCGCGAAGACCTGAAAACAGCCGGTGTCCAGGTGGTCGTGATTGGAGCCCCAGAACTCGCCGATCTTCATAAAGACGTATACGTCGTCGGCGCGGAACACCGTCTCACAGACGGGCGAGCCGAAATAGCGGCAGGCGGGCAGAGGCGCGGCTTTTTTGAGGTCGTGAAAGCGGTCGAACACGAGCAGCACGACGGGAGAGAGCACGCCCTCGCCCCACGAACTTTCTTCGTAAAAGTCGATGCCGCGGCGCTCGGCCAGCAGAAAGCGGGGGTCGAAGCCGTCCCGGAAGCGTTTGTAAAAATCCTCGCGTCCCGACAGGGCATAGGCGAAGAAGAAAGGCACGGTAAAAGGGGCGCGGCGGTTGTAGGCGGCCTTGGTCTCGTTGAAGTCGTCGCCGAGGCGCAGGTCTTCGCCGTCCGGCCGTGTCATATAGAGGAACCATTCGGCGGTTTTTTCAAGACAGTCGAAAACGGGTCTGCCCGTCATGCTCTCAAAGATCAGTTCCGAAAAGGCGAGCCACGTCCAGCGGTAGCAGCCGTAAGAGGGGCCCTGATTGTGCGCGCCGCCCGCGAGGCAGGCGCCGACTTCGGGCACGTATTCGGCGAGGATGCGTCCCGCGCAGAAGTCGTAAATATCGGGGCGCTCGTCATAGACGGCGACGGCGAAGCCGAGCAGATCGCGGAGCAGCTGCGCTTCGGTGCCGTGGCCGCTGACGGCCGTCTGCTTTTCGGGCGGATAGCCCATTTCAAAATAGGCGGCGGCGATCGCCTCGCACCGCGCGATCCAGCGCATTTTTCGGTCGGCAGGCACAAAGTCGTAGCACCAGTCGTAGACTTCGGCGCAGACGAAAATGACGTGACCGCCCCAGCGCGCGCCCATGTTGCCGGCCGTGACGGAAAAGGACGAGAGCAGCAGATCGGCGGCGGCCACGGCCGCATCGGCGTCGGCGCGATCGCCCGAGAGCAGGGCGCGGAACGCGAGGGCCTCGACGGCCTCGACCTCGGCGAGGTCATAAGTACCGTAGGCCGGCGTGGCGCCCCGACCCGTGACGGGCGTGGCGAGCAGTTTTTTCCACACGCGCACGGCCTCGGCGTTCTCCTCGAGGGCGAGATTTTCGCGGATGCGGGGCAGATCGCGGCGCGTCAGCAAAAGACGCGGATGTTCCGGCGGCGGGAGCAGAGAGGGTTTTTTGTAGGGTGAAGACAGCATAGAGCGTCCTTTCAGCGCATGGTCATGGCCGCGGCGTGCGCGGCGGTGATCTCATGCGAGAGGGGCAGACCGCGGTCGATGAAACCGGCGCTTTCGCGAATGACGGTCTCTGCCATGTGCGCGCGGAAATCGAGCGTGGGGCCGGCCATGTGCGGCATCATCAGCACGTTCGGCAGACCGTAGAGCGGGCAGTCGGGCGCGGGCGGCTCTTTTTCAAAGACGTCGAGCGCGGCGCGAAAACGGCCCGCGGCCAGCGCCTGTTCCAACGCGGCCTGGTCGAGCACGCCGCCGCGGGCGGTGTTGACGAAAAGGGCGTCTTTGCGGATGCGGTCGAAAAGATCCTTGCCGATCATGTGTTTGGTGGCTTCGTTGAGCGGCGTGTGCACGGTGATGATATCGGCTGTGGAAAAGAGCGTCTCGAGCGAGACCTGTTCCATGCCGTATTTCTTTTTATCCTCTTCGGGGATCGGCACGACGTCGTAGATGAGGATATGCACGCCGAAGGGCTGCAGATAGCGGATGAGGTTGCGGGCGACGGCGCCGTAGCTGACCACGCCCACGGTCTTGCCGAGCAGGCCGTAAGTGACGGCGTCGGCGCTCTTCCACCGCTTTTCGACGGAGAAGGCGCGGCTGAAAGCGGGAATATCGCGCTGGGCGGCCAGGATGTAGGCGAACGCGCCCTCCGCCGTGGATTCGGCGAGGCAGGCGTTGGCCGAAATGACGCGCACGCCGCGCTGCCAGACGGCCTCGCTGACGACGGGCACGACCGTGCCCGCCATGTGAGAAAGCAGGCGTAAGCGCGGGGCCTTTTCGAGAATGGCGGCGGACAGGCGGGGCGAGCCCCAACAGGTCAGATAGACGTCTGCGTCGCCGATGGCGGCCGCCACGGCGGCCTCGCTCATTTCGTCGACGAATACGACCTCGCCGTATTGACGGAGCAGATTCATGTTTTCGGGGGTAAGAAACGTGTCGCGGATAACGCCGGGTGCGACGGCGACCAATGTTTTCATGTCGTTCTCCTTTCAGACAAGAGCGGTTTTCATCAGAGTCACGAAAGCGTCAAGCGCCGCCGTAAGGGGCGGCAGTTCGGGGTGCCATTTTTTCTCCCATTCAAGCGAAAACGCGCCGTCGTAGCCGTCGTCAAGCAGGCGGCGGACGATGGGGACGATGGGGATTTCGCCTTGCCCCGGCAGCGTCAGTTGGCCGCCGCGCTCGTCTTTGACGTGCACGTGCCGGACAAAGGGTGCGATGGCGTCATAGAAAGCGGGCCAGTTCTCGCCGTAGGTCGGGTGGCTGTGTGCGATATCCCAAACAAGTCCGAAACGGGGTTCGTTTTTGAAGTGTTCAAGGATAGGGGAGAGGGCGGCGACGGTATTGAAATCGCCGTGCACTTCCAGAAGAACGGCGGCGTTCGTCTCGGGTGTGGCGGCAAGCAAGGCCTCGACGCCGTCGATCACGGGCAGGGCGGGACGCTCGCCCACGGCGCGGTTGCCGAACACGCGCACGCCCATGGCGCCGAGCGCCGCCGCCGCGTTGAGGGCAAACACGCCCTCGGCGAGCGTCTGCTCACGCTTTTCCGTGTCGTGAAAGGCGCACGACGCGCCCAAAACGAGCGGCGCGACGCCCGATGCCGCGAAGGCAAGGCGCGTTTTTTCGATGCGGTCGGGCAAAAAATCGGGCATGCGGCGAAAATCGAGTTCGCCCGCGACGCCGCGCAGTTCCACGGCATCGAAACCATATTGACGGCACAGCGAGAGAACGGCCGGCAGGTCGTAATCGGTGCAGCCGAGCGTAGAAAAACACAGTTTCATGGCGGCCTCCTTTGCATGGACGGGATACGGCTTTATTATAGCACGGTTTTCGTCGGTTTGCAACGGTAAATTGAGGCGGCGACGCGGGCGGAAACGGCCCGATCACGGACACAAAAATAAAAAACAAAAAAATTTTTAAAAAATATAAGGAAAAGGCACCGGCCCGTGCGAATAATAAGTGAGGGCACGGAGCGGAACCGACCCCGGCGGCCGGCACTTGACTTTCGGGCCCGATTCGGATATGATTAAAACAGCACAAGACAAGAAAGGAACCGTACTTATGAGGAGAATCACAAACAAAGCGGCCATGCCGGCGATCGTAATCGCCCTTTTGTGCGTCTGCCTGCTCGCGGGATGCGCGGCCAACTCGCCGGCCGTCACCAAAGCCGTGTCGGGCGGATCGACTTCCCAGACGGAAGCAAACGTATATAACGTGACGTTTGACGCGCAGGGCGGGTCGGAAACGCCCTCGCAGCAGGTAAGAGCTAACGAAAAAGCCGCCGCGCCGACCAACCCGACCAAAGCGGGCTACGTTTTTGCGGGTTGGACGTGCGGAGAAGAGGCGTGGTCGTTTGCGGAACGCGGCGTGACGGGCGACACGGTGTTGACCGCCAACTGGGAACCGGCGATCGTCGTCTCGGATGAGGGCGTGCTGACCGGCATTACCGCCGCGGGCAAGGCCGCCGATTCCCTTGTGATACCCGCCGTGTTCGAGGGCAGAAACGTGACGACGATCGGCACGTATGCTTTTCTCGGCTGCGGCAACCTGATCAATCTGACCATACAGGAGGGCGTGCTGTATCTCAATTCCTACGCCTTTATGGGATGCAGCAGTCTTGAACGGATCTCGCTGCCGAACAGCCTGACTGACGTGCGGGGTTTCGCTTTCAGCGCGACGGAACAGCTTTCGTACAGCACGTATGACAACGCCGAATACCTCGGCAACGCCCAGAACCCCTTTATGGTCCTGGTCAGATCGGTCGGCGCCGACATTGAGACGTGCGCCATACATCCCGACACCAAACTGATCACCGGCAGCGCGTTTGCCGAATGCACGCATCTTTCGGCCATCGAAATACCGGTGGGCGTGCGGACGATCGGCGCGTCGGCTTTCAAGGGCTGCACGGCGCTGCGGAGCGCCCGCATCGCGGGCAGCGTGAAAGAGATCGGCGCGTCGGCGTTTGAGGAATGCGCGACCATGACGGCCCTGACGATCGGAGAGGGTGTGCAGGTCATCGGGGAACGGGCGTTTGCCGACTGCGTGGCCCTGAACGAACTGGCGCTCCCCGTGAGTCTGACGCGCATCGGCGAGGGTATCGCCGCCGGTTGTTCGTCGCTGCAAAGCGTCACGCTCCCGTTCGTCGGCGAGCAGACGGTGGAGGCGCCGGGCGGCCTGATACCGAAGACGACTTTTCAGCACACGTTCGGCTATATGTTCGGCAGAGAACAGTATGCGGGCAGCGTGTCGGCGGTGCAACGCAGTTATAACAGTCAATCGAGCATGGGGCGCACCTACTATCTGCCGGCTACGCTGAAAACCGTCACGTTCACCGGCGACAAACTGGTGGGTTACGCCTTCAAGGATTGCCGGAACCTGACCGAAGTCCGGTTTACCGAAAATCTGCGGATCCTCAGCGCCTATGCGTTTGAGGGCTGCACCGGGCTGACGCACGTGACGATACCGGAAGGCACGACCAACATCGGCAACTCCGCGTTCTCGGGCTGCACCAACCTCGTCACCGTATCGGTGCCGGATACCATCGTCAAGATCGGCCAGACGGCGTTCGGCAACTGCACCAATCTCGTCTATAACGTGTACGAAAACGCCATATACCTCGGCAACGAACAAAACCCCTATGTGGCGCTGATGAGCGTCGTGGACGCCGACGTCGATTCGTGTACCGTTCATAACGCGACCCGATTCATCGCGTATTACGCTTTTTCTAACTGCAAGAATATTGACGAGATCGTCATACCGGACAGCGTAGCGGCGATCGGCCCATACGCGTTCTCCCGGGCGAGGATCACGAGCGTTACCATCGGCCGCGGCATACGCGACATTCCGGAACATGCGTTTGAGTTTTGCGCGGGGCTGCGCAGTGTCACCGTTCTCGAGGGCGTCACGCATATCAGCGAACAGGCCTTTTACTGGTGCACCGCGCTGACGAGCATCACCCTGCCCGACAGCGTCAGGGAGATCGAAAAGGACGCGTTTCTCGAATGTTCGGCGCTGGAGACCGTCAGCATGCCGAGCGGCATCACGTTTCTCAGCACCGCGTTCCGCAACTGCACTGCCTTGACCTTTAACAGTTACGACAACGGTCTGTATATCGGCAACGAGCAAAATCCCTATCTGGTACTTTATAAGGCGGTCAACACCGACATTGAGAACTGCGTCATTCACGAGGACGTCAAAATCCTCTATGACAGCGCGTTTCGCAACTGCACCAAACTGACGGACATCGAGATCCCCGCGGGCGTGACGTGTATCGAATACGGCGCGTTCAGCGGCTGTACGGGCCTGACGAGCGTCGTCATACCCGATGGCGTGACGAGACTCGACAACGGCGTATTTCAGGACTGCACGAACCTTGTCACGGTCGAGATACCCGACAGCCTGACGTATCTCGGCGCGGGCGTGTTTTTACGCTGCCGGGCATTGACGGGCGCGTACGTGCCGGCGGGCGTGACGAAACTGCAGAGCTCCGTGTTCGGATACTGCTCTCATCTTGAGACCGTCACCGGCTGTGAGAACGTGACGAGTATCGGCGCCGAGGCGTTTTTGTACTGCCACGCGCTGACGGGCTTTGAGATCCCGGCCGGCGTGACGAGCATCGGCGCGAGCGCGTTTCAAAACTGCAACAGTCTGACGAACCTCGTCGTGCCCGAGGGTGTGACGGAATTGTCGACGCGCGCGTTTTACGGGTGTCAGAAGTTGGAAACGCTGACGATCGCGAGCACCGTCAGAAGCATTGACACGTATGCCGTCGGCGGCACGAAGGACGTGTTCAAAGACCTTTATTTCAACGGCACCGTGCGTCAGTGGAAGAGCATTACAAAAGCTGATTATTGGGGGTCGATCCCGAGAGACGTGACGGTCGTGCACTGCATCGACGGGGACGTTACTTTTCAATAAGACGCTATGAAAAAAGACCCGGGCAGGGAAACTGCCCGGGTCTTTTTTCGTCACGCGGGGCGGGCCTCGGCCGTCTCTTCGGCGCCGGGGGCGGGCGCCGGACGGACTTCGGTGATCATGATGGAGAGGTCGTCCTGCACGTTCTCACCCGCCGCGTGGCCCATGGCGAGACGGGCAAAGCGTTCGGCGTCGCCGTCCCAGCGCTCGGCGAGCAGTTCGGCCAGCCACAGGCACTCTTCTTCGCCCGCGGTGAAACCGTCGCTGATCTGCACGACGACGTCGCCGGGTTCCGCGTGGAACCGGATGCGTTCGGCGTCAAGCGATTCCAGAATGCCGACGGGCGCGGTGCGGGAGAAAAAGCGGGTGATCTCGCCTTTTCTCAAAAGATAGGTGGGCGCGGCGCCGCATTTGAACAGCGACGCCTCGCCGCTGACGCGGTCGATCTCGAGCAGATCGACGGTGGTGCTGGATTCCGATTCGCGCCGGCTGCGTGCCGAGAGAAAGCCGTTGAGCATGCGCAGAGAGGTATCGGCTCGGTTGCCGGCGGACAAGAGGCGCGAGAGAAAGGTGGAGGCCAGCGCCGAGGTCAGCGCCGCGACGTTGCCGCTGCCCATGCCGTCGCAGAGAAAGGCGTAATCATAGCCTCTCTCCGACGAGAGGGTGGCCACCGTGTCGCCGCACCGACGGTTGTCACCGCGGCCTTTGGCCTTTGCCAGTTTGACGGTGGCTGTCACAAGGCGCCGGCGCTCGGGAAACGTGACGTCGGACGCGCCCTCGGCCGGTGTGACGGCGGGGTCGCCGAGCGAAAAGCGGCAGCAGCGTTCGACGATCTGCCGCAGTTCGCGCATGTTCAGGTGACGACCGGGCAGGCGCAGGCCTCGCAGGAGCACGGTGCGGTGCTCCCGACCGCAGACGGCCGCCGACTCGAGCGTGTAGCCCATGCGCGTCAGACGGTCGTAGAGCCGTTCGCCCGTGGCGGCGTCGGGGGTGTAATTCTGCCGCGTTTCTTCAAGGGCCTCCGAGATCATGCGGCCGACGGCGGCGTAGTCCATGGCCACGACGGCGGTCTTATCGCCGTGCAGAGCCTCCTCCGCGAGGGTCGCCGCGCCGTTGTTGATGACCGTGAGGATGCGGGGCAGATCGGCGCAGCGGGCCGTGAGATCGGCGGGAAGTTGTTCCCGATTGATATGGCCGCGCGCGTGCAGGCGATTGCTGATGTCGCCCACCGTGCCGGCGGTGGCGTTGTATTCGCTGCCCCAGCAGACGTCGCGGTGGTGGCAGGTGGGGCAAACGCTGTCAAAGGCCTTGTCGCACAGGTGCCGCAGATCGGAGAGGGCGGGACGGCGCAGGCGGCTGCTGACCTCGTAAAAGGTGCCGGAAAGATCGAGAAAAGCGCCCGATATCTCGCGCAGACGGGTCTCGCCCGCCTCGCTCG
>Ga0310690_10002296_pt1 | contig 31519 bp, 26 predicted proteins | sample AusTroGonzalo_MG_2_FD_207661 | JGI IMG/M metagenome (GOLD analysis project Ga0310690, IMG submission 207661) | Bovine rumen microbial communities from tropical cattle in Woodstock, Queensland, Australia - Gonzalo_04 (v2) (version 2) | ecosystem: Host-associated > Mammals > Digestive system >...
AGTCGTTCCAAGGGCTCGCCATCAATATTGACAAAGCCGCTTTTCACAGGCACCAGTCCCAATATGGCCAACAACAGATGCGAACGCACCTGAGCCGTGCCTCCTGTGAGACACGTCATTTGTCGCTCCTGCGCCATCATTGACACGGTATTTGCGGCACCTTCCACCAGCACTTCGTTCAGTTCCAGCATCTATTCATCTTATTTTGTTTGCAAAGATACAAAAAATTATCAATTATCAATTGTCAATTATCCTTTTTTTTTATAACTTTGCAGCCATGAAAGCAAAAAAGAGACGCATGCAGGCAGAATGGGAGCAGCAAAGTGCTGTACAGTTGACGTGGCCCCACAAGGACACCGACTGGGCTCCGATACTACCTGAGATCACTGGTGTATATGAAGAGATGGCTCGTGAAATCAGTCAGCGAGAAGACCTGATTATCGTAGCGCCAACGGACTTTGCCAAACCAGTTGCCAATTGTCAATTAGCACATATCAAGTCTAACGACACCTGGGCACGCGACCACGGCTTTATCACCGTTTTGGAAGAAAGTGAAGAAGATAGAGAGGAACGTGAGGACCTCATCCTCCTGGATTTCTGTTTCAATGGCTGGGGCGAGAAGTTCGAGGCGAAGCTCGACAACGAGATCAGCCGTCATTTGTACGACCAGGGATTGGTGAAAGGACGCTACGAAAGTCATCTGGACTTTGTACTTGAGGGTGGCTCTATCGAGAGCGATGGTAAAGGGACGGTCTTCACCACTACTTGCTGCCTGATGGCTCCACATCGTAACCAGCCCCTCACGCAGACAGAGATAGAGTCTCGACTGAAGGAATATTTAGGTGCTGAGCGTATCGTTTGGTTGAATCACGGTTCACTCATTGGCGACGATACCGATGGACATATCGACACGCTGGTTCGCATCTGTCCAGAAGATACCATTCTTTATACAGGCGGTGATGCCGACCATCCTGACCTGATACTTATGGAAGAGGAGCTGAAAACCCTACGCACCCTTGAGGGTCGTCCCTATCGTCTCTTGAAGCTCCCTCTGCCCCGCCCCATCTATGATGGTGAGGACCGTCTGCCAGCCACTTACGCCAACTATCTGGTTATCAATGGAGCCGTGTTGGTACCTACCTACAACCAGCCCGACCTTGATGCTGAGGCGCTCCACATCGTTGGTGAGGCCTATCCCTATAGAGAAATCATTGGTATCGACTGTCGTGCCGTCATCAAGCAGCATGGTAGCCTGCATTGTTGCACTATGCAGTATTATTAAGGAAAATGTAAAACAGAAAAGAAATGAAAGTCGGAATCATTCAACAACATAACACAGCCGACATTCACGCCAACATGGCGCGACTGGCTGAGAAAATAACGAAACTGGCCCATGAGGGTGCTGAGCTCATCGTTCTGCAGGAACTGCACAACGGCCTTTACTTCTGTCAGGAGGAAAACGTGAATATCTTTGACCAGGCAGAACCTATCCCCGGTCCCTCCACCGAGTTCTATGGCAAGTTAGCCAAGGAGCTGCAGGTAGTCATTGTCACATCACTCTTCGAACGTCGTGCAGCCGGCCTTTACCACAACACGGCTGTGGTGTTCGAGAAAGACGGCACTATTGCAGGCCAGTATCGTAAGATGCATATCCCCGATGATCCCGGGTACTATGAGAAGTTCTACTTCACACCAGGCGACCTGGGCTTTGAACCTATCCAGACCTCAATTGGAAAACTGGGCGTTTTAGTATGCTGGGACCAATGGTACCCCGAGGCCGCACGTCTTATGGCGTTGGCAGGTGCAGAGCTGTTGATCTATCCCACCGCCATCGGCTTTGACCCCAATGACACGAAGGACGAGCAAGAGCGTCAGCGTATGGCCTGGCAGACAGTTCAGCGTGGTCATGCTGTAGCCAACGGGCTACCCGTCATCACCGTCAATCGTGTGGGTGATGAGGATGGCGTTCCTTTCTGGGGCACCAGTTTCGTAGCTGGTCCTCAAGGCGAGCTGCTTTACGAGGCTCCTATCGACCAGGAAGTCGAAACAATCATCGATGTCAACATGCAGCGTTCTGAGCAGGTGCGCCGCTGGTGGCCTTTCCTTCGCGACCGTCGCATCGATGCCTATGGCAACCTTACCCGTCGTCTGATTGACTAATATACGCGGATTGTGTAAAGTAGAAATAATAACCTTAAAACATATCGTCATGAACATTGGAGACAAGGCGCCTGAGATTCTGGGCAAGGACGAGCAAGGACGGGAGATCCGTCTGAGTGACTACAAGGGTCGTAAGCTGGTGTTGTATTTCTATCCGAAGGACAACACAAGCGGCTGTACGGCAGAGGCTTGCAGTCTGCGCGACAACTATAGTGAACTACAGGGTAAGGGCTACGAGGTGGTTGGTGTGAGTAAGGACTCTGCCGCCTCACACGTGAAGTTCAAAGAGAAGCACGAGTTACCGTTCCCCCTGATTGCCGACGTTAACCATGAGCTGCTGGAGACCATGGGCGCCTGGGGCGAGAAGGTGATGTACGGCAAACGAACCGTAGGCACCATCCGAACCACCTTTATTATTAATGAGGAGGGCATCATCGAGCAGATCTTCGCCGGAAAGCAGGTGAAGACCAAGGAACACGCCGAGCAGATACTAGGATCTTATTGATTCAGAAAGAAGCGCTGAAACTCACTCTCGAAGTTTGGTGTTAGCACCCCTTGCCCTATCGCCTCGCGAATCTCGGACATTGACCAGAAGCGGCCTCCGTCAAGTTCTACGGAGGAAGGTTGGATAGGACCGTCATAGATGGTACGGTTCACATATACCAGCTCGCTTTCGCGCTTGCTCTCAAATACATACCTGCCGATAAACTCTGGCGTGAAAGCCGTGATGCCCAGTTCTTCACGTACCTCACGACGCAACGCATCCTCTGGCGACTCGCCATAGTCTATATGTCCACCTACGGCCGTATCCCACTTACCAGGCTGGATATCCTTCCACTCTGGTCGCTTTTGCAGATATACGTCGCCCTTGGCATTAAAGACATGCAGATGCACCACAGGATGCAACAGATGCGACCCGCTATGGCACTCACCACGTGTTGCCTGACCTATTACCGTTCCCTCTTCGTCGACAATCGGGAAGCGCTCATTCTCATTATCTTTCATCGTTCTCAACAAGTGGAGCAGACTTCAACTGTTCTAATGCCCGGCACAACTGGTCAGGACATGATGTGCTCTTGTTGCCGCAACGGATACCATTGATACGCGCTATCACATCGTCAATCTTCTGACCCGTCACCAACTTACTGACACCCTGCAGGTTTCCATGACATCCTCCGAGGAAGAACACCTGCTGAATCACATCATTCTCATCGGCACTCACGTCAATCAATTTCGAGCAAGTGCCCTTTGTTTCGTACTGTACATGTTTTGTTTTCATATTCCTATTGTTTAATTATCCATTTTTCTCTGTCATATATTTCCAATAGCGACGAGGCATGTCGCTGAGTTGCTTCTTGGGGTTCATACGTTCCTTGATGCAGATAGCCTTGAAATAGGTGCGCCAGAGGTCCTGAAACAGTTTGTCGTTCTCGCTCAATACGTCAGCATCCATTTTGCCGTTCTCTAAGTCGAAGGGCACATCGGCCTCGTTTTCAAAGGTCACATGAATAACAGTCTTCCCATCATAATAATAACCATAGTGGCGATGAGCATCGTAGATGAGCCATGGCTGGTCGTTGAACCGGTCCTGGAAATGATTGATGATGATGGGTAGAACATTATGATCGGGTGAAACAACGGCGAGATAAGTGCCGTCCTTCGCCTTCTGGAAACGAATGAACTGTTTCATACGCAGTTGCTCGTGCAGCACGCGTCGACAGCAATTACGAACCTCAAGCACATCAGGGTCGGAGGCATTTCGCTCGTAGTCCTTCACCTTCAGTCGGAAGACCTTACAGATAAAGTTGAAAAGCGGCTGGTTGAGTGTGCGCTCCTCAGAGAGCCAGCTGATGGTAATCATGTGAAGCCCGTCAGCGGAAAGCTGCTTCTCCAGTCCCTTCCACACGCGCTCGGCCTTCTCGCCGTCAGTCACCACATGGTGCGGTTCGTCGGCGAACAAAGGCAACTGTTCCCCTTCAGTCAGCAGATATTCGGGTTGCTGATGAAGGAAGAAACTGTCGAACACAGCTGTTAACAGACCATCGAGCGTATTATCGAACAAGAAGACTTGCATTGAATTGTATAACTGTTACGAATCCTTACCTTCATCCTGAAAGTCGAGAGAGAGTTGCTGTTCGGCAGCAATCTTCTTCTGCTGCGCCTTGCTGACAAGCAGGGGGCGCAGGCGTTCTGGATGTAACTCGTTGATGCCGATGATAGGCTGTGAGAACGAAGAGGTGAGCTCGCCGCACGTGATAAAGTATTTGGCTTTCTTCATCACCACACCCATCTTCTTCAGGTGATAGGACGTGATGCGGTTGAAGCGGCGTGAGTTGACGATGAGCACAGCCGACTTGACCCCGATGCCCGGCACACGAAGGATTTCTTCGTAGGAAGCGCTATTGATATCAACAGGGAAGAACTCAGGATGGCGCAAGGCCCAACCCAGCTTAGGATCGACGTCGAGGTCAAGATGGGTATGTTTGTCATCCACAATCTCATCGACCTTGAAATGATAGAAGCGCATGAGCCAGTCGGCCTGATAGAGTCGGTTCTCTCGTACCAAGGGCGGCTGTTTCAAGACAGGCAGACGAGGGTCATAGGTATTGACGCTGACATAGCCCGAGTAATAGACACGCCGCATCGTGGGTTGCTGGTACATCACGTTTGACATCGTCAGGATGTCAAGGTCGCTCTCCTTGGTAGCCCCCACAATCATCTGCGTTGACTGTCCGGCAGGCACAAAATGGGGAGCATGACGGAATTTCTTTCTGTCTTCCTTATTCTCGAGCACACCCTGCTGAATCTGCGACATGGGGAGGAAGATGCTTTGATGGTCCTTCTCTGGTGCCACCGCCTTGAGCGACTCCTCATTGGGTATCTCGATGTTGATACTCATACGGTCGGCATAGCGCCCAGCCTCAGTCAGCAACTCCTGTGAAGCGCCAGGGATGGTCTTCAGATGGATATAGCCATTGAAGCGATGTACGGTGCGAAGGTCTCGCACAATAGCTGTCAGACGCTCCATCGTATAATCAGGATTACGCACCACCCCACTACTCAGGAACAGTCCCTCGATATAGTTACGACGATAGAACTCCATCGTAATCTCCTCGAGTTCCGAGACGGAGAGCGTGGCCCGTTGGATATCGTTTGTACGACGGTTGATGCAGTAGGCACAGTCATACATGCAGTAGTTTGTCAACATCACCTTCAGCAACGAGATGCAACGCCCGTCGTCGGCAAACGAATGGCAGATGCCCATTCCTCCGACAGTAGAGCCTACCATGCCTGCTTTCCCCTTGCGCACATTACCGCTTGACGAGCACGACACATCGTACTTTGCCGACTCTGCGAGTATCCGCAGCTTCTCCATCGTCTTCTCCGTCAGCATTGGCTCAGAAATTGTTCAAACATTCGTTTATAGGCTTCCACTTTTTTGTCGAAAGCCAAGGGATAAGCACGCGAGGATGACGGGAGACGATAAAGGACTATCGACTCTCCATCGGTATTGAGTCGTTCTGGGATAGGCACAAAGGTGTTGACCTTAGGCCCCTGTGGTATCTGGAGCGAAGCACAGATGGTGTCTGTGGCCTTCTCACCAGTGGTGACGATAGCTCGCAGATGTGGCAGCCGCTGTATCAAGGCAGGAATATCGGTGGGCTCCACCACCTCGAGGAATTTGTCGGAGGCGTTGTCCTGCAGACGACGGACAGCCGTTGACGTATCGTAGAAAGCTAGCCCTTTCTCCCTGCAGAACGCCACGATATCGTCCAGCAGGAAACGCTTGGCCTTCAAATCCACGAAATGATTCTTGTCGCCAAAGAACACCTGTCCCTCGATGCGCCAATGGTCATTGATAAAATTGGGATAGAAAAAATCCATACTCCAGCGCTTGCGCTGTGGCGGGAAGCTCCCCAAGAACAGCAACCGCGCATTCTCAGGCAGGAAAGGACTAAGCGGATGATACTCTACCCCGTCGGTACTGCGTGCTATATGCTCTGTATTCAGAAAAGATTCCTTCATAGAGACAACATTTATTCATTGCATGTTGTAGGTATGAACGCTGGAACCTTGTGCCGAGGGCAAGTAGTTGATACCCCACCAGCACATCTGTAAGAGGATGAACGAGAAGATAAGCAGCCACATAGCCAGACGGGGCTTGTGGCTTGGCAACCGACGATAGTGTATATATATAAGGTACGCGAACCACGTGATGGCAGCCCACGTCTCCTTGGGGTCCCACGACCAATAGTGTCCCCAAGCCTCCTTAGCCCAGAGAGCGCCGAAGAGCATACCGAAGGTCATGAAAGCAAGGCCTACATAGACGAGGTTGTCCAAAGAGGTTTGAGCATTAAGAGTTGAGGTTGGAGATTTCTTGAAAAGCAGATAGATGGCCATCAGCGTGCTGACGCCAAAGACGGCATAAGCAAACATATAGACGATGACGTGGGGCGCGAACCACGGGCTCTGCAGGGCGGGCATCAGCGTCTTGGAATGAATCTCAGGTTTGAAAAGATTGACGCAGATAAACACCAATGCCAGCATCGTGGAGAACGAGAGAATCCACTTGTATTTCCAACGCGAATAGACGATGATGCCTGCCAAGGGCAGGAAGAATGAATACCAGAGACGTGTCTCTCCCATCGTGCGCAAAGGTGGACGCTCCAGCGATATCCACAACGAGATGATAAAAGAGAGGAACACCAGCAGACCGAGTGCCGTGGTGACATAAGCCACTGTGGTCTTACTCTTCCAGGCGGCCCATGCTCCTACAATCCACAGCAATACTGCTGCTATTGCGAAATATATGAATTGTTCCCAGCTCATTTCTTCTTGCCTCCAAAAATAAACATACAAACGGCTCCAGCCAACAGCATGTAGATGCCTGTATAGACCAGCGGCAGCCAAGGGTCGCTCACCAGCTCCAATATCGAGATCTGGCTCTGCGGTCCCATCTGTGTGTCGTAGCTATACTGGTAAATCTTCCAACCATCGACCTCTACAGGTTTGTTCACGTCGATAGTCGTCTGTATCTCTTCGTTATCATTCGTACGTACCAGAATCTCTGAGGCAAAACGCTTGGGCGAGCCGTCATCATAGGTCTCCATGATAAACTGCTTCAGCTCTATTGTCATAGGCATCTCTTGAATAGTGCCGTAGGGCGTCACAGCGCGCCATTCCCGTTCCCCTATCGTCGTCACCATCTTCAACCGCTGCATATCGGCATTACCCAGTGTGGCAGTAGTCATGGCCAGGAAAAGACCAAGATGAGAGAGAAGCGAGAAATTGGGAAGATGGAAGCGGGAATGAGAGAAGGCTGTAACAAACTGCCGAATAACCACCTGACCGAGAATCAATGCCATATAGACATAGATAAGCACGAAGGGCCAGAACACCAGCATATTGTCGAGCCATCGGCCTTCGGGGTTCTGACGTATCAGTCCCATGACGATGGTCAGCACAACCGCATAGACCAACGCAGGAATAGCCGCCTGATAGGTGCCTACGAAGCGGCATAATGATACTTTCTTCCTCAGCAGATAGCAGACGGCAATCAGCAATAGGAAGGCAGCCATCACAATACCGTTGACGGGCCACGCAAGGGTATCCCACATCACGGGTCCGACGCCCAGTTGGAGCATCAGGCCCAAAAGAATAAGGCCTCCTCCTATCAGGAAGCCCCTTCTCATTGTTTAACTCCTTTCTTCATAGAGTTTTTTAAAGCAGTTTCTTGACCGCCTTCATCAAACGGGCAGATGGTTGGGGTTCAGCTTTCACAGGCACCAGATACCAGCGCACCGTCCATTGCAGTTCGCCATGCGGCTGCAGCGTGGTATAAGCACCTTGGCTCTCGAGTTCGATATAGGTCTTGCCGCGATTCACATAAACCTGAATCTCTGCCTCATCGGGAGCAGGCTGTGAGGGCTGAAGGTCCTCGAACTTCTTCAGCAGCAGCAAACCTTTGTCGAAGAAGGCGAGCCATCCCTTACCGTCGGCATTGATCTTACGGTTGGCGTTGGCCTCGTCAGTCTGATACCACACAGCACCATTGGCCTCGGTGAAGGTCATCAGGTCGGCAGGTGTGATACCGTCGAGAGGTGCATTGAAGAAGATAAGACCACCATCATTGGGCACACGGGTAATCTCCCAGGGAGCCACCTGACGCACCTCGTCGCTCTCGTTAATAATAGAATAGGTAACAACGATGGCTTTGTCCTTTGCATCGGTAGAGAAGTCCTTACGGACGCGGTATTTCAACCTGGCCGAAGGCTGACTGGTCATAATCAGATGACCATCACGCTCCTCAACGGTATAAGGCTGCTTGTCGAACTCCGACACTGGGGGCCAGTTCCATTCTTTCTGGGGACTGGTCCAGAAGGTGCTGCCAAAGGCCTCAGGACGAGGCGACTGGGAGATAACCTCTTGGTCTTTGTACTTGAGTGACAGGATTTTGCCACCCTTCTCGGGGTTGATGGTCATTGTGACATCGCCCACCGTGAGCTGTTTGCCGTTCTCCGGTTGTTCGGTCGTCTGTGCTTGTACTGTCATTGCAGACATAGCGACCATTAAAGCCATGGTTGTTGTTTTCATACCTTCTTCTTTTGATGAAAAGACCCTTGCTGCTCCTATGAAGGGAGTGCAAGGGGTCTATACGTTTTAAATTGAGGTTTATTGATTCTCAGCGGGAGCCTCTGCCTCAGCAGGTGCTGCAGCGGGCTGCTCCTCCTGCACGGGGCTTGAAACAAGACCGTTAGAATTAGCGGGGCTTGTCATAGGAGCCTCTACAGCCTGGTCAAGAGCGTTTGAAGCATTATCGTTCTTAGGAGCCACATAGGCACAAACGATGCTGACTACAACCATGAAAGCTGCGAGTCCCCAAGTTGCTTTCTCGATGAAGTCGGTGGTCTTACGCACACCACCAATCTGGTTGTAAGAGGCGAAGTTTGAAGCCAAACCACCACCCTTTGATTCCTGAATCAAAACAATGCCCACCATGAGAATGGAGGCAATCACGATAAGGATAACTAAAAGAAAATAAGTTCCCATTTTGTCAATTATTTTTTATTACTATTTATTATTAATTTCTCTAAGAAACGCATTTGGTCTGCAAAGTAAGCATTTTTTTTCGGATTATCCAAACTTAATTGCTGAATAATTTCTAAAGCCTTGGAATAATTCCCCTGTTTGATGTAAATTCTGGCTAAAGTTTCGGTAAAATACCCCTCTTCACCCTCTTTTTGCTTATCAGCAGCATCAGTATCGAGCTCTGGTTTGAGTGTGGGGTTCTCATTGAGAACAATCTTACCTTTGTCATTATTTATGAATGAGTCAATGAGGCTCTGACCTATGAGCTGCGGCACCTCGGCGGCCTGCTCGCGGTCCTCCTCACTTTCACTCTCCAGGAGATATGCCACATAGTCCACGGCAGCATCGGCAGGTGTAGGCTTGCGCTTGCCTTTCTTCTCCTGCGGTGTATCCTCCTTAGGCAGCGAGTCCAGGAAGTCGTCAATGAGCGAAAGGGTGCGGCTGTCCCTGTCGTCAGCGTCGAGCGTGTCAACAGGCTCTGGCTGCGTCTTCTGGACCTTCAGCTGATAGTGGGCAGCCTCAATCATCTGGAACAGTACCTTTCGGTCGGTGATATAGATGGCAGCCTGACGCAACTCCTGGTCGAAAGAGGGGTCGTGAAGCAGATAGAGGTTCTGAAGCATCAGCAGGCGTGCCGTCTGGAAATACGGATACAACGCCAGCAGCGACCGCAACTCGTAGAGTGTGTCGCGATCCATGCGCTCAGGATGTTCTATAAGTTCAACTATTTCCATTTTACTTTTTTTATTGACCATTCACCATTAACAGTTCACCATTAACCATTTTCTTTACCAGTCTGCGACCGTAGCGTTGAATATCTGGTCGATGATATCCTTGGTCATCTGCGTGACCAGCTCCTCCTGTACGGCGTTGAGCGACTGGGTAGTCTCGTAGGTCTTTGACGACGAGAACTGACGTTCGAAGTCCTTCGTGTGGTCCTTGTTGTTGGTGAATCGCACATTGACCGTCATCGTCAGCTCAGTCTGAGCCGAATAGCCTTCACTACTGACAGACTTGTTTCGCTGTTCATAACGTGTTATCTCGCCGTCCAGCTTCAGGTCGCCATTACGTTTCACCTGTACCAGCTTGGTATGGTCGGCATACTGATCCTTCAGGGCCATGTTGAAGATATTGGCCATCGGTCCCCACACATAATTAGAACGGATGGGGAAATCGGCAATCTGTATGGTCTTCGTCTTCGTATAGTCGATGCTGGCGCCGTTGAAGGTGTAGCATGACGACATGAAGATGGAAGCCATGAAGAGTACCAGCATCAGTCCATATTGCTTCAATCGGCGATAGAGGGTGCGGTCGCTGATGCCCAGCTCCTGCGCCGCCTTCTTGCGGTTGCCGTTATTGCGCTCAAGGGCTTTCTCCAGCATCTGCCGGCTCAGATCGTTGAGGTTCAGGTTCTCCTGCTCTGGTGTCGGCTCGATATATTCCTCGGCCTCAGCTTCTTCGAGCGGGGGCATTGAGTTGATGGGACCTATGGGACTTATCGGACCGATAGGACTCATGGATGTAGCAGGCGAGGCCTTCACATCCTCCATCTGTTTCTTGAGCTGACTCATCTCGCGACGCATATCGTTCACGTTGCCGCGCAGCTCGAAGAGAATCTTATAGAGAATCTCACGTTCGTTCTCAAACGAATGGTCGCTGTTGGGGTTGCCCACCACGGCCAACTGTGTGGTCTCCTTGTCCTGCGGTATGAACTTCGCCAGAATCTCGGGTGTGATGGTGCGCTCTTTGCTGAGCACCGACATCTGCTCGGTGATGTTCTTCAGCTGTCTGACGTTGCCCGGCCACTTATAGCGCATCAGCATGTGCTTGGCCTCGTCGGTCAGCACGATACGCTCCATGCGGTATTTCTCTGCCATCTGCATGGCAAAGAGACGGAACAGCAGGATGATATCCTCGCCACGCTCACGCAGCGACGGCATCTGGATGGGGATACTGTTCAGACGATAGTAGAGATCCTCGCGGAAACGTCCTTCGCTGATGGCCAGTCGGATGTTGACATTCGTAGCAGCCACGATGCGCACATCGGTCTTACGGATCTCCGTACCGCCCACAGGGATATATTCGCCTGTCTCGAGCACACGCAGCAAACGGGCTTGCGTGGCCAGCGGCAGCTCTCCCACCTCGTCGAGGAACAGCGTGCCTTTATCGGCCACGCCGAAATAACCGGGCGAGTCGTTGACGGCACCTGTGTACGAACCCTTCACATGTCCGAAGAGCTCCGAGTCAATCGTTCCTTCAGGGATAGAGCCGCAGTTGATGGCGAAATACTTCTCGCGCTTGCGGGGTGAGTTATCATGAATCACGCGGGGTATAATCTCCTTACCCACGCCGCTCTCGCCGATGATGAGGACGCTCAGGTCGGTAGGTGCCACCTGTAAGGCGACATCTAATACATGGTTCAGCGCATCGCAGTTACCCACGATGTTGTACCTCTGTTTGATGCGTTGTAGTTCGGCGCTATTCATAATTGGCTGACAAAATTACACATTTTTTTTGAAACACCTGCAATTTTGGCAGAAATTAACTCATTTACGAGGTTCTTTGTTGCGTGAGCTCTCATCGCTCGACGAGCGGAAGCGCACTTTCTCGCTGTCGTCGCGCTTCTCGTGATAGAGCTTCGGCAGCGGGTGTTCCAGCGGCTCGTCAAAGTTCTGACGGTTGCGCCACACGTCGATAGCCTCGTAGATAGCATTACGCAGCGACTGCTCGTCCACCATGTTCTTGCCCACCATCTCGAAGCATACACCATGAGCGGGAGCGGTACGAATCAGCTTCAGACCGGTCGTGAAACGCACGCCATTCTCGTAGGCTACAGCCTTGAAGGGCGTCTGTCCCTGATCGTGATACATGGCCAGCACACCATCGAAGTGATAGTAGGCGCTACGACCGAAGAAGTCATCGGCAGCATAGGGGCCGAAGACCTGGATGCCCTGCTCGGCCAGCTCGTTGATGGCGGGTGTGATGATGGTCTGCTCCTCATCGCCTAGGATGCCGTCCTCACCGCAACGGGGGTTCAGCGCCAGCACGGCGATACGCGGACTCGATACACGCAGGTCGCGCTTCAGCGCCTGATAGAAGCAGCGTGCCTTCTCCACAATCTTCTGTTTAGTGATAGCCTCTGCAATATCCTTGATAGCCACATTATTGGTGACCAGCGCCACACGCAGGTCGTCATTGGTCAGGATGGTGAGACCCTTCTGACCGTCACCCAGCGACTTCTCGATATAGTCCGTATGACCATTGAAGCTGGGGATGCTGTTCTTGCTGACGGGAGCCGTCACCAGTACGTCGAAGAGCCCTTGCTTATAGTCAGCCAGCGCCCTGTCGATGGCAGCCTTGGCCGCCATACCCGACTCCGGTGTCGAGATGCCCATATCCACCTTCACCTCATCCTCAACAGCCGACAGCATATTCAGACGGGCCTCACGGGCCTCGTTGGCATGATTGATGATGGTAAACGGCGTTTCAATGCCCAGCGTCTTGCTGTAATACAAGGCCAGCTTGGGTGAGCCGTACACGATAGGTGTACACAGTTCCAACATTGTAGGGTCTGCAAAGGTCTTGAGAATCACCTCATATCCAATGCCGTTGGTATCACCATGCGTAATGGCTACGCGTATTTTTCTTTCTTCCATAACTATTGTATTTGTTCATTATTGACCTTCGGTCTAGTCTGCTCACGCTCGACAATGTTCAAGCAAGCTTGTCATTGTTCTCACTTAATCGCAGCCTTCATTGTACATTGTTCATTTTTTTAGCCGTTGACAGCAGGCCGCAGGCCGCGAAGATGTCCTGCCCGCGACTGGCCCTGATGGTGGTAAACACACCATGCTGGGTGAGATAGTCGCGCAACTGCTCCATGCGTTGCTCGTCGGCACCTGGCAGGTCCACATCAGGAATCTGATGAAAACGAATCAGGTTGACGCGACACTCCAGTCCCTGCAGCAAATTGACGATGGCCCGTCCGTGCTCCAATGAGTCGTTCAGCCCGCTGAAACAGATATATTCGAACGAGCAACGACGCTGGTGCGTGAAGTCGTATTGCTTCAGCAGCGCCACCGTATCGGCTATCGGCATGGCCTTCTCCGCAGGCATCAGCGACAGGCGCTGGTCAGGCAGAGGCGAGTGCATGGAGATAGCCACATGACACTGGCTCTCGTCGAGGAAGCGCTTCAGCTTGTTCTTCACGCCCACACTACTCACGGTGATGCGCTTAGGACTCCAGGCATAGCCGTCGCTGGCCGTCAGGATATTGGTAGCACGCAGCACGTTATCCAGATTATCCATCGGTTCGCCCTGACCCATGAACACCACGTTGGTGAGGCGCTCACGCTCCGGCAGCGCATATATCTGGTTCAGTATATCGGCAGCACTCAGGTTGCCCTCAAAGCCCTGCTTGCCCGTCTGACAGAACAGGCAGTTCATCTTACACCCCACCTGACTGGACACGCAAAGCGTGGCGCGGTCATCATCAGGAATGAAGACCGTCTCCACAAACCTGTTCTTGTCTGTCGCTGTGTCACAGCGGCCCTCCTCCCCACACCGCACAGGAAACAGATACTTGATAGTACCATCCACACTGCGCTGATAGTCGATAGGCTCCATAGCACCCACGCAATAATGCTCGGCCAGCCGTTCGCGGTTCTGTTTCGAGAGGTTGGTCATCTCGTCGATACTCCTGACGTTTTTCTCATACAGCCACTTGGCTATCTGTCCGCCTGTGAAGGCGGGCATCCCCAACTCCTGCGCAACCTGCTTCAGCTCCACCGTTGTCAGTCCAAGCAATACTTTCTTGTCAGTCATACCAATCTCTCCTCTTTAAAGGTGCAAAGTTACAAAATTTTAAGGAAATGACAAAATGTTTCAATGGAATTTTGTTTACTGACATAATTTTATTACTTTTGCAGGAAAATTTACGAAACGCATGAAACAATATCTTGATATCTTTCTGCCCGATGTTGAAGAAGCATGGGCAGAAACACTGAGAGAACAACTGCTGACCAGCACGCTAGTACTGAATGTTTACGCCACCAAGGGCATCCGCTCCAGTGAGGCACTACGACAAATAGCTGGGCAGACTTCGGCCTCGTTCGTGGCGCTGGTGGTGAAGGATGCGGCCTTGGAACTCGGAGCCGGAGCCTTGGAGCGCATGGTTCAGGCCGCCTGCGACACGAATGCCGCTATGGTCTATGCCGACCGTCTGGAGAAGAAAATGAACGACGGGCAATTCATCGTGGAGAAACATCCGTCTATCGACTACCAGCTGGGCGCCATCCGCGACGATTTCGACTTCGGCTCGCTGTGGCTGGTTCGTGGCGACCTGCTGCGCCAATGGGCCCACGATGCCGCCAACACGCATTATATATATGGTGGACTCTACGACCTGCGCCTCTATCTGAGTCGTCAGGGCGAGCTGCTCCATCTGAACGAGCTGCTCTATACCGAGGTAGAGCGCGACGTAAGGGCTTCGGGCGAGAAACAGTTCGACTATGTGAACCCTGCCAACCGCGAGGTGCAGATAGAGATGGAACAGGTGGCCACACGCCATCTGGAGGCCATCGGCGCCTTGGTTGATACCAACAACCTGCTGACCGTCGATTACGACGAGCAGCCCTTCGAGTGTGAGGCCTCGGTCATCATACCCGTCTTCAACCGCGCCAAGACCATTGCCGATGCGGTGAAGAGCGCCTTGGAGCAGGAGACATCGTTTGCGTATAATGTCATCGTGGTGGACAACCACTCCACCGACGGCACCTCCGACATCCTGTCTCAACTCTCAACTCTCAATTCCCAGCTTGTCGTTCTGATGCCAGAACGCACCGACCTGGGCATCGGTGGCTGCTGGAATATGGCCATCAACGACACCCACTGCGGACGCTTCGCCGTACAGTTGGATAGCGACGACCTCTACTCCTCGCCGAAGACCTTGCAGACCATCGTCGATGCGTTCTACAAGCAGAATGCGGCCATGGTGGTGGGCTCGTACCGTATGTGCGATTTCGACCTGAACACACTACCGCCAGGACTCATCGCCCACAAGGAATGGACTGACGAAAACGGCCCTAATAACGCTTTGCGAATCAATGGCTTAGGTGCGCCACGTGCATTCTTTACTCCATTGCTCCGTCAGGTGCAGTTACCCAACACCAGCTATGGTGAGGACTATGCCATGGGACTGTGGTTCTCACGCCATTATCGCATCGGACGCATCTACGACGAGCTCTATCTCTGCCGCCGTTGGGGAGGCAACTCCGACGCTGCCCTGAGCATCGACCGCATCAATGCCAACAACCTCTACAAGGACCGCCTGCGCACCATGGAGATCAAAGCCCGTCAGGCCAAGAACTCATCACTCTCCACTTTTCACGTTTCGCTCTCCTCTTTAGACCGTTTCTTCGACCGCCAGCTGCGCTTGTGGCCTGAGACACGTGAGCGCTATCGTGAGCTGAGTCATGTGGAGACCCGCGAGCTGAACGTGGGCACCTCGACCTTCGAGGTACAGTTCAACCCCGCCCGCATCCGTTCTACCGGCGCCACTATCACCAAGGAGGCGGTGGCCGCCCGTCCCTGCTTCCTCTGCCGTAAGAACAGGCCGCAGGAGCAGCTGACCAAGTTGCAGGATGTGGACTACGAGCTGCTGGTCAACCCCTACCCCATTCTTCCCATGCATTTCACCATTCCGTCGCGCCGTCACCACACCCAGCAGATACGTGGTATGTACGGCGAGATGATACAACTGCTGAATCACTATCCTGAGCTGATGGTGTTCTACAACGGTCCGCTGTGCGGCGCCTCGGCACCCGACCATGCACACCTGCAGGCCGGCACCTCAGGCATCCTGCCTTTGCAGAAAGAGTGGCAACGCCTGTCGCGCAACCTCACCGAGGTGGCCCGTCGTGGCGATGATGCCACACTCAGCGTCATTGAGGACTATCCCTGTTCGGCACTGGTCATCAGGGCCCGCAACCGTCGTAGCAGCGAGCGAATGTTTGCTGCGCTCTATCACGCCCTGCCTAAGGTGGCCGACCAGTCGGAGCCTATGATGAACATCGTGGCTTGGCATGTTGACGAGGAGTATATCTCCGTAGTGTTCCCCAGAAAGAAGCACCGTCCCGACTGCTATTATAAGACCGGTGACGAGCAGCTGCTGGTGAGCCCGGGCGCTCTGGATATGGCGGGCTATCTGATTACCCCACGCCGTGAGGACTATGAGCGCATCACCCCCGAGGTGGCCGAGGGCATCCTGAAAGAGTGTGCCCTGTCGGCCGACGAGCTCGAGACGCTGAAGGAGCGTCTGGCCAAGACGGTGGTCAACGTGAAGCGTCCCTCGTCTATGGGCGAGGAACCACAGGTCACCGTAGGTATCGTGAGTGCCCAGAAGATTGAGTTCTGCCTGAACGGCAACTATACGGCCAAGGGCGAGACGATAACGGGCTTGCAGACGGTAGAGCTGGCCGAGGGCGGCTTGCTGTGGCGCGGACAGAACTATCGTGAGCTGCGTTTCCAGCCGCAAGGCGACGAGGTGTCGTTCACGCTGCGTGACGTCACCATCGGCGTAGGCTTCCATTGGGAGCGTCAGGAGCATCAGACCTTCCGCGGCACGCTGCGCCTGGTGGTCGAGGCCGACAAGGTGCTGGCCATCAACGAGCTGCCCGTGGAGCAGTATCTGGAGAGCGTCATCTCCAGCGAGATGAGTGCCACCTCATCGCCCGAGCTGCTGAAGGCTCATGCCGTCATCTCACGCTCGTGGCTGCTCTATCAGATGAAAAAGCGCGAGGAGAGCTCGAAGAGCAAGGAGGAGAGAGGCTTCTTCTCGTTCGTGAAGAAAGAGGACGAACTGCTGCGCTGGTACGACCGTGAAGACCATACGCTATTCGACGTCTGTGCCGACGACCACTGCCAGCGTTATCAGGGCATCACACGCGCCTCGTCACCGGCTGTGGCCGAGGCTATCAAGGCCACACGCGGTCAGGTTCTCACCTACGACAACGAGCTCTGCGACGCCCGCTTCTCGAAGTGCTGCGGCGGTCAGACGGAGGAGTTCCAGTATTGCTGGGAGAATATCAAGAAACCCTACCTCGTGTCGGTCAGCGACCCGTTCTGCCACACCAACGACCGTCGTATCCTGTCGCAGGTGCTCAACGACTACGACCAGGAGACGCCCGACTTCTACGAGTGGCGGGTGGAATATACGCAGGAGGAGCTGTCGGAGCTGGTCAACCGCAAGACGAAGCTCGACCTGGGCGACATCACCGACATCATACCCCTCGACCGCGGTAAGAGCGGCCGCATCTGGCGCCTGCAGCTGGTGGGCACCAAGCGCTCGTTCATCATCGGAAAGGAACTGGAGATCCGTCGCGCCCTCAGCGAGACCCACCTCTATAGCAGTGCCTTTAAGGTTGAAAAAGTAGAAACCTCAAATCTCAATCCTCAAACCTCAAACCTCAAATTCATCATCAAGGGTCGCGGCTGGGGCCACGGCGTAGGTCTCTGTCAGATTGGTGCTGCGGTGATGGGTGAGAAAGGCTACGACTACGACGACATCCTGCTATATTATTATAGAGGTGCTGAAATAAAACAAGAATACTAATATGAAAAAGAAATCTCCCTGGGCGTGGATACCAACACTCTACATGGCCGAGGCCCTGCCTTATGTGGCCGTCATGACCATCTCGACAATCATGTATAAGCGTCTCGGCATCTCGAATACCGACATCGCCCTCTATACCGGCTGGCTCTACCTGCCGTGGGTCATCAAACCCTTCTGGAGTCCCTTCGTGGACCTGATGAAGACCAAGCGTTGGTGGACGGTGACGATGCAGTTTATCATTGCCATCGGCTTCGCCTGCATCGCCTTCTCGCTGCCCACGTCGTTCTTCTTCCAGCTGTCGCTGGCAGCCTTCTGGCTCGTCGCCTTCACCTCGGCCACACACGACATTGCTGCCGACGGCTTCTATATGCATGCCCTCGACGACCACGAACAGTCGCTCTATGTGGGCATACGCAGCACTTTCTATCGCATCGCCACCGTGGCGGGACAGGGCTTGCTGGTCATCCTGGCAGGCTTCCTCGAAGAGTCCACAGGCGACATCCCCATGGCGTGGGCCGTCACCTTCGGCATTATGTCGGTCATCTTTGTGCTGCTGTCGCTCTATCATGGCTTCATCCTCTCGCGTCCTGCCTCCGACCATCCCGTGCAGGGTGTGACGGCACGCACCATCGCCCGCGAGTTTCTGGAGACCTTCCGCACGTTCTTCACCAAGAAGAATGCGCTGGTGGCCATCCTCTTCATGTTGCTCTACCGACTACCTGAGGCTCAGCTGGTAAAGCTCATCAACCCCTTCATGCTCGACCCCGTAGATAAGGGCGGACTTGGCATGACCACCGGCGAGGTAGGCTTTGTATATGGCACCGTAGGCATCGTAGGCCTCACCATCGGCGGCATCCTCGGCGGCATCGCCGCAGCCCATGGCGGCCTGAAGAAGTGGCTGTGGCCTATGGTCTGCGCCATCACCCTACCCGACCTCGTATATGTCTATCTCAGCTACGCACAGCCCGAGAGTCTGGGCATTGTCAACGTCTGCATCTTCATCGAGCAGTTCGGCTATGGCTTCGGCTTCACGGCCTATATGCTCTACCTCATCTATTTCTCGGAAGGCCAGCACAAGACCGCCCACTACGCCATGTGTACGGGCTTCATGGCACTGGGCATGATGCTGCCCGGCATGATGGCGGGCTGGCTGCAGGAGACCATCGGCTACCAGCATTTCTTCATCTGGACCATTCTGTGCTGTCTGGTCACCTTTGCCGTCTGCGCCTTCCTGAAGATTGACCCCGAATTTGGTAAGAAGAAACAATAAGTGCCGATGAACAGTCAGGGCAGCACCTCCGTATGGCTCTCCTCTTTGTTTTTCGCAAAGGGCATGCCCCGCGTGGTGGTCTTTGTTATCGTGCTGCTGCTGTTCAGGCAGATGGGACTCACCGTCTCCGAGTCGCTGTACGGCGTGGCGCCGTTCTACCTGCCGTGGGTGCTCAAGGTGTGGTGGAAGCCGCATATCGCACCCAAGTACTTCCGACTGCTCATCCTCACCACACAGTTCCTGCTGGCGCTCACCTTCGGCCTGCTGGCCTTCCTGCTCACCTCGCTATGGCCCACCATAGGCCTGCTGGTGCTCGTGTCGTGGCTCACCGCCATCCATAACGTGGCGGCCGACGGCTTTGCGCGCCTCCATCCCCTCTCCGACCATCACTCCGTGGTGCAGGAGCTCTTCCGGAAGTTCGGACTCATCGTCAGCCAGGGCGTGCTGCTGGTGCTGGTCGGCAACCTGCAGGTGTTCTTCCGTCACGACGTCTTCTACGCCTGGCGCGTGCTGTTCTATTTCCTCTCGGGCTTCTACCTGCTGCTCTACTTCTGGCATGTGTGGAAGCTGCCACGCAGACACAGACCTTGCGACGAGACCATCCTACCGCCAGCGACGCTGCCCGTCAGCGGCCGCGTGGTGTTCTTCCTGCTGGCCTATGCCTTTGCACAGGGCATGACGGGCAAAGTCAGCATCCTATTCCTCATCGACTCCTACAGCCGCGGCGGCGTGGCCCTGTCGCCCCAGGAGTTCGGCTTTATCATGGGTATCGTAGGCATCGTAGGCCTCACCGTCGGCGGACTGCTCGGCAACAAGGCCATCACGCTTTTCGGACTCTCACGCTTCCGGTGGCCTATGGCATGGAGTATGGCCGTACCCTGCTTCGTCTATGTATATTTTAGCTACTGGCAGCCGCGCGAGCTCCTCCAAATAGGCTCCGGCGTGCTGTTGGAGCAGCTCACCTACGGCTTTGGCTTCGCCGCCTATCTGTCGGTACTCCGACGGATGACCCATCGCGAGCTGGGCAAGTCACTCATGGCACTCTCGCTACTGCTGTCGTGCCTCGTCTCGGCACCCCTGCTCGCCATCAGCAACTACAACGCCTTCTTCGTGCTGACGATGGTGCTGGCAGCACTCACATCCGGTGCCGCCTACATCCTCGGCAAGATTCCAAGAGAGAAATAAGCACAAAAAACTTGTAGATTCAAAAAAAATGATTAACTTTGCAGCCAATAACTCATTAAAACATTAATCATTAAAAACTCAAGATGATGAAAACGATGTACACTTACACCAAGATCATGGTCATGGCCCTGATGGCTATGGCAACGTTTACAGGCTGTTCCACCGACGATGAAGACGGCTATATAGCCTCTACCCTCCGCAATCACGACTGGCAGGGCTATATTGAAGCCTACTATCAGGACCGCTGGGGCATCACCGGCTCCGAGTATTCCACCGTGCTCCATTTCACTTCAAAGGACGCCTACTACACCAGCGGACGTGGCGAGGAGCTCGATTTCAACACCAGCTCACCACGCGCCAACTATGCCTATTGCACCTTCAAGTGGTTCATCGTCGATGGCGACATCACCATCATCTACGACGACGACAAGTGGAGCCCCATCTATATCGTAGATTACTCGCTCACCAGCAGCCGTTTCCGCGGCTATATCTACGACGGCACGAACCGCAAGATCAAGTTCAGCCTCGAGAGTGCCGACTTCGCCGACTGGGACTACTATAACGAGGGTGGCTTTGGCGAGTTCTCCCATCAGAGCTACTACAACGCACGCCTAGCCGACTTCACCGACGATGATGTCTCCGTCATCAACCGCACCGAGCAGGCTCGCCTCCACTCCGGCGTCCCTGATGCCGTCAGCATCGCCTCCGGCACCTTCGCAGACATACTAAAGAGCAGGGAATAACCCCTGCTCTTTTTCATTTAAAACAGATAATTCCAACATAAAAGAAACCAATGTGAATAATAAGAATAATTTTATCCACTCGCTCGGCCGAAGGACGCTTGCTACCGAAGGGACGCAAGAATGAACGATGAAGGGATAAAAGAATCGGAGCTTGAGGGCTCCGATTTTTGATTAAATGCCAAGGCCTCCTTGGAACGAGGTATCGACGGCCTTGCTCTGCTGGATGCGGGAGTAAGGGGGTACGTCGTTGGTGACCCAGATGTTACCACCGATGACGGAGTGATGGCCGATGGTGATGCGACCGAGGATAGAGGCGTTGGAATAAACGGTGACATGATCCTCGATGATGGGGTGACGGGGAATATTGAGCATATTGCCGTTCTCATCATAGCGGAAGCTCTTGGCACCGAGGGTAACACCCTGATAGAGGGTGACGTGATTGCCAATGATGGTGGTCTCGCCAATAACGACGCCCGTGCCGTGGTCTATGGCGAAATACTCGCCTATCTGGGCTCCCGGGTGGATGTCGATACCGGTCTTGGAGTGTGCCTGCTCTGTGATGATACGAGGGATGACGGGCACCTGCATCTGGTGCAACAGATGGGCAAGACGGTAGTGGGTCATCGTGTTCATGACGGGATAGCAGTAGATGACCTCGCCATAGTTCGAGGCGGCGGGGTCGCTGAGGAACATAGCCTCCACATCGGTATAGAGCAGACGCTTGACCTCGGGCAGCTGGTCGATGAACTTCAGGGCTATCTCCTCGGCAGCACTGAGCACATCGTTCTCACTACACTCCTCACAAAACTGGAGACCGCGAGCCACCTGACGGCGCAGCAGGGTGTAAAGCTCGTCCATGCTCACGCCGATATGGTGCGAACGCATCTGTTCGTCACTCTGCCGCTTGTGGAAATAGTCGGTGAAGATAATGTCCTTACACAGACTGACTATCTGGCGCACCTCCTCGACAGAGGGTAACGGTGCGGTACCCTTAGGCATCATCTCGCGCTCACGCTGCGACAATTTTGATAGCTTGGCTACGTTACGCAGTAGCACTTCGTCTAATCGTTTCTGTTCCATATCGGCTGCAAAAATACAAATAATTAGTGAAAACGCCACATAAATCGGAAATAATTTTGTTTTTTGCATCCTTATTCGTATCTTTGCCAACGAAAAATGAGAAAGACGTATGAAAAGACTACTGATACTGCTGACTATAGGATGTCTGGCGGGTATATTCCCGTCCCCGGCACAAGCGCAGCCTGCGGGGGTAGCGCTCGACACGCTGATGGTGCCTTACGTTGACGGCAAGGGTGTCAACCACGAGGGTGTGATCATCTGTAACAAGAGCATAGCGAAGGACCTGCGTGAGATTTTCGACGAGCTGTATCGCGCCAAGTATCCCATAGAGCGCATACGTCCCATCTCGGAATACGACAACGACGACGAGCGGTCGATGCAGGCCAACAACACCTCGTGCTACTGCTACCGTAAGATTGCGGGCAGCACCAAGCTGTCGAAGCACGCCCAGGGGTTGGCCATCGACATCAACCCGCTATACAACCCCTGCGTGACGCGCAAGAAGGACGGCACCCTGCTAGTGGAGCCCTCCACAGGCAAGCCCTATGCCGACCGCAACGCCAAGTACCCCTATAAGATTACGAAGGGTGACCTGTGCTATAGGCTTTTCATCAGGCACGGATTCAGCTGGGGTGGTGAGTGGAAGTCGAAGAAGGACTATCAACACTTTGAGAGGTAATGTATAAATAAAAAAATCGGAGCTTGGGGCTCCGATTTTTTGTGTTATCGAATGAAGAGGAGTTCACGGTATTTGGGAAGCGTCCAAAGGCCGTCCTCGACGATGAGCTCCAGCTTGTCAATCTGTTTGCGGATAGCCTCCATGTGGGGGCAGACGGTGTCGTGATAGGCAATGGCACGCTGGTGGATATCCTCGATGCGGTTGGCCACACGACGGGCCTCGGTGAGGTCATCGACCCACTGCTCTATATTCTCCGTACGCTCGGCAATCTCCTCAATGAGCTTGACATTACGGCTCGACAGGCGCGTGGCCTTCTCGGTATTGAAGATGGCTGAGGAGAAGATATCCTTCATGCCCTGCACGTTCTTGATGAGCTGGCTCTGATAATGGGTGGCCACAGGGATGATATGGTTCATGGCGAGGTCGCCCAGCACGCGGGCCTCAATCTGCACGGTCTTCACGTACATCTCCCACTTCACCTCGTTGCGGGCCTCCAGTTCCTTGCGGTTCATCACCTTGGTGCTCTCAAACATCTGCACGCTGGCGTCGTCGAGATAATGCTCGAAGATAACGGGGCATGACTTCTCCACGTCGAGACCACGACGGGCGGCCTCTCTCACCCACTCTTCCGAATAGCCGTTGCCGTCGAAACGGATGGGCTTGCAGGTCTTCACATCTTCCTTCAGCACCTCGAGAATGGCGTTGAACTTTAAGGTTTGAGGTTTCTCTGCTATCTTGGCATCCACACGCTGTTTGAACGACACGAGGGCCTCGGCCATAGCGGCGTTGAGGGCTATCATGGCGCTGGCGCAGTTGACGCTGGAGCCTGGGGCGCGGAACTCGAAACGGTTGCCTGTGAAGGCGAAGGGCGACGTGCGGTTGCGGTCGGTATTATCGACGATGAGGTCGGGAATCTGCGGGATGTCGAGTGCCATGCTCTTCTTGCCTCTGACCTCAGACTTCTCACCTCTCTCTATCTGGTCGAGCAGCTCAGAGAGCTGGGTGCCCAGGAAGCTGGAGATGATGGCTGGCGGTGCCTCGTTGCCACCCAGACGGTGGGCGTTGGTGGCACTCATGATAGAGGCCTTCAGCAGACCGTTGTGCTTATATACCGCCATCAGCGTCTCGACGATGAAGGTGACGAAGCGCAGGTTCTCCTCGGGCGTCTTACCCGGCGCATGCAGCAGTACGCCATTGTCGGCGGAGAGGCTCCAGTTGTTGTGCTTACCAGAGCCGTTGATGCCGTCGAAGGGCTTTTCGTGGAGCAGCACACGGAAGCCGTGGTTGCGGGCCACCTTCTTCATCAGCGACATGAGCAGCATGTTATGGTCCACAGCCAGGTTGCACTCCTCGAAGATGGGAGCCAGCTCAAACTGGTTGGGGGCCACCTCGTTGTGGCGGGTCTTCACAGGGATGGCGAGTTCCAGAGCCTGGATCTCAAGGTCTTTCATAAACGCTACCACACGGTCGGGGATGGTGCCGAAATAATGGTCGTCCATCTGCTGGTTCTTGGCACTCTCGTGACCCATCAGCGTGCGACCCGTCATCAGCAGGTCGGGACGCGCTGAGTAGAGTCCCTCGTCCACGAGGAAATACTCCTGCTCCCAACCCAGGTTGACCTGCACCTTGGTGACATCATCGTAGAATAGCGAGCACACGTCGGTGGCGGCCTTATCTACAGCATGCAAGGCACGCAGCAACGGGGCCTTATAGTCGAGGGCCTCGCCAGTGTAGGCGATGAAGATGGTGGGGATACACAAGGTGTCGTCGATGATGAACACAGGACTGGTGGGGTCCCAGGCGCTATAGCCGCGAGCCTCGAAGGTGTTGCGGATGCCACCGTTGGGGAACGAGCTGGCGTCGGGCTCCTGCTGTACCAGCAGCTTGCCGCTGAAGCGCTCAATCATACCACCCTTGCCGTCGTGCTCTACAAAGGCGTCGTGCTTCTCGGCGGTGCCTTCTGTCAGCGGCTGGAACCAGTGGGTATAGTGCGTCACACCCATCTCCATAGCCCAGCGTTTCATGCCTTCGGCCACCGCATCGGCAATGGAACGGTCCAGTCGGGCGCCATTGTCAATCACGTCAACCATCGCTTCGTAAACGTTCTTGGGCAGATAACGGTACATTTTCTCCTTGTTGAACACGTACTTGCCGAAATACTCCGACGGACGTTCGTTGGGGGCTTTCACCTCAACAGCCTTCTTCTTGAAGGCCTCTGCTACTACCTGAAATCGTAAATTGTTTGCCATTTATGTTGTTATTTCATTCTTTTTTTCATTTTCTCCTCAATCGTTTGGAAGACCACAAAGAGCACAGGGACGATGAACAGCAGGGCGATGGTGCCGATGACCATACCGCCGATAGTTCCTACGCCCAGCGAGTGGTTACCATTGGCACCAACACCCGTAGCCAGAGCCAACGGCAGCAAGCCGAAGACCATAGTCATTGACGTCATGAGTATAGGACGCAGACGGACGGCAGCCGCATCGAGCGCGGCCTCAACGATGCCTAAGCCCTGACGGCGACGCGTGGTGGCGTATTCCGTCAACAGGATGGCCGTCTTCGACAGAAGACCAATCAGCATGATGAGTCCCGTCTGCATGTAGATATTATTCTCCAAGCCCCACAGGTTGGCAAAGAGGAACGAGCCCGCCAAGCCGAAGGGCACGCTCAGGATGACTGCCAACGGGATGAGCAGACTCTCGTAGAGGGCGCAGAGTATCAAATAGATAAAGATGATACAGATGACGAAGACCAGCGCCGTGGTGTTCTGCGACGAGGCTTCCTCACGCGTCATACCGCCAAACTCGTAGCCATAGCCCTCGGGCAGCACCTCGGCAGCCACCTCGCGGATGGCGTCGATAGCCTGGCCACTACTATAGCCCTCGGCAGCGGTGCCTCCCACCTGAATAGAGGGGAAGAGGTTGAAGCGCGAGAGGGTCTCAGAGCCATAGACGCGGGTCAGCGTGAGATACTGGCCTATGGGCGACATCTCGCCCTGGCTGTTGCGCACAAAGATATTATTCAGCGACTCTGTGTCGAGACGATACTCGGGCGAGGCCTGCACCATGACGCGATAGAGCTTGGTGAAGCGCACGAAGTTGGAGGCGTAGGAACCACCCACATATCCGCTCAGGGCGGCCAGCACATCGCTGGGCGACACACCGCGACGCTTACACAGGGCGGCATCCACCTCGACCCGATACTGCGGGTACTTCAGCGAGAAGTTGGTATAGGCACGGGCTATCTCTGGACGCTCGTTCAGGGCGGCAATCAGCTTATTGGTATAACCCAGCAGGTCGTCGATGGTGCCACCGTGCTTATCCTGCACGTGCATCTCGAAGCCGTTGATACGTCCGAAGCCGGGCAGCATATTCTGGGTGTTCACCTGAATCTTCGCATTGGCGATATCGGCGGTGCGACGGTAGATCTCGTCCACCACACTCTGTACATCATCGCCCTCATCGGTACGCTCGTCCCATTTCTTCAGCTTCAGGGTGAAGTTACCGTTCGACGATGACTGTTCGAAGTTATTACTGTTGCCCGCGATGAGCGAGTAGATACGCAACTGCGGCAGGTCCTTGATACGCTTCTCCACCTCTTTCAGGATGCCGTAGGTCTGCTGTAAGCTGCTACCTGGCGAGGCCTGCACATTGATAAACACAGTACCCATATCCTCGTTGGGCACAAGGCCGGTACGGGTGGTGCGCATCATCCATCCTAAGGCAACGACAGCCGCCAAGACGAGGATGCCAGAGACGATCTTGCGACGATTAAAAACCTCGACACCGCGCTTATACTTCTCTGATAACCAGTAGAATACATCATTAAACTTTGCGTGAAACTTTGAGGGCTTCTTGTTGTACATAATGATGGCACTCAAGGCTGGCGACAGCGTCAGCGCGTTGAACAGCGAGATGGCTACGGCAATGGCCATCGTGAGTCCGAACTGGGTGTAGAACGTGCCGGTAACACCACCGATGAAACAGACGGGCACGAACACCGCCATGAACACCAGCGTCGTCGTAATCAGGGCCGAGGTAATCTTCTTCATGGCGTCGGCAGTTAAGAGTTTAGAATCAGTTCTACACTCTACACTCTCATATTGCGCCTGCACCGCCTCTACCACCACAATGGCATCATCCACCACCGTACCAATCACCAGGACGAGGGCAAAGAGCGTCAGCATGTTCAGCGAGAAGCCGATGGCATAGATGACAGCCAGCGTGGCAATCAGCGACACCACGATGGCGATGGCGGGGATGATAGTAGAACGCCAGCTGCCCAGGAACAGCCACACCACCAGGATAACCAGCAGCAGGGCCTCGAGCAGCGTCTCTACCACACTGGCGATAGAGGCGTCGAGGAAGTCTTTCTTCGATTCCAGGTCCTCGATGACGATGCCTGGGGGCAACGAGTGGCGTATCTCCTCTACCTCAGCGTCAATCTGCTTGATAATCTCGTTGGCGTTGGAGCCTGCCACCTGGTTGATACTGATGTTGATGCCTGGCTTGCCGTTGGTCTCGGCAATGATGTTATAGTTCTGCGAACCCAACTCCACACGGGCGATATCGCCAATGCGCAGCACGTCGCCATCTGGCAGCGAGCGGATAACGAGATTGGCATACTCCTGCTCCTCCTCATAGCGGCCGCGGTATTTCAGCACATACTGGAAGGTGTTGTCGCTCTCGGCACCCAGCGTACCTGTGGCCACCTCCACGTTCTGCTCGTTGAGTACCTGCGTGATATCGGCAGGCGTCAGACCGTATTGCGCCATCTTCAAGGGGTCGAGCCAGATACGCATCGAGTAGTCGGCACCCATCACGTTCACCTCGCCCACACCAGGAATACGGCTCAGGCGCGGCTCGATATTAATCTTCGTATAGTTAGCTAAGAACGAACGGTCGAAGGTGGAGTCCGGGCTATAGACGGCAATCTGCTTGATATTTGACGTCTGGCGCTTCCTGACGGTCAGACCGCTCTTCACCACATCGCTCGGCAGGCGGCCCTGCACGGTGGCGGCGCGGTTCTGTACGTTCACCATCGCCATGTTGGGGTCGGTGCCCTGACGGAAGAAGATACCGATAGAGGCCGTTCCGTTGTTCGAGGCCGACGAGGTCATATACATCATGCCCTCCACACCGTTGATGGCCTCCTCCAAAGGCACTACCACACTCTTCTGCACCGTCTCGGCATTAGCACCGGTATAACTGGCCATGATGCGGACGGTAGGCGGAGCTATCTCTGGAAACTGCTCCAGCGCCAACTGACTCAGGCCGATGATGCCCACCAGCACCATCAGCACGCTTATCACACCGGATAATATCGGGCGGTCAATAAAAGTTCTTACGTTCATATAGCAATCCCTTCCTTCAGCAGACCGGCACCCTCGGCAATAATCGTGTCGCCCTCGCTGATGCCTTCGTCAACGATATACTCCTGACCGTTGTTCTGGGGATAGAGCGTGATGGGAGTAGCCTTCGTCTTGCCGTTGACCACGCGATATACGAACATACGGTTCTGCAGCTCATAGGTGGCCTCCTGGGGAATCACGATGCAATTGGTGCGATGCGTGGGCACCACAACGGTAGCGCTGCCTCCATGATGCAGCAGACCGCCCGCATTGGGGAAGGTGGCACGAAGGGCGACGGCACCCGTCTTGGCATCGACAGTACCGCTGACGGCGCTGATGCGTCCCTGCTCGCCATACATCTGTCCGTTGTTCATACGAAGGCTCACGGGAGGCGCCTGACTGATAAACTGTTCGATGGAGCCGTACTGCGCAATGAGATCGAGGGTCTGCCCCTCGCTGATGCTGAAATAGACATACACCTCAGAGTCGTCGGCCACCGTCACTAGCGGCTCGCTGATGCTGCTGCTGACGAGCGACCCTACATGCCAGGGAATCATCGAGGCCACGCCGCTCACAGGGCTCTTCACCTCGGTATAGCTCAGGTTGTTGCGGGCGTTGACCTCCTGCGCCTTCGCCTGAGCCAAAGCAGCCTCAGCCTCGAGCAGGGCGTTGCGCATCTGCTCTACCGACACGTCGCCCACGACATTGCCAGCCTTCAACTGCTGCTCGTTCTCATAGTTCATCTTCGCTGTGGCTAGACGGGCTTCGGCACTCTTGCGGGTAGCAACGGCTACCTCCAAGGCTGCGCTGTAAGGCACCTGGTCAATCACAAACAGCGTCTGACCCTTCTTGACAGACTCGCCCTCGCCAGTCAGAATGCGGGTGATACAGCCCGATACCTGCGGACGCACCTCTACAATCTGCTTTCCCGTCAGACGGGCACTATACTGGCGCTCCAGCGTCATATCCTTACGGCTCACCACCATCGTCTGGTAATGCGCCGCATCTTGTTTCTTATGCTTCTCCTCGCCGCACGACGTGACGACCATCAGGCCCAGTCCTACAGCCAGCAAGCCATTGAAAAATTCCTTCATATTCCTATCTTTCTCAATTCGACCGCAAAGGTAGTGATTATTTCTGAATCATGCAAACAAAGCAGAAGAAAATGATATGCAACGGGAGGCTATAGCCTCAATGACCAGCAAAGAAAACAACCAGATTATTTGGTAGTCTCAAAATAATGCCGTATCTTTGCAACGGATTATAATTATTGGCTAACCCTACCAACTACTTTTTATAGCTAAGAAATGAGACGTTATCGTATCATCATTACTAGTTTGCTGTTATGGCTGGCGGCGCTGACAACTATGGCACAGGAAAACATATCACAACAGGGATGTCGGCGAGGCACACCGCGACCGGAGAATACTCATCTCCGTCGTGCAGGCAACATCAACAAAACACCTGGTGGTGACTTCTACCACGGGGATCGTCATCAGCTGACGGTCCTGGTGGCCTACAACGATCGTCCGTTCCTTGGCGATGAGGCAGCCACGCTGGAGCAATGGAATAAGATTTTCAATGTCGAGCGGTATGCGGAGGAGCCATTCGAGGGTTCTGTACACGATTATTTCAAGGACCAAAGCTATGGTAAATTCAACCTCACCTTCGACTTGGTTTACGTACAGGTCAGTGGCAATGCCGCGAAGTATGCCAGCGATTTTACCGACGAGAACTCACAGTATCTGGTGCAGGACATCATGGAGGTGCTGAAGAGCCGCAACGATATCGATTGGAGCCTCTACGACTGGAACGGCAACGGCTACATCAACCAACTGCTCATCATCTTTGCCGGGCAGGGTATGAATGACTATAATTCCTCACAGTATCCCTCTACGATATGGCCTCACCAGTGGTGGATGAGCGAACACCTGAAGGACCGTCAGCAGGGTGTCTATTGCGAACCCATCCCCGTCTCTTATAACGATAAAGACTATCTTGTGGACAGCTACTGCGCTGTGGCAGAGCTGACAAAGAGAAATGATTACGGCGTCTTTGGCACCATCTGTCACGAATATACCCATTGCTTCGGGATACCCGACTTTTACTATTATGGTAATGAAACGGTGGAATACTGGGATCTCATGGACACTGGCAACTTAAATGATGAGGGTTTCACACCTCCTTGCTTCTCAGCCCACGAACGCTGGCTGATGGGATGGCTCACACCCATAGAGCTGAATGAGACCACCACGATAACTGACATGCCGGCATTGGCCAAACAGGGCACAGCCTATCTTATCCGCAACAACGGATGTGAGAACGAGTATTACATTGTTGAGAACCGCCAACCGATAGGATGGGACAGCTCCCTTCCTGGTAGCGGCATTGTCATCTTCCATATTGACTATGACCCCTCTATATGGACGAGTTTGAAGGTGTACACCAACACAGCCGATCTGAAGCGCTATGATATCTTCCACGCCAATGATAGTAAGGTGCCGTCTTCTCAATGGGCCTATCCCTTTGAGGCAAACGACTCGCTGACAAACACGTCAACACCTGCTGCCACGCTGAATAACAACAATCTCGACGGTACCAAACTGATGTCAAAACCGATTACAAACATGGCGGTCACGAATGGCTTGGCATCATTCAACCTCACGGTGACACCGACGGCGCCTACGGGAATGAGAGAGGTGAGAACGGGTGCCGACAAGTTGCTCTACCGCTTCGGCATGATTGACATCATACGCGACGCCAAGGGCAACGCCCAAAAGATAATCAGGAAATAACACAAAAAAAAGACATTGCCTTTCGGCGATGTCTTTCTGTTGGGGTGCCCGGACGGACTCGAACCGTCGACATTCAGAACCACAATCTGACGCTCTAACCAACTGAACTACGGGCACCATTTACGAGAACAAATGCTCGACCTTTCGGTTTTGCGGGTGCAAAGGTACGCAAAATACCTGACACCACCAAACTTTTCTCGTACTTTTTTTATTTTACCTCACATATTTCCATGATTTCCGCTGCAGAATCCACGACGGTGAAGCCTGTATCGGCAGTCATCTGCCTATAGCCCCAACTGACGGCGACCCCCTGAATACCGGCATTCTGAGCTGTGTTCATGTCTGTGGGAGAGTCGCCCACCATAAGAGCTTCATCCTTGCTGATACCAGTCTTCCGCAGTACCTCCCAAACAATTTCCGGGTCGGGTTTCAAGGGAAAGCCGGGGCGGTTGCCCAATACTGCCACGAAAGGGATATCAGGGAAGAACTTATGAATGAGGCGTTCCGTACCTTCCTGAAACTTATTGGACGCCACCGCCAGCATCATCCCGTGG